>Ga0194120_10005430_pt1 | contig 18784 bp, 14 predicted proteins | sample TA2MahCa65mmetaG_FD_148642 | JGI IMG/M metagenome (GOLD analysis project Ga0194120, IMG submission 148642) | Freshwater microbial communities from Lake Tanganyika, Tanzania - TA2015019 Mahale Deep Cast 65m | ecosystem: Environmental > Aquatic > Freshwater > Lake | place: Tanzania: Lake...
TGCACCTCGCGCTCGCTCGCGCGCACCTTGCACTGCGCCGCGACGAGGCCGCGCTCGCCACGCTCGCGCGCTACGAGCGCGAGCACGGACCGAGCCCGGAGAGCGCTTACCACCGCGGCGTCGCGCTGCGCATGGGCGGGGATCGCGCGGCCGCGAAGCTCGCCTTTTGCGAAGTGGGCGAGCTCGCGTCGCGCGCCGCGCGCTTCCAGCGCAAGGCCCAGTCGGTTTGGGTCTGGAAGGCGTGGCTCGCGCGACTGGCGTGAGTGCGCTTCAGGGCGTGCGACGCTCGAACGACATGAGCGACGCGACGAAAGTGACGAGTGTGATTCCGACCGGTGGCAGCAGGGCCCACAGCTCGAAGCCGTTCTCGCGCTGGATGTAGAGGAAGCGCTCGACGTCGGTGAGCCGGAAGAGCGAGAAGTGCGTGATGCGCTCGACGAGGTAGACCGCGAACTGGAACACGGTGAAGAACAGCATCGCGAAGGCGATCCCCATCGGCGCTCGGGCGCGCGTCGAGAGGAAGAATGTCACGCCGTAGACCGCGAGCAGGACGGCGCACTGCTGCACCGCGCACAGCAGCAGCGGCCAGTAGGCGACCGAGTGACCGACGAGGCTGCACAGCCATGGGATCGTGAGCGTGGAGAGCACGACCGGGATGCACACGGCCGCGGCGCCCTCGAGCCAGCGCTCCGTGAGGATGCGTCGGCGCGAGAGCGTTCGCGCGAGGAAGATCTCGAACGTGCCGCGGTGCACCTCGCCGGCGATCGCGCCGCAGGCGAGCAGCACGGCGGCGGCCGTGCCGAGCGTATTGCAGCCCTTGAAGAAGTGCTGGCCCGTCACGTAGGCGAACACGCCGCCCTGCTCGAGCGTGTCGATCACGTTGCGCAGCACCGGAATGGGCGCCATCGCCTTGAGCGCGTGGGCGTGCTTTTGGAACTCCGGGAAGTACAGCACCGCCGGTACGAGCATCAGCTCGAGCACGAGCAGGAAACCCACGCCGCGCCAGAACGTGGAGTGCAGCGCGCGTCCCATCAGCAGGCCTCCTCGACGCCGTACAGTCCGCGGTAGAGCTCGGAGAGCGAGACCTGCCCATACTCGAGCGTGCGCGGCGCGCCGAAGCCTTCGAGGGTCGCGAGCTCGGCGAGGAACGGCCGCGGGTCGTCGCTGTCGAGCTCCGCGACCAGCAACTCGCCGCGCACGCTCGCACGCGCCGTGCGCAGCCGCGCCGCGAGCTCGGCCAGCCGCACCTCGCTCCCAAAAGTCGCTCGCACGAGCCGTCTCGCGCGGCGGGCGACATCCTCCGTGCGCTCGGTCGAGATCTTGCGACCGCCGGAGAGGAACACGTAGCTCGTGCAGACGCGGTCGACCTCGCCGAGGTGGTGCGAAGAGAGCAACACGGTCGTGCCGCGCGCCGCGTCCTCCTGCAGGAGTTGGATCATGGTGCTGCGCTTTTGCGGGTCGAGGCCCTCGGAGGGCTCGTCGAGGATGCGCACGGGCACGCGCGGCGCGAGGGCCGCGGCGAACATGAGCTGGCGCTTCATGCCGTGGCTGTAGGTGTGCACGCGGCGCCGCAGCGGAAGCTCGAAGGACTCCGCGAGCGCGCGGGCGCGCGCGCGCGACTCGCGCTCGCGGCCGCGCAGGAACCAGTCGAGGTGCTCGTCGCCGCGCAGCTCGCCGTACAGGCCGATCTCGCCGGGCGCGTAGGCGCAGCGGCGGCGCACGGCGAGTCCGTCGCCCTCGAGCGCGACGCCCGCCACGCTCGCCCCACCCGCGTCCGGTCGCACGAGGCCCACGAGCAGGCGCATCAGCGTGCTCTTGCCCGAGCCGTTGGGGCCGAGCAAGCCGGTCACGCGTCCGGCCTCGACGTCGAGATCGCAGGGCTCGAGCGCGACCTTGGCGCCGAAGCGTTTGCACAGGCCGCGCGCGCGAATCGTCCCGTCGCTCATGGGGCGACCATGCTAGCGCTGCGCGCTATCGTGAGCGGTGGCATGTGGTCGGTTTCGGTGCTCAAGCGCGACGCCCTGGGGCGGGTCGAGTTGCTCGCGCGCGGCGGTGCGGCGGACGGAGAGCGACTGGTTCGTCGCGTCGCGAGCGGAGGGGCGCTGCCGCTCTCGCGGCGGATCGCACGCGCGCTGGCGCGCCGCGAGGAACGGGCGCTCGCCGCGCTCCTTGGGCTCGACGGCGTCCCGCGTCTGGTGAACGCGGCCGATCTCCCGCCGCCTGTGGGGCGCGACGGCGAAGGCGTGTTGGTGCGCACCTACATCGACGGCGCGCCCCTGCATCGCTGCGAGCGCCTGCCGTTGGATTTCTTCGAGCGCTTGGAGGAACTCGTGCGCGAGTTGCACGCGCGCGGCGTGGCGCACAACGACCTCCACAAGGAACAGAACATCGTGGTCGGTCGCGACGGTCGGCCCGCCTTGATCGACTTCCAGCTCGCCAGCGTGCACGCCCTGCGAACGCGCGGCCTCGCCTCGCGCGCGAGCGACGACCTGCGCCACGTCGCCAAGCACCGACGGCGCTACCTGCGCTTCGCGCGCGTCGTCGACGTCGCGCCGAGCGAGGAGCTGCTCGCGGATCCGCCGCGCCCCCCGCGGCGCCGCGGGCTGGCGCTGGTGTGGCGCAAGACGGCCAAGCCCCTCTACAACGTGCTCACGCGGCGCGTGCTGCGGCGGCGCGACGGCGAAGAGCGGCGCGACGTGTCGGACGTCTGGCCGGTGTGGGTGGCGGCGATCGGACCGCGCGCGCCCTAGCAGATCGCTCTAGAGGATGTCGTCGCGATAGACGAACTTGCGGCGTTTGGGATCGTCGCGGCGATAGGCCACCAGCCGCCACAGCTGGTCGGGCCCGAAGGCCGCGAGGTACTCGACCTTCGCTCCATCGGCGGACTCGAGCTCGATGCGACCGGAGACCAGGCCGACGAGCTTCAACTCGTGCTCGGCGAGCGGGTTGGCGATGAACAGGCCCGCGCCCTCGGCGGGGGTCGTGGTCAGGCGCTGCGGCACGCGCACGATGAGCCCATCGACGCGCGCGTCGGAGAGCACCTCGACTTCTTCCTGCCAACGCTCGCGGCCGACGCGGCCGATCAACAGTAGCCGCGTGCCGGGCGCGGGCGTCTGGAACGAGATCGGCACGCGCGGGAAGCGGATCTCCGGCTCGGCCGTGAACAATCCGCCGCCGAGGGGCTCGACCACGGCCTGCTCGGTGCTCGGACCGTCGCCGAACCACGCCGTGACGTCGACGGGGCCCGAGCGCGCGCTGCGTCCTAGGAACACCAGCCCGTAGTCCGTGGCCACGCCGAGCTCGGTGGACTCCGGCCCGCGCACTTCGATCAGGGGATCGGCGAGCTTGCGCGTGCCTTGGCAGGCGGTGGCGACGAAGGCGAGGGCGACGAGGGCGAGCGCGTGGTGGATTCGCATGGTCGGGAGTGCTCCCTGGGGCGGCGAGCCTATCGACTCGCGCGACGCTTGTCCCCCCTAGAGTGGAGCGCGCGGCGAGCGCAGGGTGAGCGCGGGGTGAGCGCGCGGCGAGCGCGCGGCGAGCGCGGGGCGAGCCCCCGGGGAGAGTAGGGCGAGCGCCCCTAGAGGCTCAGAATGTAGTGCTTCCAGACCCGCTCGAGCTCGTCCCAATCCACGCCCGCGAAGGCCTTGTCGACCGCCTTGTCGAGGTCGTCGGTCTCGACCAGCGTGCGCAGGTAGGTGTCGAGGATCGTCTCCCACGCCGGGTTCCAGTCCTTGGCCTTCTTCTTGCCCGTGCGCAGGAAGTAGATGAACGACCAGCCCTGCGCGTAGTTCTCGCCGCCGCCGAGCTTGTACTTGTTCTGGCCGTAGTACTCCGACTGACTCCAGCGCACCAGCTCCTTCAGCGGTGCGTAGGTGCCGGCCAGATTCTTGGGGTTGATGTTCTCCTTGACCGTGCCGATGCGCCAGTTGAACGGTTCGAGCTTGAAGCGCGAGCCCTCGAGCTGGAAGCCGGAGAAGAAGTCGCCGGTGCCCTCGTTGAACCAGCTGTGGGGCGAGAGATTTCCGAAGAAGTAGAACACGTACTGGTGGAAGGCCTCGTGGTTCAAGACCGCCCACGTGTTCGCGCGGCCGCCGCCTTTCTGGTCGTCGTACAGGACGAGCTCTTCGGTCTGGAACGACCAATAACCGGCCGAGCCGTACAGACCCGAGTACTTCAGGTACTCCTCTTCGCTCGAGCACACGCGCACCACGCTGCACTTGGAGCGTTCCATCGGGTCGCCCTGCGCCGCGCGCGTGCGCCGCGCGAGCTCCTTCTCGAAATCCGCCTCGCTCGGCTCCGCACCGCCCTCGCCTTGCTCGGGGTTCTTCTTCTTCTCCTCTTCGGCGGCCGCCTCGCGCGCCTTGGCGAGCTGGCGCAGCTCGGCCGCGAGCGCGGGCGGGTAGATCTCCTCGTACTGCTCGCGGATCGCCTCGAGGCGCTCCATCAGCTCCTTCATGAACAGCTTGTCGTCGTTCTTGGACGACACGAGGAAGTAGTTGGGCGTCTCGTACAGCTTCCAGCCCGGGTTCTTCGTGATCTCCGTCTGCAGCTCCGCGCGCCGCGCATCGCGCATCGTCGCGCCCTTGGCGACGGCGATCTTCTTGCTCGCGATCTCGAGCGGCTTGAAGCTCTTCGCCATCGACTCGAGCGTGCCTTCCCACTTGCCCCAGCGCTTGTCGTCCGCCGGCGCGAAACCGAGCATCACGATCTCGACGTCCGGCTGGAGCTTGTACTCCCACGCGCACAGGAAGGCCGCGATGTCTTCCTTCTTGTCGAACACGTTGCGGTAGACGTGCAGCTTCGTCTCGACCTTGTTGACCTTGAGGTCCTTGCAGAGCTTCTCCTCGCGCTTCCAACCCGACTTCAGGTTCTTGGACCACGCCGTGAAGTTCTGCGCCCCGCCGGCCAAGTTGATCTCGATCTTCTCGCCGTCCTTCTCGACTTCGATGGTCTGGGTGTCGCCGGCCTTGCGGCGATCGAACTTGAGCAGCTTGATCTCGAGCTCGAGGAACGGCCGTCCGGTCTTGGGATCCATCAGCACCGACAGGTCGCCGCCCGAGTAGCCGCCGATCTCGTTCTTGTCGTCGGGCTGACCCGGCACGAACGGCCAGTCGGACGGCATCTTGATGGCGAAGCCGATGTCGACCTCGTCCTTGTACTCCTTGCCGACCTTGGGCATCTGCTGGGCCGAGAGCAACGGCGCGAGGACGATCGGCAGGAGCAATAGGGCGAGAGTGCGCGACGGCATGGACGGGTCTCCTCGGAGCTCGAGCGGGTGGCGCGGGCTTGGCTTGTGAGCATAGGGGACGCCGGACCCGAGCGCGGCCCAATACTTGGGACGTGCGGACCGACGTGGGAAGCCGTCACGGGCGGTTTTTTTGACGCGTGTTTCGCACTCGATTCCGATTCTGGGGCCCAACGGGGGAACGCGGCTTGCGTACTCTGCCCCCCCTCGTTCCCCTGCCCGGTCCCCAACCCCTACGCCACCGGAGCCATCCCTTGAAGCGTTCGGTCCTGCTCGTCCTGCTGCTCGCCCTCGTCGTCTCCGGCATTCTCCTGTGGCGCTCGCGCGAGGGCGCGGTCGAGCCCCGCGAGGAATCCGCGTTGCCCACGGCGAGGGATGCGGGCGCGCTCGCGGCGGAGCCGGGCGCGGCCGAGCTCTCGGCGCCAGTCTCCAGCGAGCCTGTGAGCGAGGCGCCGCGCGAGCGCCGAGTCATCGAGGTGAGCGCGCCCGCGCTCGTGCGCGGCGCGCAGCAGCCCGAGCTCGTGCGCGGTGTCGAGCTCACGGGGCGCGTGGTCGACGAGGCCGGTGCGCCGCTCGCGCTCGTGCGCGTCCGCGGTGACGACGGTCCGTTCGATGGCCTGCGCTCGTGGCTCGGTTTCGAGGGCGAGCCGGCGGACGAGCGCGAGGGCGCTGGACGCGAAGCTCGCTCGCGCGCGACGACGGACGAAGACGGCCGCTTCTCGCTGCGCGTGAGCCGAGCGGGCGACGTCGGACTGCGCTTCCGCGCGTCCGCGTACGCTCCACTCGACGTCGAGCGCGCGGTTCCTTCGGGCGAGGCCTTCGATGCGGGCACGTTCACGCTGATCGCCGGACCGGTGCTGAGCGGGCGCGTGGTCGATAGCCGCGGCGTCGGCGTGGCGGGCGCCAAGCTCGCGCGCGTGCGCGCGGCGGAGTCGGGCGCAGTGCTCGTGTTCGCCGTCGAGGGCGGCGGCCCCGGCGAGCCGCTCGGCCAGACGCGCGCCGACGGCTCGTTCGAGCTCGACATCCTGCCGGCCGGCGAGCTCGAGCTCTCCGTCGAGTCGCCGGACGCTCCCACGCTGCACTACAAGGTCGAGGGCGCGCTGCGACCGCACGAGCGCCGCGACGGACTGGTGCTGCGACTGGAGAGCGGCAGTCAGATCTCGGGTGTGGCGCTCGGCGTTCCGGAGGGAACGATCGACGTGCTGCGCGTGTTCGCGAGCCCGCGGCGCGCGGCCGGCGAGCTCGAGCGCCCTGAAAGCAGGGCGGAGCCGCGTTCGGCGCGCCTGGCGCAGGACGGCAGTTTTGCGCTGCGCGGTGTGCGGCCGGAGCTCTCCTACGACATCTCGCTGCGACTCTACGAAGGCGAGAACCCGCTCGGCTTCGCGCCGCGCATGTCGCGCCGCGTCGAGGCCCGCGCCGGCGACCGCGGGATCCGGCTCGAGTACCAGGGCGATTCGGCGCTCGTGTTCACGGTGGTGGACGCTCGCACCAAGGCGCCGGTCGAGCAGTTCCGCGTCGAGGGTAGCCTCGGGAAGGAGCACCAGCGTTGGCCGTACTTCGAGACGGGCGACGAATCGCAGCCTCACCCCGGTGGTCGCGGCAAGCTCGGCAACCTGCGGCGGCGCGGCGACCACGACACGGCCAACCTGTGGATCACCGCCACGGGCTATCGCGAGTGGTCGCGGCTCGACATCCCGCTCGACGCGGGCGCGGAGACGGAGCTCGGCACGCTCGAGCTCGACCCGGCACCGCTGTGCACGGTCACGGTCCTCGACGCGGCGACGCTCGCACCGGTTTCGGGTGCGCGCGTGACGCTGCGCGCCACGCCGCAAGCGCCCGACAGGGAAGGCGGAGTGTTCATCTCGCGCACGGTCAGCCTCGGCGCTTCCCACGACGAGGGCTTCGAATTCGGCGACGAGCGCAGCGTCACCGCGCGCACCGACGAGGCCGGCGTGGCGAGGCTCACGAGCTTCGAAGGCGTGCGCTGCTCGCTCGCTGTGCAGCACGAAGAGCACGCGTCCTATCGCGGCGAGCCGTTTGTCTGCGCGGTCGGCGCTCCCCAAGCGCTCGAGGTGCGACTGACGGTCGGCGGAAGCGTGCGCGTGACGCTGCTCGACCAGCGCGGAGCGCCCGTGGCCGGTGCCAAGATCGAACGGCGCGCCGCGCGCGGCCGCGGCGTTGCGGAACTGTCGTTCCCCGGAGCGGAACGCGACTCCGAGGTCACCGACGCCAAGGGCGAGGCGCTGTTCCGCCATCTGGCGGTCGGCGTCCACCGCTTCCGTCTCGAGTCGGACGGGATGTTCGGCGTGATGGGGGACGTGCGCATCGCGTTCGCGGGCCTCGAGGGCGGCGCCGAGGAGCTCGATTGGGTCGAGGCCACGGTCGACGAGGGCGGCGAGGCGGCGGTGAAGCTCCACGCTCCGCTGCAGCTCGCGCTCACGGGCACGATCACCGAGGGCGGTGTTGCGCTGGCGGGCGCGCAGGTGACGCTCGTGCGCAAGTCGGATCCGAGCGCTCCGGAGGGGCGCCTGATGATGTTCGGCATGAGCGATGGTCCGAGCGCGCGCACGGACGGTCGTGGTCGCTACGAGGTCAAGAACGTGAAGCCGGGCACCTACACCGCGCGCGTCACGCACCCGAGCCGCGCCATGCCGGCCGAGGCCGAGACGACTCTGCGCGACGGCGACGAGCGGCTCGATCTCGAACTCGACATCGCGATCATCGAAGGGCGCGTCACGGGCCCCGACGGCAAGCCGATGGCGCGCGCCAAGGTGAGCGTCGAGCGCCCGGGCGGCGGCGCGCGCTCCGGCGCGGTGCGCATGGTGATGGCGTTCTCCGGCGGTGAGAGCGAGGAGAGCACGATGCTGATCGGCGGCGATGAGCCGACGGCGCGCACCGATGACGACGGACGCTACGTGCTGCGCGGCGTGCGACCGGGCGTGAAGCTCATCGTCAAGGCCGAGTCCAAGGGCTATCGCAGCGCGAAGTCCGCGGAGCTCGAGCTCGGACCCAACGAAGTCGAGTCCCACGTCGACTTGCAGCTCCTGCAGTCGGGCTCCATCGAGGTGCGCGTGTTCGAAGGCGGCACGGCGCTCGCGCAGGGGTTCGTCAGCGCGACGCGCGTGGGAGAGTCGGCGGGCCCCGATTCGCCCCGCGGAATGATCGAGGACGGCCGCGCGCGGCTCGACGATCTCGCGCCGGGACGCTGGAAGGTCGAGGTGCGCTCGTTCGCAGCGGGCTTCGATCGACGCGAGCAACCGACGAGCGAGCAGGAGGTCGTCGTCGAAGCGGGCGCGACCGCGACGGCGCGTTTCGACCTGTGACGGTCGTGGCGCGGCGCGAGGGCGAGCACTAACCTGCTTCGCCCATGCGCGCGCGGAACTACGACGCGATCCTGCTCGATCTCGACGGCACGCTCGTCGACGAGTCGGATCGCATCCACCCGCACACGCTCGCGGCGCTGCGCGCGGCGTCCGTTCAAGGCGTGCGCGTGATGATCGCGACCGGCCGCTCCGAGCTCGCTACCATTCCCGTGGTCGAGCAACTCGGCATCGCCCATCCGGCGGTGGTGTTCAACGGCGCCGCGCTGTGGTGCCCGTCCAAGCGCCGCCTGATCGAGGAACGCGTGCTCTCCGAGCGCACGCTGGGGCGGCTGTTGCGCTTTGGACTCGAGCGCGGGCTCATGACCGTCGCCATGTGCGAGGGCATCAAGTACGCGACGTCGCCGCGCAATGACGCCGAATGGAGTGCGCTGCGCGACATGACGGCCGTCGAGTACGTCGAGCCCGAGCGCATGCAGCGGCTGCGAGCGATGCGCGTGACGTTCTTCTCCGACGTGCACGCGCGCAGCGACGATGTCGCGGCCGAACTCGAGAGCGCGGTGAATCAGCCGCTGTACGTCACGCACTTCCCGCTCGGTTGCCTGCCGCACCACCGCGACAGCAAGCTCTTGGTGTGCGACGTGCACCCGCCCTGTCGCGGCAAGGCCGAGGCGCTGCGCTGGCTGTTGGACGAGCACGCCGTCGCGCCCCAACGCGTGGTCGCGATCGGCGACGCGGGCAACGACGTCCCCATGCTGACGGCGGCGGGACTGGGCTGCGCGATGGGCAACTCCTACCCCGAGGCGCTCGCGGTGGCGGACCGCGTGCTCGGCACGTGCGACAGCGGCACGATCGGCGAGCTCGTCACGGAACTCTTCCTGCAAGCCTGAGGGCGCTCGCGCGTCGAGACTCCGCGCGCAGCCTGAGCGAGCGCCGTCGCTAGCCCGCGCGCAGCCTGAGCGAGCGCCGTCGCTAGCCCGCGCAGGGCCCGCCCTTGGCGGCGCACGACTTGGAGTCTGTGGTGCAGCTGCCCGAGGACGAGTCGGCGCTCTGGGACTTCTTGTAGGAGTCCGAGCGATAGTCGGTCTGGTAGAAGCCCGAGCCTTTGAAGAGCACTCCGGCGCCCGTGCCGAGCTGGCGCACCAGCTTCGACTTGCCGCACGCGGGGCACTTCTTCTTCGGAGCCTCGCTCATCGACTGGAAGTACTCGACCGCGTGAGCGCAGGCGGCGCATTGGTAGTCGTAGGTCGGCATGGTGGAGCCTCTAGTTTGCCTCGGGCTCGGCCGGTGCGGGTGAACTTTCGTTCGCGATCGGCGCGCTCGCGACCTGAACCTGCGCGGCGCGCAGCACCTGACCGCGCCAAGTCCAACCGCGGCGCAGCGTCGCCACGATCTCGCCCGAGGCGTGCTTGTCGCTCGCCACGAGCGCGACCGCCTCGTGCAGCTTGGGGTCGAACTCGCGCGTCGGGGCGATCGGCTGCACGTTCTCCTGAGCGAGCACTTGCTCGAAGGAGAGCCGCGTGAGCGCCACGCCCTTGGCGAGCGCGCGGCCGTCCTCGCTCTCGACCGGTGCGGCGAGAGCGAAATCGAGGTTGTCGAGCAGGACCAGCAGCCCCTGCAGCAGCCCTTCGAGCGAGCGGCGCACGCTGTTGTCGATGTCGATCTGCGTGCGCTTGCGGAGGTTCTGGTAGTCGGCCCGCGCGCGCGCGAGCTGCGCGAGCAGGTCGTCGCGCTCCGCTCGCAGGCGGTCGGTCTCGGGCACGGCGTCGGTTGGGGTGTTCGGTTCGGCTTCGCTCATGATGTCAGGCAGCTCTCAGCTGAAGTAGCCCACGATCTTGTCGAAGAAGGAGGTGTTGCCCGAGTTCTTGGTGTCGAGCTCGGCGAACTCCTTGAGGAGCTCCTTCTGGCGCTCGGAGAGCTTCTTGGGCACCTCGACGAACAAGCGCACGTGCTGGTCGCCGCGCCCGCGTCCGTCGAGCACCGGCAAGCCCTGCCCGCGCAGGCGCAGGATCTTGCCGCTCTGGGTGCCGGCGGGAATCGTCATCTCGGCCCGCCCGCGCAGGGTGGGAATCTCCACCGTGTCGCCGAGCGTCATCTGCGCGAACGAAACGGGAATCTCCGTGATCACGTCGGCGCCGCTGCGCTGGAAGATCTTGTGCTCGGCCTCGCGGATCACGCAGTGCAAGTCGCCGCGCGGCGCACCGGGGTCTCCGGCATCGCCTTGTTCACCGATGCGCAGGCGCATGCCCTCCTCGACGCCCGCGGGGATCTTGATCTTCACGTCGGCGCGCACGCTCTCGCGGCCCGATCCGCGGCACTGCGCGCAGGGCGACTCGATGCGCGAGCCCGCTCCCGAGCAGGTGGGGCAGGGCGTGACCATGGCGAAGAAACCCTGCGTGCGGCTCACCTGACCGCGGCCGCCGCAGGCCTCGCAGGTCTTGCGCGACGTGCCGTGCTTCGCGCCGCTGCCCTTGCAGCCGCCGCAGTGATCCTCGCGCTTGATGACGATCGTGCGCTCGATGCCGGAGTCGATCTCCTCGAGCTTGAGGTCGAGCACGATCTTGAGGTCGCGGCCCGCCTGCGGACCGCTGCCGCGGCGTCGCTGCCCCCCGAACAGGTCGCCGAACATCTGCCCGCCGAGGATGTCCCCGAAGGCCGAGAAGATGTCCTCCATGTTGTGGAAGCGCGGTCCACCGCCGGCGCCGCCCTCGAAGGCGCGGTGACCGAACTGGTCGTACTGGCGACGCTTCTGCGCGTCGCCGAGCACGTCGTAGGCCTCGGCCGCTTCCTTGAACTTCGCCTCGGCGCCCTTGTCGCCCGGATTGCGGTCGGGGTGGTACTTGAGCGCGAGCTTGCGGTAGGACTTCTTGATCTCGTCTTCGTTGGCGCCGCGCTCGACACCGAGCACCTCGTAGAAGTCGCGCTTGTCGCTCATGTTGGTCGCGTGTCGGAGGAAGGGAGTGCGTGGATGGGAGCGTGCCCCGGCGCAGCGCGGCCTGCGCTCCGCCGGGGCACGGTACTCGCGGCGGACCTCAGGCGATCGAGCCTTCGACCTTGGCCGTGTCGTCCTTGAGCTCGGTGATCATCGAGTCGGTCGTGAGCAACAGGCCCGCGATGGAGGCGGCGTTCTGCAGCGCGGAGCGCACGACCTTGGCGGGATCGATCACGCCGGCCTTGAACATGTCCGTGTACTCGCCGGTGAGCGCGTTGAAGCCCGCCGAGCCGCCCTTCTCGCGCACGTTCTCGACCACCACCGCGCCGTCGTAGCCCGCGTTCTGCGAGATCTGGCGCAGCGGCGCCTCGAGCGCGCGCTTGATGATCATGGCGCCGAAGCGCTCCTCGCCCTTGAACTTGGAGTCGTCGATGCCGTCGGCCGCGCGCAGCAGTGCCACGCCGCCGCCGGGGACGATGCCTTCTTGGATCGCGGAGCGCGTCGCGTTGAACGCGTCCTCGACGAGGAACTTCTTGGTCTTCATCTCCGCTTCCGTGGAGCCGCCGACCTTGATCACCGCGACGCCGCCCGTGAGCTTGCCGAGGCGCTCCTGCAGCTTCTCCTTGTCGTAGTCGCTCTTGGTGGCTTCGATCTGCGTGCGGATCTGAGCGCAGCGCTCCTCGATCGACTTCTTCGAGCCCGAGCCGCCGACGATGATCGTGCGGTCCTTGTTGATGCTGATGCGCTTGGCGCTGCCCAAGTGCGCGGGCGTGACCTTGTCGAGCGAGATGCCGAGGTCCTCGGTGATGGCGGTGCCGCCGGTGAGGACGGCGATGTCGCCGAGGTAGGCCTTGCGGCGATCGCCGAAGCCCGGCGCCTTGACGGCGCACACGTTGAGCACGCCCTTGAGGCGGTTGATGACCAGCGTGGCGAGCGCCTCGCCCTCGATGTCCTCGGCGATGATCAGGAGCGGACGACCGGTCTGGGCCGCGCGCTCGAGCACCGGCAGGAACTCGCGCAGGTTGGAGATCTTCTTCTCGTAGATGAAGACGTGCGCGTCGGTCAGCTCGGCGGTGAGCTTGACCATGTCGGTCGCGAAGTAGGGGCTCAGGTAGCCCTTGTCGAACTCGAGGCCCTCGACCACTTCGAGGCGCGTCTCGAGGCCGTTGGACTCCTCGACCGTGACCACGCCCTCGTCGCCGACCTTCTCGAAGGCCTCGGCGAGCAGCTCGCCGATCACGGGGTCGTTGTTGGCGGAGATCGTGGCGACCGCCTTCTTCTCCTCGCGCTTCTTCACCTTGCGCGACTGCGACTGGATCGAGGCGACGGCCTGCTCGACCGCCTTCTCGATGCCGTTGCGCACAGCGATGGTGTTGACGCCCTTGGAGATCTCGCGCAGGCCTTCCTTGAAGATCGAGGAAGCGAGCACGGTGGCGGTGGTGGTGCCGTCGCCGGCGACGTCATTGGTCTTCGAGGCGACTTCGCGCACGAGCTTGGCGCCCATGCTCTCGAACGGGTCGGAGAGCTCGATTTCCTTGGCGACCGTGACGCCGTCCTTGGTGACGGACGGGGAGCCGAAGGACTTCTGGAGCACGACGTTGCGGCCCGCGGGGCCGAGGGTGACGCGCACGGTCTTGGCGAGCTTCTCGATGCCGTCGCGCATCTTGGCGCGCGCTGCATCGTCGAACAGGATCTGCTTGGCCATGGGTGGGATTCCTTGTGGGGGTGTGTGTTCTGGAGTGAGTGTGTGTGGGGAGTGCGCAGCGGCGCGGATCAGAAGTCCATGCCTCCCATGCCGCCCATGCCGCCCATGCCGCCGCCCATCTCATCCATGTCGCCGTGACCGCCGCCGGCGGGGCCCTTCTTCTTGGGCTCGGGCTTGGCGACGACGAGCGCGTCGGTGGAGAGCAACAGCAACGCGACGCTGACCGCGTTGGAGAGCGCGGTCTTGGTGACCTTGGCGGGGTCGAGGATGCCGAACTTGAGCATGTCGCCGTACTGGCCGCTGTTGGCGTCGAAGCCCCAGGTCGGGCTCTTCTCGCGCAGGATGCGGTGGGCGGTGACGGTGCCGTCGAAGCCGGCGTTTTCCGAGATCTTCTGCACCGGGCGCGCGAGAGCGCTGTGCAGCACCTCGAGGCCCATGTTGTACTCGTCGTCGTCCTGCTTCTTGAGCTTCTTGGTGGCCTCGCGCGCGCGCAGCAGCGCCGTGCCGCCGCCCGGCAGGATGCCCGACTCGACCGCGGCGCGCGTCGAGTGCAGCGCGTCCTCGATCAGGGCCTTGCGTTCCTTGACCTCGACTTCCGTGGCGCCGCCGACGTTGATCTGCGCGATGCCGCCGGTGAGCTTCGCGAGGCGCTCTTGCAGCTTCTCGCGATCGTAGTCGGAGGTCGTGACCTCGATTTCGGCGCGGATCTGCGCCACGCGGTCCTCGACGTCCTTGCGGGCGCCGACGCCGCCGACGATGGTCGTGGTGTCCGCGTTGATCACGACGCGCTTGGCGCTGCCGAGATCGCGCAGGCTGACCTTCTCGAGCTCGAGGCCCAAGTCCTTCATGATCGCCTTGGCGCCGGTGAGCACCGCGATGTCCTGCAGCATGGCCTTGCGGCGATCGCCGTAGCCGGGGGCCTTGACGGCCACGCACTGCAAGATGCCGCGCAGCTTGTTCACCACCAGCGTCGCGAGCGCCTCGCTCTCGACGTCCTCGGCGAGGATCACGAGCGACTTGTTGGCGTTCTTGGCCGCTTCGAGCAGCGGCAAGAGCTTTTGGATCGAGCCGATCTTGTCCTCGAACACGAGGATCAGCGGCTTTTCGAACGCCACTTCCATCGCGTTGGGGTCGGTGACGAAGTGCGGCGAGATGAAGCCGCGGTCGAACTGCATGCCTTCGACGATGCTGACGTCGGTGTCGAGGCCCTTGCCTTCCTCGACCGTGATGACGCCGTCCTTGCCGACCTTGTCCATGGCGTCGCCGATCAGCTTGCCGACGCGCACGTCGTTGTTGGCCGAGATCGTGCCGACCTGACGGACTTCGTCGTTGCTCGTGACCTTCTTCGCCAGCTTGTCGAGGGCCTCGAGCACGGCATCGCGGCCGTCGGAGAGACCGGCGACCAGCCGCGCGTGGGAGGCGCCGGCGGTGATGGCGCGCAGGCCTTGGGTGTAGATCGCTTCCGTGAGCAGCGTCGCGGTCGTCGTGCCGTCCCCGGCGACGTCGCTGGTCTTGCTGGCGACTTCCTTGACCAGCTTGGCGCCGAGATCCTCGTAGGGATCGCTGAGCTGCACTTCCTCGGCCACGGTCACGCCGTCCTTGGTGACGGTCGGCGCGCCCCAGCCCTTGTCGAGCACCGCGTTGCGGCCGCGGGGCCCGAGCGTGCTGGTCACGGCCTTGGAGAGCTTCTCGACTCCGCGGCGAATCGCCTCGCGCGCGTCGGCTTCGAACACAATCTGCTTGGCTGCCATGGAAGGGGACCTTCTGTCGTCGCTCGTCCTCGCGCCCGAGGGTCGGGCCGGAGGAGCTGTTGTGGAGCGGGGTGTTGGGAGAGTGGGGGACGAGTGGGGGGGTGGGGTGAGCGGGGCTCGGCGGGCGTCGGACGCGCCGCTGGGAACGCCGCGAGCCCTCTGACGGTCGCCACGGCGAGCCGCCCGAGCTGGATCAAGGCGCAGCCATGCAAGAACGGTGCCGCGGCGCGCACAGGGCGCTCCCCGCGGCCGGTGAGACGAATTTTCTGCCGTTCTGGCAGCAGCGCGGGGGCGGCGCAGGGGCGTCTGCCAAGCTGGCAGCGCACGAGCCCTCGCACGGACGCGCTCCCGGCGTAGGATCCGCGCCATGGCACTCCGACGCCTCCTGTGGACCTTGCCGCTGTGCGCCTGTTCGCTCCCATTGCTCGCTCGGGGCGCGGGCGAAGGCGAGCTCGGCAAGGTCTGGATCGAGGGACGCGACGGCAGCCTCAGCTCGCGCTCGCTGGAGGGCTTCGAGCTCACCTCGCTGGACGCGGTCGGGGCGATCGCGGTGCGCGTCGAGGGCGCGCTCGAGCCGCGGGCCGTGCCGAGCTCGGCCGCGCGCGCCCACGTGGCGCTCGTCGGCGGCGACCGGCTGGTGGCGGCAATCGTGGGCGGGGAGGGCGATCGACTCGCGCTCGAGCTCGCGGGCGGCGTCGCGCTCACCCTCGATGTCGGCGAGCTGCTGGCGCTGGAGTTTCCGCGCCACGCCACCGGCGCCTGCTCCGCACCCGCGCGCGGAGATCGACTCTATTGGGTGCGACCGACGGGCTTCGACACGCTCGACGGCACGCTCGAGGGTTTCGTCGCCGAGGGCGTGAAGTTCGACAGCGTGCTCGGTGCGCGCACCTTCCCGTGGGCGGAGGTCGCGGCGCTGTTCGTCGAGCCGCTCGAGGATCCGCGGCCGCTGCCGGAGCGCGCCGTGTTGCTCGACCTCGCCGATGGCGGCCGCCTCGCGGGCGGACTGGTGCGCTGGGATGGGGCTGGACTGGCGCTGGCGTTCGATGCCGCGCGCACGCTCGTGCTGCCGAGCGCGGCGCTGCGCGAGGTGACGGTCGGCGACGGCAGCGCGGCGTTTCTCTCCGCGCTAGAGCCCGCGCTCGTGCGCGAAGGCTGGGAAGAGGGCGGCGAGCTCGGCATGCGCTGGCCTTGGCGGCGCGATCGATCGGTGACGGACACGCCGCTGCTCGCCGGCGGTCGCGCGTGGTCGCGCGGTCTGGGCGTGCACGCGCCGTCTCGACTGGAGTACGAGCTCGACGGCAGTTGGCGGAGCCTGCGCGGCGCGGTCGCGATCGACGACTCGGTGCGCCTGCTCGCCTACCGCGGCTCGGTCGAGTTTTCGATCCTGCTCGACGGCGCGAGCGAGCCGGTGTGGCGCAGTGGACGCGTGCGCGGCGGCGAGGCGCCGCTCCCTCTGCCGCCCCTCGAGCTGCGCGGCGTGCGCCGCCTCGCGCTGGTGGTCGAGATGGACGAGCGCTCGTTCGTCGCCGACCGCGCGGACTGGCTGCGCCTGCTGCTGGTGCGCTGAAACGCGCCAAAACCGCGGATTTTTCGCGGTTTCTAGGCGCCGCGCGCCGCGCGCAGGGCGGAGTCGAGGCTGCGGTAGTACACGCCGCGATCGCCGCCCGAGCGCTTGGCGTGACGCAGGGCTTCCTCGGCGTGCTGGCGCATGTGGCCCTCGCTCTCGACGTCCTCGCCGTTGAAGGTCTCGAAGCCCAAGCTCGCGGTCACCACCAGCGGCGGATCCACCTTCAGCTCGCTGGTGGCCTCGGGAATCTGCTCGAGCAGGCGCTGCACGACGCGCGCGGCGTCGACCTTGCGCGTGTAGGGCAGCAGCACGCAGAACTCGTCGCCGCCCAGACGCGCCGCCACGTCCTCGGCGCGCAGCGAGCGCCGCACGGCCGCGCCCACGCGCGCGATCACCTCGTCGCCGACCGTGTGGTCGTAGAGCTTGTTGATGCGGCCGAAATCGTCGAGGTCGAGGAGCAGCAACCCCAGATCGAGATGGTGGCGCTGGGCAGCCGAGAAATGCTGGCGCAACTGTTCTTGGAACACCTGCGGACGCAGCAGATCGGTGCGATCGTCGTGCGTCGCGAGGTGCTGCAGTCGCTCGAGTTCGCTGCGCGTTTCGATGCGGCGCAACAGCATCTCGACGCGCACCGCGAGCTCGTCATCGCTCGCTCCGCGGTGCACGAGGTCGATCGGACCGTGGCGTTCGCCGCGCACGGCGGCCAACAGGCCCATGCTCGGCCCGTCGTCGGACACGACGGCGAGCAGGCCCGTGCGACCGTCGGCGCGGCGGCCGCGGTCGACCACCTCGAACTCGGCTTGGCCGAGCCCGGCGAGGGAATCGAGCAGGACGAGCGTCGGCGGCGAGTGGGCGAGCATCTCGAGCGAGCGGCGCAGGCTGGCCGAGACCAACACCGAGTAGCCGAGCTGTCCGAGCAGCCGCGAGCGCGACAGAGTGCCCTCGCCGCGGTGGTCGCACACCAGCACCGTCACCGCGGCCCGACCGCCGAGGTCGGGCTCGAGCGCTCGTTTGCGCCGCGCGGGCTCACCGCGTCCGCCGTCGGCGGGCGTGCTAGGGGAAGGGTCGGTCACGGCTCGTGGCGTGCGCGCGGCAAGGGCCGCTGCGCTCACTCAAGTATGAGCCATCCGGCCGGATTTAGGATATCGCAAGCGCCAGAGGCCGTCTCCCGCGCCGTCCCGCGGCCCGCGCGCCCGCCCGTCGCGTGCTTGCTTGGCGGGGGCGCGCGTCGTGCGGGGCGCGTGTGCGCTCGGGGTTGGAGGTTTGACTCCCGCGGCACGCTCGCTACACTTCTCGGCCCCTCGAACGTCTCGCAGGGGGAGTCACGCGGCCACTGCGGCGCGCGGCTCCAGCCAAGGCCTCCCTTTCATCCCGGTCCACAACGGACCCGGCACGGGCCGCTCGTAGCGCCCTCGCCGTCCCCTCGACTCCCGTCACCTTCGATCTCTATGGAAACCGTCTCGGTCCAGCAACTCATCGAAGCGGGTGTGCACTTTGGATGCCGCGCGTCGCGGTGGAATCCGAAGATGGCGCCGTACATCTACGGCCGTCGCAACCTGATTCACATCATGGACCTGCGCGAGACCCTCCGGGGCCTCCTGCGGGCGCAGAACTTCCTCTACCACGTCGCCGCCGAGGGATCGCAGATCCTGTTCGTCGGCACCAAGCGCCAGGTCAAGGGCGTGATCCAAGACGCCGGACAGCGCACGGGCATGCCCGTCGTGACCGAGCGCTGGATCGGTGGCACGCTCACCAACTTCTCGGTCATCCGCAGCCGCCTCCGCCGCCTCGAAGAGCTCGAGGGCATGGAAGAGTCGGGCACGATTTCGATCGAGTCCAAGAAGATGGCCTCCACGCTGCGCCGTGAGAAAAAGAAGATCGAGCGCAACCTCGGCGGCATCCGCGAGATGACCGAAATCCCCGGCGCCATGGTCGTGATCGACCCCGCGCGCGAGATCAACGCCATCAAGGAAGCGCGCCGCCTCGGCGTGCCCGTCGTCGGCCTGCTCGACACCGATTGCGACCCCAGCGTGGTCGACATCGTGATCCCCGGCAACGACGACGCGCTCAAGAGCGTGCGCCTGCTGATCGACCGTCTGGCGACGGCCGTCGAAGAAGGCTGCGCCAACCGCCGCGAGCAGACCGCCACCAGCGGTGGCGAGCGCGCCGAGCAGGCTCCGATCGGCGACGAGCCGCGCCCGACGCGCGGCAACCGTGCCGCGGATCTGCGCGCGCGCCGCGCTGCTCCCGCCGCCGCCGCCAGC
>Ga0194120_10005434_pt1 | contig 18781 bp, 16 predicted proteins | sample TA2MahCa65mmetaG_FD_148642 | JGI IMG/M metagenome (GOLD analysis project Ga0194120, IMG submission 148642) | Freshwater microbial communities from Lake Tanganyika, Tanzania - TA2015019 Mahale Deep Cast 65m | ecosystem: Environmental > Aquatic > Freshwater > Lake | place: Tanzania: Lake...
GGGCGGAAACTGATCGGTTTCCCGGGAGAATCGTGATCGCTTTCACGGGAGAACACTGATCGGTTTGCGGGGAGAATGGTGATCGGTTTCAAGGGAGAATGCTGATCGGAATCGAGGAGAATCCGCATAATTGAGCAGATTGTTCTTCAGATGGGCTTCGTTTGGCATCCCACCAACTTGGACGCCGGCATTGACGGCTATATCGAAATTCGAAACGCCGCTACAGGCGAAGTCACGAACTGCATCATACAGGTTCAGAGCAAAGCAACCGAGCGCTCGTTTGACGCGGAGACATCATCAACATTCGAATTTCGTTGTACCGCACGCGACCTCGACTACTGGCTTTCAGGAAACGCACCCGTGATTCTGATACGGTCTCGCCCGAAGACTCAAGAGGCGTATTGGGTGTCGCTGAAGGATTACTTTCGAGATCTCGCAGTGCGGAAGATCGGCAAAGTCGTCTTTAATAAGCAGAACAATCGCTTCGACGTAAACGCTAGGGATGCGATTCAGAAGTTGGCGTTTCCCGCCGACTCAGGCCTCTACATGGGGACGACGCCGAAGCGAGAAACAATCTATTCCAACTTGCTCACGCTAGAACCATTCGCTAAGCACTTCTACGTGGCGGAAACAGAGTTTCGGACGCCCGGCGAGCTATTCGCCGCTTTGCGTGAAGAGTCTTCCGTTGTTCGAGGGGAGTGGATTCTTGGAAGTAGGATGCTCACGTCGTTTCACAACTTGAATGATCATCCCTGGTCGGAAGTATGCGATCGCGGGACCGTCGAAGAGCATGACACTGCAGAATGGGCTCAAACCGATGACCCGGTACGGCAACGCGATTTCGTAAAGCTGTTGAACGCTTGCCTCAAGGAGAAGCTCTTTCCTCGGGGCATCAAGTTTTCGCGCGACCAAGGGTTCTACTACGTCAGATCAACGAAGGATTTAACCGATCGGGAGTACGCGTATCAAAGCCGCGAACATCGCACGAGCCGTTACCTGTTCAAGGGATACCCCAAGAAATCAGATCACGCCCAGATGTCGTATTATCGCCACTCAGCCTTTGAAGGTCGCTTCATCCGGTATGGCTCGGACTGGTTCCTTCAAATCACTCCGAACTACCACTTCACGAGGGATGGAGAACGCCAGTCCTTCTACGCTCCGGCACTACTGAGCGGCATAAAGCTGCTAGAGAACAATCAAGCCGTCCATGGACAAGTGGTGATGTGGGCAAGTTTCCTGACAGAACGCAGCTTGTTTGACACCACCCTTCCGTTTGTCGAATTCCGATCGCTCTTGCAATTCGAACTCGATGTGGGCCTTGACGACGACAGCTGGCTCAAGCGCGAGGCGGCAGACGATCAAAAAACGCTCGAAGGTCCTGAGATAGATGACCGGCAGCAGAGGCTTCTATGAATCTTTCGTTCTTCGAAGAACCTGAGTTGGAGTTTGGCGCTGGCCGCCACATCGACATTCGGTTTGGGATCACGAGTTGTGGACCACTGGACTTCGACTCTCCCCTAGCTCCTCACGAGATTCCGATAGGTATCATCGGCAGCAAAGAGTCCGTCGAAGGCGTGCGGAGCTGGTTCGAGCGCTGCCGGAACGAGATTGCGGCAAAACGGAGTAAGGAGAATCCGGACAAGCTCAGCAATCAGCCAAACCTGTTCACTCGCTTTCCAGGGTTCTCGGGTGATACGGCTTTCAAGAGCACACTGATCATGGATGACACGCTTTGCCGTGACTTCCAAAAGAGCGCGATTACCCTCATCACGAAACTTTCGGATCGCGAAGACAAAATCGTTCGGTCAGTGGATCTCTTCCTTGAGGAGATCCGCTACCTGGCTCAAAATACGACGGCCAAAGTGATCGTGTGCGCAGTTCCGCTACAGCTTCTTGAGGCGATGGGACCCGAAGAGGTTTCGGACGATGAGGACAATGACGAAGCAACGCCGGACGTGGTTGGAACGCAGCTCGATTTTCACGATCTTCTTAAGGCTCGGTCGATGCAGCTCTATCGAAAACCAATTCAGCTCATCCTTCCGTCTACGTACGACGATTCCAAGCGTCAAAAGCAGAAGAAGACCGGCAGACGGCGCGAACTACAGGATGAGGCCACGCGTGCATGGAACATCCATACGGCGCTCTACTACAAAGCCAATGGCGTCCCGTGGCGGCTTCCGCGAGAGAGCACCGAACTGACCGTCTGCTACGTCGGCGTGAGCTTCTACAAGGGCCGCGACAAGAACACGCTTCTGACGAGCGTTGCGCAGGTATTCAACGAGCGGGGGGAAGGCGTCGTAGTTCGGGGCGGAGCCGCCTCCATTTCAAAAGATGACCTTCAGGCGCACCTGCCCGAAGAGCACGCCTACGAACTGCTAAAGAATGCGCTCGCAAGCTATCGTGAGGTTCACAAGACGGTGCCAGCTCGCCTGGTGATGCACAAAAGCTCGCGTTTTAACGAGGCCGAGCTTAAGGGGTTCGAGCAAGCCCTCGGAGATCAACGCATCGAGACTCACGACTTTCTATGGGTCTCGGACTCCTCAACGCGGCTGTTCCGTCCGGGCGTCTATCCCCCTCTACGCGGTACGATCCTGACGCTTGATGACAATGAGATGGTGCTTTACACGCGGGGGAGCGTGGACTTCTTTGAAACCTACCCCGGCAAGTATATCCCGGTTCCTCTACGCATCCGGTCGGAACAAACGGAGCAGACGCAACGCTTTCTTGGGCGCGAGATCTTGGCCCTTACCAAGATGAACTGGAACAATACTCAGTTTGACGGTGCGGAGCCCGTCACTCTTCGTGCGTCCAGGAAATGCAGCGGCGTGCTTCGCTATTGCAGCGAGGGCCTTCCGATCGAGCCACGATACAGCTTCTACATGTGACGCCTCACACCACACCAAGTTCCTCGGCGGTGAAGCAATCTTGGATTGCCTTGTCGTAGAGCGAATCCAGCGTTTGTTCCAGCCGGAGCACTGCTGCCAAGCGATGAACCATGCCTCGCAAATGAGTGGTCTCGTTCAGCGTAAGCGGCGTGTTTGGTCGTCGCGTTCCATCTCGGTAACCTAGCCACTTTTTGATAACGGGATAGCCGCCGAGTCCGTAGCGCCACACACGCTCGGGAACGTGCTGAAAGAACGTACCCTCGTTTATAAACAGATCCCCGGTCTGCTCCCCCCATTCGGGATACATCCTCTCTGTGTGTCCAGCTGGGCGTTCAATCCAACCTCCTGCGGCAGCTCCGAAGAAAGTGTTTGTCACCTCAAGATCCTTTTCCCCGACTGAAGGACCGCCATGACGCGTAAGCACGGCCAGCTTCCGGGCATCCTCTCCCAATAGCTCTTTCAACACCTTGGTGGCGTTGCAGAGCGGATCTAGCAGCGCTCTCAAGCGTTCACCCTGCGCAACAATTTCGAGAAACAAGTTACGGTCCTTTGGAACCGGAAGATGAATCCAATCCTGCGCTAAAGACTCCTTGTGCTCAGCTTGATATTCGGGCGAATAGGCGATGGCCATGGCGAAGCGCTGCAACTGAAGCGCAAGCTCAAGGGCAGGCCCATCTGCCAGCTGCCCGGACAACTTCCAATGGCCACTAAACTTCTGCCACACTGCCCGCGGCAAATTTGCTTGCTCACTCGATTCAATCGCCGCGAATAGACTACCCATCTCCTCACTTCCAAGCTTTACCTTTGCCGGGAACGCAACCGAACCACGGTCATGCAAATGAAGATCGAATGCATTATTCAAAAGAATAGGCCGCGTTTCCGATTCCTTCCGCGGCTCGGGGACGGTGACGAAGAAGTCGGTTACCCCAAGATGCTTCGACAATTCTGGTCGAGGGCGATTGAGTAGTTTGGCTTCAAGCTCGTAGTAGAGCCATCGAGCATCAAGTGGAAAGACAACGTAAGGGACGATCTTCTTGGAATCAAAAGCCGAAGAACTTCGTAGAGCATCCCGCACTGAGAGAGGTTCATAACCGGCTCTAGGTTGCATCAACACCGGATAACGTTCCGATATCTTCTCATTCGAAGCTGATGAGAAGTACTGCTTCATGCGTGTGGCCAACGCCTCCGCATCCGTGTCCACTACACTTCCTTCAAAGCCTCGGTTGCAATTTACACCTTGAATCTTCTCGGCAAACAGCTCATCAACGGATGGCCATTCTTCAAAGCCGCCTTGCGCGGCGACGGGAACAAGCTTCCAGCGTGTATTGCGAGTTGGAGAGAACGCTTCAAAGTCCCTCGGCCCGGACGGAATCTTCGCGGCGGCTTTCTTCTGCGCTGGCGTCCAGCTTTCGAGAGAGAGGGCTGCCGAAAGGGCGTCGCGCTTGGCTCGTGACTTGCCCCAGAAGTTTCTGAAATGCACCTTGGCGTTTCGTGCCGTTCCACCCTTCTTCCTCTTCAGAAGAGTGGTAATGCCGGTCCCTACCTGAATTCCCCTTGGATCGTATTCGGAGCTGAACACGCTCTGGTCCGATGTTCCCTCGCCCGGCAGTCCTTTTGGAATCACTTTGCCGGTTTTGTACTTGTCGCCATTGAGGCTGTCGATCCAGATCTCATCGAACGATCTCAACAGTCGTTCGCGCATGATCGGATGAGAGCGGCCTGTGTAGAAACTGTAGTTCGAGATGAAGCTCACAACGCCGTATTCAGCGCGTTCACCGATGCAGCGCTCCGCTAGGCGGAAGAATCGAATGTAGAGGTCATCAAGAAGCTGCTTGCGGATGCCCCATTGAGTGTACAGATCCGAAGGTCCGACCTGCTTCCCCTCGGAATTTCGACGTATACCCTTGTAGTGGTCAACCAGGTCGGCTTCTTCTTCCAGAGGAACACCGGCAAAACGGTTGTAAGGAGGGTTTCCGATGACGACAATAATCTTGGCTCCCCTCTTCACCGATTGAGCCGCATCATATTCGGCTTGCAACTCCGGGAAATGCAATTTCATCTGTTCTGGCCCACCCCACCCCGTGAGGGCATTGGTAAGGAAGACGGCGGGGCGATGCTGGGCTGTGGGATTTGCTCCAAGGTCCGACAGAATCAAGAACATCTGAAGCTGCGCTATGACGAAAGGTGCGGTGAGGATCTCGAAGCCCATGAGCCGTTTCGTTGCGGCAGCAAGGAGCGTCTGACCAAGGAGAGCGCCGTTCCCTTCCGCTTCAACCTGCTCGGCGATGCAGTTCATTACCTCGATCAGGTAGGCACCCGTTCCGCAACATGGGTCGAGGACGACGACATGCTCTTCCGCCAGGCCGCGTTCGCACCCAAGCTCATCCCTTAGCAATCGGTCGATCGTTCGAACCTGATAGCGCACAATTTCTCGTGGCGTGTACCACACACCAAGAGACTTGCGGAGTTCAGGATCGAACGCTTCAAGGAAAGGCTCATAGAAATACATGACCGCCGCGGTCGCTTCTTGCTGCGGTTCTTCGTGCGTGTCGTCAAAGCTCTTCGGCTTCACCGTCGGCGTGTGGAAGCGTTTGAAGAAGGCTCCCGTGTCAACACGATGGAGTGTTTCCGTTGCCAGGTCCAAATGCGGGCGTAAGCCAAGCTCTTGGATTCGTCGAGGGTGTTGGAACTCATAGTACAGTTCCGCGAGGAATGGAATTTTCAGATGATCTGATAAGTTCTCCCAACGAAATGGCTCCTTCGACTTCGACCTCAACCAAAGCGTCCATCCCGCAAAGAGTCCGTAAAAAACCGTTTGAATGAGAGAGGAGCGGAAGAACTCCTCCCCCTCCTCACCGTCGAAGGTGACTCCAAGAGCTTTCCCAAAGTCGTCCGCCAATCCACGAACTGCCTGCGTGAAGTGAGGGGGAAGCTGGGCTTTTGCCCGTCTCGCTTGACGCGCGAGGATCTTGGCAAGAGATTCGGGTTCCGCGATCGGTGCGTATCGGGTCACCGCCGTCTCGACGAGGAGAAATAGTTCTTCAAGCAACGAGGCGCTCACTGGCTTCCCCTGCTTCATTGCCGAAGTGGAAGGCCAGAGTTCGATGACATGCTCAAGAACACGGTCCGAAGGAACAATTCGTGTTGCAGTCCGGTCGGAGCCTCTCTTTACCGTCAAGAGGCCGAACGCTCGCACATTCGAAAGAAGCACCACGCCCGTCTGGGCGAGGTATCGTCCGATCTGATCGTTTCGTTCGGTAGAGAAGGCGAGATCATGAATCTCCTGCGACGGAAGTTTTACCTCTCCGCACACAACGATGAAGTCACCGCTTCCATCGTAAAGTGCGATGTCGGGCATATCGCGACCACCAGCACTTCGGTCCTCAGATGTTGAGGCTCGCACCTCAAACGGAAGGTGCTCGTGAATGAGCATCTCCGACAGAAGCGATTTGATCGCCGGGTAGTAGCTCGGCTCGGTTGTGGAGGAAGCATCGGCGAGGCGCTTCACTTCATTGGCGTATGTTTGAAAGAACTCGCTCATTCGGTTTCCGTTCCTGGTTCCGTAAGCTCCGCCTCAATCTCTTCGATAGTGGGCAACGTGCCCTTCAACTGCTCCGGCAACTTCTCTACAAGGTGGGTGAACTCCGATATGCCAAGCGGCTTGCCGATGTCCCTGAGGGCGTACTCGGCAACGACGCCACTCTTCTGCTTGCAGAGAATGAGCCCGATGCTCGGCTTGTCGTCAGGGTGGCGCATCATGTCATCGACTGCTGAAAGGTAGAAGTTCATCTTCCCGGCATATTCGGGTTTGAATGCTCCCATCTTCAGGTCGATCACGACGAAGCACCGGAGCTTCAGATGGTAGAAGAGCAGGTCGATCTTGAAATCCTCTCCCCCAACTTCCAGCGGCACCTGACTGCCGACGAAAGCGAAGCCCACTCCAAGTTCCACAAGAAATTGTCGGAGGTGGGCGAGGAGCCCGCGTTCGAGATCGCGTTCGTGTGCCTCCTCCGTGAGCGTCAGGAAGTCGAACGAGTAGGGATCTTTGATGAGCTGCTCGGCAAGATCAGATTGCGGCTTCGGAAGTGTCGCCTGAAAATTCGTGAGCGCCTTCCCCTGGCGACGATAGAGGCCGCTCTCGATCTGCATCACGAGGATGTTGCGGCTCCATCCGTTGTGAATGGCCTGCCGGATGTACCAGAGGCGCTCTGAGGCGTTTTTTACCTTGTCGAGAAGAACGCAATTATGGAACCACGGCAATTGTGCAGCAGCCTGCTGCACAACTTCTTGCTCTGGCCAGGCCTCGGCGAAAGCCCTCATGTACTTGAGGTTGCGGGGAGAAAAGCCTTGCATCTCCGGGAACTCAGAATGCAGGTCTTTCGACAGCTTATCGATGACCTTCGTTCCCCACCCTTCGGAATTCTGCCGGGCCAGAATCTCCTTCCCGATGCCCCAATAGAGCTGCACCAGTTCTTGGTTCACGGCGACTGCCGCTCGAACCTGGGCCGTGCGAATGCGCTCTTTTACGCTGCGGAGAAACTCAGCGTAAGCGGGTGGCAACGATGGGAGGTCTTTCGCCATTCAATTCTTAGATTTGCAGACAGATTCCAGTGGTACCACTTCTACGTTCGCACCGTCCACCGCTCGCTCGGAGCTGTCAAGGCTGCGCGATAGCGCACCGCGAAGCGGCTTGGCCTTGACTGCGAGAACGAGCGCATAGACTGGAGGCCTGGGGAACAGGCGTTTTGAGCGACGAAGGAGCGCCCCGAAGGGCATAACACCTGTTCCCCTGCCAGACGGCGAGTCGGGGAGAGTCGAGAGAGGGGAACACCTCTCTCGTGGGGTCGCAGGGGCAAGGCCCCCGATGGCAAGCTTCACAAATCGGGTTCGTTCGGATTGACGCTCTGGCGATAGAGGGAGCGAAGGAGCTGTATTGCGCGTTCCCGGCCATAGTCCCCTTCGAATCCGTCTTTGAAGACGCCGCGACTGAATGTGGGAATCGTTGAGCCGGTTGTGAGTCCCTCCACCGGAACGGTCATATGAACATCAATGTCCCACTTGCCGTAATGTACGACGATGCCTGCTACCTCCTGGCCGTCAATGGTCGTCCGTATTTCCCATCGTTTGCTTTCAGTTGCTGGGGCCATCGCTCAAGTTTCTTTGGTGTTGGTCAACGGCGAAACGCCTGACCGGTCGTCTTCTCGACCGCAGAGGTTTTCCCGACGCAAGCTTTCGGCGGAAAGGGGTGAAACGGAATCCTGAACGAGATCCGCAAGCTCCTCAAAAGCTCTTTCGAGATCTTCGCCCCGGAGTTGCTGCGGAGTAGGTGTCTCCGTTGGTAGAGTCGCTGGCATAAAAAGCCCTTTCGATTCAATCGTCGGCCTGATTCTACGCTGGCTCGCCTGTTCTGTCAGCCCGGCAAAAGTCCTCTTTTTTGCAACAGCTTGTTGCAAATTTGCGCCCCTCAAGTCTCTCCCCTCGCCTTCCGATCTTCACCTCTGCGAAGTGAGGAACTTCGCAACAGACCGCCATCGAGCGTGACGCGCGCTGGCACTGTGGATGTGGGAGCAGCTCACCCGGTAAAGCCGGTTGCCAACCGGCCTAAGGGAGCGGGTTTAACCAACCCGCATTGAGCTGCACCCGTAGCGCTGGATGCCCGGAGACGGGCTCGTCCAGTGCGACGGAGGCTCTCACGAGTAAAACTCAAAACGGCGTAGTGCCAACTACGCTCGATGAGGCCAATCCGTGAGTTCTATCCGATGCGTGCTCTCAGGCGCTCTGCGAAGCAGGGCGACGGAGAAATACCGTTGCCGTTGATTGTTCGGAGAAGGGGCGAGTTCCCTTCCCTCGAACGCATCACGGCAATGGCCGTGATGGTTCAAGTGGGTGAGGCCGGAAATGCCGGCGTAATCCCACCCTGGGGGTCCAGGCCACAACACGCTTTCATACAGCGTGCCGGGTGAAATTCCCGTTAAGGCTTGTTCAACCAGGCTGGCGTGGGGAGCTTCCGCATCTCGCGAGAGACGGAACCGGGGAAGGATTCAATCCCCGGAGGGCGTCCGAAAATGGCGCTCTGTGAATAGCTCAACCATACAAAGCGCGAAAAGCGCGAGCCAGTCAGTCCAATCGGAGACGTAGCCGAACGGCGAACACTTGTTCTGTCGGGTAAGGGGACGCTTCTTACTTCGGTCCCCCGAAATCGCGGCTTCCCTTCCCTGCTCCCGGCCTTGTTGCCGGTTGAGTTGGGGAGGGGTCGCGGAAACTGCGCTCGAACGGGAGTTCGAGACGTACCAGAACGAGCTGCGGGGTAACACCTGCTAGCGACGTGACCGATTGACCGAACGACCACTCGAAGAAGTGGCGTTTTCGGTGTGACGTAGACCATCACTAATCCGGGAAGGGGTGAGGCTGCCGGGGTGGTTCCCCGGTGCTCGCTTGATCAGCGAGTGATTCAAACGCCTCACTCTGGGAGCGGCGCTCAAGTAGAAGGCTGAAGCTTCGAAAAGCTTCGGGCGGTGATCTCGGCAAGGCAGTCGAGGCCCGTTTCCTGTTCGGGTGGCACCGAACGTTTAGGAACGACGAAAGGGCGGACGGGTCTTTGACCCACATCCAGCAGTGTCCCGGTTGGTGGCCGAAAGGCCATCAACCGGTTTTGGGAAAGACGGTTCGTGGCTAGTTCAGACCCTCTTGGCAGGGGGTCTGAATTGGCAACGATTCGGGCGGTAACGCTACCCGTGCGCCTTTGGCGCGGGGGGTTTTACCAGAGGTTTGTTCGTGAGCGGAGGCCGCTACCGCTAGGTATAGGCCGCTGCAACTTGTGAAGTAAGCGTTTGATGGAGCCGAATCGCATGGAGGGCGAGACGGCGGCGCTTTGCTTCTTGCAGCTGGCAAACCGAAGCGGAACGGCGGAGCCGTTGCGATAGAGGTTTGGCTTTCAGCGGATTGTGCCGACAACAAAACAATCCGCACCCTACCGCCCTCCCGAGAGGGCGGCAACCGGCGAGCATGAGCGATGACGGAATACCGATGTGAGGCGACTTCGATCGAGGGCTTCGTTCAGCAGCTCGCGGTCGGTTACGTCGCGAGCGGATACTACTTCTACGTTTGCGGCCTGGTGCCTGAGCACAAGGACGCAAGGGCCATCGACCGAAAACTGATATTGAAATACCAGATTGGGATTTCGAAGTGGGCCCGGATGCGGCGGAAGCATCAAGGCATAGCGAACGTTCAATACATTCGCTTCGGTCGATTCTGGGTGCTCCTGGCGACGCACGGGAAGCACCCGTTCTTCCTGTCAGAGGATGAAGGGGGCGAAGGCTCGCAGGTGAAAGACGTTCGCCGGGTGCCGATCAAGTTCGCAAGCTACTCGATTGGGCACAGGGGCGGCCACGCCCATGTGGCCATCGAACGCGGAACCTATCTGGAGCTTCGGAGCTACTTTTGGGAACTCGCCCTCCGGCGTCCGCGGCCGGTGCTCGAGCGCGAGTTCTGGAATCTGCCGTTTGAGGCCTATGCTCCGGTCCGTCGCCAGTTCGTGACGATGTTCAAGCGAGTGAACGAACGGCGGCAAGTCGCCGGGCTCGAACCCCTGAACTCTTCATGTCTCCGGCTCCGGCGACGAATCACGAAACCGTTTGCAGCGGTCGAGGAGTCGAGAGCGGCATGAAGCGGAAGGATTCCCTTTTTTGAATGCGAGGTCCGAAGAGGCCATCCGCACGCACTGGCCCGCCCTCGGAAAGGGGATTCTGATCAACTCAGGCACGGGAGTGAGGCGTCCGATGTATACTGTCGGGGTCCGGGAAACCCAAAACGGAATCCCGGTTAATATACTTGACCCAATCGAGGTGACATGGATGTCTCTACAGTTGACCGTTGAAGGTACAAACATACTGGACGTCGCCGACCTGAAGAAACTCTTGGCGGCACAAGGTGTTGCCATTGACGCCATAAGCTCCTTCTCAGAGCCCAGCGTCGGCAAGAACAGCCTCGGGGAGACTGGCTCTGGCCAACTCCTGATTGATGTCGCAAAAATTGGCCATCAATACCTTCCTGTAGTGCTTGGCATTCTGGCGACCTGGTTGATGAAGTCGCGAAGTCACAGACAAAAGAAAGCCTTTGCTTTGTCCATCCAGAGGGGCCAGCTCACGTTGAAAAGATTTACCAGCACGGAGGCTGCGGAACAGGGGACCGCGGAATCGGTGGAGAAGGAACTCCTCGAAGTCATCAAGGCCTCGTGAGGAAAGGGGGGAGAGGCTCATATGAAAACTCGTTCGGAGACCGACTGGGTGTCTAACAACGTTGTGCTCCGGGGAATTGACAGCGTCAAATACCTCGAGTTTCTCTCGGAGCGACCGCCGCAAGTCAACGAAGCCATTCCCCAGTTTCTTCACGAGTTCACCCACCTCTGGTGCTTCGACTCGCGAGTTGGCCGCTCGATTGCCTTCCTAAAGCTGCGCGCGGCCCACTCATGCAGAACCGACGAGGCTAAGACCCCGGAGGATGGAGGGCCAGTGTCATTCAGCCTTCCGTCGCAGCGGTTTGATGCCCGGAACGATCTGGTCCGATACCGTACCGTGACGGCCGCCTACAAAGGATTAGCTGAAGGGCTCGCCCTCTTCGCTGAGTTTGACACCCGAGAAAGCTTCGGAAAGATCCGCTCCGCGCCAATGAACGCTTTGCGGATTTGTTTCGGGTTCAGGGTCCCAAAGGCGGTTTCGGATCGCCTCGGCTCGGGGGCGCTCTCTGGAACGCTTCTGCAAAACACCAGGCTTAGTCCAGCCCTGCTAGAGCGGAAGGCAGCGATGTTTTGGCGGCCTTTCGATCCAAAGGACGGCTACCTTCCCGGGTACCTTGCGGTAAAGGGAATTCACAACTACCTCCAGACCAAGGCCTATCAGTTCCGGGATCCAGACTTCTTTCTTTCCTACTTGAGGTCATACCTCTTTGAGGATGCAGTGTTGGCTAAATGCCTCCTCGCTGAGGAGCCGAATGAGATTCTCGCAGCGAAGGCTATTGTTGAGAGAATTAACTACCGAGTCAAGCGACTCATGGAGGCCGAGGATCTGCCGGAGTTAGCTTCAACATACGAAGACAACGTTGCTGACGGTTTCGGAGACACAGCGATGACCAGAGGGGTGGCCATTTCGGAGGACGAAGTCGATGAAGCCAGCGCCGAATTCACAAGAGCTGTCAAGGAATTTGCGTCGCGTGTCGGCTCTTCAGAAGAAGACAAAATTCTAGGCGGCGCCGTCCTGCACATGCTCAAAGAACGTTCTCTGATGGTAATCGCCAGGGAGGACGTCGAGTTCGAATATAGAGGCTCGAAGCTTCGATGCACCGCTAGCGGAAGACTCCTCGCGACGTTGCCCACCCTGAATACAAGCTTGCGAGCAAGAGCAGTGTTTTGGTTGGCAAGGACGCTCCTTCCGCGGCACTATCCAGCGGGAATGCCAAAGAAAGGCACGCTAATGGCGGTGACCGGCCTACACTCGCCGTTCGTTGCTCTCGTGATTCAGTTCCCGAGCGGAAAGCCAGCTTCCATCCAGATCTTCGGGCTCCCCTCACCGGACACTCGGAGAAGGATCACCGAATTCGTCGCTACGCGCTCGCTCATTGAGGATGCCTACGAGAAGCTTGAAACAAATCTCGTCGAGGTAGAGTCGGACGACCTGATGGAGTTGCTGTTGGAGCGCGCCCTGAAAGACACGTATGCATGGGCTTCAGACCTTCTTGCTACGCTCGCGACAGCGGCTGCCCGCGATGAGAGCGTTGAGAGGGCGAAGAGCCAACTTGTCGGCACCGGACTACAAAAGTGGCTTTGCGATGACCCCGATATGGCGAGATCCCTGGCGGCTATTGGATTGATTAATCAGGTATGGGAGAAGACGGAAATGGTCGTCGACACGAGTGTGCTCCTTGAGCTTGACAGGGAAGTGGTTCGTGACCACGTTAGTCACTTCCTAACAACTGATTTACCAATGCCGCTGGTTGCGAAACGGGGGGACGACACAGTTATCGCCTTAGTCTGACCAACTCTGCCCTTAGCCAAGATTGTGCGCTGGTCCCCACTGGTCAAAATCGGCGATCGCCATTAAACCCCTCATCCAGTCGATGCAGAACGCCACATCGACATGAGGTGTTTCAAACATGCGATCCTCCCTAAGACGTATGTGCCGCGCCAGTTCCCCTCCGTCAAGAACGCCTGGGAATGCTATGTTAAGGCCTCCCGAACATATCGATCTATCATCGCCTGCCGGAACGCCTGAAAAAGCACTCCCCTCTCCTGCTGGCCTTTCAGGTAGTGCTCGCGCATGAGCGCCGGGGCCTTCTCAACAAGCTCCTTCTCGATTCGCTCTTGCTGCTCGACTGGAAGCGAATTCCAGTAATCCGCAATACGCTTACGGTCAGCGTTTGCCTCTGCGACTTCGGCATCATCCTCTCGCCTCTTCGGCTTTGGCGTGGAAGCCGCTTTCACGCGTTCACTCGCCTTCGCAAGCTCGCGCCGGTAGTCGTCCGGCAAAGGGAAGTCTTCGGTTATCGCGCGATAGAGAAACCCGGCTGGTGATCGCTCAACGCGGCGATCCTTCTTCGAGGCAAGCCAATCCATCAGGGCAATTTTCTCGCGGACCGTCGATTCATTCGACTTGCCTACAACTCGCGCCGCCGCCTTCGGAGTAAGCCCACGAGCGACAAGCAGAGTGACCAGTTCCTGATTCTTCGCAGCTGTCTCTTGCGGCTTTTCGAGCGCTGGTTTTGCCGACCCGCGCTGAAAACGAATCGACCACTCTCCCCTCACCTTCTTCACGAACCGTTCCTCGGCGGTTGCCGTCGTCAAGAAGCCAGATTGCTCAAGCTCCTCTATCGCCGATCGGAGCACGCGCTTCAATTCGCCGTTGTGGTACTTCTTCGAGAGCCCGATATGCTCGCACGCGAAGGTTCGCAGATCGAACTCAAGGTGATCCCGATGGTAGAAGCGCTTGTCGAGGAATCGATAGATGCGCTTTGAAACCGCGCTTTCAAGCGATTTGTAGAACTTGAAATCAATCTGCTTCAGGTATCCCGATTTGAAGCTATCAAATACAAGCTCATTCCAGACGAACGAACTCTTTCCTCCTTCCGGCTTTCCCGTCGCCCGCTTTCGCCGCTCCTTGTCGAGAATGGTCACCTGGTCGAGGATGTGAAAGCCCTCGCTGACCCAGCTCTGCTCCTCCTTCGACCACCACGACTTGTCGTAGTAGAGCGTCACTCCGAGCCAGCGGTTCAGGCTCTCCTCGATGCGTGCATAGTTCCGCGAGTCATCGGACCAGTTGAGAAGTTTCAGGAGTTCGTAGCGGGTGAAGTAAACTCGGCGCGCGTCGAAGTTCGAGCGCGCTGAGAGCTGAATCAAGCCGAGAATCACCTCGTCATCGGTCGCCGTCGGCAGACCGTACTTGTCGGATGCCGTGATGGTGAGCTTCCGCGTTACGCGCTCGCGTCGTGCCTTGTCGAAGATCTCATCTGAGAATTCAAGCGTCTTCTGGCCCTTTGGAAGTGTGGTCGTGAGCGACGCAAGCGGAAACTCGGCGAAGTTCAATTCGTCTCGATAGGTCTCGCGGCTTTGCGGTTCCGCGAATTCAGGAAGACTGCTCATAGATGAGTCTCCTCACGACCAAAAAGAGCATCAACAGGTAGGTTGTTGAGTTTTTGATCTGAGTTTTGAGTACAGTTAGACCGCTGAAGATCCAATAGATGCGGGGGTGTAGCGATGGGATTCGTGTATGGCTCACCGGTAAGTGGGCGCTCTTCCGTGTATGGATGCCCGGTAGCTCCGTGATTGAATAGCCGGTGAACTCGTGCGCGCGTAGCCGGTAGTTTCGTGTATGGAACGCCGGTAGCGTCTGAGTCATCCTCCGTGGGCGCACTTCCGCCGCGCCGCTCTCCGTGAGTAATCTGTGTACGGATCACCGGTAACCCCGTGGCTCCGGGGCCGGTACCGTGTTTCGAAACACGGTACGAACTGAAGTCGTGCCGCCTCATCGAAGTGACCAATGTCTGCTTCTGGTTTAAGTCGCTTATACCTCTAGCAGTCACGCCGGAAATCCATAAGGGGGGATCTGCTCCAGGAAGAAAATCTTAAGCCTCTATGGAGGCACAGCAACTCGTGGCTGCGATTGCCGCCCGCTTCCGTGTGCCTCTCCAGAGGTATATGTCTGACTCTATGGAGGCATACGCTTTTCTGTGTTGAGCCCTCGCCCTCGTTTTAGGCTCGACTACGACCCCGTGCGGGCTTGTCAGCGTTTCGTTAAACCAATCAGGAGCCCCGTGGCGCGACTTTTTCTTCTCGGCTTCGTTCGCTCTCGGTTGCGTGTCGTCCTCACCTGTTTCCGGCCAATTCGTGAGTTCCGTGTTCGCGCCTTGGACTGACAGGCAAAACACGCTCCCCTCTGTAGAGGCATAACGACAGACTCTATAGAGGCACTCGCCTGTTGCGCCCAAGATTTTCCCTTGCGCCTTTCGCCTCTATGGAGGCATACCCGAAGCATGAGATTCCCGAAGACCCAAGTTATCGCCCTTGTGAACCAGAAAGGGGGGTGCGGAAAGACGACCTCTGCTGTTGCCATTTCGTCGGCATTTGCAAAGCTCGGTTACTCCGTTTGCCTCGCCGATACCGATCCTCAATGTAATGCCACGGAGAGTTTCGGCGTCCGCGCTGAAAGCGTCGTAGAGGAGGGGAGGTTCACCCTGGCAGACGCTTACTTGAAAAAGCGCGCTGCCACCGATATCGAACTCGACTTTGGGCCACGCTTCGAGGGGCGGCTGACACTTCTGCCAGGAAACAGGGGTCTGAACTCGGTTCCGCTCAAACTCGAATCGGAACTTCAGATCGCAATCGCAGATGGAGAAAAGACCACGCTCGATGCAGACGAGATGCGAAGCGAACAACGGTTCCGCCTTCGGCGCTCGCTCGATACCCTTCGCGGAAAGCGCGATGTAGTTGTAGTCGATACGCCGCCAAGCCTTGATTTCCTGATGGTCTCCACGCTTGTCGCCGCTGACTGGTTTGTGATCCCCGTCTTCCCGTCTGGCTACGATCTAAAGGGGCTTGAACTCCTCATGCGGACAGTTGCAAAGGTTCGCGAGCGTTATAACCCCACGCTCCGGCTCGCGGGAGTGCTCCTTGGAAACTACGACAAGACAGCAACTCTCGATCGTGAGATTCACCAAATGCTGAAAAAGCGCTTCGGCGAAGAGGTCGTCTTCAACACGACCATCGGGCGAAGCGTTCGGATGCGTGATGCCACCGTGCGGGGGATGACGATCTTTGAACTGCCTGAAGCCGAAGCTCAGGCGAAACAATTCGAGACGCTCATTCACGAGATGCTGAACCGCGGCTCGAAGCGGAAAGACCAAACCGTGAACCCGCTCCCAGACGAGACCGTTTTCGGAAAGGTGGCAAATGGCTAGACCCGTCAATCGTGGGCTTCCCGCAGACTTCGCGCTCGACATCCCCGATGAGCCGGTTCACATCGGCGACTTCCTTGACGAGGAACCACCGATGCCGGTTGCGCGACAACCTCGGCTGGTTCCACCACGGCAAGCCGTTGAGACACCGACGATGGAGCATCGGCTCACGCCTGAGATTGTCCGGGAGCCGGTAACCACGGAAGAGCCGCGCCTTCAGGCAAAGCCGGTCCAGAAGAAAAGTCAGCCATCGGTCATCCGCTACCAGTTGAATCTTTCGCCACGCGCGAAGGTGATGCTCGAAGAGCTGGTCGAATACGTACAGACTTACAGCCCCGAAAGCGACGCGCGAACGAGCGAAGTCTTCCAGGGAATCATGACGCTTCTACACAACGCCAAGGATGAACTCGAACTCGCCGAGCTTCCCCGGCGCGGTGCGTGGGGCTCGGTGACGGCGAAGAATTTTCCGGGGGTCCTAAGCGAAGCGTTCGAGAAGGCGATCCTGAAAGCTGCTCGGAAGAGGGGAGCCATCGAGTAGAGTCTGACGTCAGACTCTATGGAGGCATACGGGCCTTCGCCAACGGTCACTCGGCATCTTGAGCCGACAGCGCTTTCCTCATTGAGTCGTCAAGCGCCCGGTTATGCGCTGGCGGTGTCCCGCCGGAGCCCTGCGTAGAACCGTAGGGAAGAGTTCGACGAAAAGCTCCGCCGAGATTGAAACCCGCTGAAAGCTGAACTGCTGCGGGGCTACCCAAGCCCGAATTGGATTGGCTGTTCCTCCAGGAGCGGCTCAATCATGTCGAGAAGCGAAAGCTGCTCAGGCGTGAGGGGAGGGGAGTAGGGGAGCATGTTCTGGGCGAGCCGGAAGAAGGCCGTCTCGCAGTGGTTCTCGTCGATCTCGACGCCGACGGCGTAGCGCCCGAGCCTTCGCGCGGCGAGGAGCGTCGTGCCACTTCCGGCGAACGGGTCAAGAATCACCGCGTCTTCCTCCGTATACGTTCCGATGATTCGCCCAATGGCCCCGAGCGGTTTCTGGTTCGGATGAAGCTTCGGCTTCGCCTCCTGCCAGTGAAGCACGTCGCTCTTTGCATGGTCCGGTTTTCGCGGGGAGCCTTTGGCAAGGAGAAAAGCGAGTTCGTGCTGAGAGCGCGTGTAATGTCCAAGCCCGATGCGGTTCTTCAGGAAGACGATCGAACTCACCGGTCGCAGTCCGACCTTCCTCCAGGCTGAAAAGAAGAGGTCCGTGTGTGGCCAACCATAGAACGTAAGACAGAGCGAGTCCTGTTTCAGAACTCGCGCGATCTCCGCAAACACCGGCTCGACCCACGAGGGATCAGAATCGCCTTCAATCATCCCCCAATCACTTCCCCAGCGGCCAGAGTAGGAGACGAGGTAGGGCGGATCGGTGATGACCATGTCGAAGGTCTCTGCGGGAAAAATCGGGAGGACGTTCCGGCAATCGTCGTTGTAGAGGGAGATGCCGTCTTGATCGTAGACGGGCATGTTGCAAGGCATCGAAGTTCACCTTTCGAGGCGAAGCACGGGTGGCTTCGCGGTCAGGTGAGGAGTTCGGATCTGCACCCCGCGCGGTGCGCCCAGGTCGTTACTGCGATTACTGCGTTAAGCCGGGCTCGCCTGCAAGTTCTTGAAACTCAATGGCCTGTATTTGTCAGGATGAACGCCGTGGACGCATATGTCCTTTATTTTCAATCGGCATTCGTGTTCCCAAGCTGGACGTCGTGGGTTCGAGTCCCATCTCCCGCTCCATTCCACGAATGCCTCAGCCTCCCCAATCCTCCAGCCACAACTCCGGCCTCTCCCGCCGGAACCTCGCCGCCAACTCCACGCAATCCCTCGCCGCCTTGCTCTTCGCCGGATCCGGCACAATCACCTCAACACCCTTCTCTCTCAAAAACAGAACCGTCTCCTCGCTTCCCGCATTCACCGTATCACCGATCACCACTCTCGGAATCCTGAACTGCACAATCGTCCCCGTGCACATGAAGCACGGCTGCAGCGTGGTGTACAAGGTCGTCCGGCGCCGGTTCGTCATCCGCCCGGCAGCGCGCAGCGCCGCCATCTCCCCGTGCAATATCGGATTCCCCTCCTGAACCAGCCCGTTATGACCCTCCCCAAGAACCTCCCCCGTCGCATTATCCACCAGCACGCCGCCGATCGGACAGCCTCCCTCACGGTAACTCTTCAACGCCAGCTCATAGGCCCGCGTTATGTAAAACTCATGCGACTGGTACATGACCGCGATGGTATCATCCTCGTTTGATATCGCCCTGTCTTTGCCGTCAACAGGCCGCCGCTACTAAGCTCCATGTTGCACGACGCACAAAAACTCTGGAGACTCGCCTCCGGCCTGGATCGCTTCCTCTCCACTCCCCTCTCCTCCGCGACGGCATCGAAGCCACCCTCGAACGCCTCTTCGATCAAGGCGTTCACATCAG
>Ga0194120_10005436_pt1 | contig 18778 bp, 17 predicted proteins | sample TA2MahCa65mmetaG_FD_148642 | JGI IMG/M metagenome (GOLD analysis project Ga0194120, IMG submission 148642) | Freshwater microbial communities from Lake Tanganyika, Tanzania - TA2015019 Mahale Deep Cast 65m | ecosystem: Environmental > Aquatic > Freshwater > Lake | place: Tanzania: Lake...
TCAAATGACCTGGCGCCTATCGGACGCAGGCACGGAGGCCTGCGCCACCGATGCAACGGGTGGGGCCGGCCTCCGTGCCGGCCGCGATGCCGGAGCGAAGTCATCAGAGCCGCGCTATCAGGCCGGACGGGGCTGTGCGGCCAGCCGCTCGATCGCCTCGGCGATGGCGTTTCCGACGGCATCCCAGGAGTAACGTCGCTCGATCAGTTCGCGGCCGGCCGCTCCAAGCCGGGCGCGGAGCGCTTGATCCTCGAGGCACCGTGCCGTGGCCGCGGCGAACTCGGCCGGCCCGTCGGCCACCAGGTAGTGCTCGCCCGCGATCCCGCCCAGGCTCTCGGCCGACAGCGACGACAGGACCACGGCCCGGCGCAGCGCAAGCCCCTGCAGAACCTTGTTCTGCATCCCCGCGCCGTAGCGGATGGGCGCCACGACGGCCTTGGCACGCTCGACCCAGAAGTGCGGATCCGGGACCGTCCCGGTCACCGTGATCCCCGGCTCGCCGTCCAGGCTGCGCACCTCCCGGGGCGGATCCGCCCCGACGACCGCAAATCGCGCCCCGGGCACCTGCTCGCGCACCCGCGGCAGGATGTCCTTCGCGAACCACAGCGCGGCGTCCCGGTTGGGTGCGTAAGCCATCCGGCCGACGAAGACGCAATCCTCCTCATCGGGCGCGGCCGGCGGTTCGCGCAGCAGCAGATCCCGCGGCACGGCCACGGGCACGGCGACCAGCCTGTCGGCCGGCGCCCCGTGGCTTATCAAGTACTCCCGGTCGACGTCCGAGACGATGACCGATAGGGGGAAGCGCCGGACGCATGCCAGTTCGTAGCGCAGGAGCCGGGCTCCCTCGGCCCAGTAGGCCAGGCGTCTCGGGCCCCGTGCGACCGCGGCCGCTCGCGCGTAATGGAGCGAGATGGCGTCGTGGAGGTCGAGGAGCACAGGGACCGTAAGCCCGCGGAGCAGTTCGCCCACGCGCACGTAGTTCGCGAGGATCGCGCGATAGTCGTGTTGCCGCTCGCCCAGGAAGCGCGCCACGTCCGGGAAGGTATACGCGCGGACCTGGATGGGCAGGTCCGCCACGACCCCGAGCAGGGCATTGGCGCCGAATTGCCACGGCTCGTACCAGAAGCGAAAGACCCGCCGGAAGATCCCGGCGCGCCGCAATCCTGCGTCAGAGCCGGCATCGCGCCGGCCGACGTAGAGCAGGTCGACCGCGTACCCGCGAGTCGCCAGGTAGCGGGCGGTCTCGAGAATGCGCAGGGCATAGCCGGCCACCGGCGGCACCGGGATCGGCCGGAAGCTGACGACCAGGATGGCCGGTTGCTTGCCCATCAGCTTGCCCGGACCGGCAAGGGCACCGGCCGGGACTGGTAGGCCGCGGTCTGCGCCGCGACGATCCAGCCGAGCCAGAGGATCTCGAAGGCGAGCATGTGCAGGAAGATCCCGGCGACGAGCGTTCCGGCCAGGCCCGCCAGGACGGGCGCGGAGTAGGGCGCACGGCGGCGGATGCCCAGGTGGGTCCCGAAGACGAGCAACACGCCCACCAGGCCCGGGTAGCCGACCTCGGTGAAGGCCTGGAGGTAGGTACTGTGAGCGTCTCGCGGCCAGTAGAGGCCCCCTGCCGAACTGGTCAGCCTGGGGAACGTCGCCATGCCCGTCCCGGCCTGCCAGTTGCTCAGCCCCGCGTCGAGGCCGACCGGCCAGATCTCGGTGCGCCGCGACCCGGAGAGATCCTTGAAGTCCATGCGACCGACTTCCGCCTGGAATCCCAGGTAGAGCGCCGGCACGAGCAGGCACGTGGCGATGAAGGTCTTCCAGCGCTTTCCGCAAGCCAGGAGCACGGCCAGCGTGATTGCCAGGGCCAGGAGCCCGCCGCGCGACTGCGCCAGGGCCGCTGCCGCCAGGATGGGCGCGACGGCCGCCAGGCCTTCGAGGCGCCGCGCGCGCGAGCCGATGAACAGCATTCCGATGGCAAACGGGAAGATCAGGCCGGCGACGAAGAAGTTGGGATCGCCCTCGTGCGGCCCGAGGAACGGCACGAGGCGGCCGTCCGGATCGGTGCGACCCGCGGCGAATGCCGCGAGCGCGAGGGCGGACGCCAGGCTCCCGCCCCACAGCCACGCGCGGGCCGAGGCGACGAAATGGCCTCGATCCAGGCCGGCGGCGGTGGCAAACAGGTACGTCAGCCAGGCCATGCCGATCGGCACGAGCGCCGACCGCGTGGCGGCCGGATCGATGGAACCGAAGTACGAGATCGCCAGGGCCATCACGAGGAACGCGACGGCGAGCGTCGGCGTCGCCGCGATGCGGCCAGGGCAGGCCAGCGCCAGGAGGAAGGCGGCCCCCACGCCGAGCAGGCGGAAGGGGGTGGCCAGATCCGCCACGTTGAACAGGGCCTCGAACGGCGCCAAGAAAAGGAATGCGCACCAGGGCCAGAGCCAGACCGGCGCAATGGCGCGCATTCCCGCCGCCCGGAGTTCCGCGCTGGCGGTCATGACCGCGTGGCCTCGGGGGTCGAGACCGCGGCCAGGTAGCTGCGCTGCTGGCTCGTGTAGCCGATGCGGGTGAGGGCCACCAGGCCGAGCACCGGCTTGCGGATGGTCCGCAACTGCTTGACGGCGCCGGACAGGGTGTCCGCGGCGATGCGCTCGATGGCGGCGAGCAGCAGCAACCCGTCCGTGTGGCGGGCGAAATGCGCCACCTCGGCGAACATCATCATCGGGGGCAGGTCCACCAGGATGAAGTCGTACTGCTCGCGCCAGGCATCGAGAGCCGGGCCGATGCGCTTGATCAGCCGCGTGCCGCGGCTCGAGCCGCGCTGTCCCCCCGCGGGGACGACGTGTATGCCGGCCGCCGCCTGGACGGCGGCTTCGGGGGCCATTTGTCCCTGCAGGATCTCGCTGAGCCCGGCGCGCCGCTCGGGAATCTCGAACAGGTCGTGGACGCGGGGCCGGTGCCGGTCCCCGTCGACCAGCAGCACCCGGTGGCCGCTCTCCGCCAGGCACAGCGCGAGGTTGGCCGCCGTCACGCTCTTGCCTTCGCCGGGCGTGGCGCTGGTCAGGCCGATCACCCGTGCCTTTCCGGGCGTTGCCGGGAGCTCGTCCTCTATCGCCAGGCCGAGCCCGCGCAGCGCGTCGGTGAAGTGGGGGGCGGTATCTCCCGAGGCGACCAGTTCCCCGCCGCGCAGTTCGGACCGCTTCAGCCGCGGTACGGTCGCGAGGACCCGCATGCTGGGCAGGTGGGTGGCCAGGTCCTCGGGCCGCATCGTCCGGTCGAACAACTCCCGCAGGATGCCCGCGCCGAACGCCGCGGCGAGCGCGAGGAGCGCCAGCACGGGGGCGGCCTGCCCGCGCAGCGGCGCGACCGGCTTCTGCGGCAGCCCGGGCGGCTGGATCACCTGGGCGAAATGCGGCGCGATCGAGAGGCTGATGCGCGCTTCCTCGCGGCGGCGGAGCAGCTCGCGGTAGACCTCGGCGGCCACGCTCACCTCGCGTTCGAGCTGCGCGGTGCGAAGGGCGACATCCGGGTAGCGGACCATTCTGGCCCGCAACGCCTCCCGGCCCGCCTGCGCGACTCGCAGCCCGGCCTGGGCGGCCTGGGCGTCGGTCTCGGCCGCGAGCAGCGTGCCCACCAGGCCCCGGCGAACTTCGTCGAGGGGCGTCGCCGCGGCGATGTCGCCGCGGAGCGCGACTTTGAGCTGGGCGCGAAGCGACCGCGTATGGCGCTCCAGCGCGAGCATCTGCGGATTCTCGGGGCCGAGGCCCTGGCTTCGCAACGGGGAACTCTCGGCCGCGATGAGCTGCTCGCGCAGCGACCGGATGCGCGGATTCTGCTCGATCGACAGGATCGCTATCGCGTCCCTGACCCGCATGCCGAGCTGCTGCTGGAGCTTGGAGGCCCGGACCCGAGCCCGCTCGGACTCGGCGTGGCGCGCCTGGATATCCCGGTCGAAATCGGCCAGCTGGGCGACGTCGCGGCGTATCTGCTCGGGCAGGTCGACGGTGGCGGCCGTGCGGCGGTACGCCAGGAGCTTGTTCTCCGCGTTCGCCAGGTGGCCGCGGGCCGCCGCGAGTTGCTCGTCGATCAACCGGAGCCCTTCGCGCACGCCCGCCCGCCGGAACTCGGCGATGCGCCGCTGATACGCTTCGAAGAGGGTGGAGACGATGCGCGAGGCTTCCTCGCCCGAGCGGCCCTTGCCTCGCACCTCGATCACGTCGGTGTTGAGGATGGGCGTGACGGTGATGCGGCGGGCGAGTTCGCCGGCGGAGAGCGGCTGGCCGGCGGCGCTCTTCAGGTCGAGCCGCGCGACGACCTCGTCGAGCAGGGGGGCCGAGGCCAGAATCTGCGCCTGCGTGAACAGCGGGCGGCTCGAGTCGGATAGCTCGGGAACGGGATCGTTCGCCACCTTGACCCCGCCCATGCGCTGGTCGAGCCGCATGACCATGAGCTTGCCGCTCGTTTCGAAGCGGGGTGCCTGCGCCGACAGCAAGAACGCGCCGCCCACGAGCACGACGGCGGCCGTGAAGGCCATGGCGCGCCAGCGGCGCTGGAGGAGCGGGCGGAGGGAGATGGGAGGAGTCTCGCTGGGCATGTTCGGTCCACCTCTCTGGTAGGTCGGCGACTTCGGAGTGCCTCATACGATGGGCGATCCCGCTCGCTCGCCTCTAGGCTGGAACCGCCGAAACACTTGGGCTTTCCGGCCACAGCGCGCTTCTTACCGTCCCGACCGGATCGGCTTCGCGGGCCATGCGCGCGAGCAAGCGATACTTGAGCGTGCAATGCAACTCGTCGGTGCTGCGATCCCGCGCCGCATGCTCGATGAGCGCCAGCACCACGGTCAGCGCGCAGGCTTCCCGGCTCGCGGCGCCGAAGTCGTCGAGCAGGCGGCCGAGGAGGCGGGAATGCGACGTCTCGAGCAGGAAGCAGCGCTCGAGCCAGGCGACGGGATCGGCTCCGGGCAGGTCGCGACAAAGGGCCAGGAGGTTCAATGCGGCGTCGAAGTAAGGATTGCCGGCCCCCTGCATGAACTCCCAGTCGAGAATGCGCAGGACGCCCGTCGACTCCCGCAAGTTGCCGCGCCAGAAGTCGCCGTGCACCACGCAGGGCGCGACGCGGTCGAGAAGGTGCGACTCCCGCCGGCGGGCCAGGACCCAGTCGCGCATTTCCGGGTCGGCCATGCGCCTGGCCGCCAGGCCGAGCATCCGGGAGGCGGCTCGGGACAGCGGCTGCGGCGGCGCGTGCACCCGCGTCGCCCGGCCCAGGCCCCGCAGCAGACAAAGTGTGCGGGAGCCGTAGTTCGCCACCGCCTCGAGGGTCCTGGGCGCCGGCGGGCTGTGGCCCGGGATCCACGGTTCGACGAGCACGGTTCCGAACGGCATGTGCAGGGCGCGCACCCACGGCACCGCGTCCCTGAGCCTGGCGTCCAGCACGGCGCGAGCCCGCATGCGGCCGGCGGCCTCGGCCCGGAGCCAGGCCGAACCGGCCGGTGTCCGGCTGACGCGGCAAACCAGCGCGGGCAGCCGCTCTCCGGGCCGCCAGCAGAATAGCAGGATCTTGTCCTGCCAGTGGACGTCGAGCCCGACCTGCATGATCGCGTGGTGCTGGCCCGTGAGGGCGAAGAGGCGGCGCTCGATCGCGTCGATCCACATGTCAGGGCTCCTTCCGGGCGACCACGAGCAGCCTGGGCACGAGCCAGCTTGCCGGCAGGAACGCTCCCAGGCTCCTCGCCAGGCGCACGCGACGCCGCTCGCCGGGCAGCGTCAGGCCGGCTAGCAGCCCCGCCATTCGCCGATCCCCGAGCGCGAAGAGCACTTGCCGGAAGATGGTCGTCGAGAGCCAGGCAAAGAGCCTGACGTCGGGAAATCCTGCGGCCGCCAGCAGGCGCCGGAGCCTGCGCGGGCGGAGCGGCCGGCCCGGCAGCGGGTTGGGCACGTGCGCGACCAGGGTGCCGCCGGGCGCAAGCAGGTGCCAGGCCCGCTGCGCCAGGGCGGCCAGGTCGCCGGGCGCGGGATACAGCGCGACGATCGCGTCGGGCGCGGCATCGAGGGGGACCCACTCGAGGCCCGGGATGCATGGCGTGGCGTCCGCGTTGCCGATCACCGCGGCGCGCCGGCAGTCGGCCGGCAGCAGCAGGAGCGGATCGGCGGCCGTCGCGTCGGCCAGGCGGCTCATGAATCCGCCCGCTTCGCCAGCAGCCGGATCTCGCCTTCCGAGAGGATGCCCGCCCTGACCAGCAGGAGGGGGTACATCAGCGCCATGACGGCCGCGGCGGGAAGGAGCGGCACCTCGAGGGCGACGAGCGGCACCAGGATGAGGCCCGAAATGAAGAGGCTCTGCAGCGCCGCCGGGGGCGCGAAGCGGCTTTCGGGCCCGAGTTCGCGCCGGAGGCACAGCCAGAGCAGGGCCACCATGTACAGATCGGTAAGCACGGTGGCGATGCAGGCCCCCAGGCCCTGCCAGCGGGAGATGAGCATGACGGTGAGTGCCACGTTCACCAGCGCCGCGATCCCGGCGCAAACGGTGCGCCAGAGCTGGCGATCGCACGCGGTGAGCGCCGTGGCGAGCGAGTGGTTGAGAAAGCGGACGGGGATGACCAGCGCGAGCACCTGGAGCATCAGCACCGCCGGGCCGTATCCCGGGCCGTAGAGCACCGCGACGATCTGCGGGGCGAACAGCCCGACGAAGACCGCCAGGGGTATGCCCGCCGCGGTCACGATGCGCACGGCGAAGGAGGCGTAGCCGGCCACGCCGCCGCGCCCGTGGAGAGCGGAGGCGCTCATGCGCGGGAAGATCGCGGTGTTCAGCGAGACCGCCAGCAGCGTGAGCGGCACGACGAGCATCGAGGCGGCGCGATAGTGTCCGGCGTTGGCGCCGCCGACCAAGGCCGACAGCAACACGATGTCCGCCGAGACGTAGATGGTGGAGAAGACCAGGTTGAAGCCGAAGGGCAAGCCCTGGCGGAGCAAGCCGGCCTGCGTCCCCAGCGCCGGCGCGGGCGGATCGGCCTGCGGCGCGATGGCGCGGCGGTATGCCACGGAGCAGATGGCCAGGTTCAGGGCCTTGCAGGCCGCGAGGAGGGCGAAGAGCGCCGGGATGCTCGGCGGCTGCCAGGCGAGCCACAGGCCGGCCGCCAGGTAGGCCAGGCGGTCGACGGCGACCGCCAGGCTCTCGAATTCCATCCGTTCGAACGCGTAGAACGACGCCCGGACCACCTGCGTCGCCGCCGAGAGCGCCATCAGCAGGCCCGCGAGGAGCAGGGCCGGCAGCAGGGCGGCCGACCCGGCGATCAGGCCGATGCCGACCACGCACCCGGTGCCCAGGATCGATAGCGGCACCAGCGCTACCAGTCCGTTGACCACGAAATGGCGCGCACGCCGCCGATCGCGGGAGATCTCCCGCACGAGCAGGGTGCCCAGCCCGAGGTCGAACAGGAAGCTGCAAAGGCCGGCAATTCCGGTCACCAGGCCTGTCTGGCCGAACACGGTGGAGCCCCAGTGCCGGGCTAGCGCCGCGTTGACCACGATGCCGCATGCCAGCTCGAGCAGGCGCGAGAACATCTGGAGGGCGGTGTTGAGGGTGAGACGGTTGGGCATTCTTGCGGCGTCGGCTACCTTCCGAATGAGGGGGTCACTCCCGGGGCGAGCCCGGGGTTCCGTTCACCACGGGTAACTCCTGGCAGGTGCGCCCGGTCAGGCCAAAACGCCCGGAAATCTCCTGGCCGTTTGGATGGCCTCACCGGGGAGGCGAGGAGCTACGCTCGAGGCCTTCTGAGCAAGGAAGGAAGCCGACATGCGCCTGGCGATGGTCGCCCTGTCCTGCCCCGCCGGAGGGATGCTCCATTACTCCTCGCAACTGGCCAACGCCCTGTCCCGGGACACCGACCTCGCGTTCTACACGCCCTGGCAGCCGGATCTCGCGACCTACTTCGACCGGCGAATAGCCTTGCGGCGCATCGTGCCGCTAAACCGGGCGGGCGATCGCAAGGGCCTGCTGACACGGCAAGTCAATCCGTTCCTACATCTGGCCACCGCGCGGCAGATACTCCGCCACCAACCCGGCATCGTCCATCTCGTCACCGATCACCCGGCAAATAGCCTCGTGGTCCGGGCACTGCGCTTGCTGGGCCACCGCGCCGTGGTCCTGACCCACCACGACCCGGTACGGCATCCCGGCGAGACGTCGCGGCTCAAGGACGTCTTGACCGGCATGACGGTGGCGGCCGCCGATCGCGTCGTCGTGCACGGGGATACCCTGGCGCGGGATCTGGCCGCCCAGGGCGTCCCGAGCACCAAGGTGGTGGCCATTCCCCACGGCGACTACGGCTTCCTGCGGCGACATGCCAGCGGCGCGCCCGAGGAGCCCCTCATCCTCTGCTTCGGCCGGATCCTGCCGTACAAGGGCCTGGACGTCCTGTGCCGGGCCGAACGCCTGCTGGGAGACCAACTCGGCGAGTACCGGATCTGCATCGCCGGCGCGGGCGATCCGGCTTGCTTCGCGGGCGAAATCGGGCCGTCCGGCCGCGTGTCGGTGCGCGCGGAGTTCCTGCCCGACGCCGAGGTGGCGTCCCTCTTCGAGCGCGCGCGCCTGGTCGTGCTGCCCTACACCCAGGCGACGCAGTCGGGCGTCCTGGCGGTCGCCTTCGCCTTCGGCAAGCCGGCCATCGTCTCGGACGTCGGCGGCCTCCCCGAGGCCGTCGGCTACGGCCGGGCCGGTCGCATCGTCCCGGCCGGCGATCCCGCGGCTCTCGCGGCCGCCATCGCCGGTCTCTGGCACGATCCGGCCGCGCGCGCCGCGCTGGGTCAGGCCGGCCGGGAGCGCATCTCGGCCGAAATCGGCTGGCCCATCGTGGCCAGCCGCCACCTCGAGATGTACCGCGACCTGGGGAGCAAGGGGGCTTCGTCCACCTTGCCCGTTCGCGCCGCCCCGTCCGGCAGCTAAGGTTTTGCCCGTCACGCAGCTCGAATTCAAACCCGCCGCAACGATGCAAGGACCGGAGACCGTCACGTAGCCCTGATCCCACGCCCGTTGGAACAGTCAGGAGGCAACGATGGTGCCGAATATCTTGCGCGCGCCCGTCCCCGGCCAGGTCTGGCCGGCAAGGTCGCGGCGCGGACCCGGCCTGCTCGCGCTCTCAGGCCCTGGCGATCCGGACCGCGCCGCGATCGCGCTCTGCGGGCGCATGGACGCCAGCTGCGGGCCCGTGCTGGCCGAAGCATTCGCCGAAGCCGCCCTGGGGCGGCCCGCCGCGGCAAAGCTCGACCTCGCCGGCGTCCGCGCCTGGAACGCCCTCGGCGTGGCGAGACTCCTCGAGGCAGGGGCGGGTTTCGGGGATGTCACGGTGGTCGGAGCCGCCGATTCCCGGCTGGCCGCCGCCCTGCGCGACGCGCGTCCCGACTGGGAGGTCCTGGCGCCCGACGGCCTGCCGGTATCGAGGCCGGCCCACGACTGGCCGCGCCACGCTGCCGACGCCGCGGGGCAATGTCTCGACGTCGCGATCGCCGCCTTCGCCCTCCTCGCGCTGTTGCCCTTGCTGGCGTGCATCGCCGTCTGGATCAAGCTGGATTCGCCCGGGTCCGTGCTGTACACGCAGCTCCGGGCGGGGCGGATGCGGCGCGACGGCACGATTCACGTGGTCAGGGTCTTCAAGTTCCGCACCATGCGGAGCGATGCCGACGCCCTGCGCGCCGGCCTGATGGCCGCCGCGGCCGGCAGCGGGCCATTCTTCAAGCTCAAGGAGGATCCCCGGGTCACCCGCGTGGGTCGCATCCTGCGCGCGACGTCGCTCGACGAGTTGCCCCAGTTGCTGAACATCCTGCTTGGCGAGATGCGCCTGGTGGGCAACCGCCCGCTTGCCCTCGACGAGGCGGCGGGCCTGGTCGAACCCTGGCATCGCGTGCGCTTTCACGCCCCCGCCGGCTTGACCGGCCTGTGGCAGGTGTCCGGCCGCAACGAGGCGTCCGATCTCGCCCGCCTGGCCCTCGACAGCGCCTACGCGGCCGCCCGCACGCCATTCCTGGATCTGCGGATCATCCTCGCGACCGTCCCCGCGGTGCTCTTGCGCAAGGGTTGGTGAGCGCTAGTCCCGAACCGACGAATCCGCCAGGGCGATCCGGACTCCCGCCAAGCAGGGCAAGGGAGCGAGGATCGCCCTGCAGCCCGAAGGCAGATACGCAGGGCGGTGGCTTGACCACCGCCGACAGGAGACGCCGTCCATGAGCAAGCCAGCCAGTGAATTCCGCAAGGCCGCGACAGTTTCCGTCGCCGCATCGCTGTTCGGCGCGCTATGCCAGCCGGCGCTGGCTCGCGACGCCGACTATTCCCTGCGCTACGGGGATGCCATCGGCGTGACCGTCGTCGGGCATCCCGAACTCTCGGTGCCGACGCAGCCGATCCGCCCCGACGGCCAGGTGGCGCTGCCGCTCGTGCCGGACCTCCCGGCCGCGGGCCGCACCATTCCGGAACTGACCGCGGCGATCACCGCGGCCTATCGGCCCTACCTCCAGAAGCCCCAGGTGGTGATCAGCCTGACGCGCATCCGGCCGCTCAAGGTCACGGTCCTGGGTCAGGTGGGCAAGCCGGGGACGTTCGACTTCGACGAAGAGCCCGATCTCGCCGACGCGCTCGCCGTGGCCGGCGGACTCACGCGCCGGGCCGCTCGCGACCACGTCAAGGTGGTCGCGCCAGGCCAGGCGCCCCGGGTCTACGACATCGATGCCCTGCTCGGCAGCGCCAAGCCGCTCCCGAGGCTCCGGGAAGATACCGTCGTGGACGCGTCCGAGGTCTGGTATCCCGACGGTTACGTCCTGATCCCGGCCATCGCATCGGTCCTGGCATCGACGACGATCATCGCCCGCGGCTGGCCGTTCTGACGTGGTCATTCCCGGCTGGCACTCGGCCGGCGCCCGGCGGCTCCGCCCGGGCGCGGCCGGCGGCAGCCGGGTCCTGACGACGGCCGCCGAACTCGCCGAGTTCGCCCCGGAATGGGCGCGCCTGCCGGACCTGGCCAACCCCTTCTCGGGGCCGGCGTTCGCGACGGCGTGGCTGGCCGGGCATCCCGAGGCCACGCCCCGTGTCGTGCCCCTGCGAGACGGCGGTCGCCTGGCGGCGGTGGCGCCCTGGTGCATCGTCGCGGAAGGCGGGAAGCGGGTCTTGACCGGAATGGGCGGGAACGCGGCCTGGTACCACGATCCGTCCCGGGATCCGCGGGCGTGCCCCCTGGACCTGGTCGAAAGAGTCGTCGCCGCGGTGAAGGCGATTCCGGGCTGGGACGTCGCGAGGTTCTGCCTGGTCGGGCCGGACGCGGCGGCCCTTCGTGCCGAACTAGGGAAGGTGGGATGGGTCGTCGAGACCCGCGAGGCGTGGCGCGATTCCTCACTCGTCGAGATGCCGCCGGGCGGCTGGCAAGCCTACTGGGAGTCGCGCTCGAAGTCTTTCCGGCGGAAGCACCGCGTGGCCCGGTCGCGTGTCGAATCCGGTGGCTGCCGGTGGTTCGAGGCGCAGGACCTGCAGGATTGCATGCGCTGGTTCGACCGCGTTCTCGCCTGGCATGGCGAGCGCCTGCGCGGGGTTCGCGACTGGTCGGACGTGCATCGCGAGTGGCGGGCTTCGGTCGCCGAGGCCCGCGAGCGCGGGGAACTCCACCTGTTCTGCCTGGAGGTCGGCGGCGAACCGGCGGCCGGCGAAGTCGTCATCCGCCGGGGCCGGCGCGCCTTCGCGCTCCTGCATGCTTTCGACCCGGCGCATGCCGATCTGTCGCCCGGCTTCTACCTGACCAATCGCAACCTGGAGCGGCTCTGCGAGATCGGCTGCGACTCGGTCGATCTCGGTCCCGGCGACTTCCTCTGGAAGGACAGGTTGCGGACCCGCGCGCTGCAGGTCGATCAGATCGTCATCGGCCGGCACGGCTCGCTGCGGGGGCTGGCGGAAGCCGGCTTCGAGGGCGTGATCAAGCCCTGCATGTCGCGCCTCCGGGCCACGGCCATGCGACGGGCGAGGCGAGCGCCACCCGAAGAACCCATCGCCGGAGCCGACTCCTGAGCCGAGTGGGGCCGGCCTCCGTGCCGGCCGGCAGAGACGCCTCCCCACCCGAAGTAGCAGGTCTACCTCGAATTGGACTAGGTCAGAAACAAGCCGAATCTCCCAGTCGCTCCTGAGCCGAGCCGGGGGTCACGCCGCCTGCAGCCCGCAATCCTCCAGCCGCGCCGCCAGTTCCGCCACGTCCCAGTCGAAGACCACCATGCGGGGGATCTGCCACCGGTCGGTCCACGGCAGGACCCAGCCGCCGCGGCACACGGCCGCCTTCGCGAAGGCTCCGGCGCAGATCCTCACGGTCTCCGGGGACACGTCCGCCCGTTCCCCGAAAGGGTACGAGAAGACTTCGATCGGGCGGCCGAGCCAGGCGCGCAGATCGGCTTGCGAGCCCAGGATCTCGGCGCGTTGCGCGCCGGGCGCCAGACGTGCCAGGGACGGATGCGTCCGCGTGTGGGCGCCGACGGTCACCAGGGGGCTGGCCGCCAGGCGGCGCAGCTCGTCCAGCGTCAGCGCCCGGTGCGTCTCTCGCGGCCCGGGAGCCGTTCCGACCCACGTGCGCACCAGGTCGAGGATGGGTTCGGCCCCGTGGCGCTTGCAGAGCCTGTGGAGGCGGTGGAACAGCACCTGGCGGTCCTCCGGCGTGGCGGCAGCCCAGTGGAGGTCCGTCCCGGGGATCGGGAAGCGGGAAGGCTGGCTGCAGCGGATGAGCACCAGGCGCGCCAGCTCGTCCCACCAGAACTCCCGCGCCGCGCCCACCATGCCCGAGGTCACGAAGAAAGTGGCCGGCAACCCGAACTCCTCCAGCAACGGCAACGCCTCCCGGACGTTGTCGGCGTAGCCGTCGTCGAAGGTGATCACCACGGCCGGCCGCCGCACCTGCGACCAGTCGGCCTCGAAGCGCACCGCCGCGAACTGCTTCCGGAGGAGGGCGAGGTGGGCGCGAAACCGCTCGGGAGCGACCGCCAGGCGGAACGGATCGGCGGCCAGGCGCGTCACACGGTGGTATGCGAGGACCACGAGCGGCAGCCGGATCGGGGCGGAAGCGCGGTTGGCGAGGCCGCGGGCCAGCCGCCGGCCGGAGCGCCATACGTGCCGGAGGGGGGAGGGGGTAGCGGACTCCATGACTTCATGGGTAGCTCCTCGGGGGGCCAGGCGAGGAGGTCCGAGCGGCCAAGGGTTCTCTCAGGCGGAGGGGGGCGGGGCGCCCCGCGAAGGGCGCCCCGCGCTGCAGAGGAAGGAGTGGGGGTCAGTCTTCCAGGTCCGAGATGAGGTTGACGCCGTCGCCCAGCACGTTGTTGAGCACCGTGAGACCTGCGATCGTCTCGGTGATCCAGTTGTACTCCACGACGCGCCACACCTTGTCGTAGCGCGTGGCGCCCTTGGTGTACAGCTCCGCGTAGATGTGGGCGTTGTCCCAGCACAGGAACATCGGATCGGTGACGAACTTGGCGTTGAAGGCCGAGTTGAGGAACGGCATCGGGTCGGTCAGGTTGGCGATGCGGTCGTACCGGTAGACGAAGCCACTGGAGTCGGCCCAGGCGATCTGCGTGCCGTCCGGGCTGATCGCCGGATGGCTCGCGTACCCGTCGCCCACCAGCTGGGCGTCCAGGATCTCGTGGACCATCGGGTTGATCACGTCGTAAACGAACAGGTGGCCGTCGGCCGTCGTGAAAGTCGCCCAGCGCGCGTCGCACGATAGCCGGATCCACGTGATGCCGCCGTGGAGATCCCCGACCGCGTTGACCTTCGCGAGGTCGGCCACGACGCCGTTGATCCAGATCATCGCCTTGCCCTTGAAGGCTTCGGGGTACTTCTCGAGCAGGAAGGTCATGACCGTGCCGTCGAAGCTGATGCTGGGCCGGCGTACCGAGCCCAGGCCATTGATGTCGTTGAAGAAGACGTTGAGTTCGGCCACGGCGTCATAGAACGCGATCTTCCCCTTTCCATAGAAGTCGCGCTCGAAGACGATGCGGCTGTTGCTGAACAGCGTGGGGTTCTGGATGTCCTCGCCCGCGCCGGGCAGGGCGTAGTTGTCGGCGATGGTGCGGTCGTACACGAAGAGCTTGAAGTGCCCGTTGATGTACGAGACGAACGGGATGAGCGGTACCGGTGCGCCGACGGTCATGCCGAGGACCGGCGCCACGGGAGCCACCGGGAGGACCGGCGCGGCGGCCGGCGGCAGCGGAAGGACGGTCGACGGGTCGGTCCGGTTGCCGAGCGAGTCGGGCTGGACCGGGACGGTGATGCCTTGGCCGGGCCCCATCGAGTCCGGGGTGGTGGACGGCGGCTTCGCGCAGCCTGCTACGACGGCTAGTGCCAGCGATGCCGACAAGGCATGGCGCCAGCGGAGTTTGGTCTTGGGCATGCCATCACCTCTCAAGTTGGACACTCACCTGTTAGGAGGTGCTGCTCCGGACGGCTTGCGGAATCGAAGCGAGGGCCAGAGGGCGAACGGACCCGTAAGATCGGCGTGCGGGCGGCCGAAGGGCGTCAGCGAGCCTGCTTGGCTGTCGCGAGTCCCGGCCGGGCGGACATCCCTGGACCGGGTGTGAGCAACGTCACACTCGTAGCATCCCCCGCTCGCCATGGTCGTGGGCCAACCGGACGATAACCGTTGTTCGTCTTCTCGGCTCCCCTGAGTACAGGAGGCCCCGGCGGCCCGAGGCGGGCTATCATGAACAAGAGATGGACGATCGGATGATCTGGGCGATGGCCGGGATGCTGGGCGCCCTGGTGGTCGGCGGCTTCGTCGTCGAGCGACTCACCAGCCCGGCCGGGACGACGGGCGGCCTGCACGACGTACTGCCGGCGGCGCGGGCGCGCGCCGAGGGCTGGGCGCCGGGCGCCGCCCTGGTCAGCTTCGAGGGTCGCGACCTGGTGGACGGGCGCAACGGCGAGCGCGGCGCCTGGGAGTTCGTCTTCGCGGATCCCGCCAAACCCGGTCGTTACGCCCGCGTCCTGCTGGGAAGCCACGTGCTGGCCCTGCGGGAAGTCGATCCGACCACGGTGGTCGCGTCGGGCGGTGCCCTGCGGGACGCCGACCTGGCGCAGACGCCGGTCCTCGCCAAGCGCCTGGTGGCCTACGGCATGCGGGCGCACCGCGCGGCGACCTTCTCGGCCGCGGCCGCCGGATTCGAGCCGGCGCGCATGAAGGTGACCACGGCCGGGCGCGTACCCGGCACCTGGTGGCTCGACGCGCGCTCGGGCGACCTGCTGGAATACGTCCCGCCGGCGGGTAAGTAGAGATCCCAGCATGATCCTGCCGGCGCCCGACAATCCCCGCCTGGCCGAGATTCTCGGCCGCATCGAGGCGGACGCGACGCTGCCGAAGCTGTGGGAGCTCTCGATCACGAACTCGGCGCGGGCGGGCGTCAACGACCACGGGCCCACCCACGTGAAGATCGTGGCCCACAACGCGCTCAAGATCCTGCGCCTGCTGCTGGCGGCGGGCGTGGAGCCCAACATGGTCAAGGACCACCAGATGACGCGGGCGGACGCCGAGATCGTCGTCGCCCTCGCGGGCCTCCTGCACGACGTGGGCATGTCCACCCACCGCGACGGCCACGAGGCGCACTCGCTCTTCATCGTCAACGCGGCGCTGCCGCGCCTGCTGGAAGGCCTCTACGAGCCCGCGGCGCGCACCACCATGCTATCCGAGACCCTGCACGCGATGATCGGCCACAACCACGCCCAGCGGTGCCTGACGATCGAGGCCGGCGTGGTCAAGGTGGCCGACGCCCTGGACATGAGCAAGTGGCGTTCGCGCTACATCATCAAGCAGGGCCGGGTGTCGATCCACTCCCTGTCGGCCGCCGCCATCGACAGGGTGAGCGTCGGCGCCGGTAAGACGCGCCCGGTGGCCGTCGAGATCACGATGAACAACAGCGCCGGCATCTTCCAGGTGGACACCCTCCTCAAGGACAAGGTGGCGGGCAGCGGAATCGCGGAGTACCTGGAGGTCACGACCCGCGTGGTCGGCGACGCCGAACGCCAGCATATCCAGCACTACAAGCTATGAAAAAGGCCGGCGCCATTGCCGGCCTGATTGCGTCGAGACCTCGCGGACTAGCCGCGCGGCCGCTGATGGGGATGGATCTTCGCCAGCACGTCGGCCACGAGTTTCGCGTCGCCGGTGGCCGTGAGATCGTCCAGGGAGACGACGCCCTGGATGTCGCCGTTGGTGGACACGCAGAGGCGGCGGACCTTGTTCTGGGCCATCAAGCGGGCCGCTTCCTGGATGTCGGCGTCGGGGGAGACGCAGATCGGCTTGTCGTGGAGGATGTCCTTCACCGACCGGTCGATGTTGCCTGCCGCCACGCAGTCGATGGTGATGTCCCGGTCCGTGACGACGCCCAGCAGGCGGTTGCCGTCGACGACCGGGATCATGCCCACGTTGCGCTGCTTCATGATCTTCGCGACGTCGGGGATCTTGGCGGTGGGCGGACATGTAACGACTTCAGGATTCATGATTTCGCGTATTTTCACTGTCTTGACCTCTTTTCCGAAAACGATGGGGAGCGTGGGAGCCTTAGCATACAAGTCTTCATTAACTTTTTTCAAGCGCTCAAGCCGATCTGGTAAAATGTGGGTCATGTTGAGGGTTTTCAACGACCTGACCAAGCGAATCGAGCCCTTCGAGCCCATCGCCCCACCCAAGGTCGCCTTTTATGCTTGCGGCGTCACGGTCTACGACCTGAGCCACCTGGGTCATGCGCGCAGCTACACGGCCTGGGACGTCGTGCGCCGGTACTTGCTGTTCTGCGGGTACGACGTGCGGTTCATCCAGAACTTCACCGACATCGACGACAAGATCATCCGGCGCGCCGGCGAGACGGGCGAGGATCCTGCCGCCCTGACGTGGCGCTTCGAGGAGGCATACTTCGCGGACATGGATCGGCTGTCCATCATGCGGGCCGACCTGTACCCCCGGGCCACCGAGCATGTGGTGGAGATGCAGGAAATGGTGCGGCAGTTGCTCGACGGCGGCCATGCCTACGTCACGCCGGAAGGGTCGGTGTACTTCCGCGTCCGGTCGTTCCCCGAGTACGGCAAGCTCTCGGGGCGCTCCCTGGATGTGTTGTCGGCCCAGACGCGCCTGGACGAGCCCGATCCCGACAAGGAGGATCCGGCCGACTTCGCGCTCTGGAAGGCCGCCAAGCCCGGCGAGCCCTGGTGGGACAGCCCCTGGGGCAAGGGCCGGCCCGGGTGGCACCTCGAATGCTCCGCGATGGTCTACAAGCACCTGGGAGCCACGATCGACATCCACACCGGCGGGATGGACCTGATCTTCCCGCACCACGAAAACGAGATCGCCCAGTCAGAGGCGTGCACGGGCGTGCCGATGGCGCGGTACTGGCTGCACAACGGCTTCGTCAACGTGGACTCCGAGAAGATGGCCAAGTCGCTCGGCAACTTCAAGACCATCCGCGACCTCCTCGCCGTCTACGATCCCCAGGACGTGCGCTACTTCCTGCTGCAGACCCACTACCGGCAGGACTTCGAGTTCGCCGAGGAGGCCCTGCGCGGGGCCGGCACCGCCCTCGGGCGCCTGCGGCGGTCGCTGGCCGAGCGCGACGAGGCGGTCGCGGCCCCGACGCCGGCCATGGCCGCCGCCGTCGCCCACGTAGAGGCGGCCTTCCGCGAGGCCATGGACGACGACTTCAACACGCCGCGGGCCCTGGCGGCACTGTGGGACGCGCGCGCCGTGCTGGCCGGCTTCGAGGGCGCCGATCGCGACGCGGCCGGGCACCTGGCCGGGAAGATTCGCGAACTCGGCGGCGTGCTGGGCCTGGATTTGACGCTGCCCGAAGTCGCCGACGACGCCCTGGCCAACGCCATCGGGCGCCTGGCCGGCGACCTCCGCGACCTGGCTTCCCGGCACGCCGACGCCGACCTTGCGCCCGACTCGATCGGCTCCCCGCTTGACCTGCTGCCCGCCCTGATCTCGCGCCGCGCCCGCGCCAAGCAGGCCCGCGACTTCGCGACGGCGGACGCCATCCGCGACGGGCTGAAACAGCTAGGCATCGCCCTCGCCGACAAGCCGGGCGGGCTGACGGCCTGGGAACTGGCGCCGGCGGCGCACGCAACCCCGGGCCTGACCCGGGAGTGACCCACCCACGACAAAGCACCGGGCTTTTCCCGGAAGTGACCCTCCCACCACAAACCCCCGGGCTTTTCCCGGGAGTGACCCGGCCATGACGAACCAGCCCCCCGCGGCCGCCCGCGTCCATCCGCGAGAGCTCGCGTATCTGGGCGACGCCGTCTTCGAACTTCATGTGCGCGAGCGGTTGCTGGAGCGCAACCTGTCGCAGCGCGCCCGGCATCGCGAGGCCGTAGCCCGCGTCCGGGCGACCGCCCAGGCCGCGGCCCTGCGCGCCCTCGACCCGACCCTCGGCGAAGACGAACGCGACGTGGTGCGCCGCGCCCGCAACTTGCGGGCTCCCGCCTCGCGGCATGTCGACCAGGAGGCGTACCGGCTGGCCACGGCCTTCGAGGCGCTGATCGGGTATCGCTACCTGGCGGGTCCGCCAGACCGCCTGCGACAATTGCTGGCCGCCGCCGACCAGGCGGCAGAAGAAGGAATCCGAACATGAGAAACACCGGCGGACCCCGCAAGCCGCGTGCGCCGCGCAGCGGCGGAGCTCCCGGAAAGTCGGGCCCGGGCGGGGTGGGCCAAGGTGGCGCGAAGCCCTCCCGAAGCAAGGGCCTGCCCAAGAGCGTCGCATGGCCCGGGAAGTCGGGCGGCAAGGCC
>Ga0194120_10005437_pt1 | contig 18777 bp, 13 predicted proteins | sample TA2MahCa65mmetaG_FD_148642 | JGI IMG/M metagenome (GOLD analysis project Ga0194120, IMG submission 148642) | Freshwater microbial communities from Lake Tanganyika, Tanzania - TA2015019 Mahale Deep Cast 65m | ecosystem: Environmental > Aquatic > Freshwater > Lake | place: Tanzania: Lake...
AATACATTATTTACCTGATTTGGATAGTCGCTTCTTCCAGTGGCCATGATAATATCCTTACGGGCTGCTGTAGCTTCTTCCCAGCTGATTTCTGGATCCGGATTGGCCATGGCAAACACAATGGGATTTTTAGCCATGCTCTTGATCATCTCTTTATTGAGCAAGCCCCCTTTGCTAAGACCAATAAATACATCTGCATCTTTTAATGCATCTGTTAAGGAGAGGTTTTTCCCTTTAGCCAGGAATTCTTTTTTTAATTCATCCGGATCATTTCTGCTTTCATGCACAAGCCCTTTTGAATCATATACCAAGAAATTTTCACGCTTTGCCCCTAACGATATATAAAGATTCATACAAGCCACAGCTGCTGCACCGGCACCACTCACTACAAATTTTAATTTGTCCATTCGTTTTTTCTGCAACTCACAGGCATTGAGCAATGCAGCGGCACTGATAATAGCTGTACCGTGTTGGTCATCGTGCATAAGAGGAATATTCATTTCCTCCTTTAATCTTGTTTCGATATAGAAACACTCTGGCGCTTTGATATCTTCCAAATTAATACCACCAAAAGTGGGTTCCAACGCTTTTACAATCTCTACAAATTTTGCAGGATCTTTTTCATTGATTTCAATATCAAAAACATCGATGTCTGCAAAAATTTTAAACAATACTCCCTTTCCTTCCATGACGGGCTTGCCTGCTTCAGGTCCAATATCGCCGAGTCCAAGCACTGCAGTACCATTACTGATCACTGCCACTAAATTTCCTTTGGCCGTGTATTTATAAACGTCGTCGGGATTTGCAGCAATCTCCAAACAGGGAGCGGCTACGCCAGGCGAATAGGCCAGAGCGAGATCTCGTTGAGTTTTTGCTTCTTTGGTGGGGACTACTTCAATTTTTCCAGGCCTTCCTTTTGCATGATATTCCAAGGCCTGTTGTTTACGTAGATCACTAGCCATTTGTTGTATTAATTTATGAATTCAGCATAGCTGAATCGATTTGTAAAGGTAGGGCAAAATAACAGCCCATGTTCAAGTTGGTAGTACAGCTACAGCTAACCAGGCTAAGAGACCTGCTCCATATTCAAGTGCAGATTCGTCTACATCAAATGTAGATGTATGTACACCGGAATTAATTCCCTTTTCTGTGTTGCGCGTCCCCAACCTAAAAAAACAAGCAGGAATTTTCTGCCCATAAAATCCAAAGTCTTCGGCACCCATTCTGATTTCAGTTTCAGACACATTCGACTCACCTATAAACGCACGGGCTAGTTGTTGTGCTTGTGAGGTTATGTTTTGTTCATTAACCACACAAGGGTATCCGATATCAATGTGTAGATCTGCCTGACCTCCCATTGATGCCACCAATTGTTCAGTTGTTTCTCTGATCAATTGATGCGCTTCAAAACGCCATTTTTCATTTAGTGCTCTAAATGTTCCCATCAGTTTAACTTGATCTGGAATAACATTAGTTGTGGTTCCTCCTTGTATTGATGTTATGGATAACACACAGGGATTAAATGGGTCGTTTCGTCGGCTGACCATCTGTTGCAATGTTGTAATTAAATGGGCGCTGATCAAAATCGGATCTATTGCTGTTTGTGGCGAAGCTGCATGTCCGCCTTTGCCATGAATGGTTATATAGATCTCGTCTGCACTTGCCATAACTTTTCCCGAACGAAAACTTACTTTTCCGGTATCAAGCGTAGTGTGTACATGCAAAGCAAAAATGGCATCGGGCCGAGGGTTCTCCAATACACCTTCCTTTATGAGGAGTGAAGCTCCTCCTGGGTTTTTTTCTTCACCCGGTTGAAAGATCAACTTGACGGTTCCTTCCCATTGATCTTTTGTTTCTTGTAAAATTTTTGCTGCCCCCAATAAACAAGCTGTATGTGCATCATGTCCACAGGCATGCATGATTCCGGGTTTGCAAGATCGGTATGGAGTATTGTTTTCCTCCTGAATTGGCAGTGCATCCAAGTCTGCACGAAGTGCAATGACTTTCTTCTGGGGATTGTTACCCTTTATTAATCCAATTACACCTGTGCCTGCCATTACTTGATAGGGGATGTTCCATGCGGTTAATTTATCCTGAACAAATGCAGCCGTTTCAAATTCCTGATAACTAAGCTCAGGATTTTGATGCAGGTGGCGTCGCCAGCTGATCAATTCTGGTAAATAGGTATTGGCTAATTGCTGGATTCTTGCTTGCATAGCGTAAAAATAAGTTCTTCCTTGCTAGAGTGCCGGATCTTATTCTATAAGTTCCTCTTCTCCAGTTATTTTGAGTTTCACCTCTATGATGTCATTAATGATAAACACTCCTTTAGGAAACAGTAAGGCTAATCTTCGTTGATAAAGCTCGGCTTCTTTTCGATCTTTGAAGTTTCCGGCTTTTACTTTGTAATAAGGGGACTGATGAAAGAGATAAGCTTTGAGTTCCGGGAAATAGGAATATACTTTTGTTTTTGCGGAAAGAGCTTCTTCTCGTAGCGTAGTGCTAATGACCAAGAGCCGAAACCCTTTGTCCTGCCTTCTTGCATTTCGGCTGGTTTCTAAGTTGACCTGTATTTGTTTTTTAATCAACTGGTCAATACGACTGTCCTTGATTACGGATACAGTAGCGGTATCTATACTAGTAATGAACAAGCTATCCTGTGCTGCTGCACTTGATAACAAGGCTAATAGCCACCATCCTCCAATAGAAACTAAGTAACGAAACATATTGCAAAGATAGCAGCTTAATAGGCGCCCCCTTTGCTGACAATAGTTTGAATGGGATGCCAGGTGGTTTTAACTTCTTGTAGATCCATGATAAAGTAAGGGGATTGGCCGTCAGCAGTGTCCATTTGCTTGGCATTCCATTGAAACGTACGCTTTATATGCCCTGCACCATTTTCTTGAATTTTTTGCCAATCCGCTTTTTCCTGATCAAAACAAACCACTGCATTTACATCCACATGTGAGCTAATCCAGTCAATCAACTCTTGCTGATAGCCCGTTAGTATATTGACCACGCCACCAGGCACATCAGCACTATGAAGCACTTCGGCAAAGCTAATTGCGGCAAGTGGTTTTTCTTGATCAGCTAATATTAAACAGGTATTCCCTCCGGCAATACAAGGAGCTATCAAGGAAACTACTCCCAATAAAGAAGCATTTGCGGGAGCCAGCATACCCACTACTCCCATTGATTCAGGCACGGAAAAATTATAATGTGCCGAAGCTACTGGGTTCACTGTGCTGAAAAGAGATTGATATTTATCGCACCAACCAGCATAATAAATTAGTCGATCTACAGACCTATTAATCTCTCGATTTGCAGCCGCAGCAGTATACCCTTGTGATACCAGTAAATCGGACAATTGCTTTTTTCTTCCTTCCAGCATTTCTGCAATCCGATATAAAATTTGCCCACGATTAAATCCACTACGATTATTCCATCCACTCCATGCAGATCGGGCAGCACTTATTCCATCTCTTACATCTTTTCTTGAAGACTGGCAAGCATTGGCAATGGTTTTTCCCATTGCATTCTTAACTGCATAACTCCGTCCGGATTCGGTGCGGGGAAATTGACCTCCAACATAATTCTTGTAGGTTTTCCAAACTTCTAATCTTGATTGCTTTGCCATGGTTTAGGGTTTAACAAATTGAACATAGGGTTGCAATCCCTGTAATCCTCCTTCTCTACCAAAGCCACTTTCTTTATAGCCGCCAAACGGTGAGGTTGGATCAAATAAATTATAGGTATTAGCCCAAATAACGCCTGCTCGAATTTGTTTGGATATATTAAAAATTCTGGCTCCTTTATCTGTCCATATTCCGGCGCTCAAGCCATAGGGCGAGTTGTTTGCTTTTTCAATCACTTCCTCGTCGGTACGAAAAGTCAATATACAAAGTACGGGTCCAAAGATTTCTTCTTGAGCAATGCGGTTGCTCTGGGCTACATTAGTAAAGACACTTGGTTTGCAGAAAAACCCTTTCTTGGGAAGCGCACAATCACTTTCAAAAAAATCAGCACCCTCCGCTTTTCCAATTTTAATATAGGATTGTATGGTTTTTAGTTGTTGCGCAGAGTTGATGGCGCCTATGTCCGTGTTCTTATCCATAGGATCTCCCACCAATAAGGTATTGATACGATTTTTTAATTGCTGAACAAATTTTTTGGCAATGGACTCTTGCACATATACACGTGATCCTGCGCAACAAACATGTCCTTGATTGAAAAATATTCCATTGATCACACCTTCCACAGCTTGATCAATAGGGGCATCTTCAAAAATGATATTGGCGCCCTTTCCTCCCAGCTCTAAGGTTAATTTTTTATGCGTTCCAGCCAGGGTTCGTTGAATTATGCGTCCTACTTCAGTGGAACCTGTAAAAGCAATTTTGTCAATGTTGCTGTGTTGCGTTAACCAAGCGCCTGTTTGGCCGGCTCCAGTAATTACATTCACAACTCCGGGGGGCAGGTCTGCCTCCTGAATAATCTCTGCTAATTTTATGGTAGTCAGTGATGTGGTTTCGGCAGGTTTTAGCACAACCGTGTTGCCGGTGGCTAATGCAGGGGCAATTTTCCAGGCTGCCATCAATAAAGGAAAATTCCAGGGGGTAATTTGTCCGACCACACCCAAGGAATTAACTTTTTTATTGGGGAAAGCAAAATTTAATTTGTCGGCCCAGCCAGCATAATAAAAAAAGTGATTGGCGGCAGTAGGAATATCAAAGTCTCTGCTTTCACGAATAGGCTTTCCTCCGTCCAGGGTTTCAGTAACCGCAAGTTCGCGAGCTCTTTCTTGCATAATACGAGCAATCCGAAAAATATATTTGGCCCTTTCAGCGGCGGGCAATTTTTTCCAATATTTATCATAAGCCTGTCGAGCGGCCTGTACAGCTTTGTTTACATCAGCTTCATTTGCTGTGGCAATTTCACTTAATTTTTCCTCTGTGGCCGGGTTGATGCTGTTGAAATAATTACGGCTTGTTGGCCTAACCCATTTACCATTGATAAAAAGCTCATAACGATTGGCAATGGCAGCAGGTTCTTTGCTTTCAGGTGCAGGAGAGTATTCCCATTTTTTTATTGTGGCCATCTTTTTTCGTTTAGTCAATTGAAAAATAAGCGGGTGATTGATAATTCCCCATGGTTTCTTTTGCTACTTGCATTAAAACATCATTGGCTAAGCTGCTGGCTCCAAATCTGAACCAATGTTTATCAAGCCAAGCATCTCCTAAGGTTTCTTTGACCATCACTAAATAGTGAAGAGCCAATTTTGATTTTGAAATTCCACCTGCAGGTTTCATGCCTACTTTTTTACCAGTTTTATGATAATGCTCTCGAATGGTTTCCAACATCACCAAGGTTACAGGAAGTGTTGCAGCAGGTTGAATTTTCCCAGTTGAAGTTTTAATAAAGTCTGCCCCGGCAGCTATTGCAATGGAGCTTGCTTTTCTTACCTGATCCAAGGTCCCCAGTTCGCCTGTTTCAAGAATCACCTTTAGTCTTGCAGTTCCACAGGCTTCTTTCACCGAAGCAATTTCATCAAAGACATAAGCGTATTCCCCGGCAAGAAATTTTCCTCTGCTAATCACCATGTCTACTTCATCTGCGCCAGCCTCCACAGCCAATCGGGTATCGGCCAGTTTAATCCGCAACGAGGATTGACCACTCGGAAATGCTGTTGCTACTGATGCCACATTAATGCGGCTGCCTTTCAATGCTTTCTTGGCTATACTAACCATAGAAGGATAAACGCATATAGCCGCAACTGTAGGGAGTCCGGGAATTTGATCATGAAGATGCAGGGCTTTTGTGCACAATTGACTCACTTTCCCAGGAGTGTCCTTTCCTTCCAGTGTAGTCAGATCGATCATGCTGAGCACCATATGTAGCCCCTGCATTTTGCTGGGCCCTTTAATACTTCTTTTTGTAAAACGAACGGTTCTCTCCTCAACTCCGGTTTGTTCTACTGGGGGATGATTGAGAATCTGAGGGTTAAATACTGGTTTTTTACCGGTCATCAATTTAAGGCCTTTAATGGGTTAAAAGTATAACTTATTACCTATCATTGCTATCTGTATTCTGTATTTCAATAAAACTATGGCTATGCAATTATTCAAACTGTTCACCTGGATCTTGCTGCTGTCTATCACCTGCGCCGTTCAGGCGCAAACCACTTTTCCAGAAAATGGAGTGGCTGATATTCGCGCTGGTTATTTTGCTTTCACCCATGCCACCATTGTAAAGGATGCAAATAACACATTGCAAGATGCTACACTTGTAATTCGCAATGGACGCATCTTGACAATTGGTGTTGGGGTATCTGTGCCAAATGGAGCAGTAGAAGTGGATTGTAAAGGAAAATTTATTTACCCTTCCTTTATTGATTTGTATGCAGATTATGGTATTCCTGCTGCACAACAGCGTCCTGCCAGTCAGCCCTTTGATTTTTTTCGCACGGTGCAACTGGAAACCAATTTAAAAGGCCCTTATGGATGGAATCAAGCCATTCGCAGCGAGCAACAGACGCATATGATTTTTACCTCAGACGAAGGCAAGGCCAAATCTCTGCGTGAATTAGGATTTGGCACGGTTCTTAGTCATATTCGTGATGGCATTGCACGTGGTACAGGAACATTGGTAACCTTAGCGAATGAAAAAGAAAATTTGGTAATTCTAAAAGACAGGGCCGCAGCACATTATTCATTTAACAAAGGAAGCTCCACGCAGAGTTATCCCAGTTCCATGATGGGTAATATTTCGTTGCTTCGTCAAACCTATCTGGATGCACAATGGTACAAATCTCAACCACAGGAAGAAGGGTATAATCTCACTTTAAAAACATGGAACGAGAATCAATCACTGCCTCAGATTTTTGAGGCTAATGATAAGTGGAATGATTTACGTGCCTTTAGAATAGGAAAAGAATTTGGTGTTCGATATATATTGAAAGCGGGGCAAAATGAATATCAGCGAATTAATGAAATGAAAGAGCTGGGCACTTTTTTTATTCTCCCACTCAATTTCCCTGTTGCACAGAATGTTGAAGATCCATCAGACGCTCGGTTTGTGTCACTCAACGACATGAAGCATTGGGAGTTGGCGCCTTCTCAACCTGCTGCATTTGAAAAAGCAGGAATCCCCTTTGCTTTAACCACTTCAGATTTGTCCAACCTAAGCCAGTTTACTCTTCAATTACAAAAGGCCAGAGAATTTGGACTCTCTGACAATAAAATCATTGATGCACTCACCAAAACTCCTGCAGAAATGTTAGGCGTTTATGATAAGGTGGGTAGTTTGGAAAAAGGTAAGCTGGCTAATTTCTTAATTACAACCGGTCCATTATTTAGTGATAAAACCGTCTTACTGCAAAACTGGATTCAAGGCAATAAGTATGTGATCAAAGAAGACGCAGGAAATATAGCAGGAACTTATCAGTTAGTGGTCTCTACACAAGCGGGTAAAGAAAATTATACAGTGGAAGTTAAGTCTGCCGGGTCCGCAACCGTATATGGAAAGGATACCTTAGTTTCTCGCTTTGACTTTGATGGCAAACAATTAAAATTATCCTATGCTCCAGCTCCGGTCAAACAACGCCCTGCATTTGATAGCACACGTACACGAGGCGGAGCCGGCGGTGTTGGCACAGGTTTTTCAGGAAAGGCAGAGCAGCCTTTACCATCAACGGCTACCAGATTGAGTGGTGTTGCCAATGGTAGCGAATGGAATGGGGTGGGATCGGACTCGATTGGGAATCCACTGACTTGGACAGCAACATTGGTTAAACAAAGCCTGCCTACAATGGATAGTGCAATTAAAAAAGAATTGCCTGTTGTAGGAAAAGTAATTTATCCCTTTTTACCATTTGGTTGGGAAGAAGGACAGCAACCAAAATCAACAACGATCTTGATCAGTAATGCAACCGTTTGGACAAATGAGGCGCAAGGGGTGATTCAGCATGCTGATGTATTGATAAAAGACGGAAAAATTGCGGCTGTTGGTCACGGACTTACTGCACCTGAAGCGACCATGGTAATTGATGGAACAGGTAAGCATGTTACTGCAGGAATTATTGACGAACATTCTCATATTGCAGCCGCTTCAATAAATGAAGGAGGACAATCAGTTACTGCTGAAGTTCGCATTAGCGATAATTTAAATCCGGATGATATCAATATTTATCGTCAGCTCAGTGGAGGGGTTACTACTTCACATATCTTACATGGTTCAGCAAACGTAATTGGCGGGCAGACCCAATTGATCAAATTGCGTTGGGGTGCTAATGACGAAGGATTAAAGTTTAGGGGCTGGCCTGGGCAAATCAAATTTGCCTTGGGAGAAAATGTGAAACGCTCGGCTTCTCTCAATGGAAATGGTCGATACCCTGATACGCGCATGGGGGTAGAACAGGTATTGATAGACGCTTTTACCAGAGCAAAGGATTATCAAAAACAATGGCAGGATTATGAAGCTGCACGCAAAGCATACGAAGCTGGTAAAAACAAAAAATTAGCAGAAGCGCCCATCCCTCCCCGACAGGATTTAGAGTTAGATGCGCTGGTAGAAATATTAGAAAAACGTCGTTTTATTACTTGTCACTCTTACGTTCAAAGCGAAATTAACGGAGCCATGGAGGTGGCTAATAAAATGGGCTATACCGTCAACACATTTACACATATTCTTGAGGGGTATAAAGTTGCGGATAAAATGAAAGAGCACGGTTCATTCGCCTCTACCTTTTCTGATTGGTGGGCCTATAAAATGGAGGTAGAAGATGCAATACCTTACAACGCTGCTATCATGCAAAAGGTTGGGTTGACCGTTGCGATTAACTCCGATGATGCAGAAATGGCTCGACGCTTGAATCAGGAAGCTGCAAAAGTGGTGAAGTATGGAGGGGTAACCGAAGAAGAAGCGCTTAAGATGGTTACACTTAACCCGGCAAAAATGTTACATGTAGCAGACCGTGTAGGTAGTTTGTTGCCTGGAAAGGATGCAGATGTAGTGGTCTGGAGCGATCATCCATTAAGTATCTACGCAAAATCCTTGTACACCATAGTGGATGGAGCTATTTATTTCGATAGAAAAAAGGATGAGGAGATGCAACAAAAAGTTGATCAGGAAAGAACACGCTTGGTGCGAAAAATGAATGGCGAAAAAAGAAAGGGTGCCCCGGTTATTCCTGCGCAACCAAGCTATCAGGTAATGCACAGTTGTCATGATCACGGGCATAACCATGGATTATTGGTAATTGATATTGAATAATTGAACTCCATAAAAGCAGTTTTATGCAAAAGATAATTTTAAGTGCGTTCTTAGCAGCTTCCTTGTCCTATCTACAGGCTCAAGAAACCGTATTGCCTGCTAATGAACAGAAGGGTAGCTTTTACTTAGTTAATGCAACCATACATATTGGTAATGGCAGGGTGATACAAAAAGGTGTCATCAAAGTAACCAATGGCAAAATTGAGGCAGTGGGAGATAATGTGTCTGTTCCTGCCGGAGCAGACAATGTAACTGATTTGAATGGGCAGGATTTATACCCGGGATTGATACTACCTGCCAGCACTTTAGGGCTAAATGAGATCAGCGCTGTACGCGCTACTCAGGATGCGCGTGAAATTGGCGAATTGAATCCCAACGTTCGTGCTATTGTGGCTTATAATACTGATTCTAAAGTAATCAATACGCTTCGTTCAAATGGGATTTTATTAGCCAATGTAGTCCCTCAGGGGGATTTTGTAGCAGGCACCTCTTCTGTGGTCCAATTGGATGCATGGAATTGGGAGGACGCTGCTTACAAAACCGACGCAGGTTTACATGTGTATATGCCATCCTTGTTGCCACGTCCAAATTTTGGAGGTCGTGGAGGTGGATTTGGTATGGGAAATTTTGGTGGACAAAGCAACGATCCTGTAAAGGAAGGTTTAGCAAAAATGGAGGAATTAAAAACTTTCTTCCGCGAGGCAAAGGCTTACCAACAATTGGCCGATCGAAAAGCTACCAATCTGAAGTTTGAAGCTGTAAAAGGTTTGTTTGAGAAGAAGCAAAAATTGTACATGCACGCCAGCACGGCTAAGCAAATATTAGTGGCACTTGATTTTGTGAACGAATTTGGGTTTGAAATGGTAATCGTGGGAGGAAGCGAAAGCTATCAGGTTGCTGATTTACTAAAACAACACAATGTTTCTGTGATTTTACAACAGCCACACAGTTTGCCCACTGCTGGCGATGACGATGTGGATCAACCTTATAAAACTGCTGCACAATTACAAAAAGCGGGTGTATTGTTTTCCATTTCTGATGATGATAGTCAAACACGCGGGAGAAACCTGGCTTTTAATGCAGGTACGGCCGCTGCCTATGGTCTTGATAAAGAAGAGGCCTTGGCTGCTATTACCCTTAATGCAGCACGCATCATGGGCGTAGCTGATAAAACAGGTAGTATTGAGGTGGGTAAAGATGCTAATATTGTAGTGAGCAGTGGAGACCTTTTAGATATGCGCAACAGTAATGTAACTGCTGCTTATATTCAAGGACGAAAAATAGACCTGACCGACAAGCATAAATTACTCAATGATCGGTTTGAGCAGAAATATCAATTGAAATCTCCTCGAAAAGGGTTTTAATTAAAGGTCCCTACCGTGACACTGCTTGAACTTCTTGCCGCTACCACAAGGGCAGGGGTCATTTCTTCCAATCTTTGGCCCAGTGGTAACAGGAGCTGGCTTGTCTTGTTCATTGGCAGCATAATCCTGTCCGGCATTTTTAACTTCCTCTTTGTTGGCGCGCAAGCTACTCATATCTGTACGTTGCTGACGACCTGCCTTTAATCCAGCTTCTTGCTGTTGGGCGGGTAAAGTGGCATGGCAAAGGAAATTGACTATATAGCGATTAAAATCTGCATTCATGTTCCGGAAAAGCTGATAGGCTTCCATCTTATAAATTACCAATGGATCTTTCTGTTCGAGGTAAGCGGTTTGAACACTTTGCTTCAGGTCGTCCATGGATCGCAGATGCTCTTTCCAATTTTCATCAATGACCGCAAGGGTTACCGAACGCTCTAATGCTTGAGAAAGTTCTTGACCGTTTGAACTCAGGGTTTTTGTAAGATTGGCCAATACGTTATATCCTTTACGTCCATCGGTGAAAGGAACAATCACATTTTCAATATTGGCGCCCTGTGTTAATCGAATATTTTTAAATACAGGGATCGCTTGTTTCTCCAATTCTTCTTTGTGCTGATTGTAGCTGGTAATAGCTTCCAGATACAGCCGGTCAATAAGCTTTGCTTCCTCTGCCTTTAACAACTCTTCTCTTGTAATGGAACTGTCTAACCCAAAATTTAAAATACAGGCCATTCTGAATCCATCATAATCTTCCTGTTCACGGAAGGAAGTGACCAATCCTTCTGCCTGAGCTGCAAAAGCACTATCGATGTCCAAAGCAAGGCGTTCACCAAATAGTGCGTGATTACGACGTTTGTAAACAGCATTACGTTGCATGTTCATCACATCGTCATATTCAAGAAGTCTTTTTCGAATTCCAAAATTATTTTCTTCTACCTTTTTCTGCGCACGTTGGATACTGTTGCTGATCATACTGTGTTGTATCACATCGCCTTCTTTGTATCCCAGTTTGTCCATTAGACCGGCAATTCTTTCGCTTCCAAACATTCGCATAAGATCATCTTCCAATGAAACATAAAACTGGCTGGATCCAGGGTCTCCTTGTCTGCCGGCCCGTCCACGTAATTGTCGGTCTACACGACGGCTCTCATGTCTTTCTGTTCCTATAATGGCAAGTCCGCCCGCTTCTTTTACGCCGGGACCTAATTTTATATCTGTTCCGCGACCTGCCATATTGGTGGCAATGGTTACCGCTCCAGCTAAACCGGCTTCTGCTACCACCTGAGCCTCACGAGCATGTTGCTTAGCATTTAAAACGTTGTGCGGGATTTTCTTTTGTTGGAGCATGCGGCCCAGCAATTCACTGACCTCAACTGAAGTGGTACCCACCAAGCAAGGGCGGCCTGCGTTTCTTAGTGTTTCTATTTCGTCAATAACCGCCTTAAATTTTTCACGTTTGGTTTTGTATACCAGGTCGTCGCGATCATCACGAATCATATTCAAATTTGTTGGAATGCTAACTACGTCCAACTTATAGATACTCCATAACTCTGCCGCTTCTGTTTCGGCAGTTCCTGTCATCCCTGCCAGCTTGTGATACATTCTGAAAAAGTTCTGCAGCGTAATTGTTGCATAGGTTTGCGTAGCTGCCTCAATCTTTACGTTTTCCTTTGCTTCCAGGGCCTGATGAAGTCCGTCACTATAACGTCGGCCCTCCATGATACGACCTGTTTGCTCGTCCACAATTTTTATTGCTCCTTCTATGATCACATACTCCACATCTTTTGCAAAAAGTGTGTATGCTTTTAATAATTGTTGAACAGTGTGGATTCGGTCGGCCTTTTGCGCATATTCATTCAGCGTAGCTTCCTTGAGTTGCATTTTTTCTTCAGCAGACCCTTCGCTTTTTTCAACCTCAGACAAGCGTACTCCAATATCAGGCAATACAAAAAATTCAGGATCCTCACCACTCTTGGTAATGGCAGACAAGCCTTTATCGGTCAAGTCAACGGAATTATTTTTTTCGTCGATATGAAATAATAATTCCTCGTCCACTTGTGGCATGTACCGTTGCTGATCCTGTAAATAATAATTCTCTGCTTTTTGAAGTAGTACCCTTACTCCGGGTTCACTGAGGTACTTAATTACAGGACCATACTTGGGCAGTCCACGATGCGCACGGAACAGGTATAAACCACCGGATTTGGGATCGTCTTGCCCTGCCGCAATTAGCTTTTTGGCTTCATTAAGACAATTACGAACTATTTTTTCCTGCTCTACTACTAACTGCTGTATACGCGGTTTGTGAATATGATATTGCTGGTCGTCGCCCTTGGCAACAGGGCCTGATATAATTAATGGAGTTCTTGCGTCGTCAATCAACACAGAATCCACCTCATCTACCATGGCAAAATGGTGCTTACGCTGAACCATTTCTTCAGGGTTATGCACCATATTATCCCGTAAGTAATCAAATCCAAATTCATTATTGGTGCCATAAGTGATATCAGCTCCATAGGCTTTTCTTCGCTCCTCTGAGTTGGGTTGGTGCTTATCTATACAATCAACAGTAATACCTAGCCATTCAAATAGAGGGCCATTCCATTCCTGATCTCGTTTTGCCAGATAATCATTTACAGTAACCAGATGGACTCCCTCCCCAGGTAATGCATTCAAGTAGGCCGGAAGGGTAGATACCAATGTTTTTCCTTCGCCGGTTGCCATTTCTGCAATTTTTCCCTGGTGCAGCACAATACCTCCGATCAACTGCACATCGTAATGCACCATATTCCAAGTAATGGTTGCACCTGCTGCAGTCCAACTGTTTGAAAAGATGGATTGATCACCCTCAATTCTAACGTAGTTATGTTTAACACTTAGGTCCTTGTCCAGTTGGGTAGCAGTAGCAACCAACTCTTTGTTTTCTTTGAATCGTCGTGCTGTTTCTTTGACAACTGCAAAAGCCTCGGGCAATAATTGCTCCAGAATCACCTCTATTTCTTTGTTCCGCTGTTTACGCAAACGGTCAACCTCCTGGTAAATTGCTTCCTTTCCACTAAGATCTGCAGCGGGAAGATTTTCTGCGGCCAGGTTTTGCGCAGCAATTTGTTGGTCAATAGGTGCTAAATGCAAGTTAATGCGAGACCTGAACGCTTCAGTCTTAGCCCGCAGCTGGTCATTATCAAGCTGCCGGTATTGTGCAAAGAATTCGTTGACAGCAACAACCTGTGGTTGAACTTTTTTAACATCTTTCTCTGACTTACTGCCGCCAAATATTTTGGAGATATATCCAAGCATAGGGCGGCAAATATAAGCCAAAAAAAACCCTAAATTTGCATCCCAAACAAGCATACATGGCAGGCCAGCTCAAAGAAGTCAGAAATCGAATAAAATCAGTACAAAGTACTCAGCAAATAACCAAAGCCATGAAAATGGTAAGCGCAGCTAAACTTCGCCGCGCCCAGGATGCAATTATTCAAATGCGTCCCTATGCCCAAAAGCTGCAACAAATGCTGTCCAATATTGTAAGTGCCAGCGAAGCAGGTGCAGAAATGGCGTTGGCGGCAGAACGTCCCGTTGAAAAAGTAATGTTGATTGTTATTAGCAGCGACCGTGGATTGGCCGGAGCTTTTAATGCCAACGTGGTAAAATTGACCAAGAGCATCATTGCTGAAAAGTATGCTGATCAAGCTAAAAAAGGAAATGTTACTATTTGGAATGTGGGTAAAAAGGCTTACGAAAATCTTACCAAGCTAAATTTCAAAACAGACGCCACTTTCAAGGATATTTTTCTACAATTAAGCTTTGAAAAAGTGCAGGAAGCGGCTGCTGCCGCTCGTCAGGCATTTTTAAACAAGGAGTTTGATGTGATTGAAATCATCTATAGTCAATTCAAAAACGCAGCCACACAACAATTTGTGGCTGAGCGTTATCTGCCCATTCCACGAGCTGATAAAAAAGAAGGAGTAGCACAGGCAGATTTTATTTTTGATCCAGAAAAAAACACCTTGGTTGCCGAACTGATGCCCCGCATTTTGAACACTCAGCTATACAAGGCTGTATTGGACTCTAACGCCTCTGAGCATGGAGCCAGAATGACGGCAATGGATAAGGCCAGTGAAAACGCAAACGAAATGTTGCGGTCATTGAAAATTTCTTACAACCGTGCAAGACAAGCTGCCATCACTACCGAATTAACTGAAATTGTTAGTGGAGCCGCTGCGTTGCAAGGGTAGTTTAACTGTATAACATGCCAGAGATTTCAACCTTACTGCCTCATATTGAGGCCTTGATATTTGCGAGTGATCGTCCATTGACCACACTTGAGTTAGCAGACTATGTAAATAATGCACTTGGGTTTTTAGAAGACCGAGCTACTTTAGATCAGGTAGAAGCAGCATTGAATGGAATCTCTGAAAAGTATGCATCAGCGTTTTATCCATTTGAAGTAGTACAAAGTGGAGGAGGATGGCAGTTTCTGACCAAGAAAGACTATCATCGAACCATTGCTCAAATAAACGGTGATAAGTTTTTAAAAAGACTAACTACAGCTTCTTTAGAGACCTTAGCAATCATTGCATACAAGCAACCAGTTACCAAAGGAGAGATCGAAGCCATTCGTGGGGTGAGTTCGGATTATGCGGTCCAAAAATTATTGGAAAAGGAGCTGATTGTAATTGCAGGGCGTAACGAAAAACTGCCTGGCCATCCTTTAGTTTACTCCACATCCCGAAGTTTTATGGATTATTTTGGCATCAATTCATCCGATGATCTTCCAAAAATCAGAGAAGTGCTGGCTGAGCAATTGGTTTCACCTACTATGATACAACCGGAAGCAATCACGGAGTCGTTGCCTTCCGAAAGTCAAGAGGACTGATCTTATTATCTTCGTTTCATGTTCCCTCATCTGGCTTCCCCAATCCTAATTGAAGCGGCCCATCAATTTGGCACGCCACTTTATGTATATCATGCAGAGCGCATTCGGTTTCAATACCAAAGTCTAAAGCAGGCCTTTGCAAACTGGGATGTTCGGTTTTTTTATGCTGCCAAAGCACTTACCAATTTGCATATTCTTAGCTATGTTGATTCTTTAGGTTGTGCTATAGATTGCAGCTCTATTAATGAGATCAAGTTGGCACTCAGGGCTAAAGTAGCCAGCGAAAAAATTTTATACACTTCCAATAGCATCAATTTTACGGAAATAGAAGAAGCAGTTGCACTGGGAGTCTATGTGCATGTAGACAGTTTGTCTGCACTTGAGAAATTTGGTAAGCGATTTGGTAATTCATACCCGGTAGGTATTCGGCTTAGACCCAATATTATGGCCGGAGGCAATTTAAAAATTTCAACAGGTCATGCGTCAAGCAAATTTGGTATCCCTGTTGAACAATTAGATCAAGTACTTGCGCTAATTTCTTCCTATAACATCAACGTTCAAACATTACATATTCACACAGGAAGTGAAATAAAGGATGCTAAAGTCTTTGTGCAAGGCATTAGTCTTCTATTGGACATTGTGGCGCAGTTTCCAAACGTATCTGCAATAAATCTGGGAGGTGGGTTTAAAGTTCCCTATTACCCAAATGAAAAAGGAACGGATATGAACGAGCTTGGTCAGTCAGTAGCTACGCTTTTTATGGAGTATCAACAAAAAACCGGACGACACCTGCAAGTATGGTTTGAACCGGGAAAATATTTGGTATGCGAAGCTGGTTATCTTCTCACCACCGTAAATGTGTTAAAGGAAAATGAAGCGCAACGCTTTGCCGGTGTAGATACCGGATTGAATCAATTGATTCGCCCTATGTTCTATGATGCTTATCATCATATAGAAAACCTAACCAATCCATTGGCGCCTGTAAATACCTATACTATTGTTGGAAATATTTGCGAAACAGACACATTAGGAGCAGATAGGAGCATGCCTGCTATCCGCGAAGGGGATATATTGTCCATTCAAAATGCCGGAGCTTATGGTTTTCAGATGGCTTCTTCATACAATGCAAGACTTCGGCCAGCCGAAGTTCTTTACAAAGACGGATCTTTACAATTAATTCGCCGGAGGGAAACTCTTGAAGACCTAATACAAACACAGGAAAATCTTTAAGATTAGTATGGAAGCTTTTTTTAAATATATCCGCAATCCTTTTTTATTTCGCTTCTTTTTATTAACCCGATTACCCGCTGCTTTTTTAGCAGGCATTCGATTAGAAACTGTTTCTCCGGAATCTGCGGTGGTAAAATTGCGCTATCAATTTCTTACTAAAAATCCTTTTGGTTCAATTTATTTTGCTTGCATAGCAATGGCTGCAGAAATGAGCACAGGACTCTTGGCTATGGCTCATCTCTATCAACGCAAACCTGCAATTTCCATGTTAGTCATTCGGGTGGAGAGCCAGTTCTTTAAAAAAGCAACGGGTGTTATTAGGTTTACTTGCAATCAAGGAAAAGAGTTGCAGACTGCCATACAAAAAGCCTATGACACAGGCGAGTCTGTGGAGCTGGCAGTGGTTTCATCTGGGCATGATCAACAAGGTGCAGAGGTGGCTCGTTTTTTAATCACCTGGTCCTTCAAGAGAAAAGGTTAAATTACGTTCATATAGTTTTAGTATGAAGATCTCCTTTCATGGTGCGGCAAGGACCGTAACAGGATCAAAGCACTTGTTAGAACTTTCATCCGGAAAAAAAATTTTATTGGACTGCGGCCTATTTCAGGGAATGGGCAAGGAAACCAATTCTCTTAATCGTGATTTTGGCTTTGACCCTGCCTCCGTAGATGTTATGGTTCTCAGCCATGCCCATATTGATCATTCAGGCTTGATTCCAAAACTGGTCGAGGAGGGTTTTAGAGGTAAGATTTGGTGCACACCGGCTACTAAAGAGTTGACGCTATTGCTTCTTGAGGATTCTGCACAAATTCAAGAAGATGAAACACGATATATAAACAAAAGAAGAAAGCAATTAAAGCAACCTCAGTTAACACCACTTTACACAAAGGAGCAAGCGCTAGCCTCTTTTAGTTGTTTTGAAACTGCCGAATATGGATTTTGGACCTCTATAATGGAGGGTGTAGAGCTCCAATTTACCGATGCGGGGCATATCATAGGAAGCGCCGCTGTTCATTTAAAGATCAATGAAAAAGGGAGTACTCGACAACTCTCATTTAGTGGAGATATTGGTCGATACCGAGACGCAATCTTACGTTCGCCATCCACATTTTCACAGGCTGATATCATTTTATTGGAATCCACCTATGGAAATAAGTTACATCCGCTTCACCAATCCACCCCTGATCTGTTATTGGAATGGATTGATAAAATCTGTATTCGTAAAAAAGGAAAACTCATCCTTGCCGCATTTAGTGTAGGTCGAACACAGGAGTTGCTTTATCAGTTAAACCAATTAGACCTTGAAAATAGACTTCCTCAGGTGCCAATTTATTTAGACAGTCCATTAAGTTTGGAAGCCACTGAAGTAGTTAAAAAGTATCCAAACTACTTCAATCAAAGTATTCAGCAAGTAATGAAGAGTGATGTAGATCCTTTCAATTTTTCATCCTTGCGCTACATCAGGACCGTTGAGGAATCCAAACAGTTGAATTATATAGATGGACCGATGGTGATCATTTCTGCTAGTGGTATGGCCGACGCCGGAAGAGTAAAACATCATATCAGCAACAACATTGAGAATTCTCGCAATGGGGTGCTGTTTACTGGCTATTGTGAGCCTCACTCGCTGGGTGGTAGATTATTGTCGGGAAAATCCGAAGTGAGCATCTACGGAGTGGCACACGAAGTAAATGCCACAGTAGGACTTATCCCAAGCATGAGTGCCCATGGAGACTACGAAGATCTTTGCCAGTGGTTATCGAGCCAAGACCCTGGCAGCGTAACGCATTTATTTTTAGTTCACGGGGAATACGAGGTTCAGGTTGATTTTAAAGAAAGGCTGATAAAAAAAGGGTTTCCCTTTGTTGAAATACCTGAATTGCATTCCAGTTATTACTTGGTAAAGTAGCTGAGCGTAAAATTGCTTATCTTTGCGCTCCCTAAAAAGGGAATGCCGGGGTAGCTCAGCTGGTTAGAGCATCGGATTCATAACCCGAAGGTCGGCAGTTCAAGTCTGCTCTCCGGTACTAAACAGGACT
>Ga0194120_10005439_pt1 | contig 18771 bp, 19 predicted proteins | sample TA2MahCa65mmetaG_FD_148642 | JGI IMG/M metagenome (GOLD analysis project Ga0194120, IMG submission 148642) | Freshwater microbial communities from Lake Tanganyika, Tanzania - TA2015019 Mahale Deep Cast 65m | ecosystem: Environmental > Aquatic > Freshwater > Lake | place: Tanzania: Lake...
AAAATTTTTTCAGACTGTGCTAATTTTTGGAACTCAGGATGATAGTCCACAAATTTTTCAACCCTACATAGAATGCGGTCGTCTTTATTTTCATTACTTGTTTCATAATATGCCATTTCTTTTCCTGGCTCCCAAAAATTATATGGTAACTCAGCAAACCTATTGATGGATTTTATAGCTGGTTCTAGTTCTTCTTTACTAAGGAGTTTTTTAATAAGTAAAAATCCATCCTTGTTATACTGGTTAATTTGAAATTCATTTAAATATTTCATACAAAAAAATTTCGGTGTAAACTTAAAAACGTTTCGTAGAAATTAAAAAATAAATTATAGATACTTTTATTTGTTTTTGTTGACTTTGAAAAAAAATGTCATAATTATTCTCATTGATGGGGGCAGAATTGATTTTGCCATGAAATCACCAAGTTTTCTAAATCTGCAATCAAATTTTGTATTTTTTTCTCAGAGTATTACATATGCTCCGTATACCTTAGGCGCAATGCACGCAGTTTTCTCTGGTTGTTATGGTAATAGAACTGGAACAAATAGTTATTGGTCCTCATACAAATTTAAATCGCAAAATTTTGTAACACTAACAGAATATTTAAGCGCATTTGAATATTACACTTGTGCAGATATTCATAGCGAAATTATAATTCCTAAACAGGGATTTGATGACTTTATAATTTATAATGAAGATAATGAAGATGTAACAAAAAGACATTGTAATTTGATAGAAAAAATATCTAATAAAAATAAAAGATTTTTCTTATATTTACATTATAGTAAAATTCATACTGAAATTAAAAATGAGGTTTTGAAAAAATATACAAATTTTAGTAATGAATATTTCGAAAATAAAGAATTTAACACACAACGTTATGCTGAATTATTTAGGAACGCTGAAATTTACATAGATCAAATTATGAATACAATTGAGGATTTAGAATTGTTAGAAAATTCGGTCATTCTAATTTTATCTGATCATGGTACTAGCGTTGGTGAAAAAATTGGAGAAAGAGCATATGGGGCATTTTGCTATGATTATACATTGAAAACATTTGCATATCTATATACACCTGATATTACGCCAAAAACAATATCATCTCAAGTTAGACATGTTGATTTTATGCCCACAATTTTAGATTATTTAAAAATTGAATTAGATTTAGATTATGAAAATTTAGACGGTGAATCACTTTTACCATTAATTCATGGAAACCAGATGCCAGAAAAAATTGCTTTTTCTGAAACAGGTAATCCTAGAAATGAATCACAGCCTCCAAAAGAACCGAATGTTAAGGCAATAAGAACATCAAAATGGAAATTAATTCACAATGACTATGATAAAACTGATGAATTATATGATTTAGAAAACGATCCATCAGAAGTAAATAATTTAATTGGAAAAAATTTAGAAATAGAAAAAGAACTTTTTAGTGTGCTTTTGACATATACTAATAATAAAAATTAAGAAAACAATTTAATGTATTTTATTGAATGATACTAATGAGAAAAACAACAATATATGATGGAAGGATGATTAGTCTGGATATATATAATGTAAAAATTCAAAAACGTAAAATCCGTCGTGAAATTGTTAAACATCCTGGCGTCGCAGCTATACTGGCCTTTGATGAAAACAATAATGTTGTTCTAGTTGAACAACCACGCTTTCCACGTGGGCGCATTATAGAAATTCCTGCAGGAACTCTAGATAATGATGAAACACCTAAAAATTGCGCTTTGCGTGAAATTTATGAAGAAACAGGATATAAAGCTAAAAAAATTTCTCATTTAATCACTTACTCTCCTTCTGTAAGTTATAGCACTGAAGAAGTTCACTGTTTTGTAGCCTCTGTTGTTAAACAAGGAAGAAAAAAACTAGATCCTGATGAATTTATAACAGTAAAGAAAATGGCAATATCTAAATTGATTAAAATGATAAAATCCGGCAAGATTGTGGATTCTAAAACAATTTGTACAGTAATGGTATATGCTGCAAAAAAACAATTAATATGAACGTAATAATCTTAGCTGCTGGTCAAGGTACACGTTTGAGACCTGAAACAATTAATGTGCCTAAAGGCATGGTAAAATTATTTCAAAAAAGTTTATTAGAAATACAGATTGACATTTTTAAAAAACTTGGAATAACTGATATTAGTATTGTGAGAGGTTATTTAGCAGAAAAAATAATCTTTCGATCTATTAATTATTTTTATAATGAGAATTATTCGACTACCGCAGGCAATGTGAGTCTTTTTTGCGCAAAGGAAAAATTACAAGATAGTGCGATAATCACGTATAGCGACATAGTTTTTGATGAATCTATCATTAGACAAATGATTAATTTTTCAGGAGATTTTGGAATAGCAGTAGATTTAGATTGGGAAAAAAATTATGTCGATAGGGATCAACACCCTAAAAGCGAAGCAGATAATATTTTGTTTAATAAAGAGAGAAAAATTATAGCATTTCAAAAAAATTTACAAAAATCACATTCCATAATAGGTGAATTTTCAGGCATTGTAAAATTATCAAAGAAAGGCTCACTCATATTTTCCAAAAAATTATCTGAATTATATATTTCACACAAAGGAAAATTTCATGGTTCATCTTCATTTGCACAGTCTATAATGCCTGATATGCTACAAGAGTTGATTGACTCTGGCATTGAAGTAGAACCCGTATTCGTTTCAGGTAAGTGGTGTGAAATTGATACTCCTCAAGATTTAGAAAGGGCTAGAAAAATATTTTCTTAGTTTAAAAAATAAAAATTAACTATCTTAATTAAGCACAACGATACACAGAAATAATTGCAAAAAGATGAATCGTTTATAGATCCAAATGTAGCACGTAAAAATCAATATAGTTTATTATTCGAAAATGAAAATACTAAACCACATGAACCGCCATTATTTTCCTGGATTGAATTTAATTTAGTTGGATTGTGTAACCGTCGATGTGTTTTCTGTCCATGGAGTAATCCAGATTGGCGTGCTAATCATGTTCCAAAAGTGTCTACTAGTAACGATATTTTACACATGCCAGTTGAGTTATATGAAAGTGTAATGACAGATTTGAATAAGGCTCAGTTTAAAGGCGGAGTAATTTTTTCTGCATTTTCAGAGCCTCTTTTGTACAAACATCTTGAAGAAGTTATCAAAATTTCAAAAGAACAGTGTCCACAATCACGCATTGAATTGAATACAAATGGAGATTTTCTAACAATTGATAAACTAAAATCACTTTTTGATGCCGGACTTTCTAGAATGGATGTTAGCATTTATGATGGCCCTGATAAAGTAGAACGTTTTCAAAATTTGAGAATGGAAGCGAATCTAGATAAAGAACAATTTCACATTAGAGAACGATGGTATACACCAGAAAAATATTTTGGAATTGGAGCTCTTACAAATAGAGCTGGTGCAGTCGTCCTATCTGAAATTAATGTGAATGAAATTAAAATACCGCTTAAAAAGAAATGTTATTATCCATTTTATCAGCTTATTGTTGATTACGATGGAGGAGTCCTTCTGTGCAATCATGATTGGGATAAAAAATTAATCATGGGTAATGTAAAAAATGAATCCATTCTTAATATTGGAACTCTGCAAAATATCAAGAAGTAAGAAGAAATTTAGCCGCAGCTAACAGAAATCACTCTCCGTGTAATAGATGTGATGCAAATGGAACTATGATGGGAGGAGAATTTGTAGAAAAATGGGAAAATTATTATGCAGAACAAAAAACAATTTAAAAACAAATTTGTGCTTGTTACTGGTTCAAGTAGCGGCATAGGGTTTCAAATAGCAAAAGATTTTCTTTTAGAGGGAGCTTTTGTTGGAATACATTATCACAACAATCCAAATGGTGCAAAAAAATTACAGAAGTTTGCTAAGAATAAACAATGTAAAATTTTTCAATCTGATTTTTCCAATACTGATGAAATACTATCTTTTTGGAATAAATTTATCTTATGGAGTAAAGGACAAATTGATGTATTAGTCAATAATGCAAGTTTTGTAAAATTCATATCTTTTGAAAATCTTTCTGAAGAAGAATGGGACAAAACTTTTCATGTGAATCTTAAAGCTCCATTTGAATTGAGTCGAGCAGCTTTTCCTATAATGTGTAAGAAAAAAAGCGGAAGAATCATCAACATAAGTAGTGGAGGTTGGACATATGGGGGAAATAAAAATACATTTCACTTCGGTGCATCTAAAGCAGCTCTTGAGTCTATGACGATGGCTTTTGCAAAGATCGGAGCTCCACATAATGTTTTAGTTAATGTAATAAGACCAGGAGCTACAAAAACACCTGGGCATCTTCAACGTTATCCTAATCCAGAAAATTTTTCAGCACGTAATAATTTAATTCCATTAAAAAGAATGGCTCATCCTTCAGAAATATCAAACATGGTGTTATTTCTTGCAAGCGCAAAAGGATCTTTTATCACCAACACAATAATTAAAGTATCTGGCGGAGAATAATTCCAAATTTGCAAACAATTGTTTTTATTAAAAGTTGCTATAAAAACTATATTTCGCTATTTGAATATTTTTCTAGCCCTTTCTAAATCTTGAGGAGTATCAATTTCACACCACTTACCTGAAACGAATACGGGTTCTACTTCAATGCCAGAGTCAATCAACATATCAGATACGATAGCTTTTTCTAGAGATAGAGAGTCATGAAATTTTCCTTTATGTGTTTTCTCCAATTCTAAATATTTTTCTAAAAATAAATTTGAAGCTTTTCTTGAAAATTTCATTAAACCTAACGATTCACCAATTTTCTGATTTATTTGACATTCAGATATATTTTTTCTAATTTTTAAAATTTTTTTGTTACTTATAAGAACATTCTCTGCTTCACTTTTAGGGTGTTGATCCCTATCGACATAATTTTTTTCCCAATCTAAATCTACTGCTATTCCAAAATCTCCTGAAAAATTAATCATTTGTCTAATGATAGATTCATCAAAAATTTGATCAGCATATGTAATTAAGATCTCATTGTCCATATAATCACGTGCAGTCATAAATGAAGCCAAAGCATCATGCTTCTCATAATCTGTATCGTTCACATATGTTATATTTTTTAAATTAAATTTTTCATGATGTGGACCTGTAATGATTATAATATCTGTAATCTTATGATCCTTCATAATAGATAATTGCCTGTCTATTATTGATCTTCCATTAATCATCACTAATGGTTTTGGCACGTTCTCAGTAAATTTGCCCATTCTTTTTCCCTTACCAGCTGCAATTGTTATGACTTTCATATCTCAAGTATTTACTTACACATCTTTAATTTCAATATTTTCAAATTAACTCTAATATTTTATTTATACATCACATTAGTAATTACCAAAAAATTTAGGTGCCAATATATTGGAAAATTATTTATTAACAGATGGCATATATTATATGAAGAATTTTTCAATAGGTAGTTGTCAAAAATAAAAAATAAAGTTCTGCAAATTGGTTTAGGAACATCAGAAAGACTTCCCTTTTTAAAACCAACAATGAAAAAACTTTATAAAAAATTTTTAAAAAAACACTATGCACTTCCATCACCACCACGTTTTTCTGGTTGGGGAATGACTACTAGATCTGAACATCCATGGACTGATACATTTTCTTGTGATGTATTTAGACAATCTTGTAAAGCACTAGAACACTTTCAGTTTACGCCATCAACTGTGAATGAACCAGTAGATGAATATTTGTATACTCTCAATTATAGACATTATTTTATCTCTTTTTGTGCAAATTATGCAATAAAGCATGCTGAAACTTCTAATCATGTATTTGTTGAATGTGGTGTGAATGATGGGATTACTGCATTATTTGCATTGAATGAACTCGCTGCTAAACTTAGTTCTAATTTCAAAATGCATCTATATGATTCTTGGTCTCCTATGAAAAAAGAATATCTTTTAGATTCTGAAATTGATTTTAATGTCGGAGCATATCACGATGCCTCAATAAATAGAGCAAAATCAAATCTTAAAAGTTTTGAAAAAAATATTTTTTTTCATCAAGGATACATTCCGGACATATTGGATGCTGACAATTCCCCTCAAGAAATCTCATATCTCAGTATTGATTTAAATTCTGCTAAACCTACCATTGCATCTCTAGATTTTTTCTTACCTAAATTAGTAAAGGGAGGCATAATAATTTTTGATGATTATGGAAATACTAACTATCCAGATACAAAATATTTAATTGATAAATTTTTTCATAACAAAAATGGCATTCTGATGAAATTACCTACATCACAGGCCATCTATTTTAATTAATAAATTCGTGAGTGAGGTTTCATCTAATGCAATGAGTGCTCTCTATTTCAGAAAATGTTTTATTGTCAATTTTTTCCAAAATTGATATGATGTCGTTTTTTGAAACAACTTTAGGATTGTTATCTAGATGTTTTCTATCTTCTAAAATTAATTCTGCCGCCTCATTTATGGAGCTAGAAATTCTAATTGGAGTAAAATCTAATTTTTCTATAATTTTTTTAAACCTCTCATAAAAAATTGAATGGTTATACTTGTGTGCGGCTAAAGTTGTGAACGCTAACGCATGACCGTGAGAAAACCCTTCATTTGAATAAATATATGATAAAGCATGTCCTAAAGTAGTTGAACTATTTCCAAAACCTAATCCTGAAATTAATGATCCTAATGAGAGTTTTTCAAATGTTTCGTTAAGAATGCTATCTTCTAAAATATCGAATGCTTTTTGACATAAAAATTTTGTATAGTCGTTGCTGTTTTTACTGTCAAATGCTTCTGTACATTGAGCACATGCGTCTACAGCAGAGTTTTTTATAATTGTAAAAGGAGTGTTTTTAATAAAAAATGGATCAATTATAGCGACATCTGATATCATTTTATCATCATGAAAACTACGTTTCTTTCCATTAATTTTTAAAACTGAAATTCGTGTAACTTCACTACCGCTACCAAATGTTGTTGGTATCAAAATTTTTTCTTTTTGCATTTTGAACGCTACATATTTTGCTACATCTAATGAACTTCCTCCTCCAATACCGATAACTGTAGAAATTGATAAAAAATTAAATCTAGAAGTTATCTCATTTACAGTTTCCATTGATGGATTTGGTTCTACTTCATCAAACAATTCATAATCGTTTATGCCTAAATATTCTAACCAGCCTCTTTTAGCTGCACCGTTTGACGTAATTATCAATGGTTTTAATGGATATGAATAATTTTTCGCTGAATTTAATCCAAAAATTATTTTAGAAGGATGGATGATCCTGTACACCCATATTTACTAAAAGATCGGTTATTATAACTTATAAAAATAAACTAATCTATGAATTCAGTCTTAAATCTTCAGGTTTTACTAAATACGAAATCTATTGTTAAAGTAGCTGGTGCTTTTGATGCACTTTCAGCCAAATTGGCTGAAATTAATGGGTTTGACGCAGTTTGGGCAAGCAGCTTTGGTATTTCTGCTACTCATGCTCTTCCCGATGCAGGAATTATGACCATGACAGAATTTCTAAATGTTGCTTCAACTATGAGAGAATCTTGCAGAATTCCTATCATTGCAGATTGTGATACTGGCTTCGGAGGACCTTCAAATGTAAGTCACATGATTAAAAAATATGAAAGTATAGGCATAGATGCAATAAGCATTGAGGATAAAATTTTCCCAAAACAAAATAGTCTTTTAGAAGATTCTAATCAAGATTTATTATCCGAGAAAGATTTCGTGGCAAAGATTATTGCTGCAAAAAATGCAAGAAAGAATCCAAATTTAATGATCATCGCACGAACTGAAGCATTAATTGCAGGAAAAGGAATGGATGAAGCTGAAAAACGAGCATATGCATATGTCGATGCTGGAGCAGATGCTATAATTATCCATTCAAAAGCTAAATCTCCCAAAGAGATATTTGAATTTTCGAAAAGATGGAATAATTCAGTTCCACTAGTTGTGATTCCTACATCTTATCCCTCAGTTACAATCGACGAATTAGTAAAACATAAAATAAAAATGGTAATATATGCAAACCAATCATTAAGAGCCGCATATGTTGCTATGTCTGAAATATTGAAAGAAATTTCTGAAGGAAAAAATTTAGAAAATTTATCTATAAAGATGTCTTCTATGGAAGATATTTTTCAAATTCAACAAATGTATAGTCTTAAATCTGAAGAAACAAACATTGAAAATAATCTTAGAAAATTAGGTTATTTAAATTGAATGAGGAAACACAAAGAAGAATTTTTGATTATTTTCAAAAAAATGGAATTAAAAGATTTTTAGGAGTTCCTGATTCAACACTAAAATATTTCATTGATCAAGGTCTAGAAAAAAAAAAAATTCTTATTGCGACTCGCGAAGAAGAAGCAATTGGAATAGCCACAGGTATGACATTGTCAGGCTCAAAATGTCTAGTCTTTATGCAAAACGCAGGATTTGCAAATTCTATTAGTACTATTACCTCATTAGTTCAATTGTATAGAATTCCGTTAATTTTTATGATTGGTTGGAGAGGTTATTTATCAACTGACGCTCCTGAACATATTCATGTAGGGAAGATTCAACAAGATTTACTTGACTTAGTAAAATTAAAATCAAAAGTTATTCTAGAACAAAGTTGGAAAAATGATTGTCGATGGGCATTACAAAATTTAGAAAAAAACAAATCATGTGCATTGATTGTTAAGAGAGAATCTAATGATTAGAAAAGATGTTATGAGAGTTATTTCCAAATACGTCGGAATTAATCCTATTATATCTGCTAATGGTTTTATCAGCAGAGATCTTTTTGAAATTGAAGACAAGAATTCAAATTTTTATATGATTGGTTCTATGGGATTAGCTTCATCAATTGCTCTGGGTGTATCTTTAGAAAATCCCAAAAATCGTATTTTTATTTTTGATGGTGATGGAAATATTCTGATGAATTTAGGTTCACTTACAACAATAGGAGTTAATTCGCCAAAAAACTTAGTTCATATTGTGTTTGATAATAATATACATGAATCTACAGGTGGTCAACCCACAAATTCATTATTAATAAATCTGGATAAAATTGCCAATGTTGCAAAATACCGGTCTTATCGTATCACCAATATGCGAGAACTTGAGAACATATTGAAAAAAATACCACAACTAAAAGGACCATTATTTATCCTAATTAAAATTGATAAAAATAAACAAGTTAGTAGAAGAATAGATATTTCACCTGAAGAAATAAAAATACGATTTATGGATTTTTTAAAAAAATGAGGCAATAAATATTGAAGAGCAAGAAAATGTGATCGAAAGTTGAAAAAAATTAAACGTGAAATTGTTTTTTATCTATATCATTTGTATTTGATGGTAAAAAATACAGTATTCTGAAAATGATACAAAATCGCCTTCGACCTATTATGGTCTAACGAAGTCTCTAGGAGAAAAAATTATTCAAAATCTGGATTGCCATTTTTGATTTTAAGAACTGACCAACCATATGATTGGAAAGAACTATGGCATCATACAAATTCAGTTCTTCGTGCTATAGAAACTCTGAAAAAAGGAGATATTTTAAACGAAATTAAAGATTGGTGGAATGAACTTTCATATGTTCCAGATTTTACTAATGCGTTATATCGATTAACTACTTTAGATGCAACCGGAATTTTTCATGTTTCTGGCTCTGATTATGTAAATAGATATGATTGGTCTCTTAAAGCAGCTCAAGTTTTTGGATTAGATCAATCATTGATAAATCCTATATTCTCACACGAATTGAATCTTTCAGCAAAACGAGTAAATGTAAATCTAAGTAACGAAAAACTTTTCAAGTTATATGGTATTAAAATGAACGGAATAGTTCAAGGTATGAACAAGATGAAAAATAATTTTATTCACAAATAACACTCTAAATCATCTTTTTATCTTATAAATATTAAATAATTTAATATTTTTTCCTACCTTTAATCATAGTGGTATTCTTTCATCTTTTATTGAAATTTAATAGACTCAACCTACTCGAATACATTAATCATGGGATCACAATATACAAAAAAACTAACCATTGGCCTTCCGGTATATAACGGAGAGAAATTCGTACATAACGCAATTAAAACAATTTTACAACAATCATATGAGAACTTTGAATTAATTATTTCTGATAATAATTCAACAGATAATTCAAAAAAAATCTGTGAAAGTTTTGCAAAAAACGATAATAGAATAAAATATGTTTATCATAATGAAAATAAAGGATACGTATGGAATTTTAATTATCTTCTGGAACATGCCAGTACTGATTACTTTATGTGGGCTGGTGCAGATGATGTTTGGCATCCTAAATTCGTTGAAAAAAACTTGGAATTTCTTGAACGAAATAAAGAGTTTGTTGGAAGTATTAGTGAAGTAGAATTGTTTTACAACTTATGGCGGGATGAAGATTTTAATAAATTCAATAATTTAACACCTACCAAAAAATTTCAATGGGTACAACCACTAGTAGGCTCTTATGAAGAAAAAATAGAATCTCTTTTCAAATTTTATAGATTTGAATATGCATATTCGATTTTTCGAACAGATATTTTAAAAAAATGTATGATAACAAAAAAATTTCTCAGTTGGGAAATACCGATAATACTTAATCTTCTTAAATTTGGAAATCTTAATGTGATTGATGGAGTAATGTCTTACAAGTATATGGGTGGCAAAGATACTTATCAGTATCATCAGCAGTTATTTACCACATCACGGAAACATGGATTTGGAATTTTAAATAGTTTGTTTCCTTTTTTTTTACTAACATATCATGTCTATCGAATTGTTGGAACTAAGATTTTTCTCAAGCATCTTTTAAAGCGTTTTATATTAAACAACTATAGAGCTCAAAGGTTAGTATTTCTTGATACATTCTCTAGATTGTTTAACACTAGAAAATAACTCCATTTATAATTTTTAATTAGTAACATATTTTAAAATTCAAATAATTGTTTATTTTGTTAATGGTATGAAAGCAGTGATTTTAGCAGGTGGATTTGGGACAAGAATCTCAGAAGAAACTGAACATTACCCAAAACCACTGATCAATATTGGTGGTATGCCAATTCTATGGCATATTATGAAAATTTATTCAAAATATGATATTAATGAATTTATTATTTGTTGTGGATATAAGGGGTATATGATTAAGGAATATTTTGCAAATTATTCTCTTCATAAATCTAATATTACTTTTGATCTTAAAAAAAATACTACGTATGTTCATTCTGCAGATGTTGAACCTTGGAAAATAACTTTAGTTGATACAGGACTTGATACAATGACAGGAGGTAGATTGAAAAAGGTACAAGAATTTCTTAACAACGAAACATTCTGTTTTACCTACGGCGATGGTCTAAGTGATATTAATATTAAAAAATTAATTGCATTTCATCAAGAACAACACACTTTTGCAACTGTTTCTGGCGTAAAACCTCCAGGAAGATTTGGTGCTATGTCTATAATGCAAAATAAAGTTTCAAAATTTGAAGAAAAACCCCACGGTGATGGCGGATGGATTAATGGTGGATTTTTTGTTTTAGAACCAAATGTTTTTGATTATATTAAGAATGACGAAACGATTTGGGAAAAAGAACCTCTTGAAAAACTAGCCTTTGAAAATGAATTATCTTCATATCTACATTCTGGTTTTTGGCACCCTTTAGATACACTTAGAGATAAAAAATACTTAGAAACTCTATGGTTTCAAGGAAATGCACCATGGAAAATCTGGTAAGACGTTATGGAATATTTTGAAATTGTAGATTTTTTAAACTCTGTAGACATGTCTTGTCTAAATTTTGAGGATTTTAGGATTTTGGGAAATGCGACTTCTTTATCAAATTATACTGGTGAGCAACTTGAATTCTATCGTGGACCATTGTTATATGCATTAATTAGATTCTTAAAACCTAAACAAATTCTTGAATTTGGTACAGGAGGAGGTTATAGTACTCTATGCATGGCAAAATCTCTCTCTGATAATAATATTGATGGTAAGATTTACACAATTGACAGAGTTGGCAATGATGAAAAAATTACTAGATTCTATAAACTTCCAAATAATAAATCAATACAAAAAAATAAAATTAGTAATCGTGAAATTTGGGAATTAATAGCAAAAAAAACCTGGATTGAAAAAATTATTCCTATTAGAGGCTATTCAGGCGTTGTGATGGAAAAACTATCAATGAAAAACATTGATTTTTGTTACATCGATGGAGTTCATACTTATGATGGAGCAAAACATGATTTTTTTTCATTTTTAAAAATTTCATCAAAAAAATTTTCTATTGTCTTTGATGATTACATTGAAAGAGACTTTTATGGTGTAAAAGAATTTATTGATAGTGAAGTCGCACCTCATTTTAACTTAAAATTAATACAAAGTGACCCTGAAAACAATCTAAAACAATTTGTAACCACAACTAATGCATATGGAATGGTCTATCTTAAATATGATTCAGAAGAACCCGCAATAAATAACTACGACAAATCTTATGTTGATTCCTTTTTAAAATCATATAGAACAGCTGATCTTATGATTCGTTCTAAAAGATATGAACTTGAAAAATGTTTACCGTTTTTGAAAAATATTAAATTTAAATTTTGGAGATAATTTTTTTAATTAAATATTCTACATTGATTTTCTAAAACACACTCTGATTTCTTCACCGTCAGAATCAGTTTCTTGAAATGGATAATTTTTATAAAATTTCTTACTAATTATTTTTAATCCCAATCTGTGTAATGCTTTATGAATTCTGAAGATATTTCTGTTCATAATCTTATATGATGATATATAAATTACATCAAAACTATTTTTTTGACCCAATTTTATTAATGACTGTTTTGAAAAATGAAATAAATGGAATCTATTTCTTACTGAATTCTTTAATGATTTAATATTTTCACCGTCTGGGACGATCACACAAAATACGCCATCATCATCAAGTATCTCGTAAACCTTCTTAAAACACATGTTAGGATCTTCTAGATGTTCAAGAGAGTGACTAGACCAAATCACATCAAATTTGTTATCAATCTTTATTGTTTCAATAAATCCATGAATACATTTTCCTTTGTTAAGTACTTTGTTAATTTTTAATACATTTACATTATCTGGTTCAATTCCTAAAACATTGAATCCTTTATCTTCAAATTTAATCAAAGATATCCCTGTACCTGAGCCTATATCAAGAAGATTTTTTTTTGTAAAAAATTGTTCAAATGTAGAATACCATGAATTCCAACTTAATACTAAATCTTGAACTTTTTTATCTGTGAATTTAGTTCCGGTAAAATCTCTATAGTCGCTTTCTTCTTTCCAAAATTCATTTTCATGAATTTTTTTTGATCCCAGTCTTTTTTGAAGATCAACTTGAACTAGTAAACAATTAGAACATTGAAAGTTTTCATATATCGATATATCTTTAAGAATGATTTTTTCTATATCCTTTCCACAAATATTACATTCCATTCTAATAAACAAATTATATATCTCCACATAATTAATTTAACCTTATATTATAGAAGTAAATTTAATAATGGATTTTTTCACGATATCTATTGTTACTATTTAAAATTTTTTTGTCAGCAACACTTGTTTTCTCGTTAATGTTTCCATATACCGTTAATGCAATTTCAGATAATTGTATATTAGAAAATAGAAATGAGCTTAATATTCACATCTCCACTTCTGATATTGTTGATTTATCCGATTGTAATCTTTCAGGAATTGATCTAAATGGTTTTGATCTTAAAAATGCTAACTTCCAAAATTCGATTTTATCAGGCAGCTATTTTTATGGTTCGAATTTAGAAAATGCAAATTTTAAAAATTCAATTTTATATGGGGCAAATTTCGAATCAACAAATCTAATTAATGCCAATTTTTATAATGCAACTCTTGTAGGTGCTACATTTCGCGATGCTAATTTAAAAAATGCAAATTTTAAAAATGCTAATTTAAAAAATGTGGAATTATACAAAGCTAATCTCATAAAAACTGACTTTACTAATTCTGATGCTACTGGAGCAAATTTTTGTGGAGCATATCTACAATATATGAAATTTGATCACACAATTTTTAAAAATACCGATCTTCATAACTCTCAATTACAATTTGCAAATCTTACTACGGCAATTTTTGACAACACTATTCTTATTGGTGCTGATCTATCAAATGCGAATTTAGCAAATCAAAATTTGAAAAATGTTAATTTTTACAGTGCTATCCTATACAACACAAATCTGTCTGGCGCAAATTTAGAAAATTCTATTTTAAGATATAGTAATTTAATGAAAACAAATTTGAGTTCATCTAACTTGTCTAATACAGATTTTTTTAGCTCAAAAATACTAAATACTAATTTTGAAAATGCTTTTTTTAACAATACAAACTTTTATGGCACAAACATGACTAATTCTCTATCAACAATAGATAAATCAAAAATAGTTTTTACCCCAACTGGTAATGTCTTTAAGAATTATCATTATGGCTATACTGAAAATGTGGAATTTCTAGATAATTTAAGTAATAATTCTCAGTTTTTAGGATTAGATATAAAAAATAAAATTATTCAACACATTCCTCTTCATAACAAAGATTTTTCTGGTTCAACATTCACAAATGTGATTTTTAACAATACTGACATATCAAAATCAAAATTTGTAGGTGTAATTTTTCATAATGTGACATTTCAAAATTCAAACATACATGATGTAGATTTCATGGGATCAAAATTTAAATCAATGAATTTTATAAATAATAAAATCGATAATGTCAATTTTAATCATACCAAAATTAGTACCGTGCACTATGAAAATTCTATAATCACAAATACTAATTTTGATCATTCTTCCATTTCTTCTGGTGCTCTTACAAATATAGAATTTGATAAAGCTTCATTTGATTATGTAACTATTCAACAAATTAGTTTCATCAATTCTATTTTTAGTGAAATTTCTTTTAAAAATATTAATCTAGATAATGTATCATTTGTAAACTCAGATTTGTCTAGATCTACTTTTAATAATGCTAAATTGGGTAATGTACAATTTGATGAGTATACCAAAATTACATCAATCATGAAATTTTACATTGTACTTAATAATGCGCTGGACCCCATTGAATCATCTTTAGATTATTTTGAAAGAGTGTATCAAACACAATATGAAAAATTTTTCAAAATTGATAAAGATAATCCTTTCTCAGATTATTATTAATTTTTTATTTTGATTCATATCTTTTAATTTCTTCATTTACTATATTAATAAAATTTTTAGCTAATTCGTTCCAATTAAATTTCTCTATGACAAGTTCTCTTGCATTCTTCCCTAATTTTTCAGATAACTCTCTATCATCTAATAGTTGATTTATTCTCTTGATCCATTGATCAGCATTTCCCTCGTCAACCAAAAATCCGGTATGTTCATCGTATATCATTTCAGGAATACCTCCAACTTTTGTTGCTATGATGGGTTTTTCCATTGCCATTGCCTCTCTGCATGATAATGGCGTTGTATCCATTCCTGTAGGAAGTGAGTAAATATCAATTTCTGTAAGGTAATCTCTTACTTGGTCTGGATACCCCAAACTTCCTAAATAATGGAAATTTTCGTATTTGGATAATTTTTCTAGAATCTGATCCTTATATTGTCCATCTCCTGCCCAGTAAAAATGAACTTCCGGCATTTTTGGTATGACTTGTTCCAAGGTTAACATCTCCTTAGTTTTTCCCCACCAATTTGCGTCATGACACATTCCGATACACGGGTGTAAAATATCTGACATTCCATTTGTTTTATACCATTTAGAAACATCTAGACCTTCAAGAAAATGAAATGTTTTTGCGTTAGGTATGTGTTCCTTAATTACACCATCCAAATAATCCGCAGTCATAAAAATACCCTGACATTCACGAAAAACCTTTTCAGCAGTATTTTTCCGTAAATTAATGACCGTTCTCATTATGAGGTTTTTGTAAATAGTTTTTTTTGCCCATTCTTGCTCTGACCAATAGTGGCCTCTCAAATATACAAATAAAGGAATTCCTATTTTTATTGTCTCTAGTCCAAAATGGGATTGTCTATCAACAAATACAGCATCTGGTTTGTAAGATTCTATTAATTCTTTGAATTTTTTTTTAGAAAACCAATTTTTAATATCTCTACTAGGAAAACCTGAAACATATTCGAACTCTCTAACTAATTTGTAATCCACACCATATTTTTTTAGTGCTTCGCCAAATTCTTTTAAATGAAAATATTTTCCAATGCTTTTTTTTGAGGTTCCTCCTCCAGCCCCAGAGGCAATTAGTATCTTCATTATCTTTAGTTAGTTATTAGAAATTTATGTCTATCTTATATTAAAAATTACACATGATTCTAGTTTTTCAATTCAAAAGAACTATAATCTATCTCAAAAATTTTTATTCTGAATTTTTGAAAATTTTCTGTAGAGTCAAAAATTTTTTTTAAAAACCTGTGATCATGATTTTCAATATAAATATCATAAAATATTTCATTACTGTATTGAGTTTTTTCTGTTATGGCTAAGTATTTCAAGTCTTTAGCTTTTGCATCATTAATAATTTCATCTAAACTTTGACCGTTTATGCGATACACATTGAATTCTCTGTTTGTAAAAGAATTTTGAAACGGTATTTCTATTGCTTCATAACTTAGAGGTTCTACGTAAAATGATTCTTCTCCATAATTGTTTATTCGACCAGGTAACTCACTAACGATTTTTGCCACTTGAACAACTTCTCTTGTGTATTCTTTATCAGTTTTTTTATATTCCAATAAAAATATGGAACTTGATAAGATAACTGCAATCAAAATACTTACTATTATCTTAGTCATTCTCGTTTTGGAAATAATTTTTTGTGCAAAGAATAATGAAATAATTGTAAATATTGGAAATAAAATAAAAATATATTTTATGTCATCAAATCCTCTGCCGTAACCATACACTGCAGGAATTGATGAAAAAACCCCTATAGTAACTAGGTAGATGTAGTCTCTATTTTTTGATTTTATTAGAGGCACTATCCCATACGGAATAAATAATAAACAAATTGGCAATAATGAAATTGCAGAGAACTTAATTAAACCAAATATGCCGCGGTCTAAGAAAAATCTACTCTCGGGTGGTTCTTCATTTATTATATTTTGATCTATTATTAAACTTGAATTAGAAAATAAATGACTAAAAAAACCATCAGGAATTCCATTTAGAATTCTCCATGTTCCCATAGCAATAATTGGAATTACAAATAATACTATACACACTAAAATTTTTCTTTTATGGTTGTTATTTTTATAATATTTATGCATGTAAATCAATAATGCGGGAATGACAACTATTATGCTATCATACCTGATGATAGAAGCTACACCCAAAGCACCAAAAGAAATAATATTATTTGATATTTTATCGGAGAAAAATAAATATAAAAAAATTGATGTCAAAAATAAAAATAACGGAATATTTGTACCTTGGTAAGCATTTTCAATCAAATATGGTGAAAAAACAAAAAACAGTGTTCCAATGTATGGTAATGAGTCCTTGAAAAATTTTCTACACAATAAAAAAATCGGAATTACTGTGAGCGATGAAAATAATATTGAAATTAATCTTTGTATATCCATAAATGTTTGTAAAGTTTGTTCTTGATTCCATTGAAAAATTATTGATAAAAAAATAGGCCATCCGGAATTAGGCTTATCGTAATCATCCAGGAAATAACCACCAGACATTAAATTGATAGCTACTAAAGTATTGCTTAGTCCATCAAGAATTAAAGGAATGTCAATAGGTGAATAAAAATATCGTATGAAAAACGCACATAGGACAAACAAAATCATACATAATAAAGTATTCAGTTTAGGATTTGATTTATTTGATATTCTTACTAAACTCAATTATTTTTTCCTTCTTTAAACAATGTAACAATTGTAAAAAGTAAAATCGCGGCAATAAAAAAAATGAGTCCCATCATAATAAATGTAATTGACACTATTGTCAGATTTGTATTTAGTCTTCCAACTTCTGAGTAAAAAGAAATTGAAAAATATGAAAAAGTTATGCCTAATGCTAAAAAAATCAAGGATGGTAAACCAAAAAATAATAACGGCCTTCCAATGGTAGTATACTTTATTGTACTGATCATTACCGAAGTTCCATGTAATAAGGGGTTTTGAGTTGATGTATCGCCATCATATGATATGTTGATTGGCACCTCACAAATTTTTAATTTCTTGGAACGTGCTTTTATTATAATTTCAGTCGATATCCCCATTCCAGATTCATTTAGATTAATTTGTTCTATGGCTTTTCTGGTATATGCTCTAAATCCACTTTGAGAATCTGTAATTTTTTGCTCTATTCCAATATTCGTGATTTTTGTAATGGCATCTATTCCTAATTTTCTATATGATGGAATTCTAGATACTTGAGAATTTAAAAATCTTGATCCAATTACTAAATCCGCCTGATACTCTATTACTGGCTGTATAATTTTTTCTATATCGCTAGGGTCATGTTGTCCATCTGCATCAATAGTTACTAATATGTCTCCTCCCACATCCAGAAATTTTGAAAAAATTGATTTAATTGCCTCCCCATATCCTAAATTTTTATGATGACTGATCACTGTTGCTCCTAAATCACTTGCAATTTTTGCAGTATCGTCATTCGAACCGTCGTTACAAACAAT
>Ga0194120_10005441_pt1 | contig 18760 bp, 19 predicted proteins | sample TA2MahCa65mmetaG_FD_148642 | JGI IMG/M metagenome (GOLD analysis project Ga0194120, IMG submission 148642) | Freshwater microbial communities from Lake Tanganyika, Tanzania - TA2015019 Mahale Deep Cast 65m | ecosystem: Environmental > Aquatic > Freshwater > Lake | place: Tanzania: Lake...
ACGGGATGGCGGTTCCTCCAGCACATGCTTTACGATAGAACTCTGTCGCCTGAAACAAGTCTTGCGTGACGCCTGTCCCGGTCTCGTACATCCAACCCAGACTGCTACACCCTCTGGCCAACCCCTTGTCACACGCTTTACGAAACAACTTTTCCGCTTCAAACAAGTCTTGTTCGACGCCTCGGCCATCTTCATACATCAGCCCTAGGCTGAAACAGTCGAACGCATTATCTCGGTCACATTGTGCTTTGAGTCTTTCAGCTGTAGGATATTGTGCGGACGAGAGACTTGGAAACATACACGCCGTGAGTAGCGAACTAATGAGAAGCAGATAACGAAGATTCATAGATGAACCCCCGAGACGAGACTAGGAGAGAACGATCAGGGGCAAGTATACAGGAAACTAAGCAGTCTGTCCTAATGCGCGATACACGGTCCCACATCCAATGCGGAGTTGTGACGCGATTTCCCTGATTCCTGCGCCGCGAGGTGAGTTTCCAGGATCAAAAGAAGGGTAAGAGGTGATGGAGCAGTACAAAAAGTAGATAATTATCTACTTTTCTGAGAGCGCCTAGGACGAGTCAACCGTTCGGAATAAGGGCGTAACCCACGAGTCATTACGGAACGTGTTTGGAACGGTGCGGGAAGCGTTTGGCGAGGTATTTTGAGATGAAAAACGAGCTGCTGTTTACAAGCAGCTATACGAAAAATGACGCACACTCTTCGCACACTAAATCTGTATGTTTATAAGTCATTGAAATATAAGAATAAAATTCTTTAATCTTTCAGCCCCAACACATCCATCATGTCGTAAAGGCCTGGAGGCTGCCTGACGACCCAGCGTGCGGCACGGAGGGCGCCGCGGGCGAAGGTATCACGGCTGCTGGCCCGATGCGTGACCTCAATCCGTTCGCCCATGCCGCCAAATAGGATCGTGTGATCGCCGACAATGTCGCCGGCACGGATGGTCTGAATCCCGATTTCTTTTTGCTTCCGCTCGCCGATCAACCCTTTGCGCGTATACACGCCGACTTGATTCAAATCACGATTGACCGCACGCGCGAGGACTTCGGCGATCTTGAGCGCCGTGCCGCTGGGCGCATCTTTCTTGAGCCGGTGATGGGCTTCAATGACTTCGATGTCGTACTCGTCGCCGAGCGTCTTGGCCATCTCGCTGATAACCTTGTAAATGAGGTTCACGCCCACGCTCATGTTGGGAGAAAAGACGCAGGGGACGTGCTTGGCCAGCGATTTGAGCTCCTCGAGTTGCGCCCCTTCGAACCCCGTCGTTCCGATCACCATGGCTCGTCGGTGGTGCACGACGGCACGCAGATGTTCGAGGGTTGCGGTCGGTGAGGAGAAATCGATGACCACTTCGGCCCGATCGAGCAGGGCTGAGAGATCATCGGTAATCGGGACACCGGAATGGCCGCAGGCGGCCGTCTCGCCGGCGTCTTCGCCAAGCGCGTGATGGCCCGTGCCCTCGACCGCGCCGGAAAGGGTCAGCGCCGTGGAGTCACGGATCAGCGCCACCAATCGGCAGCCCATGCGTCCAGCGGCCCCTGCGACAATGACTTTGATCATGGGATCCATCTCCGTGGCGTGGGTTCAGAATCAAATCAAGCCGGCGTCCTTCAAGGCGCGCGTCAATTTCTCGCGCGTATCCTGGGCCATCGGGCAGAGTGGCAAGCGCAATTCTGGGTCGATCTTGCCCATCATGCCGAGTGCTTCTTTCACCGGAATGGGGTTGGTTTCAAAGAATAGGGCCGCAAACAACGGTGAGAGGTTGAAGTGAATTCGACGGGCTTCTGCAATCCGTCCATCGGCAAAGGCTTTCACCAGTTGAGCCATCTCAGCCGGCACGATGTTGGCCGTCACGGTTATGACGCCTTGGCCTCCGACTGCCATCATCGGCAGCGTCAAGGAATCATCGCCGGCCAACACGGTCAGCCGGTCTCCGCACAGCTGCACGACATCCGAGGCTTGTTGCACTGACCCGCTGCCTTCTTTGACCCCGACGACCGTCTTGATCGCCGCAAGTCGGGCGATCGTCGCCGGTAGCATGTTGACACCGGTCCGTCCAGGGATGTTGTACAGCACCAGCGGCAGATCGACGGCCTCTGCCACTGCCTTGTAATGCCGGTACAGCCCTTCTTGAGTGGGCTTGTTGTAGTACGGGGTGATCAGCAAGGCGCCGTCCGCGCGAGCCTGTTTGGCGTGCTTGGTCAGCGCAATGGCTTCTTCGGTACTGTTCGAACCGGTGCCGGCGATCACCGGCACGCGCCGGTTCACCACCTCCACCGTCAGCTCGATGACCCGATTGTGCTCATCATGGGACAGCGTGGCGGATTCGCCGGTGGTGCCGCAAGGAACGATGCCGTTTGTGCCGTTGGCGATCTGCCAGTCGATGAGTTCGGCCAACGCCTGCTCGTCGACCTTCCCTTTCCGAAACGGCGTGACGATGGCGACCAGTGAACCGGTAAACATGCGGGGCCTCTCAGTTCAAAAATGCCGGAATAGATTCGCCCTTGATCAAGTCGTCGTAGGTTTCCCGTTCGCGAATCACGTGGATCTCTCCGCCTTTGATCAGCACTTCGGGCACGCGGGGGCGGGAGTTGTAATTCGAGGACATCACGAACCCATAGGCTCCCGCGCTCATCACGGCCAGCAGTTCCCCGGGCTTCACCGCTGCCAGCGATCGGTCTTTGGCCAAGAAATCACCCGATTCGCACACCGGACCGACGATATCCATTTGCCGCTTGGCCCGGTGGGCCGCGTCTTCATCGAGTGGCCGGATTTCGTGATACGCGCCGTAGAGGCTGGGGCGGATCAAGTCGTTCATGGCCGCATCGACGATCACGAAATGCTTGGTTTCCCCGGCCTTCTCGTACAGCGCCTTGGTCACCAGAATGCCGGCATTGCCGACGATCACACGGCCAGGCTCCATGACCAGCGTCAAGCCCAAATCCTTGACGAGCGGAGAAATAGCGTCGGCCAGCTCTTGGGGCAAGGGCGGCTTTTCGTCAGAATAGGTGATGCCGAGCCCGCCACCGATGTTCAAGTACCGGATGTTGATGCCCTGGCCTTTCAGGGTGTCGATGAGCCCCACGACTTTCTTCAGCGAATCGACGAACGGAGTCACGTCCGTCAGTTGTGAGCCGATGTGGGCATGGACACCGACGACGTCGGTGTGGCCCAACGAGGCCGCCATCTTGTAGTCCTCCAGCGCCCGATCCGCCGCGATCCCGAACTTGCTTTTCTTCATGCCTGTCGAGATGTAGGGATGTGTCTTGGGGTCCACGTCCGGGTTGATTCGGAGGGCGATCCGTGCCTTTTTCCCGACCGAGGCGGCCACTTCGTTGATGGCATGAATCTCCGCGGGCGATTCGACGTTGAACATCAGGATGTCGGCCTTGAGCGCGTCGCGGATTTCCTCCGGCGATTTACCGACGCCGGCGAACACGATTTTTGAAGCCGGTACACCGGCTCTCAGGGCTCTGAACAGCTCGCCGCCTGAGACGATATCCGCGCCGCTGCCTTCCTTCGCCATCAGCCGCAAGATGGCCAGATTGGAATTGGCCTTCATCGCAAACGCGATCACGTGGGGAATATTCTTGAAGGCGCTGTCGTACGCCCGGAAATGGCGGAGGAGCGTCGCATGGCTGTACACATAACAGGGGGTGCCGACCTCTTTCGCGATCCGGCTGACTGGCACCTCTTCGCAATGCAATTCGCCGTGGCGATATTCAAAATTGTTCATGGCATCAATCCTCGCTCTGTCGCCGACTCCTTGGACATCGGCATTACGACGGGCAGTGGGTGTTATCTCGTGCCGACTGGGCGCAATGGCGGCAGGTTTTCATCCTGCCCCAACGCCTCGGGATTCTGTTCTTCGGCCTCAGCAGGGGCTTCGCGTTGCTTGGCCTCCCGGGCCTCCTGTTCCTTCATCTGCCGTTCGACCACTGGCGCAACACCGATGGTCTCTGGGGCGACCGGAGCGCCAACCACGCCGCATGCGCTCAACAGCACTGACGCGGCCATGAGGGCAAGCCATCTCATCGAAGCGCCCGGTCCAATGCGTGAATCCGTTGCTCCACTTGGCGTCGGGCTGTTCCTCCGATTTGGCGCTTGTGCGCGATCGCCGCCGAGACGGACAATCGGGCGAACACGCCCTTTTCAATTCGATCAGAAAGGGACCGCAGTTCGGCCAATGAGAAGTCCGTCAACTCACGACCCTGATCCAGCGCCGTCCGTACGATCCGTCCGGTGATGCCGTGGGCGTCACGAAACGGCACGCCCCGTTCCACCAAATAATCGGCCAATTCCGTGGCGAGCAGCCCGCCGCTCTGCACTGCGCGGTCAAGCACGTCCCGGTTGACCTTGAGTCGCCGCATCAATTCCGTCATGACGTTCAGGGAAGCCGTCACCGTATCGAGCGCATCGAACAGTGCCGGCTTATCTTCCTGCAAGTCTCGATTGTAACTCAAGGGGAGAGCTTTCAGCGTCGTCAGCAGACCGATCAAATGTCCGTAGACCCGCCCGGTTTTTCCGCGGACCAATTCGGGCACATCGGGATTCTTTTTCTGAGGCATCATGCTGCTGCCGGTGCAAAAGGCGTCGGGAAGATCGACGAACTGGAATTCCTGCGAAGCCCAGATGATCAATTCTTCACTGAGCCGGGACAGATGCATCATGATGAGCGACAGGGCCGAGGCCGTCTCCACCATAAAGTCGCGGTCCGACACGGCATCCATGCTGTTGGCCGTCACCGTGGGGAATCCCAGCAGTTTAGCCGTATAGCGCCGATCCACCGGATAGTTCGTCCCGGCCAGGGCGCCTGACCCGAGCGGCATGACGTTGAGCCTGGTTCGAGTATCGCGGAGCCGTCCCTTGTCCCGCTCGAGCATCTCAACATAGGCGAGGAGGTGATGGGCAAATAGGACGGGTTGGGCTCGTTGTAAGTGGGTATAGCCGGGCATGGCGATGGGCAGATTGGCCTTCGCTTGGGCCAGCAGCACCCGTTGCAGCTCCGTGCAGTGCTCGGTCAACCGGTTGAGTTGGTCGCGGAGATAGAGCCGGATATCCAGCGCCACCTGGTCGTTTCGACTACGCCCGGTGTGGAGCTTACCGCCCAACGGTCCAATCAGTTCGGTCAGCCGCCGTTCGATGGCCATGTGAATGTCTTCGTCCTGGGACTTAAATGTGAACCGTCCCCGGTCCAACTCCGTCTTGACCGAGTCGAGTCCGCGTACGAGAATCCGCGTCTCGCCAGGCGACAACACGCGTGCCTTTTCAAGTGTTTTGCAGTGCGCGATGCTTCCCTGAATGTCATGGGCGTACAGCCGCTGATCGACGGCGATCGAGACAGTGAAGGCTTCGACGAGGCGGTTTGTGTTCTCGCGAAACCGTCCACCCCAGGCTTTGCCGGCTGCAGCCTTTGTCCCGGTGTTCCGTTTCGCGCGCGCCATCAGGCCGAGGCCTTCCGCCGCTGGGCCCGGATTTTCAGTCGCAAGCCATTCAGCCGGATGAACCCTTCGGCGTCTTTTTGATTGTAGACGTCGTCTTCTTCAAACGTGGCGATGTCCAGACGATAGAGTGACTGCTTCGACCTGCGGCCGGCGAGGGTGCAACTCCCTTTATACAGCTTCACGCGGGCCGTGCCGCTCACGTCTTTCTGCGCGGCATCGATCGCCGTCTGCACCATCTCGCGCTCGGGGCTGAACCAATAGCCGTTATAGATGAGGCTCGCGTAGCGCGGAATCAAACTGTCCCGGAAATGGAGCACTTCGCGGTCCATCGTCAGGGATTCGAGCCCCCGGTGGGCCACGTGGAGAATGGTTCCACCCGGCGTCTCATAGACGCCACGCGATTTCATGCCGACATACCGGTTTTCGACCAGGTCGACACGGCCGATCCCGTGTGCCCCACCCAGCTTGTTGAGGTGAGCCAAGAGCGCTGCCGGACTCATCTTCTTGCCGTTCACCGCCACAGGATTTCCCGCTTCATAGTCGATTTCGACTTCCAGGGGCTTGTCCGGGGCCTTTTCGGGTGACACGGTCATCTGGAAGATTTCGTCCGGCGGAGATTCCCAGGGATCCTCCAGAATGCCGCCTTCATAGCTGATGTGAAAGAGATTCAAGTCCATGCTGTAGGGCTTGGCTTTCGTCGCCGTGATCGGGATGCCGTGCCGGTCGGCGTACTCGATCAATTCGCGCCGCGACTTCATCGTCCACTCGCGCCAGGGCGCAATGATCTTTAAACCCGGCGCCAGCGCCGTGTAGGTCAGTTCAAATCGCACTTGGTCGTTGCCTTTGCCTGTCGAGCCGTGCGACACCGCCTCGGCCCCTTCCTTCAAGGCGATCTCGGCCTGCCGGCGTGCGATCAGCGGGCGCGCGATCGACGTGCCGAGCAGATAACAGCCTTCATACATGGCGTTGCCGCGCAGCATGGGGAACACATACTCTTTCACGAACGTTTCACGCAGGTCTTCGACGTAGACCTTCTTGACGCCCAGTGACTGGGCTTTGGCTTTGATGGCTTTCAGGTCTTCACCCTGGCCGAGGTCCGCGCAGAATGCGATGACTTCGGCGTCATAGGTTTCTTGCAGCCACTTCAAGATGACCGAGGTGTCGAGCCCGCCTGAATAGGCGAGGACAATCTTTTTGATCGGTTTGGGTTTCATGCCAGTTTCCGCCTATGCGTTGTGTGGTTTGCCGAGCAGCTGCAACAAAATCGCCTTCTGCATATGCAGCCGGTTTTCCGCTTGATCGATGACCACCGATTGCGGTCCATCGAGCACGTCCGCCGTGATTTCTTCACCGCGATGGGCCGGCAGGCAGTGCATCACGATGGCGTCCGGTTTGGCCCGTTGGAGCAGCCGGTGGTTCAGTTGATACGAGGCTAGGGCTTTCAGCCGCCGGGCCTGTTCCCGCTCGCGTCCCATGCTGATCCACACGTCGGTATAGACCACGTCCGCTTCCTTCACCGCAACGTGAGGATTCTCGAAAATTTCGATGGCGGCACCGGTCGATTCCGCTTCGATCCGTGCCCGGTCGATCACGTGCTGATCCGGCTGGTATCCGGCCGGGCATCCGACCGCCATCCGCATGCCCATCTTGGCGCCGGCTTCGATCAGGGAATTGGCGACATTGTTTCCGTCTCCCACATAGGCCACGGTGAGGCCTTTGAGCCGGCCCTTGAATTCTTGGATCGTCAACAGATCGGACAGGGCTTGGCAGGGGTGACTATGGTCGGTTAGCCCGTTGATGACCGGCATATCGGATGCCGTCGCCCATTCTTCGACGCTGGCATGGTCATAGGTCCGGATCACAATGCCATCCAGATAGCGGGACAACACCCGGGCGGTGTCCGGCACACTCTCGCCGCGCGACAGCTGAATGTCTCCCATGGCCAGAACCAAGGCGTGGCCGCCCAGTTGATTCATCCCGGCTTCGAACGACACCCTGGTGCGGGTCGAGGGTTTTTGAAACAGCAGCCCCAGCGTTTTCCCCGGCAGCAGCCAATGGGATATTCCCTTTTGCTGTTTGGTCTTCAGCGAAGCGGCCAGGCGCAGCAAGTCGTCGACTTGTTTGCGGGGCATCGCCGCGATGTCCAAGAGATCCTTGGCATAGCCTGATGCGCGGCGTGGTTGTCGGGTCTTGTGTGCCATCAATGATGCGGGTCCTTTTCTTCCCCGGCCCTCCGCGTGAAAATCGTCGTGAGCGTCTCAAGGAGTTTGTCGATCTCCTGTTGCGTAATGATGAGCGGCGGAACGAACCGCAACACGCGTTCACCGGCCGCGTTGATGATCACGCCACGCGCCAAACAGTCGGCCACGACGGTTTTGGCGTCGATGGTCAGCTCCATACCTTGGAGCAGGCCGATGCCCCGCACATCGCACACGACTTGAAATCGGTCTTTGCAATCGGCCAGGCCCTTTGCGAGATACTCGCCCATCCGTTTGGCCTGGTCCAAGACCGATCCTTCGAGTAATGCGCGGCACACGGCCAGCGCCGCGGCGCAAGCCAGGGGATTTCCCCCGAAGGTCGAGGCATGCGCTCCGGGCACAAAGGCCGAGGCCACTGATTCTTTTGCCAAACAGGCCCCGATAGGCACCCCGCCGGCCAACCCCTTGGCCAGCGTCATGATATCGGGCGTCACGCCCAACTGCTGATAGGCGAAGAGCGTCCCGGTCCGGCCCATGCCGGTCTGGACTTCGTCGAAGATGAGCAGAATATCTTTCTTTGTACAGAATTCGCGTAGGCGTTTGAGGTAGTCCCGGTCCGCGACGTACACGCCGCCTTCGCCCTGGACCGGTTCGAGCATGATCCCGGCTGTCCGTTCGTTGGCCAGGGCTTCGATCGTCGCAAAGTCGTTGAAGGACGCGTAGCCAAATCCCGGCATCAGCGGCTCGAAGCCCTTCTGCACCTTATCCTGTCCGGTGGCGGTAATCGTCGCGAGCGTCCGGCCATGGAACGAATTTTTCATCGTGATGATCTCGAACCGGTCTTCGCCGTACTTGGTGTGCGCATAGCGGCGCGCCAGTTTGATCGCGGCTTCGTTGGCCTCTGCGCCACTGTTGCAAAAGAACACCCGGTCGGCAAAGGAGTGCTCGACAAGGGTTTTTGCCAATTGGACTTGCGGTTCCGTGTAATAGAGATTGGAGGTATGGATGAGTTGGGCGGCTTGGCGTTGAATGGCCTGGACCAGATCCGGATGTCCATGTCCCAGGACATTGACGGCGATGCCACCGACGAAATCGAGATATTCCCGGCCTTCCAGGTCGTAGACTTTCGAGCCTCGTCCCCGCACGATCGAGATCGGCTGGCGAGCATAAGTCTGCATCAAATACTTGGCGGCGGCTTCTCGTAATTCTTCAGTGGGCATGGCACACGTACCGCATTGGAAAGGCAGGAAAATTAGCACAGGGTTGGTATGAAAGCAACCTGACGGAAGGAGGCGGAGTAAGGTGAGGGAAGTCCGATTTTCAGGTTGTTCCAAGGGTAGCGGCAATGTTTGGAAGATCGGTCATCTGCTTCAGCCCCGAGTGTGATAAGCTGCGGACGATGAAGTCGTGTAGCCGGTGTACCCAACTGAGTCCGGAAGATGCCAATTTCTGTCATCAGTGCGGCGCCGCGCTTGGCGCGGGCGCCGATACCGGTGACCATGGCCCCGCCGCCGCCCAAATGGAGGGATCCGCCGAACATCCTGCGTCCTCACCGATCCAGGATGAAGAGACTATCTGGCGCCAATTTATCGGTCCCAATGCCGACCGGTATCTGGAGACGTTCAAGAAGTTTTCATCGGACGGGCGCCCCAGATTTGCGCTGTCTTGGAATTGGCCGGCATTCTTGTTCATTTCATTTCTGTGGTTTCTGTACAGGAAGATGTATCTCCACGCCTTTGTCTATGCGGTCGGTCCCATGATTTCCACCTACCTGACGGGCGATTTCACCGCCGGCTTCATCTGGAGTGTCATGGCGGGCGCCACGGCGAACTATCTGTATTACTGGCATTGCCGAGAGCACATTGGAGAAATCAAGAAGCCGGGTGTGCTGAATCCGGCTGAGCAAGAGACGGCGCTCAAAGAATCAGGCGGTGTGCAATCGTACGTGATCTGGGTCGGTGCCGTGTTTTATCTGATCTTTCTCGTCACGCTTGCCAAAATGGTCCAGGAAGGTCCTCCGGATCCGGATCTGCGTCCGGCAAAACCGGAGCGATCGGCGGCGAGAACGAGTATGGAGGCATCCGGAGTCTGACAGGATCTGGTGGGTTTCTGGAGAGATAGTCGCATCATGTTTTGACGCCGCGATCCATTTTTCTTTGGGTGTGCGGATTATCATCGACTTGAGAGGAACAGGTGATGGCCCAGTTGATTCTGCTTCGTCACGGCGAATCGCAGTGGAATTTGGAAAACCGCTTTACCGGATGGGTGGACGTGCCGCTCTCCCCGCGTGGGACTCAAGAAGCAAAGGATGCGGGAGTCAAACTGAAGGGGTTCACCTTTGACCGGGCATTCACCTCTGTGTTGAGCCGTGCCAATGAAACCTTGCGGCTGGTCTTGGAGGCCGTCGATCAGACAGGCATTCCCATAGAAAAGGACAAGGCGCTGAACGAGCGGATGTACGGAGACCTGCAAGGATTGAACAAAGAGGAGACGGCAAAGAAGTACGGCGACGCCCAGGTCAAGATCTGGCGGCGCAGTTACGACGTGAGGCCGCCGGGCGGGGAAAGTTTAAAAGACACAGCCGAGCGGGTATTGCCGTACTACGAAGCCAGGATCAAGCCGTATCTGCTTAAAGGCGAGACGATTCTCATTGCCGCCCACGGTAACAGCCTGCGAGCGCTGGCGATGCAGTTGGAACAGCTGACAAAGGAACAGGTGTTGGAACTGAACATTCCGACCGGCGCGCCGTTGCTCTACGAGCTGGATCACAACGGGAAGGTGCTCTCACACCGGTATCTGTAACGAATCAGTGAATCAGTTTGTAGTTGTGAGTGTTGAATGTTCAGGTCGGCCCATAACTAAACACTCACAATTCACAACTCAACATTACCCAACCTCGTCCAGCAGTCGGCCGTATTCCGCCGCCGGAGCATAGTCGATCAACAGCACCAGCAACTTCTGCCGGTCTTCAGGAGGGACGAGCCCTAGGTCTTCGATCCGTGATGCGGCTTCGGCGCTGATCGCGATGTGGCTCATGCCTTCTTGATCCACCAACCGTCCGTACTCGGCTCGTCGTGTGTCCAATTCATTCCGGTACTCTTTCCAACTGCCGGCGCCAAGCCGCCCCGGTTGCCACCATGTGGCTTGGATCGTTTCCAGCAGTGTGGAGCTGATCGTTTCTCGATACTTCGCCGGGATATGGGCGTCGATGGCGGCCAAGATCCAATACAGATTCAACGACAAGATTTCCCGTGAAATCGCATGTGCCTCGGATTCAGAGACGGTGACCCCATACTCTTCGAGCTGCGGTGGAGCGATCGGCTGTGGCATGGCGTTGAACAAGGCGGATGCGGCTTGTGCAGGAGTCATGGCAGATGGTCAAACAGTCCGCTGTGTATTCAGCGAGTCGAAGAATACTGTAAGGCTCGCTCATTTCTCAAGCAGGGGCGTGGTTATCGTGGGTGCCGGGGGAGAGTCATGTGTCCTTGGGAGCGAGGGGTCACGCGGCTTTGGCGGGCTGCCAGCGGAGACCGGCGTTCAGAATTTCCTGCAGTAGGTTCTGATACTGGTAGCCGGCCTTTGCGGCCGAGTCGGCGAAGTCTTCATCGTGCGCGATTTGCGGGTTTGGATTGGCCTCCAAGACGTAGAGGTGTCCGTCGGCGTCCATCCGCAGATCGATCCGCGCATATCCATTGAGCCCGAGCGCCCGGTATACCCGTTTGGCTAAATGTTGGATTTCTTCCGTCTTGCCCTGCGGAAGGTTTCTGGCTTCCCGTGAGGTAATGCCGTACTTCATCTGGTACTTGCGGCTCCACTTGACCCGCTCGGTCGCGATCCGCCTGGCGTCGTCCGGGAGCTTGTCCATGATGAGTTCCCAGACCGGCAGCACTTGGAGGTGCCCGTTTCCGATCACGCCGACGTAGAATTCGCGGCCTTCGATGTAGCGTTCGATCAGCGCGCCGCTTCCGACACTGTGATGGATGAAGGCCACCCGCTCGCTCAACTTCTCGTCATCGCCCACGATCGAGGCCTGCGAGATGCCCAGCGATGCTTCTTCGCTGACCGACTTGACGATGAGCGGAAACATCAGACACTTGGGCCGCCGGACCACACGGCCGTGTGGGACTTCCGTGAACTCGGGGTAGGGGATGCGATGGAAGGACAGCACTTTCTTCGTGAGGACTTTGTCGCGCGCCAGCATCAGCCCGCGCGGGTTGCAGCCGGTATAAGGCACGTGCAGCAGTTCGAGGTACGACACCACATGCTGATCGTAGACCGCCACACCGTCGAATTCTTCGAGCAAATTGAAGGCGATATCAGGTTTCCATTCCTCGACGGCCTTGTGGATCACGCCTAAGTCGTTTTTGACGCCGAGCGGCCTGACGTCATGGCCCACTTCAGCGTGGTGACGACATCGTATTCGGTCCGCCATTCGGCGGTCTTTGGATCGCAGCCGGCGAGTTGCTCGGGTGGGACCAGATCTTCATGCATGAGGACGAGCACGCGCTGGCGTTTCATACGGCCACCCGGTGCCTTCCGCTCCGCAAGAAGTTCATCGTATGCACGGTCAATAGAATGGTGAAGTCGAGCTTTGCCTGGTCTTCTGCCACCGGGACGCGCAGGTCCAGTTCGCGGCAGCGGAGGATCATGCCTTCGAGGACCTGGTCGATCGTGTATTGGTACTCACCCGTCCAGGCGGCGACTTTCCGCCTGACTTCCCGCCGGAAACGATTGAGAAGGACTGCGGCTTTGGGTTTGTCCGTATGGGCCAGCGGGCTTGAGAACAAACGCTTGAGGTCAGGGTCATAGAGCGATTGTTGCTCGACCCCATAATGCCGGCGCTTCCACTCGTAGTGCTCCCGAAGTGTTTTCTTCAAGCCGGGCAGCGAGTCCACTTCTTCGCAGGTCGTCACGGGGGGAGGTGTGCCCGCGAGTTCTTTCATGAGCCCATCGACGTACCGGAGCTTTTTCTGGACCGGCCAGCCTCGGTACCGCTCTTCCCACGCCGAATTCGGCGTCAGCCAGACGGCAAATGTTTCGGCGAAGTCTTCGTCCGGATGACTTTGTGCGTACCATACATCCAGATGGTGGACGAAGCTTCTGCTGTAAGGCCGGGGCGAGTAGTACAGGGGATAGCGTTGAGACGATTTGCCGAAGATCTGCTGCCGGACTTTACGGCGCCGGATCTTGTAGGCGTTTTCAATCGCGTGGCCGGCTTCATGGCGCAGAATGCGCAGGCACCAGTCCGTCGTGCCTCCTTCCACTTCCAACATTTGTGCGAGTTCCAGTTTCGCCAGGCGGGGATGGGCGAGATAGAACGGCACGGCGATGCCGGGGACACCGTCGGGAGTAAACCACTCGTTCGAGAGCCAAAAATGGGGACGAAAAAGCAGCCCCCGTGCTTCCAATTCATGGTTCAGTTCGGCAATTGGCTGTTCGAGAAACCCTTCGCGAATTTCGACATGAAGCTCGCACATCGGCAGATCCAGCAGCGCTTCGTCTGACCACGAGGCCCACGCCGGTTCCTCTTGTCCCGTCGTAGGTGTTTTGAGAATATCCATCTCTTCGCGCCGCCTCAACAGCCGGATCTTGCCGTGGTTGTTTGCCCATAAGAAAATATAGCACGCGCGGCGTAAGACGCTGCCGGATGGAGTCGGCGTTGAGGGGGATGAAGACGCGGCAAGCAGAGAAACGGCCCGAAAGGGTCAAGGCCGCACGGCAAGACTTGTCGTAAGACTCACCGTCGACAGGCTGTCGTGCGAGCGGGTACAATCCCGCCCATGCATGTCCCTTCCACCCCACTCGCTCCGCTTCACAAACTGGACGAGGAAACTGAGAAACTGCAGACGCGGCTATGCCGGCTGGTAGGCCAGGCGATCGCCGACTACCGTCTCATCGAACACGGCGACAAGGTGATGGTGTGCCTGTCGGGCGGCAAAGACAGTTATGGCTTGCTGGATATCCTCCTCGTTTTGCAACGGCGCGCGCCGGTGAAGTTTGATGTGGTGGCCGTCAATCTCGATCAAAAGCAGCCCGGCTTCCCGGCCCATGTGCTGCCTGAGTATTTGACCGCCAGGGGCGTGGCATTCCACATCGAGACACGCGACACCTATTCGATTGTGAAGCGGCTGATTCCGGAGGGACAGACCACCTGCTCGTTGTGCTCACGCTTGCGGCGAGGCCATCTCTATCGTATCGCGTCGGAACTTGGCGCCACAAAAATCGCACTGGGCCATCACCGCGACGACATCGTTGAGACTCTGTTTCTGAACCTATTCTATACCGGCAAACTCAAAGCGATTCCACCGAAGCTGCGCTCGAAAGACGGTCGGCATCTCGTCATTCGTCCGCTGGCCTTTGTGAAAGAGGCGGATCTGGCGCGCTATGCCGAGCTGCGGGGATTTCCCATCATCCCCTGTGACCTCTGCGGCTCACAGGAAGATCTGAAGCGGAAAAAGGTGAAGGCTTGGCTCCGCGAATGGGAGCGAGAATCACCCGGTTGTTCCGACAGCATGGCCGCCGCGCTCACCAATGTCGCTCCGTCGCTGTTGATGGACCCCCGGCTGTTCGATTTCAAATCCCTCGAGTCGACGGCAGCCGTCCAACCAGAAGGCGATGTCTGGTTGGACGAGGAACCGGCCCTGCACCAGAATCTCAATATCTCGCTTCCTTCCATGTAGTCTCTCCCTCCTCTCTAAGTCTTTCGTCGCGTGCTCCCATTGGCAGAGCCTGCACGTTGTCCTTCGCTGAACGACTATGGAAGGAGGGTAGTCTGAGATTAGGGACGGGCAGGTAGCCTGTTGATTCTGCGACAAGTAGGATGGGGAAGAGCTAGTGAAATGCCCGTTGGGGTATTGAAAAAAGGCTCGCGAGACGGTTGTGGAGTGCTGGAAGGTCCCGCAGAATCTCAACTTTACCGTTCTCCAAGAGGTGCGCAAGGGCCTCCGTCCCTTGGCCTCCCATCGCCACAGGCCAGCGGAGTGCAATTCGTTGGAGCTGATGCAACAGCTGGCGCCCCGCTTCATCTGATTTACTCTCGGTTACAGAGAGAAGAACCAGGTCTGGCGTGATGCTTTCACAGAACGTTTGCAGATCTGTCAGAGGAAGATTCGAGCCTAAGTAATAGATATGGCAACCACGCGCCGCTGCAAGATAGGCCGCAGCTTGTGCCCCAATTTCATGAAATTCACCTTCGGGACAGGCAATGAGCACGCGAGGGCCGAACTCGTTCACCGGCAGCTGATTCATGACGGAGAAGAGTTTCTGCTGGATGACTTTCGTGACGTAATGTTCCACCGCGATGTTCCCCCGCCCTTCATGCCATAGCTCTCCCACCCGTCGCTGTAAGGGGAGGAGAATGCGCTGTATCGCCTCATCAAATGAAATGACGGCGACGGCTCCGTTAAGTTTTTGCTCAAAGCGGATTTTGTCCAGAGGATCAAGGCGCGAAACCAGTTCGTTGAGCAGGTTCTTGTGCGGGGTAAGCTCTTCCTGCTTCGGAGTTGAGATCATCCGCATTCGCTGAAGCAGTGACTCTCGTCCCTCATCTGCCAGTACGCCAATCGTGTGACCACGATCCAGCTCTTCTTTAAGGAACCGAAGCAGGGCTACGTCTTCATCGGTGTATTCCCGATAACGGTTGGCGCTCCGCAAAGGTTTGACAAGTCCATACCGCCTCTCCCAGACCCGTATCACGGCTTTTGAGAGGTCGGTCAGTTTCGCAACCCGATGAATTCTATGATTGTGCATTGGTAATTCGAATCGTATTATAATGTACAATGTTTGTCAAATATTTATTTTCATAACACTTGATACATTGGACAGACTGGTATATACATTAGACATAAAAGAAACAAACAGTGAACATACAAGAAGGAGTTCATCATGGCAGGAAAAATCCGCCAGTACGTAAGCGCATCGGGCGGCGCGCTACTTCTTGGCGCCTTTCTTATGGTTGGAGGGATCGCCGTGGTCTTCGGCGGGGAGCATGCTCTCTCGAGAACTGAGTTCTGCGTGAGCTGCCATTCCCAGACCTACCCCTATGAGGAGCTAAAAAAGTCTTCCCACTATGGGGCGCTAGGGGCGGATCCAGGCTGCAAGGATTGCCACGTCCCGCAAGGCCTGGGGAATTTCCATCTGGCCCTCTGGACCCACGTCTATGATGGGACAAGGGCAGTCCTCGCGGAGATGAAATATGACTATTCGACGATCGAAAAATTCAATGAGCGCCGCCAAATCATGGCCCATTACGCTCGTATGTCCTTAAAGAACTGGGATAGCGTCACTTGTCGAGAATGCCACAAGAATACCAAGCCACCCGGGGCCTCCGCGAAAGCCGCACATAAGAAGATGGAGACCGAAGGCGCCACCTGCATTGATTGCCATCAGAATCTCGTCCACAAGAAAGTCCCGGAGAGCGATCTCAATGCGAGTCGAGTTCAGGGTGTGATGGTCTTGAAGGAAGTGCAAAAAGAAAGTAAAGACGAGGATGAAGAGGACTAGTCTATTCCTTGTGACCCGTCCTGATTCAAAGTTAACATGACGTAATCCAATAGATCGTTACGTACCATCAGTTGTTCGGCACGTTGAGGTGGCAATAGGAGGTCGCGCATGAGTGGCAGGATGATCGCGCAATATATCGCGGTGTTGGTATCGGGCCTGGCTCTCTCGGGAGGGATCGACGCTTCGGCAGAACTCCTGCCGTTGGATCCAGTTCCAGCCGCGTATGCCAACAAACACATGCCGGCCGGCTGGTGGACGGATCCCAAGGTCATCGAGGAGGGCAAAAAGATTTATGTCGGTGAAGCCCACCCGCAAGTCTCCTGTACTGGTTGCCATGGCGAGGACGGTGAACCAGTCAGAAGCGGGGAGGGGGTTCGGAGTCTGAAAAATACGAAACGCTTCTCAGACAGCTACTGGTTCTGGCGTGTATCGGAAGGGATTCGAAAGACGCCAATGATGTCATATAAATCGCTCCTCTCAGAAGAGCAAATCTGGCAGGTCGTCGCATTCATGCATACCTTCTCGCATGGAGGGAAACCTGCCGCACACAAAGATTATGCGGGGGCCAAGCAAACGGAGAAGATCAAGCTCAAGAATGTGGCGCCGATGGTGCTCGTGCCAGCCGGGGACTTTACCATGGGGAGCAACGAAGGTAATGACGATGAAAAGCCCGAGCACAAGGTCTTTCTGAATGCGTATTATATCGATGTTCATGAAGTCACGGTCGGGCAATATGCGAAGTTTCTGGATGCTGTCAGCACATACCCTCCGGCGATGTGGTCGACGATGGACGAGCGCCCTCATCAGAACCGCCCGGTGGTCAATGTCGATTGGGAGGATGCGAACAACTATTGCAAGTGGGCCGGCAAGCGGCTGCCGACAGAAGCCGAATGGGAGAAGGCGGCACGGGGGACGGACGGGCGGATCTATCCGTGGGGCAATGATCCACCAGATCCAAGCCGAGCCAATTATGGGAAGGAAAAGGACAAGTGGAATAAGCATGAGGCCCTGGAACCGGTGGGGCAATTGAAACAAGGCAAGAGCCCCTACGGGGTCCATGACATGGCGGGTAATGTCTGGGAGTGGGTGAACGATTGGTATGACCCTGACTATTATGCGGCCAGTCCAGCACGAAACCCGCTGGGACCGAAAAGCGGCAAATTCAAGGTGATGCGGGGCGGCTCGTGGGACATGGCCCCCGAGAACCTGCGCTCTTCACGCCGGGACCTCAATACCCCATCGACGACCGACTCCGACTCACCGGCGTATCGCAACTTTAACAGCGGGTTCAGGTGTGCAAAGAATCCGTAGGCTTGAGGCCTTGGCTCTGTCAAGGCCGTCGGGGGTGCATTGATGGCCACCAGGACGTGGTCAAAAAGGAAGTTTCGGGGATGCATCTCAAGGCTCGTACAAAGCAGGACACGATGGTTGTGAAGGAGAGAAGAAAGGGGGTGGCTGACATACCGCTCCTGACCGATCAGGGCGGTCTCCCAACACTCACGGGTGAGCACATTGCTTATAGCTATCGTTGTTTTCACATAAAACCGAGGAGGTATCCCATGCGTTCCATCTCTAGACTGGTCGGTGCGATGTCTTGTGCTAGCTTGCTGTGCCTTGGTCTGTCCGGCACTGCGGCACTGGCTTCAGACGATAATATGCAACTTGGTCCGGCTGGCGAGCGCATAGGCGGTCAAGCCGGTCACAGGGCCGAGAAAGATAAACTGCAGGGCTTAGGAGATAAAGGTTCCGCTGCCAGGACAGGCGGTCAAGCTGGCACGAAAGGAGCTACAGATAAGCTGAAGGGCGTAAATGCTGACGATGCTGATCACAGAATGGGCGGTCAAGCCGGTCACAAGGGTGCTGAAGATATGCTGGAACGCCCCGCGAAAAAGTGACGTCGGTCATGTTCCGAGACAGGACGTGACTGCGTCGGCAAGTCATCTGACTGAGGATGGCCTCGTGCCATCCTCAGCTTCAGAAGAAGCGGCCAGTATGGCGGTCCGGTGCCCGGTCCTATCGACGGGGGTTTAATAAGTCTCATCTAACCTCTCTGAACAAAGGGGAACTGTATGTATATGACGGGACATAGTCTACGACTAGGTATTGTGCTGACGGGATTGTTCGCCTTGGTGATCACCACAGGTATGCCGCTCCAGTCAGCCTTCGGCGAAGGTGGGGCACGACGGGATGTTCTGCGGCTTGAACAGCAAAACCTCAAAGATGCCATCGAGCAAGCGACGCAAGCGGTGGACCACGGCAAGCAGGGTCATGCTGAGAAGCTGGTGACCCATGCCGAAGCCTCGCTGCAGCTGGCCCAGAGAGGAGGCGAGGGCCCGCATTTGGCAGAAGCGATTACCCATCTGAAAGAGGCGATTGAGCATGGTAAGGCTGGTCATGCCGACGTGGCCACGAAACATGCTGAAAGTGCCGTCAATCATCTCGCTCAAGGCAAGTACAAGTAACGGGTGAACGTCTATCAGAGGGGGCTCTGGAAATTCGGACAGTGTGGTAAGTGGTAGCCTGGCTTCACCCATGTCACCGAGGGGTGGCGAACCAGAGGAGCAAGGCGATGAAGAGAACGAGACGGAATCA
>Ga0194120_10005443_pt1 | contig 18755 bp, 11 predicted proteins | sample TA2MahCa65mmetaG_FD_148642 | JGI IMG/M metagenome (GOLD analysis project Ga0194120, IMG submission 148642) | Freshwater microbial communities from Lake Tanganyika, Tanzania - TA2015019 Mahale Deep Cast 65m | ecosystem: Environmental > Aquatic > Freshwater > Lake | place: Tanzania: Lake...
TCGCGGGAGCGTGGCTCGTCGCGCGCACGGTCGAGGGCTGGAAGGCGAGCGGCTGGAAGGGCGCCGAGAGCTTTGGCGCGGCGCTCGGCGCGGAGCTCGAGCGACGCGCGGGCGAGCGGCGCGGCGAGGTCGCCGTGCTCGAGCCTCCGCCGTTCGAGCCGGAGGCGGCCTACAGCTTCTCGGCGCGCGGAGACGTCGACGGCGACGGCCAAGACGACACTCTGCGCGCGTTCCGTTGCACGCGGCCGAGCGCCTTCCTCGCGCTGCGGCTCGAGCCGAGCGATGAGGGTCTGCGCGATGGCGACGGCGATGGCCTGCTCGATGCGTGGGAGACTGCGGGACTCCCGCGCGGCATCGATGGCGGCAACGCCAAGCTCGACCCGCGGCGACCGGACGTGATCTGCGCGGTGGCTCCCTACGAGGGCGTCGACCGAGCGAAGCTCGAGCGCGAGCTCCTCTCCGTGGCTCGCATTTACGCCGCGGCGGGCGTGCAGTTTTGGTGGCGCATGGACGCGAGCGTGCCGCCCGAGCGGCAGGCGGGCGGCGATTGGTCCGCGTGCGGCGCGCTCAACTTCCCCGCGGCGGAGCGCGGCGTCCTGCACTGGATGCAGGTGACCAATTCGGGCGGGGGCCAAGCGCAGCAGACCGGCGACATGGGCGGCTGTGGCAACGGCTTCGCAGTGTTCGCCCACGAGTTCGGCCACCAGCTCTCGCTCTCGCACAGCGGCGACAGCGCGCCCACGTGGTGCCCGCTGTACCCCTCGCTCCTCAACTACGCCTACAACTACTCGCTGGGCGGAAGCGCGAACGCGGTGCGGCTCTCGGATGGCAGCTTCGCGAGCGTCGAGTTGCACGAAGAGCGACTCGACGAACGCCTGCCGTTCGCACTCGAGCGCGTGCGCTTCCTCGCGGCGGCGCCGTATCGCTTCACGCTCGCGGCGGACGGCGAGGCAGCCACGCGCGTCGACTGGAATCACGACGGCGTGTTCTCGGAAACGCCGGTGCGCGCCGACATCAACTACGGCGGCTCGACCTCGTGCGGCACTCGCCGCGATCTCGGCGGCGTGCTGATCGGCGCGGCGCCCGCGCTGGCCTACGTGGGGGAGCGCGCGTGGCTCGCCACGCTGGACACGACGCAGGCGCAGGTGAGCCTGCGCAGCTGTGAGGGCGGGGAGCGCTGGAGCGCGCCGCGCGCGGTGCCCGATTCCGCCACGAACGAGGACCCGCTGCTGGTGGATGCGTGGGGGCGCGGCATGCTGCTCACACGCCGCGTCGGCGGCTGGTCGGCGAGCTTGTTCGACGCGGCGCACGTGGGCGAGCGCGCGGACGTCGCCGGTTTGCCCGACCGCGAGTTGTCCGTGGCGCGCGTGGGCGAGCGCGTCTTGCTGGTGACGCGCACGAGCGAGGGGCAGCTCGAGGTCTTCTGGCTCGACGGAGCCGAGCGGCTCGAAGTGGCGCGCGGAGGAGTGCTCCCGCTCGACTCCGCGGTGCCGGTCGGGCTCGGCGTCGATCCGCGCGACGGGCGCATCGTGCTCGCGAGTGCCTCGACCAACCCCAAGGGCGCACCGTTGTGCTTGCGCGTCTCGTGGCTCGATCTGCAGGGCGATGCGCTGTCGGTTTTCGACACCGTGTGGGTGCGCGGCGAGGCCGGTGCGCGCGCCTCGACGCGACCCGTCGTGGCCTTCGACGAGCAGGGACAGCTCAACCTGTTCCACACCGAGATGCCGGGGCTCGATGGGCAGATGAACTTCACTCGCACGCGCCGCGTCGGCAACGCGGCGCTCGACGACGGCTGGCTCTCTTCGACGCTCTACGACGTGTGGACTCGCACGCGCCGTCCGCTGGCGTTCGCCGCCGGTCCGCAGGGCGCGCTGTTCGCGTTTCGCTGGGATGCGGCCGAGGCCCATGGCATGCGCGTGAACGCGCTGCTCGTCGGCCACCGCGGCTTCGGCATCGATCCGGAGCCGATGCGCGACTTCGACGACGGCGCCAAGATCCGCCTGCACGGCCTCGCGCACTCGATCCTGTGGATGCAGGAGCGCTGAGCGCGGCCGCCCGCGCTCACTTGTCGGCGACGTCCTCGAAGTCGAACGAGTTCTTGGGGTCGGCCGGCGCGATCTTGAACACGAACTTCATGCCCGCGGGCTTCGTCGCCTCGGTGGGCTTCGCGGGCGCGGAGGTGTCCGCCACCGAACCCTGCGCCGCCGTGTCCTTCGTTGCGTCGTCCTTGCGCTGTTCCTTCATGGGGCGTTCTCCGGCTCGAAGAGCTGGGCCTTGTGCATGTCCTCGACGCAGCGCAACGCCTCGACGCGCGCTTCGTGGGGGACGATTTCGATCACTTGCTCGAGAGTGCGCGTGCCGTCGCAGCGTTCGAGCAGCAGCGCGGCAGCCGCCGAGAAGCACTGCACCTCGCCGGTCGCGGGGTCGTAGACCAGCGTGGCGTCGCTGGGCTCCTCCCGCGGCAATTCGCGGTCGAAGCGCGCTCGATCCTCGTCCTCGATCAAGTCCGACTGGTAGCGCGGACGCAGGGTGGCGGAATCGATCCGGGCGAGGCGCTGATCGATCTGCGCGCGATCGAAGCGCAACTCGCGGCGCAGCAGCTCGCGGCGCCGCCGCGGGCGGCCGTCCGACACTCCCTTGCCGCGCGGGCGCTCGAGCACGTCCGAGCACAGCTTCTCCCAGCTCCCCGCGCGCGCGAGGTACAGGAAGTAGTGACTCTTCAGCTCGTGGTAGAGCATGTTCGTGTTCTGGAACACGGGGAAGTGCGAGCGCAGCGCGCGCGTGAACTCGAGGTAGACGTCGCGCGCCTCGCGTCGGCTCATGCCGCTGGAGCACTTGAAGTCGTAGTAAACCTGCAGGTCGGCCGAGGCGTCGGGGTAGATCTCGGCGATGTCGAATTCCTCGCGACGCTTGAAGATCTCGCTCGACTCGTCGAGGTAGAACACGCGCACGCTGACCTCTTGGACCGCGTCGCGGTTGGCGAGGATCGTCCGCAGCGTCTCGCGCGCCTCGTCGCGCGTCTCGGTCGGGAACCCGAGCATCACGTAGAGCGTGACGGAGATGCCTGAATTGCGCACGCGCCGCACGAGCTGCATCGACTTGTCGGGATCGATGCCCTTGCACATGCGCGCGAGCACGCGTCGCGACGAGCTCTCGTAGCCGAAGGCGATGCGCTTGCAACCGGACTTCGCCATCGCGTCGCAGACTTCCTGCGTGAAGGCCTCGTGCTCGAGGCGCGCGTCGCACCACCAGTCGACATCGAGACCCGCGTCGAGGATCGCCTGCGGCAGGCGCGCGGCCATGTTGGGCGGCAGATCCTCGATGGCGAGGTAGAAGTGTCGCGTGCCGTACTTCGCGGAGAGCGCGCGCATGTCCTCGACCGTCTGGTCGATGGCGCGCCCGCGGTACCCCGGACCGATCACTGTGTAGAGCGTGCAGAACACGCACTTGCCCCAGTAGCAGCCGCGCGTGATGGCGAGCGGCAGCACCAGCTCGGGCGAGAAGTACTTGTCGAGCGGCAGGCCGTCGAAGTCGGGCGTCGGCAGCGTCTTGATGTCCAACGGCTCGCGGTGCGTGTTGTGGCGCACCTGCCCGTCGCTCGCGCGCCACATCAGGTTGGGGATCGAGGCCAGATCACGGCGTCCGATCTCGATCTCGCGGCACAGCGCGAGCAGCGGCCCTTCGCCTTCGAGCATGATGAAGCTGTCGATCACGTCCCACACCTGTGGGCGCTTGGAGAGCTTCTCGGCGACATAGGCGAGCAGGCCGCCGCCGACGGTGATGTGCACCGACGGCTTCCACGCCTTGATCAAGCGCGCGAGCGTGAACGCGGGAATCGCCTGGCTGGGGAAGGTGAGCGAGATGCCGACGAGATCGGGGTCGAGCGCGCGCAGGCGCGGCAGCGTGTGATCGCGGAAGTACTCGAGGAACGGATTCTCCTTCTCGTCCGCGGTACCAGCGAGGATTTCGCTGCTGCGCTCGACGGAGTAGCGCATCACGAAGCCGTGCGCGGTCAGGCGGCTGGGCGCGAACTCGGTGGAGAGGATGCGCAGGCCCTGCTCGATCGTGCGACCTGCCCACAGATAGCGCTCGTAGTCGTAGAAGAGCTCCTTGGTGCGCAGGACGTGCTTGGCTTCCTCGATACCGGCCGCGACGCGTGCGCCGACGAGGTCGATCTCGGACAGCGTCTGGTACTGCTCCATGTCGGAGAACAGCAGGGTGGGCTGCGCGTCGAGCTCGGCCATGCGCTCGCGCGCGCGGATGCGGCCGAGCGAGCGCTCGAGCCGCTCCTTCGAGAGGAAGTGGTCGTAGGCGAGGATGCTCTCGTCGAACAGCTCGACCTGCCCGACGTCGTGGGCGCGCAAGTAGGCCGCCAGCGACGGCAGGCTCAGGTAGGGCTGGGTGAAATGCCCCTGCGGGGGAAAGACGAGCGCGACTTTCATCGTGACGAGGGTTCCTCGGACACGACGAGGATACTGTCGAGCGAGGGGCTCGCCACCTCGGAGCGCGCGCCGCTCGGCCAGCGCACTTCGACCGAGTCGATGCGCGCGACCGGGCCGAGGCCGAAGTGCAGGCGTGGATCGTGCGAGGAATACAGCCCCGAGGTGCGCCGCGCCTCGCGCGTCCACGTGCGTCCGCCGGAGCGGACGGCGACCACGGCGCCGATTCCATCGCGGTTCGAGCGGGAACCCTCGAGCTGCACGGCGAGCCAGCGGCCGCCGCGCGCCGAGCGGTTTTCCAAGAGGCGCGGCCGCTCGTCCAGATCCGTGACCAGCGCGTCGATGTCGCCGTCCTCGTCGGGATCGCCGAGCGCGAGCCCGCGGGCCGAGTGCAGGCCCTCGAGCCCGCCACCGATGCGCACCGTCGCGTCGAGCCACACCACGGCGCCGGAGCTCCCGGTCACGGCCTCGTAGAGCTGCGTCTCCATCTTCCAGCCGCTCATGCCGATCTCCTTGGCCTGCGGATAGACGTGGCCGTTGGCGATCAGCAGGTCGAGGTCGCCGTCGAGCTCCGCGTCGAAGAAGCCCGCGCCCCAGCCGAGCTTGTCGACCGAGCCCGCCGCGAGCCCGAGCGGCCGTGCGCGATCGGTGAAGTGCCCAGTTCCGTCGTTGACGTGCAGCGAGTTGGGCTCGAAGTCGAAGTTGGTCCGCAGCACGTCGAAGTCGCCGTCGCCGTCCACGTCCTCGGGCACGAGGCCCATCGCGCTCGTCGCGCGTCCATCCGCGCCGAGTGCGAAGCCGCGGGCCGCGCCTTCCTCGGTGAAGTGACCGCGACCGTCGTTCACGAACAGGTTCGAAGGCTGCATGTCGTTGCCGACGAGGAGGTCCTGATCTAGGTCGCCATCGATGTCGCTGAACACGGCGGCGTAGGAACACAGCGCCCTTGGGAGCACCAGCCCGCTCTCGGCCGTGGCCTCGCGGAACTTGCCGCCGCCGAGTCCCTTGAACAGCACGTCGGGTGCGCCGGGGTTGAAGCCCTGCTTGTTCTCCTCCTCGGGGCCCCACGCGACCTCGAGCCCCTTGATCACGTTGCGCACGCCCTTGTTCGGCGGGTTCGCGAAGTCGAACAGGCAGTAGTTCGCGACGTACAGATCGAGCCAGCCGTCGTTGTCGATGTCCGCGAAGGCCGCGCCCGCCGCCCACAGCTCGTTGCGCAGTCCGCTCTCGGCCGTCGCGTCGACGAAGCGTCCGCCGTCGTTGCGCAGCAGCACATCCGCGCCGATGCAGCCGAGATAGAGGTCCGTGTCGCCGTCGTTGTCGACGTCCGCGGTCGCGATCGCCTGCACCCAGTCGCTGCGCTCGCACCCCGTCGCGGCGCTCACGTCGGTGAAGCGCAGGTTCCCGTCGTTGCGGTACAGCGCGCTGCGCGCGTCGCGCACGATCTCGAGCCGCGCGCCATGGTCGAGGTAGCGCACGTGCTGGCCGTTGCCGACGAACAGATCGAGGTCGCCATCACCGTCGTAGTCGAGCCAGGCGGCGCCGGTCCCGTTGCTCTCCGGGATGTACCAACGTCGCGCGTCGCCGCTCGACTGCACGAGCGTCAGCCCCGCGCGCTCTCCGACCTCGGCGAACTCGATGCGCGCCGTGGCGGGCAGGGGAGCCGATGCATCGCCGCAGGCGGAGAAAAGGAAAGCGAGGACGAGAGCGCCGCGGTCGAGGGGAGCGTTCATCGCGGCGCATTCTAGCCGCCGCGAGAGCGCCGGTCAGGCCTCGGTGGCGGCGTCGATGAGAACGGGCGCGAGCACGCGCGAGGCTTCCTTGGGATCGAGCGACACGAGGAACCCGCGCCGTCCGCCGTTGATCCAGATGCGCGGCAGATCGAGGATCGTGCGCTCCATGTAGGTCCGCATCGCGCGCTTGGTGCCAAACGGGCTCGTGCCCCCGACTTGGTAGCCCGAATGGCGATCGGCGACCTCGGGCTTGCACGGTTGCACGCTGCGCGCGCCGATCTGGCGCGCGAGGTTGCGCGTCGAGACCTGCCGGTTGCCATGCATGAGCACGACCAGCGGCTCCCTTGCGTCGTCCTCGAGGATCAGCGTCTTGATGACTTGGTGCTCGGGCACCCCGAGGGCCGCGGACGACGCCGCCGTGCCGCCCTTTTCGACGTAGGCGTACTCGTGGGCCTCGAAGTCGACCTTGGCCGCGCGCAACGCGCGCACGGCCTGCGTGACGGGGTACCTCGAGCTCATCGCTGCAGCGTACCGCGCCCGAACGAGTCGACCGCGATGGCTTCGTCGCGCGCCTTGTCCGCCGTGCGAATCGACATGGCCTCGGCGGGCGAGAGGACGCCTGCTGCGAGCGCGAGCTCGACGGCCGCGCTCGTGCCCCGCGGCAGCAGTCCCTGACGTTGCGCATCCTTGAGCTTCTCGCGCGCCTCGCGTGCCGCGAGCACGGCTTCGAGCGCCGCTTCGAGCTGGCCGAGGCCGAGCTCGTCGCGCGCGGGAACGTAGACGAGCTCCGTGAGCAGCCCGCGCAACTCGCCACCCTCGACCAGCCCGCGAGCAACGGCGCTCGTGCGTCGATCGCTCGGCGCGCGGCGACACGCGCCGAGCGGGAAGATCGTGCGGCGCAGCCCGCAGGCCACGGCACGCGACGGCAGGTTGTCGAGCAGCCCGACGAGCGCCTGTTCGACCTCGTGCAGCGCGTGTTCCATCGACCAGCGGAAGACGTCGCGCTGCGCCGCGGGCTGTGCCTCATGGAGGAAGCGCTTGAGCACGGCCGAGGCGAAGTACAGCCACGCCAACGCGTCCGCGAGCCGCCCGCTCAGGTTTTCCTTGCGCTTGAGCGCCGCGCCGAGCGTTCCCATCGCCGTGTCGGCCGCGAACGCGAAGGCCGCGCTGTACCGCACGAGCGCTCGCGCGTACGGCGCCGCGACTCCCGAGCACGGCACGCTCGCGAACGCGCCGCCGCTCACAGCGTGAGCGCACGCGCGCACGCCGTTGGTGAACACATGGCCGACGTGGCCCCAGAACGCCTCGTCGAACGCCGCGACATCGCCCTTGTGCGCCGCCGCGAGCTCGCGCTGCACCCACGGATGGCAGCGAATCGCGCCTTGCCCGAAGATGATCATCGAGCGCGTGAGGATGTTCGCGCCCTCCACGGTGATGCCGATGGGGAGCGACTGGTAGGCGTGCGCGAGCGTGTTGCGCGGCCCGCGACAGATGCCGTTTCCCCCGACGACGTCGAGTGCGTCGTTCAGCACGACGCGCATGGCCTCGGTCGTGTAGGCCTTCATGATGGCGGTCACCACGGCGGGCTTCTCGCCGCGATCGAGCGCGCCGAGCGTGAGCGTGCGCGCCGCGTCGATCGTGTAGGCGAGCCCCGCGATGCGTCCGAGCTTCGCTTCGACGCCCTCGAAGCGCCCGATCGGCAGGGAGAATTGCTCGCGCACGCTCGCGTGCGCTCCCGTGACGCGCGCGGCGAGCGCCGCCGCGCCGGTGGAGAGCGCCGGCAGCGACACGCCGCGCCCGGCCGCGAGGCACTGCATCAGCATCGTCCAGCCGCGCCCGGCCTGCGCCGGACCGCCGATGATGAAGTCGAGCGGCACGAACACGTCGCGCCCGCGCGTCGGGCCGTTCATGAACGGTATGCCGAGAGGGTCGTGGCGCTCGCCGGTGACGACTCCGCAGGTCGCGACCGGAATCAGCGCGCAGGTGATGCCGAGCTCGACTTCGCCGCCGAGCAGGCGGTCGGGGTCGCGCAGCTTGAACGCGAGGCCGAGCACCGTGGCGACGGGGGCGAGCGTGATGTAGCGCTTTTCCCAACTGAGCCGCATGCCGAGCACCTCTGCGCCCTCGAACACGCCGCGGCACACGACGCCTTCGCTGCGCATGGACGCCGCATCGGAGCCGGCCGAGGGCTCCGTGAGCGCGAAGCACGGGACTTCTTCCCCGCGCGCGAGCCGCGGCAAGAAGTGGCGCTTTTGCTCGTCGGTGCCGTAGTGCAGCAGGAGTTCCGCCGGCCCGAGCGAGTTGGGCACCATGACCGTCACGGCCGCCGTCACGCAGCGCGAGCTCAAGCGCGCGACGACGGTGGACTGCATGCGCGCGGAGAACTCGAGCCCGCCGAAGCTGCGCGGGATGATCATCCCCATCAAGCCGCTCTCGCGGATCGCCTTCCACGCCTGCGGCGGCAGATCGCCCGCGCGCGTGAGAGCATCGTCGTCGAGCAGCGCGCACAGCGGATCGAGCGTGTCGCGCAGGAACGCGCGCTCGCGCTCGTCGAGGTCGCGGTCCTTCGCGTTCGCGAGCTTGTTCAAGTCGGGCGCGCCGCCGAAGAGCTCGCCATCCCATCCGACCGTTCCGGCTTCGAGCGCCGCGCGCTCCGTCTCGCTCATCTTCGGCAGCATGCGACGCACGAGCGGGAAGAGCGGCGCCGTGACGAGCGCGCGCCGCAGCGGGCGCACGAGGTAGACCAGCAGCGCGATGGCGAGCAGCGCGGCGCTCGCCGCCACCCACGCGCCGCGAGCGCCCTGCAGATGTGCGAGCGCGAGCACCGCCGCTCCCGAGGCGAGGGCGCCGAAGAACGGCCGCCGCAGCGCAGTCAATGCAAGGAAGGGCACGCCCGCAGCCGCCGCGAAACCCAGCCCAGCCAGCGTTGTTTCCATGGCTCCTCCGTCGGGCCGTGCGGCCCCGCATCCTGCAGCGCTTATAGCCCGTGGGCGCGTCGCTTGCGCGGCCGCCGACCGCCGCTCTCTCTTCGACCGCCGCCGCGCTGCGCTGAAGCCGCCTCAGCCGCGATCGGGAGCCTCTCCCGGAACGACGTTGGCGTCGATCGAGCCCAAGGACGGTCGGACGGCACTCGGTCCCACCTGCGGTCCCGCGCGCGGGGGCGCGAACGGCCCGTCGCCCACGCGCGGGAGCAGCGCCAAGCACGCGGCGCGCAGTCCGGCGGTGGCGAGGAACAAAGTCGCATAGGCCTCGCGGTCCGAGCCGAGGGCCGCGAGCGTCGCGCCTCCGACGAGGGATCCGAGCACGAAGCTCGCCGAGTTGCAGAGGTTGAAGAGCGTGATCACGCTGGTGCGCTCGCGCTCGGGGATGTGCTCGAACAGCAGCAGCAGCGAAGCGAGCTCGAAGGCGGCCCAGAACACCCCGGCGACGAGCTGCGTCGCGAGCAGTAGCCACAGGTCCGTGGTCGCGTACCACGGCAGCGACGTGAACACGATTCCGACGGCGCCAAACCACGCGAGGCGCCGGGGCCCGATGCGCGCCGCGCGCGCGCCGAGGAGCGGCAGCGCGAGGAACTTGGCCACGAACGCGGACGCCACGAGCGTCATGTACGTCGCGTAGGGGAGTGCGAGCTCGCTCAACATGTAGGGCGAGTAGAACGGAGCGGCGAACTGCACCGCGACCTGCAGGCACAGGAGGTACGTGATCAACGCGCGCGCGCTGCGCAGCGCCGGCGAGCGCAGCACGACTCTCCACGGCGTCGGCAGGGTGTGGGGCCGCTCGGGCTCGGTGTGCGCCGCGAGGTGGCGCGCGCTCCACCAGCGCGCGATCCCCGCGAGCGCGAACAGCAGCGCGAAGGCGCGTTCATCGTCGCCCAGCTCGAGCCCGTGCAGCACGCTGCCTCCGACGATGAACCCGACCAGCGTCGCCGCGTGCATTGCCCGCGTGCGCAGCGCGAAGTAGCGCGCCCAGATGCCGCGCGGCACGAGCGTGGTGATCCACGTGTTCCATGCCGGCGCGCCCGCCAGTCCCGCGGCCCAGTACAGGGCCGCCACCACGAAGATGCTCGCGGTCGACATCGCTCCCATCAGGGCGCCGATGACGAGCGGCACGAACGCCAGCGCCTGCAGGCTCGCGCACAGCACGACCCAGCGTCGGTAGGAACCCATGCGCGCGACGGCGTGGGGCGTCACGAGCTGCAGCAGCGCGCCGGTGAGCATCGGCACGGTCGCCACGAGGCCCGAGGCCAGCTCGCCGTGGCCCGAGGCGAGCACGAAGGCCGGCAGGTACGCCTCGCCGACGCCGACCATGCCGCTGTAGAGCAACCCGTCGATCCAACTGTGGCGCAGGTTCGAATGCAGCGCGCGAGCGCGAGGCGTGGGCAGGCGCTGCATGGGGGCGCGGAGTGTAGGACGAGTACGGGGGCGCTCCAATGCACGCGGGGCTCCCCGGGAGTTCGTCCCGGAGAGCCCCGCGGCAGGAGCGCTCGCGCAGCGCGACGTCGACTACGGCGCGAACATCACTGCACGGTGATCTCGCCGTAGGCGATCCACTGCGTGCCGTTGGTGCGCAGGCCGAACATCTGGATCGGCACGGCGGTGCCGGCCGGCAGGCTGTTCAAGCCCAGCGTGCTCTCGACCTGCGCGTAGTTGAACTGGAAGCGCAGGTCCGCGCGACCGTCGGTGCCCGCCGGGTTGCAGTCGCCGAAGTTCGACGCGGCGAACACGCCGATCTGCGTCGCCGAGTACAGCCACGGGTTGGTCGGTGTGACGAAGTTCGCCGGGTCTGCCTGACGGCTGAGCTTGACCGTCGAACGGTTCACGCCGTTCATGTAGAGGTTGGCGCGGCCGAGCAGCGTCAGCACGATGCGCGGACCCTGCGTGGCGCGGACGAGCACGTCCGGGCAGGCGTTGATGTCGAGGTCGACGTTGAATGACGCGTCGACCGACGCACCGGGGCTCGTCAGAGTGATCAGCTGGTCGAGCGACGAGAAGAAGCCGCAGCGATCGCTCGCCGTCCAGCGGCGGATGATCGTCTGCTCGTGGCCCGGGCCCTGCGAGGGGATCACCGTGTCCGCGAACGAGAGCGCCGGCGACGGATCGCACAGGTCGGTCGCCGTCGCGGCGCCGAGCGAGGCGACGCTCGTGTCGAGGCCCCAGGGACCGACCACGTTGATCGGCAGCGCGAGCACCGGTGCGGTCGTGTCGCTGACGGTGACGTAGCCACTGCAGGTGCCGTCTTGCAAGCTGCCCTGTCCACCGGAGAACACGCGCAGTCCGACGAAGCACGCGCGCTGGCACTGGCCGGTCATGTCGATCACGAAGTTGGGCTGCGACACCGACGGGTCATCGATGAAGCCGAAGGGGCACTCCTCGATCCACTGGTAGATGAGCGGGGTGCCATCGGGATCGAACGAGGCCGAGCCGTCGAGCGGAACCGCCGTCGAGGCGCCGGTGCACTCGGCGAAGTAGGGGCCGCCGTAGCTGCAAACGGGAAGGGCCTCAGGTTCGTCGGCGAGCGCCCACGGTGCGAGCGCAAGCACTGCCGAGGCGCGCAGCAGCAGCTTGGTGTTGAGGGTGTTCATGGGGATCTCCTGCGATTGGAAAAACGCACATCAAACTCGAACGTCTGCGCTGAGCACGTGGGATGCCCCGCGAAGACGCTACGAACCTACTCTAGGAGCTTGCATCCCGCTAGAGATGACTCGATTGTCATCCGTGGGGGAGCGGACGGATGACGGAGCAACGCAGGGCGACGCGCGAGCGCCGTGGGGCCGTTTCTAGCACGACTGGCCGCGCCTGCCAAGCACGTCGGAGTGCGAAGCGCCGCACGTTCGGCGAGCCCGGGCAGGCTCGGAGCCGATGGGCGAACGCGGGCCGATGGGCGAACGCGAGCCGATGGGCGAACGCGGGCAGCGGGCGAGCGCACGAGGGCTGGATTCAGGTCTCGCGCTCGGCCCCGACGCCGAACTGGCGCTCGAGCCAGCGCGGGCGACTGTAGTCCCAGTGCCGCTCGGCCATGGCGGCGACGAGCACCGGGTAGACCCTCGCGAGGGCCGCGAAGTAGCCCTCTGGGAGCGCCAGCGCCGCGGCGTAGCGCTCGAGCGCCGCCCGCTCGAAATCGCGCCAGTGCCGCGGCTCGAGCGCCAAGCGCCACATCGCGCGCGAGCTCAGTCGCTCGGCCTGCTTGCGCTCGTGCAGCATGTGATGGAGTAGGTCGAAGCCCGGCAAGTCGGCGCGTTCCGCCGAACCAAAGTCCAGCAGCGCCACCAGCCGTCCGTCGCGCTCGACCTGCACGTGCTTGCTGCGCAGGTCGGCGTGTTGCACGACCAGAGGGAAGCGCAGGCCGATCCACTGTTCGCGCGCCGTGGCGCGCAGGTGTTCCAAAGCGGCGCGCGTCGCTTCGCTCGCGCAGGTCCGCGAGACGATGTCGAAGCGCGCTCCGAGCAGCCGCTCGAAGCAGGCGCCGTCGAGCTCGCGCGGCGCGCTCGCAACCAGCCCCTCGAGCGCGGGCACCAGATCCTCGAGCGTGCGCCGCGTGGCCGCGAGCTCCCCGGTGAGTTGCGGCGCGGTCAAGCCGCGCGCCCGGCGCTCGACGGTCACGTACACGCCCTCGTGCACGCCCTCGAGCAGGAACTGCGGCACGGGGCAGGCGGGATGTGCGCTCGCGATGTGTTGCAGCGTGCGCGCGTGCGTCGAGAGTTGGTCGCGCTGAGCCGCGCTGAGGCCGATGTGCACGCACCACGCACCGGCCGCGTGGTCCCGCGCGCCGCGCGTGAGCAGCACGGCGGAGTTGCCGCGTGTCGCGACGACGTGCTCGAGCTCCGCGCCGCGTTCACCGGTGGCCCGCTCGATCGCGGCGAGCAGGCGCGACCAGCGCGGCGCGGCACCGCTCGACTCGCCGCGAGTTCCGATCAGAGCGAACGACGGCGTGAGCCACGGAAACAGGCCCAGCGAGTGCGCGAGCAGCTTCAGCGAATTCGCACGTTCCTTGGGGCCGAGCTCGAGCCGCGGCCCCGCGGCGTCGAGGCCGACGAGGAAGGTGAACTCGCTCGCGTGGGGATAGAGCGCGAAACAGCGCGGCCGAGCGATGCCAGAACGTTCCAAGCGCTTGCGATAGCCGCCCAGCGTGCGTCCGGGGCCTCGCAGCGCGCGCCGCGCGAAGGCGAGCGGGCTCGGCACGTCGAACACGCCGCGACGGCCGGTCGAGCGCTTGTACGCGAGGCGATTGTCCGCGATCAGCACCACCTCGCCGCGGCACACGCGCGCGAGTTCATCGAGCTCGTGAGCGGGCGCGTCGAGGGCGTCTTCCTGTACGACGAGATCGAACGCACCGGCCTCGAACGGCAGGCGAGCGCTCGTCTGGGCGACGACCGTCTCGGTCGACCCGCCGGGCACGAGCGCCGCGTTGCGCGCCTGCGCGAAGCGCAGTCGCAGCGGCGAGCGATCGAAGAGCGTCACCTCGAAGCCGTGCGCCGCGAGCGGGATGCTCGCCCCCGAGAGCGCGTTGCCGATGCACAGCGCGCGCGCGGGTCCGCGCTCGAGGTCGGGCGTGCACAGCGCGAGGAACCATGCACCGCGCGCCTCGCGCGAGAGTTGCATCAGTCGATCGGCGGCCTCGTCGTCGAGTTCGAGCAGCAGGGACTCGAACGCCGCTCGGTACGGCGAACCACGCGCGAGCTTCGCGAGCGCGCGTTCGAGCGCGGGCCTCGGCAGCGGAGTGGGTTCGTCGATGCTCACCGCGACCGCGCTCGCACGACCGAGAGACCGAGGAACAGCGCGAGCGCCGGTGCGGTCGCGGCGAGGGTGAGCTCCACGTCCGCGGGCCCCAGGCCAAGCGCTTCGATGCGCGCGCCGAACGCGAGCGCGAGGAGCGGCGGGAGGACGCACATCAGGCCGAGCGCCGCGAACTCGCGGCCAGACGGCGCGGCGGGTTGCGGCCGGAATTCGGCGCTGAACGTGGGGCCCGGCTCCGGGCTCGTGTCCGCACGCGATTCAGGGCGGCGCTCGGCGGCGCGAGCGGATGCGAACGCGGCGACGGTCGCGATGCCGAGCGCGCACAGGACGCCGCTCAGCGCGCGGTGATCGAGCGCCCAAGCGGCGAGGGAATCGGAGAGGTCGAGCTGCCGCGCGGCGGCGAGCGAAGGCAGCGCGACCGCGGCCATGGCGAGCAGCGTTGCGCCCCCGTGCGACCGGCGTGCGTTGCGATGGGTCGTGGCGAGGCAACTCGCGAGTCCGGCGCCGGCGACGAGTGGCGCGAACAGCGTCAGGGCGCAGCTCGCCCACAGCGCGAGCGCGCGTTCGCGAGCATCGGCGCGCCGCAACCAGCCGAGCTGGGCGCTGGCCGCGAGTGCGACGAGCGCTTGCAGCGCGAGCGGCGCGAGCGCACCGGGGCGCAGCGCCACGACATCGAGCACGACCAGACCGAGCGCGACCAGCGCAGCGCCGAGCGGCGCGCGGCCCGCGCGCTCGAGCGCGTCGGCGATCCACCACGCGATGGCCGCGAGCACGAGGCAGCCCCAGATCGTCGACGACGACGCCCCCAGCGCGAGCGGGAGGGCACTCGCGCCGAGCGCGAGCGCCAGCACGAGCCGCGCGAGCCAGCCTCGGCGCGGCTCCTCCAGCGCGTGCTGCGGCACGAGCTCATGGGGTCCGAGCCTCCAGCGCGCGATGCCCAGCGCCGTCGCGAGCGCGAGCGGCCAGAGCGCGATCGACGCGCCGAGGAAACTCGCGAGCGCACAGGAGCAGACCCACAGCCAAGCGCCGAGCAGGGCGACGAGCGCACAGCACAGGGGCAGTCGCGCGGGAGCGTGCGAGCCCGCCGCGCCCGCCGGCAGGAACGAGAGCAACGTGCGTCCGGCCGCGAGCGCGAGCAGCGTTCCGAGCGGAGCGTCGAGCGCGGCGCGGTCGAGTCCGAGCGGGGGGAGCGGCATCACGGGTGCATCGTGACCCTCGCGCGCGGCGGTGGCAAGCACGCGCGCACGGCGCTAGAAGAACGCCATGCGCGTGGCCGCTGTGCAGTTCGACGTTCGCCGCGGTGAGAGCGCGACCAACCTGTCCGCGGTCGAGGACGGTCTGCGCGCGGCCGCACGAGCGGGAGTCGAGCTCGTCGTGTTGCCCGAGCTGTGGGCCAGCGGATTTCCAGGCCCCCAGTCGGACCTCGGTGAACTGCTCGCCGCCGATGCGCGCTCGTGGGAGCGCGTGTCGACGCTCTCGCGCGAACTCGGCATCGCCGTCGCGGGCTCGGCGTTCGGTGCCGTCGCGGGCTCGTTGCCGCGCAATCGCGCGCGTCTGTTCGAGCGCGGAACGTGCCTGCTCGAGCACGACAAGGTGCACCTGTTCTCGCCGACCGCGGAACCCGAGAGCTTCTCCGCGGGCGATGCGCCGCTCGGCGCCGCCCTGCTGCGCGGCGCGCGCGTCGGGCTCGCGATCTGCTACGACCTGCGCTTTCCCGAACTCACGCGCACCGCGTTCCTCGCCGGCGTCGAGGTGCTGTGCGTCAGCGCCCAGTGGCCGCTCGCGCGCTCCGCGCACTGGGACGCTCTCGTGCGGGGGCTCGCGGTCCAAAACCAGTGTCTGGTCATCGCTTGCAATCGAACCGGCACGGACGTGATCGGTCGGCGCGAGCTGGTGCTCGAATTTCCGGGCAATTCGGCTGTCGTCTCGCCCGATGGCGAGCTGCTCGCCGCGGGTCGGCCCGAGGACGCGCTCGTCGCGGCCGAGTTCGACCTCGCGCTCGTGCGCGAGCTGCGCCGCCGCGTCCCCGTCGAGCGCGACCGACGCGCGGAGCTCTACGCGCGCTGGAGCGGCGACCAGCGAGCGCCCTAGAAACGGCCGATGGCCAGCGTTGCGAGCGCTGACCACCTTCCGTCTCTCTCGGTCTCTCACTCGGAGCCGAATGCGGTCGTTGCTGCGTCAGATCGGCGGCAACGGCTTGTTCTCGAGGCGCGGCGGCAGGTCCTTGCGCACGCCGTCGTGGGGCGTGATCACCGGGACGTGCGGAGGCGGCGGGGGAGTGCACAGCGCCGCGGGGCTGCCCGAAGTCGGAAACTCGTCCGACGTGAGCAGGCTGGTTCCGCGCGCGCCGAACGCCCACGCGTGGTAGGGGTGTTCGCTCAGGTCGAAGCCGACGCTGTCGCCGGCGGAGCGCAGCACGTCGAGCGACCAGCTGCCGCCGACGCGCGGTCCGCGCAGGTCGCGCGTCAGGACGCGCAGCTCGAAGCCGTCGATCGTCCCGGCGGGAAAGCGCAGGTCGAGCGTGCGCTGCGGCGGAACGATGAAGCGCGCCTCGTAGCCGGTGCGCGGATCGTGCAGCACGACGAGCTCGGGCGCGGCGCTGGTGTTCTGCGCGCGCAGGCTGCGCGGTCCGACGCACAGGGCGAGGTCGAGGCTGGGGGCCGCGGTACACAGGGCGCTCGCGGCGAGGAGGAGGGACAGCATGGGGGGGTCTCGTGGGGAGCGCGGAGGCTGGGGCGGCTTGCGCGGCAGGCGAGCTATCGGGCGCCTGCCCGCCGCCCTTGAGCGTCCGCTGGAAAATTCTTCCGCTTCCCGCGCTTGGCACGGGCGTCGGGCCGCCGCCCGTCCGCGCGCGGCCGAGTCTCCGTCGCCCTTGGCCTCAATCGCGACCCGGCCTCAGTCGCGCTCGGGCCTCCGTCGCGCTCGGGCCTCAGTCGCGACCGACGAGGCGCACCGCGGCCCACTCGGCCACGCCCGCTCCCAGCGCCTTGAGCCACGCCCGCGTGCGTGCTGCGGCTCGGGCGGGACTCGCGCCCGCGCTCAGTTCCTCGTGCAGTCGCAGCGCGGCTCGCGGTGCCGCGCGATCCTCGATCGGCCAGAGCGTCACGACCACGTTGCGCGTGCCACCCGCGAGAAACGCGCGTGCGAGGCCGAGCTGACCTTCGGCGTCGACGCGCGCACCGGAGCCGCTCGCGCAGGTGGAGAGCACGACGAGCGGCAGCCGCGGCGAGGCGCGCGCCAGATCGTCGGCGCACAGCTCGCGCGGATCGCTCGTGCGCAGGCCGCTGGCTCCGAACGCGCGCCAAGGCTCGCAGACGGCGTCGAGGTGCGTCGCGATGTGCAGGGGGGAGCTCGAGCGACAGGCCTCGAGCACGCTCGCTCGCGTGAAGTGCGCGTGCGTGACCAAAGTCGCGTCCGCGTGCAGCGCGGCGAGCTCCGTGAGCTCCTCGTGCGCCCCCTTCAAGGGCGGTCGCTCGCTCGTTTCGAGCGGGGCGCCGAGCAGATTCCAGGGCGCCGCGAGTGCGCCGAGAGCGAGCGCTCCCGGGCGAGCCTCGCTCAACCCGGGCAGCACGGCGAACGCGACGTCGTCGCCGAGCGCGGGCCATGGCAGCGCTTCGAGCGGCGCCGCCTCGAGCGGACCGTGCGCGAGCACGATCAGCCGCGGCGCCGTCGTGCCGCTGGCGCGCAATCGGGCGAGTCTCGGCCCGAGTTCGCCCGGCAGGAGCGCGGTCGCGAGCTCGAGCGCGAGCGCGTCGAAGCGCGGCGTGCTCGCGCGCGGATCGAGCGCCGCTTCGCGCACTCGCCGCACCGCTTCGAGCACTCGCGCGCGCGGCAGGTCGATGCGCTCGAACGCGGCGCTGCCATCGGGTGCGACGTGCGCGGCGAGCGAACGATCCGCCCCGATGATCCACGTCAGCAATCCGAGTTCCGCGTGCGCCGCCCAAGCGCGCACCGCGTGCTCGTCGATCGACACGCGCGAGTCGGCGCGGAGCGAGCGCGCGTGGGCGTCTTCGATGCGTGCGACCGCGGCGAGCGGCTCGCCGTCGAGCGCGAGCGTCTCCGCGAGCAGCACCACCGCGTGCAGTCCGAGGCGTTCGCCGATCACGCTTCCGCTCAGCGCCTCGACGCGTCGCTCGCGCAAGCTCTGGTCGCTCGCCACCGCGGACTCGAAGGCGAGCTCGAGCTCGCGCCGAGCGAGGGCGAGGTCTCCCCGCGCGAGCGCGGCTTCGCCGACGAGCACCGCGGCTCGCTCGCGTCCCGCCGCCGAGAGCTCCGCGAGGGTCCTCGGGTCGAGCAACTCGAGCACCGCATCGCTCCGCCCTTCTCGCAGCAGCAGGCTCGCGCGCGCGAGCCGCGCGAGTTCGGAGGGATCGTCGCCGAGCGCGTCGAGGTGCTCGCGCGCCAGCGCCAGATCGCCGAGCCGGAGCGCCGCGGCGCAGCGCGCGAGCTCCCACTCCTCGCGGTCCGCGGCGTGCGAGTGAGCCGCGGGCTCGCAGCGTGCGAGGAACTCCAGCGCGCTCGGCGCGCGATCCTCGCCGAGCAGCGCGAGCGCCCACTCGCGCGCGAGCGGCCAGCTCTCCTGCGGCGAGCGGAAGCGGGCGAGTTCCTCGAGCCAGCGCCGCTCGTCGCGCACGTCGCCCGCCGCGCGCGCGAGCGCGAGGTGCCCCGCGATGGCGTGCTCGGAGTAGTCGTCGCGCCGCAGGCTCGCGGCGCGCAGGCGCAGCGCCTCGAAGCTCGCGCGCGCGAGCTCGTCGTCGCCGCGGTGGAGCGCGAGCCGCGCGAGGCACAACTCCGGCTCCAGCCGCGGAGTCGCCTGTCCGGCGCGCGCGAACAGCTCGATCGCGCGTTGTGCG
>Ga0194120_10005446_pt1 | contig 18738 bp, 18 predicted proteins | sample TA2MahCa65mmetaG_FD_148642 | JGI IMG/M metagenome (GOLD analysis project Ga0194120, IMG submission 148642) | Freshwater microbial communities from Lake Tanganyika, Tanzania - TA2015019 Mahale Deep Cast 65m | ecosystem: Environmental > Aquatic > Freshwater > Lake | place: Tanzania: Lake...
ATCATCGCTCTGGCGCACGAAGGTTTCTTCAAAAGCCGTTAGACGCTCAGAAAGAGAGGCATAGGCTTGTTCGCTGTATGCTTGAACTCGATTAGAAGTTTCTTCACCCTGACTTGAAACAGCTGCCTCAAATGCAACAATCCCTTCAGATAAAATCGCCGATGTCCGCTCGACCTGATGCGTTAGCCGCGTCGAAACATCATCGCTCTGGCGCACGAAGGTTTCTTCAAAAGCGTTAAGACTTTCGCTCATAGCAGCGCTTACACGCTCGCTTTGCTCGGCTAAATGCGTAACTGCCTCATAGCTATTGCGCACAACTGCCTCTTCAAAGGCATTAATCCTCTCAGCTAGACTTTGCTCTAAATAGTCACTGCGCTCTACAATACGGCTAGCAATTTCATCCCCGCGCCTTAATGCCACGTCCTCAAATTGCTTTAGGCTACCGACAATTGATTCACCCATACGATCGCCGTGAACGCCTATTGCAGAAACCGCCTCGCTCGCAACAGAAAAAAATCTTTCTTTTACAGAATCAACCTGCTCAACAAGTGCAGTGGCGCTCAACCTTAGACTTTCGGTTAATGTTTGTCCTAATAGAAGGCTCTGCTCTTCAAAGCCGACTTTTGCCTGTTGTTGCGATTGCTCCACCAAATTAAGCAGACGAGACTCAGATTGTTCAAATAATTCCTGCGCCTCATTTATATGTGCGCCGACGCCTGTCAGTACGCGATTGGCCGTTTCTGCAAGAGACTGCCCAAGCTCTCCGCCCCGAACGGAGATCGTCTCGTGGATAGCATTATGCGTCTGCGCCAATTGTGAGGTCAGACTTTCCCCTTGCTGATGCAACGCATCTGTAAGACTTGATCCAAGCCCCTCGAAACGCTGAACAATGGCTTCTGCTTGCGCAGTAAATGCTTGCGTCAAACCCTCGCCATTTTCATAAAGCTTACGCGCTGCTTCGTCTGCGCCCTCGGATAGTCGTTGGCTGAGAACGTCAGTAGAGTCGTTCATACGCGCAACGACATCGCTGCCGGCTTCGGATAATACATGAGATACGACACGTCCATGTGTTTCTAGGGACGTTTCAAACTCATTACTCGCCTTTTCTAAGGCTAGTCGAATCTCTTCGCTTTTAATGCTCAGGGAGGAGGTCACACGCTCTCCTGCAGCGCCAACAGCCTCCGCAAGATGGATAGAACTTGCCGCCAATTCTTGCGAAAGCGCATCTCGCGCTCCAAAAAGCGCTGTTCGGGCATTATCCGCGTTTACAACAATCGCTTCACGTTCGCGCGTCAGTTCATCAATCAGCAATCGAATTCGTCGTTCATTCTCTGTGTATGATCGCTCAAGATTCGTGACCTCTGTGCGGACAATCACTTCAAGTTCACCCGCACGCATCAAAGCGCGCTCTATGCCATCTCCCATTGAGGCTGCTTCGCGGCGGATTGCCTGCGAGAGCGCGACAACTTGCTCGGTCGCAATTGTTTCAGGTTCAATTAATCTGATCGCAACCTCTGTCATGGAATTAGCAATCAGTCGCATTTCATGCGCCCGTCGAGCCATTAATCCTGTAATAAATAAAAATGCGATAGGGCCAATTAACGCGCCAAGCGCGAGTATAGGCTTTGGGGAGAGAAACGCTCCGCCAGGCTCAATAATTTCACTCTTGTTAAAGTAGATATAGAAGGTCCAACAAATAGCCCAAAACACCATGGAAGCCACAGTCAAGGCCATGATAGAATGATTAGGCGCAATATTTAGCGCCTGGCGTAAAGCACCAACGCTGCGACGATCATCATTAGCGGGAGTGAGCTCTGGGGGATTGACTGGCGGCAAGGATGAGCGGTCGCTTATCGCATAAGTTGATGAGTTTTCGTCCAGGCTGTTATCCGACTGTGGCGCTTGAGCGTTTGAGCCACCCTCACCTGAGCCCTCAGTCCTTACTTCCAACGCCTCTTCGACAGCCGTTAAGGCGGCGGATGCAGCGTCCTGAATTTTACCCGAATTCGACATCACTCATACTCCGGGCGGATATACACGCCGCTCCACTTAAGGACGTACCAAAAAGGCTATACTTTCCGTTCGTCCAACGCTCACTCTTCGCCGCCAATAAAAAAACTGGCTGCAAACACAATTAACCAAAGATTACCTCCAGCGGCATGTAATTGAAATATGCGGCTCTAGCGTATTCGGAAACTTCGTTAACGCGCCTTATTGTTGAGCCAAAAGCTGCCGGATAAGACGCAGAACAGCCGATTGTCGCGCCAAAGTTTTTGAGTAGAATAATTATATATTTCAACAGATTATGAGAATTATGCTAGCCCCGCAGCCCCTATTGCTGGCTAACGGTGGATCGACAGGCCACTTAAAATGAGAAGGCCGTTAACTAGAAGTCTAAAAAGGTCCAATGGGGAAATATTTGAAATAAAGTTCCGAAAACATTCCGCGTCGCGCGATCCGGGCAAGCGCGTAATCAAGCGCACGCCTGAGAACGGTATTCCCCTTTTTCACGGCGATGCCGACACCATCTCCAAAGAAACGCGGATCCGTGAAAGGATCTCCTCTAAATTCGCAACAATTCGCTGCCTCTTGGCCATTCAGCCAATAGGACAGGGTCACCGCATCTCCAAACACCGCCTGAACTCGGCCTGTCTGTAAGGCGTTACGCGCAAGGGCCGGCGTTTCAAAATTCATCCGAACGAGCTTCGGATAAAAGGCGGTGAGAAAGGCCTCATAGCGAGATCCCCCAACAACGGCCACAGGACGATCCCCCAAGGCTTTAGGAGTAATATCTTTTAATGTTGAGTCTCGACGAAAAACAAAACGGCCTGGCGTAAGAAAATAGGGCGATGTAAAATCCACCTGCTGGCGCGTTTCGGCATTAATTGCCATCGATGCAATTATGGCATCTCCGCTATTATCATTTAGCGAGGCAGTTAATAAGTCCCAATTTCGGCGCTGAATTGTACAGGGTATATCTAATTCCGCGCAGATCGCGCGGGCAAGGTCAATGTTGAAGCCGGAAAGCTGGCCATCAGGAAGTTGGAAATTAAATGGCGGAAAATCATCTTCGGTGAGAAATCGAATTTGACGGACGGCAGAAAGATCTGGCTTTTCTATAGTACGATTTGGATCCCAAAAGGAAGGAGCCTGCGATCCCATCGACTCATGCAGCTGAGGCGCGGCAACCGAAAAACTTCCCAAAAACATCATCGCCACAAAGACACGGCTCGCAACGAGACGCGCCCACACATGAAAGGATCCGGCCTCATAAATTTTATGGGGCGGCTTTTCAATTACAAGCAATATACTTTCCTCTTATTTTTAGGCGAAAGCCTTGAAAATTCATAAATTGAAGCCAATCAGACGCTAGTATTCTAAACTAGACGCCCATCATCGCAAGTAGCGCTAAGCACCGCAAATTTCCAGAAAACTGATTGATGATCCAAGACCAGAAATAATTCAGAGTTTCAAGCAAAAATCCATTGTTTGATTAAAAAACCAGCGCTCAGAGCTTTATTATAATAGTCATAAAGCCCTGCCGGCCCAATGCCTGTGCGCGGTAGGTCGGATTTCTTTAGCCGTCGGAAGAAAGGGATCAATACTTCTTCAAAATTTGCGACGGTATATTGCGCGTCATGACGGTCGGCAACTCGCTCTGCAACATTAATAAAAAGCAATGCCAAGGCCTTAAACATCGCTGGATTTGCAATATTTGCATCTAATCCATGAAGTCCTAAACCATGACGACAGCCTGTCAAATATGCGTTGAAGACTTCATAGACATCTTCAGCTGTAGCCCCATCAAATGCTTTCTTGATAGAGCGCATTGCTGCATTAAAAGTGACACGAGACAAAAGTCCCTTACGTTTCTCTGCCGGGCTAAGCAGACCAGCTAAAGCGCTGTCATCTCGAGTGTTAAAGAGATCAAAGACACTATGAAATAGCGCATCAGTCTTCGTTTCAACTTCAGATAGACGGCGAATATCAAGCAATAACTCGTTTGGAACCGGCTTTTGCTTGGTATTAATATCCATAAAAAGACGGCATTCTTGCGCACGCGATAATTTATCATAAATTATGACCGGCGTGCTAACGGATTTTTTTGCCAGCTTAAAGCCATACACACGATGCTGACCATCAATAATTAGAAATGCGCGAGGGTCTGGCTCAAACTCGACGAGGCCTTTATCCGTATCATAGTTAAGATTTGCGCAGGCTTGAGCAGAAAGCACAATCGCTCCAGGCACGGTGCCAAATCCAGAATCAATATAACGCGCTATTGATTTAGCGCGCCGAGCGTCCAGCAATCTTTGAAAACCATTTTCCGGATTATCGTTGCGCGTTTCGACAGCACAGCTGGCGGCTAAAAGCGAACTTGGGAGGACAAGGGTATAAAAACGATGCCGGCCTTGCTCAACGAGCAACGCGGTATGCTGGATAGGCTTACGCTGACCTTCTGAGATGGCAAGCTCGCTGGCAAAAGGAGCGGCGTCGCCGATAGAACAAGATTGATCGCCCATGAGGCCAACCTGCGTATCTCGATCCATTTTCTGATCTCCACGGGGGCGAAGTCTGCAGCCTTCGCTAGAGCTGACTCTACGAATCATACGCGCGCATGAGGCCGAAAATAGGCAGGAAGCCTAATGTGAACAAGTAGATTTTTAGTGGGCGCCGCCTTTTATGAGATCAGCAAGGGTCAGGCGTAAAAATCTAAAAAATTTCAAACTCGAGAAAAACTCCCTTTCGTTAGCAAAGAATGCAGGCTATTGTTTTAAATCAATAAACTATACATAAATAAATTAACCCTGAGGGATATGAATAATATCTAAATTTTTGTAACAAGCTGGAAAAAAATTCCTAAAAACTAGCCTGAGAGAGAAACTAACCGCGCTATGAACCGTCTCGATCGACATGCTCACCCCGCAGAGGAGGCCGAACTGGAATTTCTTGATGGCGAATTTCGCGTGCGCAAAGCTGGAGCTTATGTGCGTTGTGCGGTTACAGGCCAGTCAATACTTTTAGAAGATTTGCACTACTGGAACGTAGATCTACAAGAAGCCTACAGCAGTCCCGAAGCAAAGCTACGCCGACTTGGCGTTAAGAACGTCGTATAAGGCGGGCGCGCTCCAACGCAGTTGTTAAAATATTCACGAAGTCTTTCTGATTTTCTAAAACAAGCTTGATGGGCAAAATATCATAATCAATCATAAATTTATCTAAGCGTGCAGCGTCTTTCTCTGTTGTCACCAACAGAGCCTCGTGACGTTCTGCGAGATTACGCAGAGCTACTAGCTCTTTATCCGTATAGAAATGATGATCTGAAAATGCTCGTTCAGCAACACAATTGGCTCCAATTTGTTTTAATGTAGAAAAAAATTTCTCCGGACGCGCGAGGCCCGCGAAAGCAATAATCCGCCGTCCAGTGAGCTTCATGCAATCCAGTTTCGCCACATCCACGTAAGCGTGAAATGTTTTGCTTTTAGATAAAAAGGGCTGCTCGCGCTTGTAATTATCTGGGTTAATAATGATGCAAATTTCTGCTCGAGCCAACTGACTTGCCAAGGGAGCCCGCAGAGGCCCCGCAGGCAAGCAAAAACCATTTCCCACGCCGTAAATTGGATCTAAGGCTAATAAGCTTAAATCAGGGGCAAGCGTCCTGCTTTGAAATCCATCATCCAGAATGAGGACACTAGCTCCAGCGCCGAGGGCCAACTGCGCTGCTGAAAACCGATCTACGCCGACAATCGTTATCGCCTCATGCGCTAATAATAAGCCTTCATCGCCAACTTGATGCGCATTATGGTATTTGCGATCGACGAAAAATGGCGGCGCTGTCAAATTACTGCGGCCATGGCCTCGCGTCAGAAATGCGGGGCGCTCACCCATTTCTTTGAGTAATTTCGCGACGAATATTGCGAGAGGCGTTTTCCCATCTCCCCCGCAAGTCAGGCCTCCAATAGCTATAGTCGGCAAGGAAGCCCTTAACCCCGGACGTGCGATGCGCCGGTCCGCCAAAACGCCGTATAATACGCTTAAAGGGCGCAATATACGCGCAGCAACCCCATTCACGCGCCAAAAATTTGGCGCGCTGATTAACACGCCTCACCACGCATGGCCGTTAGATAGGGCTCCAAGGCATCCATCGTTTTACGCGATGCGCCGGTAACTTTTTCGACGACCTCTATTGCGGCGCGACCTTTACGCCGGATTTTAGCAGGATCCATTAAAAATGAGCCAACAGCCTGCGTTAATGCAGCCCCATTTTCTACGCGCGTCGCGGCCCCTGCACGGAAAAGCAGATCATAGACTGGTAAAAAATTCTCAACATGTGGTCCGTGGATGATCGCGCATCCAAATTTTGCCGGCTCTATCGGATTCTGTCCCCCGCCGACAGTCAATGACTTTCCCATAAACACTAGGCCAATACTACGAAAAATCATTGCTGTTTCGCCCACTGTGTCAGAAATATAGATATCAACTCCCTGTGATGGGAATGCGCCTATCGATCGCAAAGCGACTGTTAATCCTCTTAGTCGCGCAACGCGCGCGATGTCCTGCCCCCGCTCAGGATGCCGGGGAACAATGAAGGTTATAAGCCCAGGTCTTTGTTGCATGAGCGCGACATGCGAATCAAAAATAAGCTCCTCTTCGCCCGGATGCGTCGATACCCCCGCCCATACTGGTCTAGCCGCGATCAGTTTAGTGAGCGCAGAGAGCTCTGCCACATCGATCAATGGAGCAGGCGTATCAAATTTGAGATTTCCAGTTATTCTTACGTCTTTTGCGCCTAAGCGTAGAAACCGAGCTGCGTTTGAATAATCCTGCGCCAGGCAAAGATTAATGCTACCGAAAACTTTTTGTGCGATCCCCGAGGCAACCCGCCATCGATCAAAAGATTTTTTTGAAATACGCGCATTGACCACGATCAAGGGAGTCTGACGCGTATGCAGCTCGAGGATCATATTTGGCCACAATTCAGATTCTGAAAACAGCGCAAGATCTGGGCGCCAATAATTTAAAAAAGAACAGATAAGTTGCGGCGCATCTAGAGGAACATATTGATGAAAAGCCCCGAGGGGCAGTCTGGAAGAAATAACTTGACCAGAACTCGACGTACCTGTCGTTACCAATACGTTTAAATTCAATTGAACTAGACGTTCAACTAAAGCGAGCATCGAAAGACTTTCGCCAAGACTAGCGCCATGGAGCCAGACTAACCTACCCGAAGGCCGCTTCAATCCCGCTTGACCCAGACGTTCTACAAATCTAACCGGATCCTCTTTGCCAATCCTAACGCGCCAATTGAGAAAACTAGGCGCGCATTGCGCCATCATTTTCGTCGCCAATTGATATAATATTAAAATTAATGCAACTCCCTAACGAGGTCTGGCGACAAGAACGATCCGCCAGACGACTAATCTACGCAAAAGAGTTTAAGTTTGAAAAGATATTTATAAGACGTCGTGATCAGGGTCGAGCAACTTATGTAAATGTACAACAAAATAGCGCATATGCGCGTTATCAACTGTTGAATGAGCCTTGGCTTTCCATGCCGCAAGGGCGCTTTCATTATCTGGGAATATACCAACTATATCCAACTTTGTTGGATCCCTAAACGCCACGACATCTAAGGAGACAAGCTCCCCGCCAAAAACCAGATTAAGGGACTGGGTATGTTGATTTTTATTTACCAACGTCTGCGTCATAAGTGGGATCTCCTTCTGAAGCGGCTATAACCAAGGCGCGGGTTTCGTTAAATAACGGCGCAGGCGCCGCAATGAGCATGCCACGCGTAACTCGGGCGCGGTTATACACCAAGGGAGCCACGTCTAATTCACTCAAAAAGGAACCCGCTTCCCTAAGAATAATATCTGCCGCAGCAATATCCCAGTCGCGCGAATTTGGCGCAGCAATTACCAGATCATGTCGCCCTGCCGCAACGTCGGCAAGGCGTAAAGCGAGCGATGGGGCTCTTGGCGCTAGGATAAAATTATGTACCGTTCTTTGAAGCGCAGGATGCATCGACTTTGGCGCAACAATTGCTGCGCTAGCTAGCGTATTTCGACCAGACGCGACGAGTTGTCGGCCATTTAAAAACGCCCCCTGTCCCACCGCTGCCGTAAAAGTCTCATCCAAGGCTGGCGCATGGACGACACCTGCTATGGGTTGACCGGCGACAATGTAAGCAATTGAAATTGCCCAGCGGGAATCGCCGCGCGCGAAAGCTGTGGTCCCATCGATTGGATCAACGATGATCAGCTGATGATTGGTTAACCGCGCATCGCTATCTGTGCTTTCTTCGGATAACCAAGCCGCCTTTGGGGTCAGTCGACGCATTTCTTGAACAAGAAAGCGATCAACTAATAAATCCGCCTCCGTAACTGGCGAGCCACCACTCTTGTAGGAAACAACAGCGCTCGTGCGCTCACCTGGATTAAAAAATCTAAGCGCTATATCGCCCGCGCTACGCGCCACCTTTTCAAGGTGAGGTAAAAAATTAACAACATCAAGAGGATCGACGGGCATTGCAAGATCACTAGGCCAGAGGGCTTGTCCGAGCAAGTCGCCGCCAGCCGAGGCAGGAGCAAGCGCGCCCTATACGAAAATTCGACCAATTACTTATCTAGAGCAACCATAGACTTATATGAAGATCACGCTTCTGCAATATGCGTTTTTTAAAAAATTCTCCTAAGATGATTGCTCAGCAGAACTCTCATGGGTTGCGGCAAAACCTTGCCGAATCTCTGCTTCTTTTAAATTGCGTCCAATGAATACTAGTCGGGTTTCTCGCTTTTCATTCTCTCTCCACTCTCGCTGCAAATCGCCATCTAAGATCATATGAACGCCTTGAAACACAAATCGTCTCGGCTCATCCCTCAAAGCTACAATACCTTTACAGCGTAATATGTCTGCGCCCTCTCGCTGAACATAATCATTCAGCCAGGGGATAAAGAGCTCAGGATTGACTGCCCCTTGGTAGCGCACGGAGACCGATTGGATCTCCGTATCATGAATTGCCTCCAGATGATGATGCTCATGAGCGTGATGCTGATGCCTGGGCGCAGAATGATCATGATCATGATCATGGTCATGATCGCACTCTTCGCCACACTGATGACCCTCTTCTTGATGCGCATGATCATGCTGACCAGAAACCGAATCATACTGCGCGAGAAAGCGGGGCTCTATTTTCAAAATACGCTCAAGATCAAACGCATTTTGATCTAATAGAAGGTTGAGAGGAATGTCCGCTTTTACTGATCGATGCAAAACCGCATAAGGATTGATGCCTCTTATACGCGCCTCTACTTCGCTCAATTCAGCACGCGTCACAAGATCAACTTTATTTAAAACAATGACGTCAGCAAATGCGATTTGTGACTTTGCTTCAGGCGCATCTTTCAATCTTTCGCTCAGAAATTTAGCGTCAGCGAGGGTTACGACAGCATCCAACCGCGCAGCGTCCTTTACGTCTGCATCAACGAAAAAGGTTTGAGCGACTGGCGCTGGATCCGCAAGGCCAGTGGTCTCAACAATAATTGAGTCGAACTTACCGCGCCGTCGCATCAGGCCTTCAATAATTCTGATCAAATCTCCCCGCACTGTACAGCAGATACAGCCATTGTTCATTTCGAAGATTTCTTCATCTGCGCCAACGACTAGATCATTATCAATGCCAATTTCGCCAAACTCATTTACAATGACGGCGTAACGACGCCCATGGGGCTCACTTAAAATACGATTGAGTAAGGTCGTTTTTCCTGCACCTAAATAGCCCGTGATTACCGTGACAGGAATTTTGTTGCTCAAGACTTACTCCTATTCGTTTTCTCAAGTCTAAGCGTATTGAGGATCATGGCTTCAGGGCCCTAACGATCTCTTTAACATTGTGGCGCATCATTTCGAGATAGGTTGCGCCATCCCCTTTTGCACCCGTCAGACTATCAGAGTAAAGCGTGCCGCCAAGACGAGCGTTGGTCTCGGCAGAAATTCGCCTTGCCAGTCTGGGATCCGCGACATTTTCTAAAAACACGGCCTTAACTTTTTGAGCCTTCGCGGCATCAATGATCCGCGCGATGTCTCTTGCGCTCGCTTCAGCTTCAGTTGAAACGCCCTGAGGAGCTAAAAAAGCAACGCCATAGCGGGCTGAAAAATATCCAAATGCATCGTGGGTAGAAACAACCCGACGATCATCTAAAGGGATATTCGTCAAAGACTCAACGATTTCATTATCTAATTTCGAGAGTTTCTCAATATATAATTGGCTATTTTTTTGATAGTCAGCTCCGTTATTTGGGTCGATGGCTATCAGCGCCTGACAAATTTCTTGTATATAAATTTTTACATTATTTACGTCCTGCCAGACGTGCGGATCAATTTCTCCCTGAGTCTGTCGAGCTTTAATCTTACTGCTTAAGTCTACGACAGTCCCTTTGCTTTTTGTTGCGTTAATCAATCGCGATAACCATCCCTCAAAACCTAATCCATTTATAAAAATTATTTCCGCTTGGGTAATCTTTCGGGCGTCTGCAGGACTAGGTTGATAGACGTGAGCATCTTCTTCGGGGCCCACAATCATCGTTATGCCAACATGATCCCCGCCCACCTGCTGGACCAAATCGCCGATTATGGAAAAACTCGCAACTACAGAGATTTTTTTGGTCTCTGCGTGCGTTGGAGAAGTTAGGAACATTACGATAATGAAACATAAAAAATAGACATAACTAAAGTTGAGCCGGAAGCGCATAATTTATTCCTCTAGATGGCTGCGAGGCCGACGTAATCGTAAAATACCGCCAGCGCGACCAAAGAAAAGCGAGGCAAAATAGCAAATTCCAGCAACGAGAATAATGGCTGGTCCTGTTGGCGCGCCAGTTTCATTTGAAAATACGAGACCCGCATAGGCGCTAAAAACACCAATGGCCGCCGCGAGCGGCAAAGCAACCATAAGTTGAAAGCTCCACAACCGGGCTGCCGCTGCTGGCAACATGATTAAGCCAACCGCCATCAACGTGCCTAACGCATGAAATCCTGCAACAAGATTTAGCACGACAAGCCCAAGAAATAAAAATGGGATCATTTCGCTAATCCTGGTGGTCTGCCGAAGAAAAATAGGATCCAACGTATCAATCACAAAAGCTCGATAAAAAAGCGCTAAGCAGAGGAGCGTAAAAGTGCTGACGCCCACAAGCATAAAAAGCGCCGGATTATCGAGACCAATAACTGAACCAAATAAAATATGTAGTAAATCAATATTCGAACCGCGCATCGACACGAGCGTGACGCCCAGGGAAAGGGAAACAAGATAAAAAGCAGCAAGCGAGGCGTCTTCACGCAAGGTTGTAAAACGAGCTGCTAAACCGGTTGCGAATGCGATGATTAGACCTGCGATAAGTCCGCCAAGCGTCATTGCTGGCAAGGATAATCCGGCGATCAAATAACCAACAGCCGCTCCAGGTAAAATAGCATGGGAGAGCGCATCCCCCGCCAATGACATGCGACGTAAAATCAAAAAAACGCCCAAAGGCGCTCCCGACATTGCAAGCGCAACAGAGCCTACGAGCGCTCGACGCATAAATTCATATTCTATAAAGGGCGCAATAAAGACATCAGTGATCATGAACGCCCGCTGCATCTAATAAACATTCTCGCGCATCTGCATCATAGGCTTCTGACATTGCGCGCGCTTTTTGCAGATTTTCCTTTGTCAAAACTTCTTGCGTTGGCCCCCAAGCAATACAATGTCTGGCAAGCAACAACGTCTGCGCAAAGACGCGCCGCGCAAGCTCTAAGTCATGCAATACTGCAATGACGATACGACCCTCGGCGCACCAATGAGCGATTAGATTCAACAGATGCTCTGTTGTCGCCTCATCAATCGCTCCAAAGGGCTCATCAAGCAAAATGACGGGCTCATTCTGCATTATTAACCGAGCGAACAAAACACGCTGCATCTGGCCGCCCGAGAGGGTCGCGATCGGCCGATGCTCCAGACCTGACAGCCCTACGCGCTGAATCGCTTGCTCAACGCTGTCACATTCTCGATCGGTTAGTCCGCCAAAAAGACCGATGCGACGCAAAGCGCCCAAAGCGATGAAATCTTTCACATCAATTGGAAAGCTACGGTCAATCTCGATGAGCTGGGGTAAATATGCAATGGCGCGAGGATCTGGAGAGCCATAATCAATGCGCCCGCCGATCGGCCTCAACAGTCCAGCTAGCGCTTTCAATAAGGTGGATTTTCCAGCGCCATTTGGGCCACACACCGCTAGCGCCGCCCCAGGTGCGATTGTTCCGCTGAGATGATGAACCGCCGGTCGTCGCTCATATCCAAGCGTCAGATTGATCAGTTCGATCCCCCGACGATTTTTGTTTGGGTGAGTCAAGTAAGGGCCCAATAGAAACTGGCCCATAAGCCGCCAAGGATAAATGACAACATTAGGATCCGATCGCTACTCGACCGACACAATACAGTAATGGCGCGCCTGGTTGGAGCCGTCTTTGAGGCCCCATGCTGACTGAAATGATCCATTTGATGAACTTCAGAGAAGTTTTGTTTCCTCATGATAATGTTATATTGTAACGGGCGTTAATAACAAGACGCCTTGCAAAAGCTAGTCAGCCCCAAGACAAAACGCCCTGCGAAAGCTTCAAAAAGCGCCAAATCAGCCGTGGACAGAGCGACAGCTCTCTGTTATGGCAGCGCACGGCTCAGGCGCTCCGCATGCGTTTGTATTCTCGTTCCCAGTTATTGGGACGACCTTTTCCAGGACTACTTTGACCGCCCCCTCTAACTACAGGATTGTTTTTCGTGCAAGTTCTCGTTCGTGACAATAATGTCGATCAGGCTCTGAAGGCTCTCAAAAAGAAGATGCAGCGTGAAGGCATTTTTCGTGAAATGAAGCTGCGCGGACATTACGAGAAACCTTCCGAGAAGCGCGCGCGTGAGAAAGCCGAAGCAGTCCGTCGCGCCCGCAAACTCGCTCGCAAAAAATTGCAACGCGAAGGCTTGCTGCCGATAAAGACGAAGATTATTGCGCGCTAAAATCGCCAATCCTCTAGAATTTCCTCTTACAGCGCATATTTTGTTAACGTTGATGCGGCAAACATTCTGACCGCTCTCGGGACGATGCCCGAAATCTGCTCAAGAGGATTTGACGGCATGGGTCTAGACCATGCGGCGACGCCATCTCGCCCGCGTTTTTGTAAAAACTCTACTATCTGCTTGGCAGCCTCACTAATGGCTGCCCTTGCGCTGGCTGGTTGCGAAACAGCCATGGGCATACGGCCGCCTGGTCGAGGTATCGCTGAGATTTCTGACACAGATCCTAAAGCTGCGGCGACGAATATTGACTCCCTCACCGAAGTCATAAAGCGCAATCCCTCCAGCGCTGAAGCCTATAATACACGCGGTGCGGCCTATGCTCGCGTTGGTCGATTTTCTGAAGCGATTGCTGATTTTACAGAAGCCGCAAAACTCGATCCAAACAGCGCTGCGGCCTATACCAATCGCGCCCTAGCAGAGCGCCAAATGGGCCATAATGACACGGCGCGGGCTGATTTCGATCGGGCGATCGCCGCTAATCCTAATCATGCGCCCGCTTATGTCGGTCGCGCGAATCTTTTGCGAGCCCAAGGCAACCTTGATCAGGCGCTTGCCGATCTCGATACGGCTATCCGGATCAATCCAGAAAGCGCGCAAGCTTTTCACTCCCGCGGGCTCATTTATCAAAAACGTAACGACTACACCCGAGCTGTCACAGATTTCGATAACGCCATTGACCGAGACCCGTTTGTCTTTGCTCCCTACCAGGCGCGTGGAGAGAGTCTTATAGCGATCGGAAAGTATGACAAAGCCATCGAAGATTTTAATGCAGCCTTAAACGTCAATAACAAAAGCGCGCAAGCTTGGGCTTGGCTCGGGCTAGCCTATGAAAAAACAGGAAATAAGCAAAAATCTCAAGAATGCTACCAACGCGCGACACAACTCGACTCGAGTCAGCCCATCCCCCCTCGCATTGGCGCGCACGGCTAAGTAAGAGCTGCCGCTTCCCCTTGCGCCTTGCCCAGTTTTGCGGCAATCCATGCGTCCGATACCCATGGACATTGGCGGTTCGCCATCGGTCGTCGATTGGCCGGGGCTCTTAGCTTTCGTCTTGAAATAATAAGCTTGCTTTTACACTGTCCACGCCATGCGGTAGCCGCTCTTTCGCAAGGCAAATTGAGTTAATGGATATACCTCTAGGGGAACTCGTTTCTTCATGGCTCGCGACGTCTCCGACACAACGCCCATAACTTCCCGTGCAGCGCTCATTTCATCGTTTGAAGCAGGCTGTAAAAGTGAAGCAGCTCAACTCCATATCGGTACAGAGCACGAAAAAATTCCGTTTTATGACGCCACGCATACGCCTGTGCCCTATCAAAAAAACGATGAGCGCGGCGGCATTCAGCAATTACTCGAAGGCATGCAAGCGGCGCTTGGCTGGGAGCCAATCCTCGATCGAGATTTCCTGATCGGCCTCACGGACCCAAAGGGCGGCGGTGCGCTTTCACTTGAACCCGGCGGGCAATTTGAACTTTCTGGCGCGCCTTTGCTCGATGTTCACGCCACCTCAGAGGAACTCAGTGTCCACTTCAACGCACTTGCAGCTGTGGCGAACCCGCTGGGCATAAAGTTTCTTGACCTCGGCGCAAGCCCCAAATGGAGCCGCGCGGAAACACCGATCATGCCCAAACAACGTTATGGCATTATGTCGCGTTATATGCCGAAAGTTGGCGCACACGGCCTTGATATGATGTTTCGCACGGCCACTATCCAGGTCAATCTCGATTTTACATCGGAAGCGGATATGGTTGAAAAACTGCGCGTTGGCCTTGCCCTTCAGCCGGTTATTACAGCCTTATTTGCTAATTCTCCATTTCTTGACGGCATTCCAACTGGTCGCTTGTCTCAACGTTCTTGGATCTGGCGCGATACAGATGCAGATCGAACAGGAATGCTGCCCTTTGCTTTTGAGCAAGGTTTCGGATTCGAGCAATATGTCGATTACGCGCTCGATGTGCCGATGTATTTTGTTAAACGCGGCGATATTTATCATGATGTTGCCGGTTCTAATTTCAGAGACTTGCTCGCTGGTCATTTACCGCAATTGCCAGGCGTTCAAGCGACTCTCTCTGACTGGGCAAATCATCTATCAACGATTTTCCCTGAAGTTCGACTAAAAACATACCTTGAAATGCGCGGCGCTGATGGTGGACCGCGAGGCCATATGACAGCCTTGCCAGCAATTTTTGCAGGCCTTTATTATGATCGTCTAGCGCTTGATGAGGCGCGTCAACTGACCAAAAACTGGTCGACTGAAATGCGTGAGAAGCTTCGGCAAGATGCGCCAATTCAAGCGCTAGAAGCCGAGATTGATCAACGTAAGATCAGAGATATCGCTAGGGATCTTCTCGTCATTGCGAGCAACGGCCTCAAGCGCCGAGCGAAGTTCGACAAAAACGGACGTGACGAACGCATTTATCTCGCGCCCATTGAAGAAATTATCGACGATGGAAAAACTTTAGCTCAAAAGAGACTCGAGGACTTTAACGGTCCTTGGCGCGGCTCTGTCGACCCTGCTTTTGTTGATTGCGTCTTGCCAATCTAAGCTGAAAAAAGCTGTTTAGCGGGGTAGAATTTCGTTCAGCAACGCAAAGGGAGCAAGCAATTGGAGCTGAGAGCCCGCAGCAGCCGTTTGATACAGTCCCTTTTGATCTGGCGCGTAGGCTAAAGGCGCACCAGAACTGCGCGGCAAATTATTAACTCGGACATGTCCGCCAACGCGCACGCAATTGCTGGATCCTGATACAGCGACGTAATCCGCCCCATAACGCGCGCAGTTGGAGGCATTTTCAGCCTGGGCAGGTGATGAGACAGCCGCAATGGTAATAAGTCCCAACACACATGCTGCTTCCCGAGCGGTAGTAAAGAAGCCACGGGGTTTTGGTGTCTGCATTTACGTCGTCTCCGCGCCTTTTGAGATGCTGGCCTGGACCATGGGTTGGCCTGCGTCCCTCTCATAGGGCTATCTATCCTTCGAAGCGACTACTGACGAGATATTGCGTCAGGGCGAATGGGCCGCCGCTTCCCTTGTCTACCCACACTAAAAACAAACATCATGGCAGGATCGTGTCGCTTTTACCCCGCGCTCAAGAAAGACAGCGATAAACCTTGTCAAAATCTTAATTTTAACCCCCCGCAACAGCTTTAGCTCGCGTCGCCCCAGTCTCCCAAAGCCGCCTGAACAACTGCCAACGCAGCGACCGCGGCTGTATCTGCGCGTAAAATGCGCGGGCCCAAAGAGAGGCGGACGACATTGGGATAGCTAAGGATCAACTGCCTTTCCTGGTCATCAAAACCGCCCTCTGGCCCGATAATAAGACTCACTCTGGTGGCAGAATGACCTGATAAGCTATTGAAAGGACTTCCTGTCTTAGCCTTCTCATCACAAAAAACGAGCAATGTCTGCGGCGGCAAGGCCTCCAGAAAATCTGGCAAGGAGACAGGTGAGAAAAGTTCTGGCACCGCCAACACCCCACACTGCTCTGCCGCCTCGATAACATTGGCTCGCAAACGATCCATGTTCACTTTTCGAATCTGCGTGTAGCTGGTAATTATCGGACGCAAACATCCTACACCCATTTCTGTAGCTTTTTGGACCATATAGTCCAGACGGGCCTGTTTAAGCGGCGCAAAACAGTAATCTAGGCTGGGTCGCTGCGACTGTTCTCGCAATTGCGTCAAGACTTCAAAATGCGCCGCACGTTTGCCCTCAAGTCGCAGGACGGCGCGAAATTCACCATCTCGTCCGTTGAAGATATGAACGCCTGCGCCAGTTCGAAGACGAAGCACATTAAGGAGATAATTAAGCGATTCGGTGGGAACCGCGATCACTTGGCCCACGGCCAAGCTAGCAGGGACAAAAAGGCGCTGCGCTCGATGATCATATTCTAACAAAATTTTCTCTCATCTTAGCTAATATACCCGTCAAGAAGCCCTCTCGCCATGAAGCAGCCGTTTTGTTGCGAACAAACTGCGAGAGGATCCCTTCAACCAGCAAGCATCATCAATGGCGCAGTTTTTAATCAGATGGAATTTGGCATGAACCTTGGCGCCCTTCTCTTTTCGCGCCTGCTTTTTAGCTTGGCTGTCGCAGCTCTAATACTAGCCGCAGACGGTGCCCAAGCGCAGCAGCCGCAACAACAAGCCTGCGCCGAGGACTTTCAAAAGCTAACTCAAAAGCGCATGGCCGCAATTGAAAAGCTCAATGCTCTAGGCAAAGCTGGGAAAGGCAAGATGGACCCAATGGCTGCCTGCCCCGTAGCAAAAGCGCTTGGCGGCGTTGAGACAGAAATGCTGAATTATATGACCAAGAACAAAGAATGGTGCAACATTCCAGAAAATGTGATTGACGGCTTTAAAGATGCGCGAACAAAATCACAAGGTTTTGCAAAACAAGCATGTGATGTCGCCGCGAAAATGAAGAAAATGCAGGAAGAGGGAGCCGCAGGCGGAGGTATGGGCGCGCCCCCACGCTTGCCATCAGGCCCGTTGTAAGCATGGATCCTGGTCGGCAAGATGAGGCAATGCTTCCAGACGCGCAAGCTGCGCATCCGATCTGGCGCTACGCGCCACAGACCGCTCGGCCCTATGTTCAACTCGCGCGGTTAGATCGCCCCATTGGATGGTGGCTCTTATTATTGCCGTGCTGGGAAGGCAGTCTGCTCGCCTCCTCAGCAGAACACATGGCGCCAAACTATTTTCATTTATTCCTTTTTTTCATTGGCGCCATCGTGATGCGTGGCGCAGGGTCGACGTATAATGATTATGTTGATCGTCAAATCGACGCAAAGGTCGAGCGCACAAAAAAACGTCCCCTAGCCTGTGGCGCAATCAAGCCGCAATCGGCATTAATCTTCATGATGCTGCAATGCTTTATTGGATTGAGCGTTCTTTTATTTTTTAATCCTCTTACCATCGCGCTAGCGATGATTTCGCCTTTCATTGTCCTAATCTATCCTTACGCAAAAAGAGTTACGTCTTGGCCACAAGCGATTTTAGGTTTAGCATTTGCCTCAGGCGCTCTGCTGGGCTGGACAGCGGAAACAAACACACTCGCTCCAGCAGCCCTATCTCTTTATTTATCTGGCATCCTTTGGACAATTGGATACGACACGATCTACGCGCTACAAGATGTGCGGGATGATATTGCTATTGGGGTTCAATCAACGGCCCGATTATTTGGAAAAAATGTACGAATGGCCGTCGGCCTTCTTTACGCCAGCGCATCAGTTTTTGCAGCAATCGCTGCACTCTTGTCAGGCGCAGGTCTCTTTACTTTAGTCGGGATCGGAGGATTTTCACTTCACCTCATATGGCAAACCTATCATACAGGTGAAGAAATTTCTGCTCAAAAGGCCTTGTCTCTCTTTCGTTCTAACCGCGACGCCGGTCTATTGCTTTGCTCAGGACTTTTCATTCAGAGCATCATAAACAGCTTATGATTATAAGCTCAGTCGCCGCAGTTAAAAGCGTCGTCCAGGCGGCGCGGGAGAGCAGTTCAAGATCAGAATTGAGTCTCCGGTGTTATAACGCATCTCTCCCAGCGCGATATCAAGATGATTATCGAGGTGACGGGACTCGCACTTTGCATCCATACTCTCAAGGCAAATGCGCTCTACGCCAAATGTGAT
>Ga0194120_10005447_pt1 | contig 18738 bp, 10 predicted proteins | sample TA2MahCa65mmetaG_FD_148642 | JGI IMG/M metagenome (GOLD analysis project Ga0194120, IMG submission 148642) | Freshwater microbial communities from Lake Tanganyika, Tanzania - TA2015019 Mahale Deep Cast 65m | ecosystem: Environmental > Aquatic > Freshwater > Lake | place: Tanzania: Lake...
TCTCCATGGAGACCATCATCAGCCTCTCGCCGGACGTGCTTATCGACGTGGGCGAGATGGGAGAATCGCCGGCCGATTCCGAACGGAGGCGGCGCATCACCGAGGGCTTGTGGCAGCGTCAACGCCTGGTCAAGGCGGTTCGCGACGGCGCTGTCCATGTAACGACTGACGATGCGTTTGTGGTGCCGGGGCCGCGACTGATCGACGTGGCGGAGCGTATGGCGGCGTGGTTCCACGGCGTGCGGTTTCCATGAGCGAGCCGATCGTCCGTGTGCGGGATATCGGGTGGGTTACAGGCGGGGTGACGGTGCTCGAGCACGTTGGATTTGACGTGGCCCCTGGAGAGCTCGTCGCCATCATGGGCCGCAACGGCGCCGGCAAGAGCACGCTGCTCGACATCATCGGCGGGCTGCGGATGCCCTCCGAGGGGGTGGTCGCGATCGCCGATCGACCGTTAGCGGAATGGAGACCGGCCAATCGCGCACGTGTCGTCGCCCACCTGCCGCAGAATCTGCGCGCGGACCTCACGATGCGCGCCGAGGCACTCGTGCTCATGGGGCGCTATGCGCACGCCGCGCAGTGGTTCGAGTCGGACGACGATCGGGAGGTTGCACATACGGCGATGCGCCGCTGCGATTGTTTGCAGTACCGCGACCGCTCTCTGGGCACGCTGAGTGGCGGCGAGCGGCAGCGGGTGCTGCTCGCCGCCTGCCTCGCCCAGCAGCCGCGTGTCCTGCTGCTCGACGAACCCACGACGTTTCTTGATGTCGATCAGCAACTCCACTGCTTCACGTTGCTGCGGGACGAGGCCGGCGGCGGAACCGCATGCTTGGCGGTCACGCACGATATCAATCTCGCGCTCACGTTTTGTACCCGCCTCATCGTGCTGGCCGAGCACTCGATCGCCTATGACATGCTCGTTGGCGCGGCCCTCGCCGATCCGTCGTGGCTGCGCGTGTTTTCCGATCGACTCCATGTGGATCGAGGCGCGGGCACAGCTGCCTGGGTGCGGTATCAATGACGGCACATCGCCCGGGATCGTTCGCCATCTGGTTGTGCGGGTGCACGGCGCTGTTCATCACCGCTGCCGTCGTCCTGCCGTTTATCGGGCCGTCTCGCATCGATGTCGGTCATGTGTGGAACCGGCAGAACCCGGATTGGTCGATTCTCACGCAGCTCCGCACGTCACGAACGCTGCTCGGGTTGTTTGCTGGCGGCGCCCTGGCGTTGGCCGGCAGCTTGTTTCAGTCGATGCTGCGTGACGCGCTCGCGACGCCGTATACGCTCGGGGTGTCGACGGGCGCCTCGCTGGGAGCCGTGCTGGCGATCGCGGGGAATTGGCACATGACCATGGGCGTGACAGGTGTGTGGGCGGGCGCGCTCACCGGCGCAGCGCTGGTTCTGCTGCTCGTGATGGGGGCGGCCCGCAGAGATCGGCAGCTGTCTGTCTCGGGCCTGCTGCTGGCTGGCATCGCCATCAACAGCATCTGCGGCGCCCTCATCCTGCTCGTGCACGGCCTCACGGGCGTGTCCCAGTCATTTGCCATTTCGCGATGGTTGATTGGCAGCCTCGACGCCATCGAATTCCGGACGCTGGCGGTCTACGTGACGGTGATCTCGATGATCAGCCTCGTCACCATTCGCCAGGCTCGACAGTGGAATCTCCTGGCCGTCGGCGAAGCGTGGGCCGCCACCCGAGGGGCGCGCGTGACGCGGGCGCTCGTGGGGGGATACCTGGCCGGCTCGGTCCTGGCCGCCACGACCGTCGCCCTCACCGGCCCGATCGGGTTCGTCGGATTGGTCGTGCCACATCTCCTCCGTGCACGGATGGGCGGCGACGATCGCCTGGTCATGCCGTGCGCCTTTCTCGTGGGCGGCGCGCTGCTGGCCTCGTGCGATGCACTCGGTCGCGTGGTGCTGGCGCCCGCGGAGGTACCCGCGGGCGCGATCACGGCATTCATCGGGGGGCCACATCTCATCTGGGCCATCCGCAAAGGCACGACGCGATGAAGGCGCCCGCGAGTCGGTCATCATGAGCGCGCGGCCCCTGTTCATCGGCGGCACGTCCTCGAACGCCGGCAAGAGTTGGATGGCGACCGCCATCTGTGCATGGCTGCGCAGCCGCGGCGTGTCGGTGGCGCCCTTCAAGGCGCAGAACATGTCGAACAATTCGTATCCCTGTACCGGCGGCGGCGAGATCGGCCGCGCGCAGGTGGCGCAGGCCGAAGCGTGCGGACTCGAACCGGAGCCGGCGATGAATCCGATTCTGCTGAAGCCGAGCGGCAACAGCACGAGTCAGGTCGTCGTGCACGGACGCGTGTGGAAGACGCTGTCCGCCCGGGAGTACTACGCACATGCGTGCGAGTTGCGGCCGCTCGTGCTCGAGGCCTATCACGAGCTCGCGCGGCGCTTCGACGTCATCGTCATCGAAGGCGCCGGTAGCGTATCCGAACTCAATCTGCGGCAGCACGATCTGGTGAATCTCGGGCTGGCGGCGGCCGTGCGCGCCCCATGGCTGCTCGTCGCGGACATCGAACGCGGCGGCGTCTTCGCGTCCGTGATTGGGACGACGCACCTGCTCACGGCCGACGAGCGCGCGCTCTTCCGCGGCTTCCTGATCAACAAGTTTCGCGGCGATGCGTCACTGTTCGACAGCGGCGTCCAGATCCTGGAAGAGCGAACGGGCGCGCGCTGTTTCGGTGTCTTTCCCTACTCCGGCGACATTCATCTCGATGCCGAAGACAGTCTGGCGCTCGACATACGACCGCGCATGCCGGCGCCTCCCACCGCGCGTCTGGCCATCGTCCGCTTTCCGCATCTGTCGAACGCCACGGATGTTCGACTCCTCACGTGGGCAGACTGGCTGATCTCGCCGGTTCCCGGACAGTACGACTTCGTTGTGCTGCCAGGCAGCAAGAACACGATCGCGGACCTCGCCTGGCTTCGCGCCACAGGGCTCGGCGAGTGGATCGCGGCGCAGCACCGGGGCGGCGCGACGATCATCGGGATTTGCGGCGGCTACCAGATGCTCGGCACGTCGATTTCCGATCCGACCGGAGTCGAGTCGACAATCCGGGAGGCGGACGGACTCGGGCTGCTTCCTGCGACAACGGTCCTGACGCGTGAGAAGCGCACCCGCGTGGTCACCGCGAAGCTTGCCGATGGTGTCCGCTGCGGCGCGTACGAGATTCACGTGGGCGTCACGACCTTCGATGGGGCCGAACGCATGACGCCGTTCGCGCAGTTGGACGACGGCAGCGACGAGGGCGTCCGGATGGAGCGCGTCATCGGCACCTATCTGCATGGCGCATTCGAACACGCCGATGTGTGCGCCCAGGTCTTTGGCGTGACGCCGCCGGCGGTGAACGTCAAGGCGGATCACTATCGACAGCTGGGGGCGTGGTTCGAGCAGCATCAACGACATTTTGGAGAGCTTGGCCTTGTCTGAACACGGCGGGACCGCGGCGCTGCACTGGGAGCTGCTGTGCGGCGATGAGCTGATTGCGTTGCGGCGAGCCGGCCGTTTCCTTGTGGCGGATCTCCGATCGCCCCAGCGCGTCCTCTGCACGTCGGTACGACATGGCGGGCAGGTCGATTATCTGCGTCATCTCCTCAATCACCAGAGTTGCGAAGGGACGGCGCACCACGAACGGCACCGGGTGATGACGGAGGCGGGTCTCGACGCCTATCACGACCAGGTCTGCCGGGAGGCGATGCTGCCCGCGGCCGAGACGGCCGTCATGGGAACAGCCGCCAACATGAATTACGTGGCGATCGCGAAAGAAGCCGACGAAGGCCTGACGGTGACGGCCGCAGTCACAGCCGGTGTTCAAGGGAATGCGACAGCGGCAGGCGAGCCCGCCGGCTGGCGTGAGACCGATGTGGGGATCCAGAGAGTGCCGGCGTACGCCGGCACGATCAACACCATGCTGTTCATCAACCGGCCGTTGACGCCCGCGGCACTGGCTCGGGTCGTGGTCACGATGACGGAAGGCAAGAGCGTCGCGCTCCAGCGCCTGGCGGTGCCGAGCAGACGCTCGACGGATCTTGCGACCGGCACGGGCACCGATCAGTACGCCATCGCCGCCCCACTGTCGGGCTCGCCGCCGCTGACATCGGCAAGTCCCCACATGAAGCTGGGTGAGCTGGTGGGCGTTGTGACAAGGCAGGCGACGATCGAGGCGCTGCGCTGGCAGAACGGCCTGGAGGCGAGCTACACGCGCGGTGTCTTCCATGCGCTCGGTCGATACGGGATCACGGAGCCCACATTTTTCGAGGATATCGCGCCGTTCCTCGCGGAGACGGACCTCGAGCTCCTGAAGAAGAACGCCAAGGCCGCGTTGTACGAACCGCTCGTCGGCGCCGCCGCACACGCACTGGCCGCCGTCTGTGACCGCATCCGCTACGGCACATTGCCTCACGCGACAGCGCCCGATGCGATGGCACAACACGCCGCGATGCTGGCGGCCAACCTCGCGGCGCAGATCCACCGGTGGGCGGAGTTCCGCCTGACGCTCCGGCCGCACGCCGACACCGACGTGAAATCGCTGATCCTCCGCGCGCTAGCGCTGGGGTGGGCGGAAAAGTGGCGCAGCGGCTAGCCGACGTGTTTGCAGCGCTCGCTCCCGATCCATACGTGCTCGGCGCTGCAGTCGCCCTCGACCTGGTCATTGGCGATCCCGTTTACGCCTGGCATCCGATACGCGTCGTCGGCCGCGCCCTGACGCGCATCGAGCAGGCACTGCGCGCTGCCGGTCTCGATGGGTACGGCGGCGGCATTCTCCTCTTCATGGCCCTGACGGCGACATCACTCGTCGTGGTTGCCCCTGCACTTGGCGTCGCTGCCGCGCTGTCCGCGATCGCTTCGTGGTTCCTCGCCGTCTTCCTGGTCTACAGTCTCCTCGCGCTTGGGGATCTGCTGCGCCATGTGTGGAAGATTGAGGCGGCCGTCCGCGCGGGCGATCTCGTGCGCGCGCGCATCGCGGTGAGCGCGCTGGTCGGCCGCGACACCGACCGCATGGACGACGCGGCATGCCGCCGCGCTGCGGTCGAAAGTCTCAGCGAAAACCTCGCCGATGGCTTCGTGAGCCCGGTGTTCTGGTATGTGCTGGGCGGCATTCCTGGCCTCGTGCTCTTCAAAGTCGTCAGCACGATGGATTCGATGGTCGGCTACAAGACGCCGCGCTATTTCGAATTCGGCTGGTGCGGGGCCCGCCTCGACGATGCGATGAATTACGTGCCCGCGCGACTGACATGGGTCGTTGTGGTGGGTCTCGCCACTGTGCTTCCTGGTTACTCAGGACTCAAAGCGTGGAGCATCGGCCTTCGGGATCATGGTGTGCTCCTGGGTCCCAATGCCGGATGGAGCGAGGCCGGCGCCGCAGGCGCGCTGCAGCGGCGCCTCGTCGGCCCGATCTGGCTCAGAGGCGAACTCGTCACTGACGTATGGATTGGCGATTCGCTCGATCCTCCGCTTCAGGCGGGTGGTGACGTGACGCGCGCGATGGTTCTGGCGCTTCTCGCCGGCGCCGTCGTTGCGGCCAGCAGTGTTGCCGTGCTCACCGTACCCTGAGTCGCGATTCGAAATTGTTATCGGCCTCCTCACGCGGGGTCAGGTGCGTGAGGGTACGCAGGGCCGGGGTCCGTCCCGGGAAGGGAGTTCGTCCCGGGACGGACCCGCCGGACTAGCGCGGTTTCGACTTCTTCGTAGTGTCCGGCTTTAGCCGGACCAAGTTGATCGGCACCGCCGTGTGTGGTCCGGCTAAAGCCGGACACTACGACGTTTCAGAAACCGCTCTAGAACCGCACGCCGAAGGAGATGCGATACGAGCGCGGCGTGGTGTACGCGAACCGGCTGATCGCCCTGCCGAAGTTCGGGCCGTAGTCCCCGTTCTCGGACGTGACCGTCTCGCGCGTGCCCTGCTGATTGGGCGAGGTCGCGGTGACGGTGACGCCCGGCACCGGCAGTCCCTGCGCGTCCACGACGCGGCCCGAGATCGTGCCGGTGGTGCTCTGCGCGGCGACCGCGCCGGCCAGTGCCAGTACCAGCGCGCACACCACGCCCAGTTTCATCTTCATGCACTCCTCCTGGACCGAATCGAAGCATCTCGGCCATGGGCGCCGCAATCGAAGGGTGACGGAACGCGCGCCCGGCGGGTCCGGGCGCGCGTTTTCAGGGACGGGAGACGGACGCTAGAACGTGTAGCGAATGGCGCCCCAGACGCGGCGGCGGCCGCCGTCGGTGGCCCACTGGTTCAGGAAGTTCGACGAGTTGATGCGGCCGTCCGGGATGCCGAAGTTGCGCGTGTTGGTGGCGTTGAACAGCTCGATGCGGATCTGGATGTTCTGGCCGTTGGCGAACCGCGTGTTCTTCATGATCCCGATGTCCATGTTGCCGATGCCGTCGGCGCGCAGCGAGTTGCGCGGCACGTTGCCCACGCGCTCCCCGGCGCAGGTGGCGCTCGGCATGCCGCACAGCGGCCGGAAGAGGCGCGCGCCGCCGGCGGCGATGAGCTCCTCGACCGTCATGCTCGAGACGTCGAGGTCGGTGTTCATGTTCGGCCGGATGGCGTTGCCGACGAGGCCGTCGATGCCCGCCAGCGCGCCGGTCGGGTCCACCCCGTTCAGCACCGTGAACGGCGCGCCGCTCTGGAAGGTGAAGAACGAGCTCACCTGCCAGCCGCCGAGGACCTTCGCCGCGGCCCCCTGCTGGTCGCGCATCCACGGCAGCTCGTACACGAAGTTGCCGGTGAGCCGCTGCGGCCGGTCGTAGGCCGACCGTCCCTTGTCGGCGCCGATGTTGAACGAATCCTGCGGCACCGCGACCTCGCCGCTCGACGGGTTGAAGACCTCCGAGGCCGTGTCCTCGAAGCGGCTCCAGGTGTAGTGCAGCCCCGCGCTCAGCCCGTTGCTGAAGCGCTTGTCGAGCTGCGACTGGATCGAGTGGTACCACGACTCGGCGGTGTTGGCGCGCCGGCGGATCACGCCGCGGGTCGGGTCGACGCGCGGGCCGTTCGGGCCGCCGAACGGCTGCCGCGGGTTCCCGTCGAGCGTCTGGAACAGGCCGTTGCCGAACGTGCCGACGTAGCCGACGCGCAGCGCGAGGTCCGTCGAGAGCTGGCGCTCGACGCCCAGGCTGAACTGGTCGTACGCCGGCGAGCGGAAGTCGTCGGCGACGACGGTGCGCGTCAGCAGGTTCGGGTCGGTCCCGGCGGGGACGCCGGCCGGCGTCGACTGCAGCTGCGCGAACGCATTGGCCAGGTTGCTCCGGTTGATGGCCGCCACGTACGGGAACGAGCTCGCGATGTTGAGCGCGAGGTTGAGGAACGCGTAGTCGTGCGTGCGCGCGTAGCCGCCGCGCACCACGAACCCCTCACGCCCCGTCAGCAGGCGGAGCACGCCGGCCGCGTTCGCCGTGCCGGGCGACCAGTTGAACCCGAGCCGCGGCTCGAGGTTGTTCTTGTCGGTCTTCGGGACCGGGTTCAGCGCAAACACCCGGTTGTTGTTGTTGACCTGCAGGATGTCCTCGTTCAGGTCGATGAGGCTCTGGATGTTGTTGCCGGGGATCTCGTAGCGGAGACCGAGGTTGAGCGTGAAGTTGTCGCCCAGCCGCCAGTCGTCCTGCGCGAAGTAGTACTGGTCCCACCACGTGTAGTAGTTGATCTCCGACCCGCCCGGCAGCGGCTTGTTGATGTTGGCCGCCTCCGCCGTGTCGTTCACGAACGTGTTCAGGTTCGTGTAGCGCAGCAGCCCGCGAATGGTCGGGAAGAAGAAGCTCTTCACCCACTGGTTGCGGAGGTCGAACCCCGCCTTGAACAGGTGGTTGCCACGCACCATCGTGATGTTGTCCATCACCTGGTAGGTGTCGTTGTAGCGGAACTGCGGCAGGTTCACGGCCAGCCCGATGGCCGTGCGGTTCGACGCCGCGTTGAACCCGATCATCCCCAGCTCGTTGATTTCGATCGACGGGATCTGCAGCGACTTCGCGTCGTCCGGCCCGGTCACGACGCCGAGGTGCGACCACGCGATGCGCGCCTCGTTCGACGTGTTCGCGCCGAACACGCTGGTCATCCACACGTTGAGCGAGTGGGTGTTGGCCGGGCTGTTCGAGGTCAGGCCCGGAGGCGTCACCTGCACCTGGCCGGTGTTGTCCGTGGACGTGTCGCTGAACAGATACCGGCCGACCAGCTGATGGTTCGGCGTCACCTGGTGGTCGATGCGCGCCGACCCCTGGTTGTTGTTCAGCATCTGCGAGCCGGAGCCGGTCAGGTTGCCGAGCGGCACGACGAACGTCTGCCCGCCGAGCGTGAACGTCGCCGAGCGGCCGTTGGGCGTGCCCGCCGGCAGGTGATCGAGCAGCGCCTGCACGTGCGGCCGTCCCGTCGCCACCGACTGCAGCACCGCGCGGCCCGCGTCGGTCGGCGCGCCCGTCAGCGTGAAGCCCGTGCCGAGACGCCGATCGGTCCAGCGCTGGTACGAGCCGAAGAAGAACGTGCGCCCGCGGTTCACCGGGCCGCCCACGGTGCCGCCGACCTGGTTCTCGACGCGGAACGGCGCGGACGTGCGCCTGGCCGCCTTGTCGAGGTTGCTCCGCGAGTTCATCGTGTTGTCGTTGTGGAACCAGAAGCCGGAGCCGTGGAACTCGTTGGTGCCGCTCTTGGTCACCACGCTGAAGATCGAGCCCGCCGCGCGGCCGAACTCCGCCGCGAACTGGTTCGTGATCAGCCGCACTTCCTGGACGATATCGGTGTTGTTGATGGCCTGCTGGCGGCCGGTGACGCTCGGGTCGTTGCTGTCCTGGCCGTCGATGATGAAGTTGTTCGAGCGCAGGCGCGCGCCGTTGGAGGCGTAGTTGGCGTCGATGGTGCCGGAGGCAAACCCCTGCTGGCCGCTGCCCAGCTCGCTCACGCCCGGCGCCGAGCGGGCCAGCGTGAAGATGTTGCGGCTGCCGAGCACGGGCAGCTCCGACACACGCGTGGTGTCGAAGCGCACACCGACTTCCGCGTTGCGCGTGTTGAGGAGCGGCGCGTCGGCGATGACTTCGACGAGCTCGGTGACCGCCGCCGGACGAATCTGCGCGTCCACGACGGCTGTCTGGTTCAGCGACAGCGTCAGCCCGGACCGCACGTAGCGTGAGAACCCGCTCAGCTCGACCACCAGCTCGTAGTTGCCGACCGGCATGTTGAGGAAGCGGTAGATGCCTTCCGCGTCGGTCGCGACCGAGCGGCTGACGTTGGTTTCGACGTTGCGGACCGTGACGGTGGCACCGGGCACCACGCCGTCCTGGTTGTCACTGATCGTTCCCTGGATGGTCCCGGTGGTGGATTGCCCCGCCGCCGGGGCCGCTGCGATCAGGCACCCGAGCAGTACCACCACCGAGAGGCGTGCGTACGCCGTCCTCATAGCCACTCTCCTCCTTTGAAGCCGCGAAATTCTTGCACGTTTGAGATGAGAACTGTGACCGTTCGTCCCCGCGATTGTCTCACTTGCAGGGCCCAGAAGCTGTGCAACGGGACGAGAGCTTATCATTGCATTGCGAATCGTGAGTGATCCATGATTTTGGTTCGTCATCGCGTTCCTCATGGATTATTCGTCCCACCCCGATCCGGCCTTTTCTCGTAACTAGCTGAAATGGCGTCACTTAGAAGTTAACGACTTCGCGGTACGCGTTTTCCGTAAAGGTTCGAAGCTACGTAAAGGGAACAACAACGTTTCTCAAGCGCTCTACGCGCTGACCGGGCGCAAGCGCGAGGCGGAGTCCGCGGTGCGCGCGGCGGAACAGTCGGGCTTCCGCGTCAACCCGCAGCTCAAGGACGACATCCGGCGGATGTCGACGCAGGTGGTAGGTGGTAGCGGGTCGTAGGGGCCGACGTTTCCGCCGCCAATGCTTCGGCGGACCCGATGTAGCTTGAGCGAAGGCGGGCAGGTCGATCCTTCGTCTGTACGCCGCCGGCCGGTCCTCATCTCCTACCGGCGCTTCGTACGTAGTGTCCGGCTTCAGCCGGACCCGCAAGTAACAGGGCGCCGACCGTTACCAGCGCGCTGCGGCCGTACTGCGTGAAGCCGAGGTCGGAGTCGCGGACGGCGTGCGTGAACGCATGCCTTCTTCAGGAGCAAAGCGAGCGCCAACGAAAACGGGGCCGACCTGAAGGTCGGCCCCTACAGCTTCTTCGTGTCCTTCGTCTTCCTCTTCGTGTCCTTCGTGCGTTAGAACTCGAAGCGCGCGCCGAAGGATGCGGTGAACGGCCGGCCGACGGGCGGACCGAAGCCCGGGCCGTACAGCGACACCGGCTGCAGGAACGCGCTGGCGGAGGCCGCCGAGCTCTGCTCCGGCCGGAGCGTGAACGACAGGTTCTCCGTGTTGAACACGTTGAACAGATCGGCATACACGCGCAGGACGTTGCCGCGCACCGGGAAGCTCTTCGCGACGCGCACGTCCGTGTTGAAGAACCGGCCGCTGCGCTCCTCGATGCTGCCGTCCGGGTTGACGACAAAGGCGGAGCGCCGCGAGTTCACGCGCATGGGCCGGCAGCCGTTCGGGTTCATCCCGCGAATGGCCGCGAGGTCGCCGCGCGCGCGGAACGCCGCGTTCAGATCCGCGCCCTCGCAGAAGCGATCGAGGATGTTGGTCTGCCCGTCGCCGTTGATGTCGAACCCGACGATCGGCGTGTAGGGACGCGACGACGCCCACTGGACCAGCGGCGAGATCTGGAACCCGCCGGGCAGGCTGACGTTGCCGCTGGCCACGATGCGATGCCGCTCGTCGTGGCGGGTCGGCCCCCACTCCTCGTCGCGGAACTGGTGCTCGGGGCTGACGGCGATGCCGTTGCCGCTGTACGAGGCGGTCGGCTGGCCGCCCCACGCGCGCGAGTTGGCGAGCACGTAGCTGATCGACAGGTTCGCCCACGGCGTGCGGCCGCGCAGCGTCGTCGTCCACGAGTCGAACAGCGACTCGTTGGTCGTGCCGATCATGTTGATCTGCCCGAGCCGGTTCGCGCCGAGGCCCGCGCGCACGAACGCCTCGTCGAAGTACCGCGACGCCGCCCCCGCCGGGCAGCGTGACGAGGCCGGCGTCGAGCCGGGGAACGCCGGGTCGCAGATGTGCCGGATCTGCGGGTTGATCACCTGGACGCGGCCCTCGTCGTAGCCGCGGCTGTGCACGTAGTCGCTCGAGACGACCCAGGTGCCGCGCAGGGCCCGCTCGAAGCCGACCGAGACCTTGTGCACGTAGGGGTCGCCCATCGCCGGATCGTTGATGCGGCCGAACGATCCGCGCGGCAGCTCCGCGAACGTGAACGACGGCGGCGGCGGCAGCGGGTCCACGCCGAAGCGGAAGTTCGGGAGCTGGCCGGCGCCCACGTTCGCGTTCGTGAACCCGAGGATCTGCGAGTAGAACTCCGGCCCGCTCTGCGCCATGGAGAAGATGGTCAGGTTCTGGAAGACCTGGTCGTAGAACAGCCCGTAGCCGCCGCGGACCACGAACGAGGCGTCGCCGCGCGGGTCGTAAGCGAAGCCGAGGCGGGGCTGGAACTCCTTCCAGTTCGGCGTGGTGCGCGACAACCTGTCCGCATCGCCCGCGATCGCACGGGCGCGCGGCTCGTCGAGCTGTCGCAGGAGCGTGATGGTGCGGTTGCTCGCCTGGTCCGGCAGCAGCCCGATGTTCGCGTCCCACCGCAGCCCGAGGTTCAGCGTCAGCGAGCGGTTCACGCGCCAGTCGTCCTGCGCGTAGAAGGCGAGCTGGTGGAAGACCTGGTCGTGCGTCGCCGAGCCCGCGAAGTAGTTCAGCAGACGGACGGCGCCCGGCGTGGCGAATCCCTGCGGGTAGCGCGTCCGGTTCGTCGTGATGACCGACGGGTCGTCGAAGAACGTCAGCTCGTAGCCGAACGCGCCGAAGTAGAAGTACCCGCCCAGGTCGGTGTGGATGTAGTTGGTGCCGAGCTTCAGCCCGTGATCGCCGGCGAACCACGAGAAGTCGTTCCGCATCTGGAACTTCCGCTCGCTGGTGGCCTGCGGCGTATTGGGCGCCGGCCCCAGGCGCAGCCCCGGCGTCGGGAAGATCAGGATCGGATCGTCGGTCACCTGCAGGATCTCGTTCTGGAAATCCTGGAAGTGGAAGGTGAAATCGTTCAGCCGGTTGTCGCCGATCTGAAAGGTGTGCTTGGCGATCAGGCTGTGCAGGTCGTTGGAGTTGGTGTTGCCGCCCTTCAGGTCCGTGGCCGCGGGGTTGGCCACCTGATCGTTGGGCGACGAGTTCTTCTGCAGCGAGTAGCGGTAGACCATGTTCTGGCGCGCGGTCAGCTTGTGGTCGATCTTCGCCGTGAACAGCGTGTCGTCGTACGGCGTCGGGATGGCGCGCACGGCGGAGGCGCCGGGAATCGCCGCCACCTCGTTGAAGACGGCGCTCGAGCGGATGGGCGTCTCCGCGCCCGGCTCGTCGAAGCGCTCGATCGCGCCGAAGAAGAACATCCGGTCGCGCCGGATCGGGCCGCCGATCGACCCGCCGTATTCCCAGCGCTCGAACTTCGGCTTGATGGCCCCGCGCTGCTGGAAGAAGTCCTTCGCCACGAGCGAGTCGTTGCGGAAAGTGCCGAGGGCGGAGCCGCGCAGGTCGTTGGTGCCCGACTTGGTGATGACGTTGAGGATGCCGCCGACCGCGCGGCCGCTCTCGGCCGTCCAGCGGTGCTGCAGCACCTGGAACTCCTGGATCGACTCGAACGCGAAGTTCTGGAGCTGGCTGCCGACGACGTTGTCCTTGTTGTCGCCGCCGTCCACGTTGACGTCGAGCTGACGGCCGTCGCCGCCGTTCATGGCGAAGTTGCCGACGCGCGTCTTCGTCGGATCGAAGCCGCCGGCCGGGCGGGCCTCCGGCATCATCACCGCGATGTTCGCGAACGTCCGGTTCAGCGTCGGCAGGCTCGAGATGTCGGTCGCCGTCACGACGCCGCTGATATCGGAGCGCGTGGTCTCGATGAGCGGCGCCGCGCTGCTGACGAGCACGGCCTCGGTGAGCTGGCCGACCTGCAGCTCCAGGAGCACAGTGGGCCGGGCGCCGACGGCCACGTCGACGTCGTCACGCTGCGCCCTGCGGAAGCCCGTGAGCTCCGCGGTCACGGTATAGCGTCCAGGCGGCAGCAACGTCACCGTGTAGACGCCGTCCTCGTTGGTCACGGCGGTGCGCGAGAACGAGGTCGCGGGATTGGTCGCGGTAACGGTCACGCCCGGGACCGACAACCGGTCGGCATCGGTGATCCGGCCGGTGATTTCACCGGTCGTCACCTGTGCGGACGCGGGCGCCGCCAGTGCGCTCATCAGGAGCGCTGCCACGGCAATCCTGATCGCTGTGCGAATCATGGTGTGTCCTCCTCCACATGGAAACATAGCACCGACCGCGAATCCGGATTCTTGGCGGCCTTTACCATCCGGATGGATCCACGCGCGGGATCCACCTTGCGCTGTTTCAGCGAAGTCAAGTTGTTCGAGGCACTTACAGCATCAAGTCGGCCTGGTATGGCTTTTCCGTACAGTCGGGGTCATACTCCCGTGGATCCAGCGATTCACGGCTGGAGACCAGGGGCCCATCCCGGTGTTCAGGGGTCTGGTCCCGCGCATCCTTCTAAGGAGGAACAGTGAGCAGACGACTCACGCTACAGCTGGGATGTGTAATCCTGGCCATGCTGGCCGCGCCCGTCTTCTCAAGCGCCCAGGGCGTTCAGACGGGTGTTCTGTCGGGGTCCGTGAGCGACCCTGACGGGTTGCCGCTCCCCGGCGCAACAGTGACGGTCACCTCCCCGGCGCTCCAGGGTGAGCGCACGGTGGTCACGGACGCGATTGGCGCGTACATCGTGCGCGGCCTGCCGCCGGGCACCTACACGGTGCGGTTCCAGTTTCCCGGCACCGCCGACGTCGAGGAAACGACGGTCGTGCCGCTCGGCGGCGTCGCCGACGTCGATGCGACGCTGCGCCTCGCGGGTCTGCAGGAAACCGTGCAGGTCACTGCCGAGGCCAGGCCCCCGGCGCTCGCCGTGACGCAGACCGCGACGAACCTGACGGCGGAAGTCGTGAACGTGCTGCCGACGGGCCGCCGCCCGTTCGAAATCGCGCAGCTGGCGCCGGGCGTCACCGACAACACGCCCAACGTCGGCCAGGTGGCGGTCGGGGGCGCGTTCGCCTTCGACAGCCTGTTCCTCGTCGACGGCGTGGACACGAACGACAACCTGTTCGGCTCGTCGCACGGCCTGTTCATCGAGGACGCGATCGCGGAAACGCAGGTCATCACGTCCGGCGCATCCGCCGAGTTCGGCCGCTTCGCGGGTGGCGTGGTGAACGTGATTACGAAGAGCGGCGGCAACGAGTTCTCCGGCTCCTTCCGAACGAACTTCTCGAAGCCGTCGTGGACGCAGGAGACGCCGTTCCAGCGCTCGCGCAACCAGCAGAACGCCGAGAGGCTGTCGAAGTTCTTCGAAGGGACCATCGGCGGGCCGGTCGTCCGCGATCGGCTCTGGTTCTTCAATGCCAACCGCTACGAAAACTCGCAGACGGCCCGCGCGCTCGCGCTCCAGGGGACGTCGTACAGCGAGGGAAACAACAACAAGCGTCTCGAGGTGAAGCTGACGGGCACGCCGGTGGTGAGCCACATGGTCAGCGGGACGTTCCTCAACAATCCGACGAAGCAGGCGAACCGGCCGGCCATCAACGCAGACTTCTCGTCGGATTCCGCGACGCTCGTCAACCGCGAGCTGCCGAACCGCCTGTGGGTCCTCAACTGGAACGGCGCGCTCACCAACCAGGCCTTCGCCACCTTCCAGTTCTCGAACAAGACGTTCGGCTTCCGGGGCGCCGGCGGCACGAGCGCGCAGATGATCGACTCGCCGTACCTCTCGCGCGGCGTCGTCGCGGGCACCGAGGCGAACCGGCACTTCAACGCGCCGTATTTCAGCGCCAATGACCCGGAGGATCGCAACAACCGCCAGTATGCGGGCAGCGTGTCGTACTACGTCACCAGTCCGTCGGTCGGACGGCACGACCTGAAGGTCGGCGGCGAGCACTTCACCTCGTCGCGCAACGGCGGCAACTCGCAGTCGGCGACCGGATTCGTGATCCGCACTGACTACCTGCTTGCGGGCGGGCGGCCCGTGACCGACTCGGCCGGGCGGCTGATCCCGGTATTCAGCGGCAACGCGGCCAACCCGGCGGGCGCCGCCACACGGATCGAGAACTGGATCTCGGTGCCGGGGGCGGAGCTGCAGATCCGCACGCTATCGCTGTACGTTCAGGACCGGTGGACGATCACGGACCGCCTGACCGCCGACCTCGGGTTGCGGTTCGAGGATGTCAAGTCGGAGGCGACCGGCGACATCGTCGGCGCCGACACACGGACGTGGCTGCCGCGCGTCGGCGTGAGCTACGACGTGACGGGCGGCGGCGGCCTCGTCGCGCAGGCGACCTACGGGCGCTACTCGGGTCGCTTCTCCGAGCGCGCATTCGGGCGCAATACGAACGTCGGCACGCCGAGCCTCGTCAACTACGCGTACATCGGGCCGAGCGGGCAGGGGCGCGACTTCGCGCCGGCGCTCGACCTGCGCAACTACGCCGTGATCGGCGGCAACTTCCCGACCGCCAACGTGTTCTTCGACCCCGACCTGTCGTCGGCCAAGACCGACGAGGTCACGCTGTCGCTCGGCCGGGAGCTGGGCGGCGGCGGCCACGTCAAGGCGACGTACATCTGGCGCGAGACCGGCGGGGTCATCGAGGACTTCATCGACGACCCGTCCCTTGCGGGCAAGACGACGGTCATCCGCAACGGGGTGAACTTCGGCACCTTCGACAACGTCACGTGGCGCAACGCCGACGGCCCGGACCGCGACTACCAGGCGCTGCAGTTCGATTCGCGGATCGCGGCGATCGCGCGGCTGCCGATCTTCGCGAACTACACGCTGCAGATTAAGAATCACGGGAATTTCGAGGGGGAGGCGGCCAACCAGCCGGGCAACGGCTCGATCTGGTTCGATTACCCCGAGATGTTCTACGAGCGTTACTTCCCGTACGGCCGGCTCGACGAGTTCCAGCGCCACAAGCTGCGCGTGTGGACGACGTACACCCAGCGGTTGGGCGCGTTCGGCAACGTTGACGTCTCGCCGCTGTGGCGCGTGAATTCCGGGCAGACCGAGAGTCTGTTCGCCACCGGCGTCCCGATGTCGCCGATTCAGATTGCCCGCAACCCGGGATACGCACGCGCGAACACCACGACGGCGAGCCTGTTCTTCGGCGATCGCGGCATCGAGGAGTTCAAGGGCTACGGTGTCCTCGACCTGGCCGTCCGTTACGGCGTGCCGGTGTGGCAGACCGTGCAGCCGTGGCTGCAGGTGCAGATCTACAACGTGCTGAACAACCAGAAGCAGATCAAGTGGAACACGTCAGTGACCCGCGATCTGTCCAGCCCGCTCGACGCCATGGGGCAGCCAACCGGGTTCACCCGCGGCGCCACTTTTGGCCAGGCGACGGCCAACACCCACTTCCCGGGCTGGTCGACCGGCGAGACGGGCGGCCGGACGTTCCGGCTGGCGCTCGGCGTTCGGTTCTAAGCCCTAACAGCGTTCGAGCATCCCTGGGCCTCCAGACATCGATGTCTGGAGGCCGGGGCTCGGGGCCCGGGCCGTCCTTCACGCTTCTGCACGCCGGCCTGATCGGTTCCGGCGGCGGCTCCGTTGTATAGTGCGTGCACTCCGACCAATGAAGCCGGGCCGCCGTTTCATGCCGGGGCGCCTCCTCCTCTCCCCGCGCGAGCCGCTGGTGGCGGGAGGCGCCGCCGAAGCGTTCGAGCAGCAACTGCAGCAGCTTCTACGAACAGGAAAGGCCAACCTGGTCGTGGATCTGTCAGACGTGACGGCTATCGACAGCGCCGGCATCCGGGGACTGGTGCGCGGCCATACGACGGCGCAGCGCCTGGGCGGTACGCTTCGCCTGGCCGCCGTGCCGCCCGTCGTCTCCGACACGCTCGCGGTCGCGCATCTGGGCAGCGTCTTCGACTGCTACGACTCGGTCGAGGCGGCCCAGATCGCCGCATGGCCGTGGCAGAAGATCGCGGTCGGCGCGGCCGGCGCGGCGCTGTGCGCGGCCCTGGTCGGGTCCGGCCTGCGCTGGCCGGAGACGCTGGCCGGGCTCGGCACCGCGACAGGCACCGGCGGCCTCTTCGCCGCCGACCAGGGAGACGCGGCGCCGCGCATCCATCCGTTCATCGAGCTGTCGAAACTCGTCGCCGCGCTGCTCATCGGCGCCCTCGTGACGTGGGTGCATCGACCCGCATCGCACGAGCGCCCCGTGGCGCGCTCGATGGCGCACGCGCAGATGCTGCTCTGCATGGCCGGCGCGCTGATGATGATCGTCATCGGCAACTCGCTCGCGCGCGCCTTCGGCGTCGTCGGCGCCGCCAGCATCATCCGGTTCAGGACGCCGGTGGACGACCCGAAGGACGTCACCATTCTCTTCATCCTCATGGGGCTCGGGATGGCGTCGGGCCTCGGCGCGTTTGCGGTGGCGGGGCTGGGGACGGCGTTCCTCTGCGTGGCCCTGCTGGCGCTCGACCAGTTCAACGAGCCGGAAGCGCGCCTGATGGCGGTCGAGATCGCCACCGAGACGCGCGAGTTCCCCTCCAAGCAGGTCGAGGAAGTCTTCGCCCGCAACCAGATCGTGTTCGAGCCGCGCGAGATCAGCCAGGGCAAGAAGTTCGCCGTCCTGTACCACACGTGGCTGGACCAGGGCGCCACGATCGACGACCTGAGCGCGCAGCTCCGCGGCATCCCCGGGATCACCGGCGTGGGCTGGGAGCAGCCGAGGCGCGGATGAGCGCGGCACGCGCCGGTACGTGGACCGAGCGGGTCGTCACGGCGCCGGCCGAGCGGCGCGCGGCCATCGTCAGCGTCATCCGGCGCGCGCGGCGGCGCATCACGCTCTCCCTCTTCCGCTGCACCGACGACGGGATCGTGGGCGAGCTGGCCAGCGCGGTCGATCGCGGCGTGCAGGTGGACGTGCTGGTGACGGCGCGCGCCAAGGGCAGGAAGAAACTGAAGCGGCTGTGGAACGTGCTCGAAACCACGGGCGTGACCCTCCATCCCTATTCCGATCCCGTGGTGAAGTACCACGCCAAGTACCTGGTCGCCGACGATGGGCCGGCGATCGTGGCGTCGTTGAACTTCACGGGCAGGTGCTTCCGGAGCACCGTGGACGCGCTCGTGGTCACGCGGGATCCGGCGGTCGTCGACGGCCTGCTGCGCCTGCACGACGCCGATCGCGAGGGACGGTCGCTGCCCAAGGGCCTCCCCGACCGCCTGATCGTCGGCCCCGAGCGGGCACGCCAGCAGTTCACCTCGCTCATCAACCGCGCCCGCACGAGCATCCGGCTGATCGATCCGAAGGCGTCGGATCCGGTCCTGACGAAGCTGCTCGAGACGCGGCGGCAGGAAGGCGTCGACGTCGAGGTGCACGGGCAGAAGTCGGTCGGCGGCCTGCGCTCGCACGGCAAGCTGATGCTCGTCGACGATCGCATCGCCGTCGTCGGCAGCCTGGCGCTGGCGGCGATGAGCCTGGACTTCCGGCGCGAGGTGGCGCTGACCGTCACCCGGAAGTCGGCCGTCGCGACCATCGCGCAGCTGTTCGAGTCCGCCGGCGCGGCCCTGAAGAAGGGCGTCGCTGCCGCGGCGGTGGCGCTGGCGATCGCCGCGCCGGCGCGGGCGCAGGCGCCCG
>Ga0194120_10005460_pt1 | contig 18718 bp, 18 predicted proteins | sample TA2MahCa65mmetaG_FD_148642 | JGI IMG/M metagenome (GOLD analysis project Ga0194120, IMG submission 148642) | Freshwater microbial communities from Lake Tanganyika, Tanzania - TA2015019 Mahale Deep Cast 65m | ecosystem: Environmental > Aquatic > Freshwater > Lake | place: Tanzania: Lake...
GCCTGCGCCCCGGCGACCTCGTCGGCGCCATCGCCAACGAAGCCGGGCTCGCCGGCAACGAAATCGGCCCGATCCAGATCGCCGACCGCTTCTCCCTCGTCGAAGTCCCCGCCCCCGCCGCCCACCATGTAATCGGCGCCCTGCGCGGCACCACCATCCGCGGCCGTCGCGTCAACGTCCGCCTCGACCGCGCCGACTGAACACCGCGCTCACCCCGCTCGCCCCGCTCCCTGCGCACAGGGGAGCGAGGGCTCTCGATCTTGGTCGGTTCCAAGGGGCCTGGACTGTCGCGCATCGGCCTAGGGCGGTACGATCTTCAGCGGGCTGCCATCAAAGCGAGAGCCCGCCGAAAGTCGTGCAAGCACTCGTCGAGGCAACGTGACTGTTCTCGCAGGCGCCTATCGGGTCTGGCGGATGCTGGGTACGGGCATCTCGTTTGCGCTATTTTACCTCGGGTGTCTGACCGTGGGCCCGACCGCGATCGCCTGGGCCCTTCTGGCGATTCGGTCTCCGCAGAAACGCGCCCGCTTCCTGCAGCGAGCTTTCCACCGCCTGTTCGGCTGGTTTGCAGCCTTCATGCAGATCGCCCAACTCGCCCGCTTCCGCTGGATCGGGTTCGAGTCACTCGGTCCCCCGTGCGGAAGGCTGATCGTGGCCAATCACCCCACGCTCATCGACGTGGTGCTGCTGATCGCCCGGCTGCCCGAGATGGACTGCATCGTGAAGGCGGAGCTGTTCGAGAACCGGTTCACCCGCCATTGCGTGTCTGCGGCCGGTTTCGTGCCCAACTCGGCCGGGCAGGCTGTGATCGACGCCGCTGTGGATCGACTGCGCAAGGGCCACGACGTGCTTCTGTTTCCTGAGGGGACACGCTCCGCGGTGGGCAGGCTCAACGCGTTCCAGCGCGGCGCCGCGCGGATTGCGCTGGCAGCGGGGTGCGATATCATTCCGGTCTTCGTCCGCTGCCAACCTCCGATGCTGTTCAAGGGCTCCCAGTGGTACGACACTCCTCGGCAGCGACCGCGCATGGAACTGCGGGTCGGAGCTCCGGTTCGCACACGCGACCTGCGAGGCGATCCGGACCAGACTCCCGCTGCGACCCGAGCCCTGACGGAGCTGCTGGAACGGCGCTACAGCGAGGAGCTCGGTCTTGAACGCGCGTGAACGGCTTGAACTCGAGATCAAGGAGTTGATCGTCAGTTCGCTGGCGCTCGAAGGAGTGCAAGGTGCGGAGATCGACGCCACCGCTCCGCTGTTCGGGGCGGGCCTCGGCCTCGATTCCATCGATGCCCTCGAGCTGGTCATGGCGCTGCAGCGCAAGTACGGGTTCAAGGCGTCCGAGTCTCCGGGATTCGGTCGAGAGACCCTCGCTTCTGTCGCAGCCATCGCGGACTTCGTCGAACGACTGCCCCCGGCGCAGCTACCCGCATGAGAACTCGCGGCGAGATCGAGCGCGAGGTCGTGGAGACGCTCGCCAAGGCATTCAACCTGCCCAAGGAGAGACTCGTGCTCTCCGCCCGTCTCGTTCAGGATCTCGACCTCGATTCGATCGATGCGATTGACCTCGCCGTGCAGCTCGAGGCCCGCATCGGGGTGACGCCGAAGGGCGAGGACTTGCGCACCCTGAGAACGGTAGGTGACGTCGTCGACTTCGTCGAGCGCAATCAAGGCGCGGCCGCCGGGCAAGCTCCGCCGACGTCCACATGAAATGGCTGCTGGGCCTCGTCGGCGCGCTCTACCCCCTGCTGATCGCCGCTGGCCTCGTGCGCTTCGAACCGAGGACCGTGGCACTCCCGGTCCTCGGCCTGATCCTCGCGAGGGCTTGGCTCGGCAGGCATGCGCTCGCGAGGCTTCCGAGGGCCACATCCGTCGCGGGAGTGGCGGCGCTGGCGGCGCTGGCGACGCTCGCGGCTTTCGCGGCGCTGGCCAACAGCGAGGCCTCCTTGCTCTTGTTGCCGGCTTGCGTGAGCCTTGCGCTCATGTCGTTCGGGCTTTCCACGCTGATCGCCGGGCGCCCCCTGATCGAGAGCTTGGCTCGGATGCAGGTTGACTCGCTTTCGGAGCCCGAGGTGCGCTACTGCCGCCAGGTAACGTGGGTCTGGGTCGGTTTCCTCGCGGCCAACGGAGCAGCCATCGTGGCGCTTGCGCTGCTCGGGCAGCGCTCCCACTGGGCGCTGTACACGGGCGTGATCTCCTACTTGCTGATCGGGGCGCTCTTCGCCAGCGAGTACGTCTACCGGCACTATCGGTTCCGGCGCTACCTCGGCGCTCCCACCGATCCCCTGCTCATGCGAATGTTCCCACCACGCGAGGGCGGCCGCTGAGGACTCGATGGGCGCGGAGATCTGGTGGAATCCCGACGGGCCGCAGCGCGTGGTCGCAGTCGGACCTCACGGTCCGCGCACCGTGGGCGCCACGCAGTCCTGCTTTGCCTCCGTGGCGTCGCGACTCGAGAGCGAGCGGCCGTCCCGCGTCGTGCTCCACTGCGCCAGCGCATGGCAGGCGCTCGCGACGATCGGAGCCTGCTGGTCGCGAAAAGTGCCCGTCGTGCTCGCGCCCAACGCCGAGGCGGGAACGCTCGCGGATCTCACCCGCGACACGGATCTCGTGCTGGTTGCGCACGAGGTGACCTCGCCGGATCCGTCCCCGCTCTCAAGCGGTCCGACGGCGCCGTGGAGCGCGCCCCTCGACAGCGAACTGCTCTTGATCTGCACGTCGGGCTCCAGTGGAGCCCGCAAGCTCGTGGCGAAGACCCCGCGCCAGTTGTTCGACGAGTGTCGCACGCTGGAATCTGCCTTTGGACACCGTATGGGCAAGGCGCGCGTGCTCGGCAGCGTCTCCCATCAGCACATCTATGGCCTGCTGTTTCGCGTCTTCTGGCCATTGCTCTCGCAGCGCGTCTTCTTGGAGGAAGTCGTGCTCGACCCGCAGCGGACCCTCGACGAGCTGGACATGCCTGAGGGAGCGATCCTCGTGCACTCGCCCGCCTATCTGGATCGCGCGCCAGAGCTGCTGGACCTTCGACGGCTGCGTGGCCGCTGTCACGCCATCTTCTCCTCGGGTGGTCCCCTCGGAACGCGGACAGTGGAGCGCGTCCGTGAGCAAGCCGGCTCGGCCCCGATCGAGGTGTACGGATCGACTGAGACTGGCGGCGTGGCGTGGCGTCAACGCGACGGGAGCGCCGCATCGGAGGACTGGAAGACGTTCGACGGAGTTCGGGTGATCGAGCATGTCGGACTGCTGTCCGTGCAATCGCTCCATACGGGCCAGGCGCTCGTATGCACCGCGGATCGGGTCCATCTGCTGTCGCAGGACCGCTTCCGGCTGCTCGGGCGCGACGACCGGATCGTGAAGATCTTCGAGGAGCGCGTCTCGCTTCCGGAGATCGAGGAGCGCCTGCAACGCTCGGAATGGGTGCGCCGCGCGGCTGCCACGACCTTGGAACGCTCCGGCACAGCGCGCGTCGCGGTCGCCATCGAGATCGGGGAGTCGGGCCTGAAGGCCCTGTCCCGGATCGGACGGTCAGCCATGGCCGAGCGACTGCGCGGGGAGCTTGCGGAGTACTTCCGGGCCACTGCCCTGCCGCGGCAGTGGCGATTCGTGGAGCAACTCCCCGTCGACTCCCAAGGCAAGCTCGCGGAGGAACACGTGCGTCGGCTGTTCGACGTCGGCGGCTCGCAGAATCTCCCGGCGTGGCGCTCTCTCGAGGAAGTCGGTCCGGGAGAGCGGCGCATCCACTTCGACGTTGGACCGGATCACTGGTTCCTGCGCGGCCACTTTCCGGGCTATCCGGTCGTGCCCGGTGTCGTTCAGTTGCACTGGATCGTGCGCTGGGCCGAGGACTGGCTCGGCAAGCCCGTGAACGCCCACACCATCCAAAACCTGAAGTTCAAAGACGTGCTGACCCCGGGCGCGAGTTGCACCGCAGTGCTGCAGCTCGAAGGCGATCGACTGGCCTTCCGGATCCACAGCACGAGCACGGAATACTCATCGGGACGTATCATCCTGCGCCCGGAGGGCGAATCGCCCGCCGGCCATGGCAACTGACACGCGGGCGTTCGCGCAACTCGCGCGCTCGCCCCGCGAGGTCGGGTGCCCATCGAGCCCCGTCATGTTTCGCCCCACTGCGCTGATCGGCATCTACAACCACGGCGGGACCATCGCCTCAGTGGTCGGACCCCTGCGGAGGCTGGGGCTGCCCTGCCGCATCGTGGACGACGGGAGCGACGCATCGACCAAGCGCTGCCTCGACGATCTCGTGCGGCGCTCGGATGACGTGAGGGTCCACGCGCTGCCGCGCAACTCAGGACGCGGTGCGGCGCTCGCCGCGGGTTTTGAGCAGATCGCCTCGGAAGGTTTCACACACGCCCTCGTGCTCGACGCGGACGCCCAGCACGACACCAACGACGCAGCGCGCTTCCTCGAGGCGGCGAGGAGCAACCCGGAGGCCCTCGTGCTCGGCAGTCCCCGCTTCGGCTCCGATGCTCCGCTCGCTCGAAGGCTCGGCCGCAAGCTCTCGGTGTTCTGGGTTCACGTCGAGACGCTCTCCACCGCAATCGACGATCCGCTGTGCGGCTACCGCTGCTATCCGGTGGCCTCGACGCGCAGAATTCTCGCAGGCCGTCGGGTCGGGACGCGCATGGACTTCGATCCCGAGATCGCCGTGCGACTGGCTTGGGCTGGGGCTCCCCTGATCAATCTGCGAACGCAAGTCCGCTACCCCGAGAACGGGATCTCTCACTTTCGCGTCTTCCGCGACAATGCGCGCATCTCCTGGATGCACACGCGGCTGGTCTGCGAGATGCTCGTGCGCAGCCCCCACCTGTTGCTCTCCAGGCGCCCTCGCCGGATCGAGGTCGAATCGTGAGCTGGCACCGCGATCAGGAACGTGGCTCCGCCCTCGGACTCGCGTCACTCGCCTGGGCTCTGCGCTGGCTCGGATTCTGGCCTGCGCGAATCGTGAGTGAGCTCGTGGTGGCGTACTTCTTCCTGACCGGTGCGCGAGCCCGGGCCGCCTCGCGAAGCTACCTGCAGCGAGTGGAGCGGATCCCGGCCGCTGCGGGCAAGTTGCCTAGGGGCCCACGCCTGTGGCAGTCGTACCAGCACTTCCGGACGTTCGGCTGCGTCAGCCTCGACCGCCTCGCGCTGTGGACTCAGATGGCAGCACGATTCCGGATCGACTTCCCCCAGCGCCCTCTGCTGCTCGAGCTGCACAACAGCGGAAGAGGTGCACTGTTGCTCGGGGCTCATCTGGGGAGCTTCGAGGCGATGCGGGCACTGGCGGATCGAAGCGGCAGGCCCGTCTACCTGCTGATGTTTCAAGGGGCATCGCCCAAGCTCTATGCCCTGCTGCGGCGAGTGGCGCCCCAGCTGGAGCAGCGCATCCTCCACGTCGCTCCGAACGATCCGTCCGCCATTCTCGAGCTGCAGCGCCATGTCGACGCGGGCCACTGGATCGCAATCTTGGGCGATCGAAAGGAGCTGGCGAGCGCGCGTCGCGTCGCGCGAGTCGATCTGCTCGGTGCGCCCGTCGAGCTGCCGCAGAGCCCGCTGCTGCTCGCCTCCCTGCTCGGCTGCCCCGTCTTCACCGTGGTCGGCCTGCGCCTGCAGCCTTTCCACTATGAACTGCATGTAGAGCGCCTCGCCGAGCGCGTCGTGCTGCGCCGAGGCCAGCGGGATTCGGACCTGCGTGGGTTCTTGCAACTCTACGCGCAGACCTTAGAACGCATGTGCACCCGCGCGCCTCTCCAGTGGTTCAATTTCCACGATCTGTGGGACCTTGCCCCCACGCCGATCGAATCCGCATCGCGGAGCGAGACCCAGCATGCATCCTGATCGTGCGCACGAGGGCGCCGTACCGCGGACGATTCTTGCCAACGGGCACCTGACCATCGAGGACGTCTGCGCCATCGCTCACTGCGAGGCGCGCCTGCAGCTGACCGAGGATCCGGACTGGCGCCGCTCGATCTCGTACAGCGCTGAACGCCTTCGAAGCCGCGTCCTCGGCGGACAGACCGTGTACGGCATCAACACCGGATACGGGGAGAGTTGTGATCGCCCCGTGCCAGCGGAACTGATCGAGGCACTCCCCGCCAACCTTGTTGCGTATCACGGCTGCGGGCTCGGGGATGCGTTCGATGAGCCCTCGACGGCTGCGGTCCTGGCCGTGCGGACGGTCTCCCTAGCGCGCGGCTTCTCCGCCGTGCGCGTCGAGCTCCTCGAGAGCCTGTGCGCGCTGCTCGATCGCAGCATCCTGCCCCGGATACCTCAGGAGGGTTCGGTGGGCGCGAGCGGTGACCTGACCCCCTTGTCGTATGTGGCCGCCACTCTCGCGGGACAGCGCACGGCGCGATTCCGTGGGCAGTGGCTGCCCTCCTCCGAGGCCCTGCGAGCGGCCGGCCTGGTCCCGCTGCAGCTCGCACCCAAGGAGGGGCTCGCCATCATGAACGGCACGGCCGTCATGACGGCGCTCGCCTGCCTGGCCTTCCAGCGAGCCCAGGCGCTGTACGAGCTCGCGTGCATCGTCACAGCGCTCGACGTGACGGCGCTCGAGGGACAACCCGGGCACTTCGACGCTCGGCTGTTCGAACTCAAGCCGCACCCAGGGACCATCGATGCGGCGCGCAGGATTCGCGACTGGCTAGGTTCGACGGAGCCAGAGGCGGTCCAGGACCCCTACTCGCTCCGCTGTGCGCCTCATGTGCTCGGAGTGCTCGCGGACGCACTCGTCTGGATACGGCCATGGATCGAGACCGAACTCAACAGCTCGAACGACAATCCGCTCTACGACCCGGCCTCGGATCGCATCCTGCACGGCGGGCACTTCTACGGGGGGCACATCGGCTTCGCGATGGACGGCCTGAAGACCGCTGTGGCCAGCGTCGCGGACCTGTTGGACAGGCAGGTCGCACTGCTCATCGACCCGCACCGCAGCCGCGGCCTGCCCCACAACCTGTCGGGAGCGCCGGCGGCACTCGCGCACGCCCACCATGGCTTCAAGGCCGTGCAGATCGGCGCCTCCGCATGGGCCGCCGAGGCGCTCAAGCTGACCATGCCCGCCACTTCGTTCTCCCGCTCGACGGAAGGACACAACCAGGACAAGGTGAGCATGGGGACGATCGCCGCTCGTGACGCCCTACGCGCCATCGAGCTTGCCGAGCAGGTCGCGGCGGCGGGGCTGCTCGCCGGAGTGCAGGCGCTGTGGTTGCGCTCCGGAAAGGAAGCAGGCGCGGGACTGCGCTCCCGGCGCCTCGACACGCTCGTCCGATCCGTGCACGAATGGTCGGCGCCCGTGAGGGAGGATCGTCCACTCGAAGCAGATCTGCGAGCGGCGCTCGAGCGCTTGCGCTCAAGACCGGATGGCCTCGGCGCCCTGCTCGGAACGGCGGTGAGAGCATGCTGAAGTTGCTGCTGCCGGCGCTGCTCCTCACGTGCCTGCCACAGGCTGCGGAGCGCCACAAGGTGCTCGAGCATCCGATCGAGCTCGCGAGCGCACCCGAGGCGTTCCTGAAGCTGTCGGAATCCCTGAAGCTGGCCGATCCGATGCGGGCCAGCTTCAGCGAGGAGAAGCGCATCCGCGCCCTCAGGAAGCCTCTCAAGAGCTCCGGCAAGCTCGTGGTCTCCAAGGAACACGGGCTGTATCGGCAGCAGGTCGAGCCCCGAGCGGTCGAGCTGCTCATCCAACGCACGGGAATCAGCCAGCGCGACGCCGTCGGGACGGTCGAGCGATTTGATGCGACTCAGCAGCCCATCGTGCGCGCCTTCATCGACGCGTTCCTGCTCGTGCTCTCGGGCGATCGTGTGGCACTCGACGGGCAATTTCGCCTGCATTTCGAGGGCACGATGGAGCAGTGGGCGCTGGGACTGGTGCCGCGCAAGGAACCGCTCGCGAAGGTCATCGAGAGCATCGTGGTCGAGGGACGCTCGGACAAGGTCGAGCGCTACACGATCCGCGAGGTATCGGGCGATTCCACCAGCGTGACTTGGACCGAAGTGACGACGAAATCCCCGCTCACCGACGATGAGACGAAACGCTGGTTCAGCTGGGGCACGTAGGCTCCTCGCTCTGGGCTGGGCCGCTGGCTTGCTGGCGATCCTGGCTTGGCTGGGGGCCATCTTCGCGGGAGGCCTGCGGACCGAGACGAGCGTGCTCGCGATGCTCCCACGAGACGAGCGAGACCCGACACTGCATCAGCTCGCTAGCCAGCTCCAGGGCCAGTCCGCCCGCCGGCTGTACTTCCTCGCGGGGCACCCCGACGCCGAGCGCGCGGAGCAGCTCGCCGAACGCGTGGAGAAATCGCTGCAGGAATCGACGCACGTGCTGGACGTGCGCGGCCGTCGCGACGCGGAGTTCGGGACCGCGCTGCACGATCTGTATTTCCCCTACCGACACCAGATCCTATCTCCGCGAGTGCGTGCGGAACTGCAGGGGCCGGACCCCGTGGGCGCCAGCATGGAGCGCATCACGGGCGTGCTCGCCAGCCCGCTCTCGAGCGTGGCTGCGCGCTCGCTGGAGCAGGATCCGCTGCTGCTGGAGTTCGAGTTGCTACGTCACTGGTCCGAGCAAGCGCTCGGGTCCCTTGGCCCGGCTGGCTACGTGTGCGGACGCGAGGGCGAGCGAACCTACGCGCTCGTGACGGCGACCATCGCCGCCGATCCGTTCGACTCGCAAGGCAGCGATGCTGCACTGGAACTGGCCGAGAAACTGCGTTCCGAACTCGCACTCGAGGAGCCCGACGCGGAGCTCATCGTCTCTGGCGTGCCGCGCTTCGCCGCGCATTACCGTCGATCGGCGGAATCGGAAGTGTCGTGGATTGGAACGCTGTCGACGCTCGGCACCCTCGGTTGCGTCTGGCTAGTACTGCGCTCTCCGCGCTTCGTCGTGCTAGCCGCCCTTCCCGTCCTTGCCTCCGTCGCGTGCGGCACACTTGCCTGCGTGCTCGCGTTTGACGAGCTGCATGCGCTCTCGCTCGTGTTCGGGACGACGCTCACGGGCATGGGAGTGGACTATGCGCTGCACTACTTCTTCGTCCATCTTCGAGCGGGCCGCGATTGGAATTCGCGGGCCGGTCTGTCCTCGATCCTGCCCGCGATCACGATCGGTGCGCTCACGAGCATCATCGGCTTCTCGGGTCTGTGGCTGACGCCGTTTCCGATCCTGCAGCAATTCGCGCTGTTTGCGGCGGCCGGCCTGGTGGGAGCATGGCTCACGGTCGTGACCGTGCTGCCAGCCTTGCTCGAGCCACCGTACGCAGGCAGTCAATGCGCGTGGTTCGGCTACCTGAGCGATCGTTGGCTCTTGGCGTGGGACAAGGTCCGACAGCGTGCGGCGGTTCGCGGAGCTCTCGCCGCAGCTGCCGCTCTAGCCTGCCTGTGGCTCGCGAGAGCCGAATTCCAGGACGACATCCGCGCGCTGCAGTCGGCCCCTCGGACGCTGCTCGAGACGGAAGCGCGCGTGCGCAAGATGCTGGCCCGCACGGACGATGTGCGCTTCGTTCTCGTCGAGGGCGTCGATGAGCAGGAGACTCTGGATCGGCTCGCACTGGCCGAAGCTCGTCTGGCGGCACAGCGAGCCGCCGGCGCCATCGGTGGCACGCTGTCCGTTGCGCCGTTCCTCCCCAGCCGACGGCAGCAGGAGCTCGACCATGCGCTGGTGCGGCGCGCCGTGGGAGACCGCATGGCCGAGTGGCGGGTCGCGCTCGACGAACTTGGATTCGAACCCGCCCCGATCGCAGCGCTGGAGACCTCGGTGTCCGGTCCGTTCGATCGCGTTCTGGACGCGCAGACGCTGCTTGGCAGCCCAGCCTCCGAGCCGCTGAGGGCGCTCTGGTACGGAAACCCGCAAGGCGGCCATGGCGCGACGATCCTGCTGCGCGAGCCCGTGGACGAACAGCGGGTCCGGACCGCGCTCGTCGGGTTGCCGGGCGTGCAGTGGGTCGATCGCGTTGCGGACCTTTCTGGCCTCATGGCTCGCCTGCGCAGCGAGACCTCACGCCTCGTGACCTGGGCGTACGGGCTGGTCTTGCTCGTCTTGCTCGTGCGCTTTGGACCCGCGGCTGGATTGCGCGTGCTGTACCCAGCCCTCATCGCGGCCGGCGGCACGCTGGGCATTCTCAGCGCGTTCGGCGTGGAACTGACTCTGTTCCACGTGCTCGGCCAGCTGCTCGTCCTCGGACTTGCCATCGACTACGGAGCATTCCTCGCGGAGGACCGAGTCGCGGCCACGACGACCTTCCGCGCGGTGACGCTTTCGGCCGTCGTTTCGATCCTCGCTTTCGGCGCCATGGCGTTCAGCTCTGCGCCGCCGCTTCGTGCTCTCGGCGCAAGCGTGTCGATCGGCATCGCACTGGCACTTGCGCTCGCACCCTCAGCATGGCGAGACTCTCAGGCAACGTGAGAACTTTGCTCCTATCCTTGGCGGGGTTCGCGTCCTGCGTCTCGGCGGAGAGTGTCGCCATCTCGCGTCATGGTTCTTTCGCGTTCCAGGCTCCCCGCGCGCTCGGGGCCCACGTGGCCCTCGAACAGACCGTCGAGGCCTCGCATCGCGGCGAGATCCGCAAGCTGGAGTGCGTGCTCGAGGTCGACTCCTCCGAAGTGCGCCTCGTGGGCCTCACGCCATTCGGATCCATGGCTTTTTCATTGATCTACGACGGCCACCTGATTTCGGTCGAGGATCGCACGGGCGGCAACTTCCCCGCCGATCCCCGCGGGATTCTCGCGAGCCTGCAGCTGTGCCTCTGGCCCGAGTTGCCGGGCCTGCAAGGACTCTCCGTCACCGAGTCGCTCGATGCCAAGGGTCGCCATCGAACGCTGCGCCGGGATTCGGTGGACGTGATCTCGATCCACTACACCTCGACCGCCAGCCCGTGGGAGGGCACGATCGAGTTCGTGCACCACGAGCGCGACTTCGCGCTGCGCATCGTCACAAGCGGGTGGAGTAAGCTCGACACGTGACCTTTCCCCAGCCCAGCGAGGTACTGCCCCAGCAGTTCCCCATGCTCCTGATCGACCAGATCGTGGGCCACGACGAGCAGGCGACGGCGGCGCTCGTGAAAATTCGCCTGAATAGCCCATTCTCCGGCGACCGAGGTCGGGTCGATGCCTACGCGGCGCTCGAGTACATGGCTCAGGCCGCCGCTGCGCACTCGGGACTGCGCGCCCTCGCCAGCGGAGGCAAGGCGCGGATCGGCTACCTGCTCGGCACGCGCAAGCTGGTTCTCGAATGTGCCCATTTCGATCACGGACAGGTGCTGCGGGTCACCGCACGCGAGACGTGGACGGATGGAGAGCTCGGGAGCTTCTGCTGCTCCGTGATCGATGTCCAAGACGGTCGGGAGCTCGCCAGCTGCGTGCTCAGTGCCTTCTCACCGCTTCAAGATCCGCGCGAGGGACTGGCTCGTGCGCTCGGAGACATGACGGGGCGTTAGACTGTTCCGCATGAGACTCGCGCAGCACGTAGGGGCCGGCTGGAGTTCGCAGGGCGAGGCAGACGCGCCCGGAGTCCTGATCCGATGAGACGCCGGGTCGTCATCACGGGCGTCGCGGGTTGCTCTCCTGTCGGCAACGACTGGCCGACGATTCGCACCGCCCTTCACGAAGGCCGCTCGGGAGTCTCGCTCACTCCGGCGTTTGGCGAAGTGCACGGAATGCAGACCCGGCTCGGCGGTTGGGTCCGCGATTTCTCGGTGCCCGATGACTACCCGCGCAAGAAGATGCGCACGATGGGTCGCGTGGCGCAGATGGCGACCGTCGTGACCGCGCAGGCAATCCAGCGCGCGGGACTCGAAGGCCACCCTTCTCTCCACGACGGGCGGACTGGCGTGGCCTACGGGTCGACGTCCGGCAGCCCGGAAGCCTTGGAGGCCTACGCGCGCCAAGTCTTGCTGCAGCGAAGCCTGAAAGGCATTTCGCCCAACCAGTACATCCAGCTGATGAGCCACACGGTGGCCGCCAACCTCGCGCAGTTTTTCGAGTTGCGCGGACGCGTGATCCCGACCTGCAGCGCCTGCACGTCAGGGAGCCAGGGCATCGGATACGCCTACGAGTCCGTGCGGTTCGGTCGTGCAGACTGCATGCTCGCTGGCGGAGCCGAGGAGCTGCACATGGTGGATGCCGCCGTGTTCGACGTGCTCTTTGCGACATCGACCAGCAATTCCGAGCCCATACGGGCTCCCCGCCCCTTCGATGCCCGTCGGGACGGTCTGGTGGTCGCGGAAGGCGCCTGCACCTTCGTGCTCGAGGAACTCGGGCATGCGCGCGAGCGCGGCGCGCCCATCATCGGCGAGATCCTGGGCTTCGCTTCGAATTGCGACGGCGTACACATGACGCAGCCTGATGCACGCGGCATGGAGTCGGTGATGCGAGCCGCGCTTGCCGACGCGGGCGTCGTAGCGTCTGCCATCGGCTACGTCGGGGCGCACGCCACGGCAACGGAAGTCGGGGATATCGCCGAGAGCCACGCTACGTGGGCGGTGTTCGGCAGCTCCACGCCGGTGAGTTCCCTCAAGGGACACATGGGGCACACGTTGGGAGCCTGCGGCGCACTGGAGTCCTGGATCACACTTGAGATGCTGCGCGAAGGCTGGCTTGCGCCCACCCTGCACCTCGAGGAGCCCGATCCCCGCTGCGCGCCGCTGGACCATGTGCGGCAAGCTCCGCGTGCGACGAGTGCCCGAGTCGCCATCAAGAACAATTTCGCCTTCGGCGGAATCAACACGTCCCTCGTGATCAGCCCATGGTGCAACTAGAACTAGACTGCGATGTCGCGATCGTGGGTGCAGGGCCTGCCGGCTCGAGCGCCGCTGCATTCCTGCGCCTGAAGGGCGTCTCCGTGACGGTGCTTGAGCGTGAGGAGTTCCCCCGGTTCCACATCGGCGAATCGCTGCTCACGATGTCCATCCCGGCCCTCGCCCGCATGGGTGTCCGACTCGAGGGCGCGAGCTTCGCCAACTTGAAGCCCGGCGCACTCTTCATGCACGAGTCGTCGGGAGAACAGCTGCGCGTGGACTTCAGCCACGGTCTCCCCGGCACCTTCCCCCACGCCTTCCAAGTGGAGCGTGCGGAGTTCGATGCCGCGCTGGCCCGACGAGCCGGTGAGCTGGGAGCGAGCCTTCGCTTTGGATGCGCCGTGCGAAGCTGGGAGGAGCGCGAGGAGGCTGTCGTGCTGAAAGGCGACTTTGGCGAGCTTCGCGCCAAGGTCGCGATCGATGCCACAGGCCAAGATGCGCTCTTCGGCCGACGACAACGGACGGTGGAGGCACTCGATCGTTTTGGCAGATGCGCCAGCTTCTCGACGTTCGCTCCGGTCCGAAGCGAGACCGCGCGTCGCTGCGTCGGGAATGGTGACATCCTGATCCTGCTGGTCGATGCAGGCTGGATGTGGCTGATCCCGCTCACGCAAGGACGCGTGAGCGTCGGAATCGTCGAGCGCAACCCCAAGCCGGGTCTGTCGGCTGAGGAGGTGCTGGGGTCGACCTTGCGCGATTCGAGATTCCTGAGCGATTTCTTCGCTGGCGCCGAGCCCATCCAGCCCTATCGCAGGATCGCGAACTACAGCTACTACAATGCTCGCCCTGCGAGTCGCCGCTGCCTGACTGTCGGCGACGCGAGCGCGTTCCTCGACCCGATCTTCTCGTCGGGCGTGACCGTGGCCATCACGACCGCTGAGCGACTGGCCGAAGCAGTCGCGTCGGCCATCGCCTCAGGAACCGAACCGGACCTGAGTGACTACCGGGAGCAGTGCCGCAAGGCTTACACGACGTTCGACCGACTCATCGAGCGCTTCTACCGCCCAGAGTGGGTTCGCAACGTGTTCTTCAGCGCCGGCAAGGAGGATCGGATGCTGCGCGAGTTCACTGCGATCCTGGCCGGCGACGTGTGGCGAGACGATAATGATGTCCAGCGCATGTTGCTCGGAAGCGCGAGCCGTAGTTTGACTTCGAGCGCGTGATCTGCGAATCTCTTCACGTTGGGTTTACCCGCTTCCCGAACCACATTGAGGCCTTACCTTGAAGCAGACTCTTCTCGCGCTCCTCGCCGCCATGACCCTGGTCGCCTGCTCCATCAAGCAGAATGTTCAGCCGGTGAGCATTCCCATCCAAGAAATCTGTGTCGTCGACAATCCAGACGTTCTCCACGAAGACTTCGGCAAGGCTTACGTCAAGGAACTCGAAACTCTCGGGATCCGAGTCAAGACGCTGGCGCCGGGCAGCGACGTCTCAGGATGCGAGTTCACGACCACCTATACGGCAAACTGGCAGTGGGACCTCGCACTCTACCTCTGCTTTGCTGAGCTGCGCGTATTCCACCAAGGCCGCCAAGTGGGTACGGCCGTTTACGACTCGCGATCCGGCAGTGCCAACATGAACAAGTTTGTCAAGGCCGATTCCAAGCTAAAAGAGTTGGTGCAGCAGCTCTTCCCGCCTACCACGTCCAAGTGACTTCGACGTGAGCCGCATGACGCGGGGGCTAGCGCCTCACTTTCTGCTGTAGGTGCGGCACCGGCACGGCTGCCGGCCGCGCCGCTGGCTCGGGCGCCCCCCAGCCGACTCGCGAATGGATGTGCACCCGAGATTCGGGCACGACGGCTGAACTATTGACTCAACGATTTTATCTGGGGCTTCTCGGCATTCCTGGTAGATGCCGAATTCGGCCCGAAAGGTCACTTGGGCGGCAGTGTCGAAAGGGACGCAAAGAATGGCGCCCGTCTTGCATCAACCGCATCGCGGAAAGCCTCATGTCCACGGAAAATTGCACAGAGCGCGAGCTCAGTGAACGACCGGCGGATTGGCGTTTTGACTTCTGAGTTTCCAATCAGGTGACTGTGCGCAACGGCTGCCATGAGAAAGGAATGCCTCACGAAGCGCTTGTCTTTTGTGTGGGTCATCTTCCACGGAGTCGGCGATCTTCGATCGACCAAAGCGCCGCGATAAGACTATCGATTCGCGTCGACATCGATTCCATTGAAAACAGATGAATTTATATCAACAGATGTCCAATCGCCGTACGGCAATCGCGCCACCGGGTGCCGACCACGCACGCAGATGGAGCAGATGCCACGCCAAAAAGTCCAGCGCGCGCGGCAGTTCGGAAGGACGCACTTGCGGGCGCTCTGATACATCGAGCCGCAGATCGGGTGTCGACCCGCCGACTCGGAGCAGCAGCGCGACCGCATGCGACACCTGCGGCACGTCCGCAAAGTTGGAGTACTCGCGGGGCAATGGGAGGTCGGCAGCGACCAGGAGCACGCGGTCCGAGCGAGACCGCTCGGCCAGACCAAGCGCCTCCACCAGCCCGGCCTCGAAAGTGGCACCCATCCCGGCAACGGAGCTCGAGGGAGCGTGATTTCGAGAATAAATCGAAAGTTGCCCGGCCGGTGCATTGTGGATCGAATGACTGAACGTTGTCGGACTCAGGTCACGTTGAGCAAGTATGTCCCGCTTCATCGCGAGACTGGCCTGAACTTCGCCATGACGAGATGCGAGCACGATCGGGAGACTTCCAGTCTCGAAGCCAGCGCAAGCTCGGCTAGCAACATGAAGCGCCATGCGTGTCAGCGCGCTCATCCGACGCCGCACCATGGCCGGAACCTCGCTGACATCGGGTTCAGCCTGTCCAATCGGCAGCGTGGGACGGAGAGCCCATGCTCGCCATGCTTCGGCTGAATCAAGCCCTGGGGCCCATGCAGCCCATGCATCGATCTGAAATTCGGTCATGCTATCTGAGCCTCGACCAGCAAGGCGCAGTTGCTGCCACCAAAACCGAACGAAGTGGACCCAAGGATGACTCTGCCAGACGGACGGATGACACGTCCAGGCTCGACCAAGTCTAGCCACGGAAGTTGAGCGTCGTACTCGCCGTCAAAATCGTGTGGAGGGAGCCGGAGCTCGTTACCGGCCGAATGCGTGGCGAGGAGCGCCCAGCAAGCTGCAAGCTCGAGCGCGCCGGCCGCACCCAAGGTATGTCCCAGTCTCGGTTTCGTGGAACTGCAGGGAATCCTGCCAAAGGCGCGTGACACCGCCTGTGCCTCGCTGCTGTCGTTCAGGTGCGTCCCCGTTCCATGCAGATTCAGGTAGGCAACGTCGGACGGGCGAATACCTGCGTCATCGAGAGCGAGCGTCATGGCACGCTCTGCTCCAGCGCCGTCGGGCAGCGGGGCCGACATGTGATGTGCGTCCGTGGACTCTCCAACACCAATCAATTGAATGCCGCCCGTCTCGCGCGTGACGAAGAACAGCGCTGCCGCTTCGCCGAGGTTCAGGCCGCGACGATTGCGACTGAACGGGTTCGTCCGGTCTGGTGCGACGGCCTCCAGTGCGCTGAATCCGCGCACTGTCAGGCGCGTCAACGCGTCGACGCCGCCCGCTATCACGGCGTCGCAAAGTCCGAGCTGTAGCAAGGAGCGAGCGCTGGCCAACGCCTTGGCACTGGAAGAGCAGGCTGTGGAAATGACGTAGCACGGCCCACGTGCGCCCGCGATTGTGGCGATAAACCTTGCGGGGCTTCCATGCTCGAGTTGGGAGTAGCGGAACGAGCGAGGCATGGATCCCTGCGCATCGAAGCCGCCGATCGCTTCAGTGGCTTCCTCGACGCCCGAGGATGTCGTGCCGATCACGACCCCGATGCGCTCGGGTTTGAGCCGGCAGCGCAAGTCTTCGGTTCTCGTCAGGAGCGGCTGCAGCGCAGCAAGCGCGAGAGCGTTGTTACGACTACGGAATTCCAGAAGCTCGTCCGGAATTGCGGGCAATTCGTCGTCGACCGTAGCGAGCCATGTTGGACCAGTTGCTCGCCAACCTTCGCGAGGACGCACCGAATCTGCCCTTGGAGCGAGCAGGCCATCGCGAAGCGCCTTCGGACCTTGCCCGAGCGCGCAGACTACCCCGAGTTCTTCGAGCCGGCACGGAGTGCGATGAGTGGTCAGCATCGTGCTCGCTCGGACTTTACCGTGTGACCACCCGCTTCGGCGCCGGCTCGCTCGACAAGCCCGAAATCCGGCTCGACGGGTGAGCCTTGGAGTCGGCTCCCTGCGCACAGGGCCCCCGGTGTCAGGGTAGTTGTCGCCTCGCCGGCTGAGGGGTCCCATCGCGGCGCGTAGCGCCGGGATGGGCTCGGCCGGGCACGCCCGCAGGGCGTGTCGCCCCCCATGGGGGGCGTGATCGTTCGAAGTCGAGTGGGGCGAGATGAGCATCAACGTGTTGCACCCCGAAGGATTCAAGGCGCGCATGGTCGCGCGGATGGCTGGCCCCGAGGGCATCAGCGCCTGCGCGCTCGCGCGGGAGGTCGGTGTCCCGCAGCCGACGCTGTCGCGCTGGCTGCGCTCTGCGCGTAGCGTGCGGGCCATGTCGCACCCCGAACAGCCGTCGAAGCGTCCGTAAAGCTGGAACAGCCAGGAGAAGCTGCGCATCGTCGTCGAGGCCGCCCGCCTCAAGCCCGAGGAGCTCGGCGCCTTCCTGCGGCGCGAAGGGCTGCACGAGGCGCAGATCCTGGAGTGGACGCGCGCGGCCACGTCCGGGCTCGACGGCCCCAGGCCGCCGGAAAGAACCAAGAAGGTCAAGAACGCGGAGCAGCGTCGCATTCGCGAGCTCGAGCGCGAGCTGCGTCGCAAGGACGCGGCGCTCGCCGAGGTCACGGCCCTGCTTGCGCTTCAAAAAAAAATCCGCGCCCTGTGGGGGGACGCGGACGATGGCACGGACACGAGGAGCGGGACGTGACCCTCGGCCTGATCGACGAGGCCATGTCGGCCGGCGCACGCCAGGTCAAGGCCTGCGAGCCATTCGGGCTCAGCGCGCGCACGCTCGAGCGCTGGCGCGAGCAATCGGTCGGCGCCGATCGCCGCGCCGGACCTCGCTGCACGCCGGGAAACAAGCTCTCTCCCGCCGGGGAGGAGCGCATCCTGGAGCTCGTGAATCAGCCGGAATTTCGCGATCTTTCGCCCAAGCAGATCGTGCCGATCCTGGCGGAGCGCGGCGAGTACTTCGCCTCCGAGTCCACGATCTACAGGCTGCTGCGCAAGGCCAGGCAGCTCCGCCATCGCCAGTCCTCGCGTCCGCCGAGCAAGCCCTACACGCCGACGGAATTCGTCGCTGCCGCGCCCAACCGCGTCTGGAGCTGGGACATCACGTGGCTGCCCTCGATCATCCGCGGCATGTACTTCCGTGCCTATCTGGTGCTGGACGTGTGGAGCCGCAAGATCGTCGCCGCCGAGGTGTACGACCACGAGTCAGCCGAGCTCTCAGCGGCGCTCGTCGCGCAAGCTTGCGAGCGCTGCGGCGTCGAGCCCGGCCAGCTCTCGCTGCACTCCGACAACGGCGGCCCGATGAAGGGCGCGACGCTGCTCGCGACGCTGCAGTCGCTGGGCGTCGTGAGCTCCTTCAGCCGCCCCGGCGTCAGCAACGACAACCCCTACTCCGAGGCGCTCTTCCGCACGCTGAAGTACCGGCCCAACTATCCCGAGCGCCCCTTCGCGACGCTCGAGCAAGCCCGCGCGTGGCTGCGCGAGTTCGTCCGCTGGTACAACACCTGCCACCGCCACAGCGCCATCGGCTACGTGACCCCCGACGAGCGCCACGACGCCCGCGACGCCGACATTCTGGAGCGCCGCAAGCGAACCTACGCCGCCGCCCGAGGGCGTCGCGATCACGTTCCTCGAGCCGCGCGAGCACCGGCTGCTCAAGAACATCCAGCACGCCACGGGCCAGAAGATCACGGTCTCGACGATTCC
>Ga0194120_10005463_pt1 | contig 18713 bp, 18 predicted proteins | sample TA2MahCa65mmetaG_FD_148642 | JGI IMG/M metagenome (GOLD analysis project Ga0194120, IMG submission 148642) | Freshwater microbial communities from Lake Tanganyika, Tanzania - TA2015019 Mahale Deep Cast 65m | ecosystem: Environmental > Aquatic > Freshwater > Lake | place: Tanzania: Lake...
CTCCCCCTGCCACGCCGCGGCAGGCCGCCGAGGACAAGGCCAAGCCAGGCGAGCGCGGCCGCGAGGCGGGCGTGGAGCAGAAGGTGGAGCCGGAAGACGGCGAGTAGGCGGGTTAGTCACAGCCCGTGTCGAACCGTCCCTCCGAGCCGCTCCTCGCGCTGGTGCGCGAGGCCATCCGCAAGCGCGGCCTCACCACCGGCGAGGTCGCCGACCGCGCGAGCATCGAACGTGGCGCGTTGAAACGGCGTCTCAGCGGCGTGGAAGACCTCTCGGTCGACGACTTCTTGCGGCTCGCCCAGGCGCTCGACTTGCAGCAGGAAGTGGCCGGCCTCGCGGGCCCGCCGCCCGAGGCGGGTCCCCGCACCCTGCGCGCCGTGGGCCCCGCCGTGATCGACGAGCCACCGCCCCTGGAGCCGGAGAGGGTGTTCGGGCTCGACCCCTACGGCAGCGTGGGCAAGCAGCTCGTGGAGCAGGGCTTTGCCCTCGGGCTCGACATGTTCGTGCACTTCGAGCGGGCTCGCATCGAGGGCAGCGGCGTGCCGCGCGCGGTGCTCGCCGACAAGCGCTTCGCCGAGGCCCTGCCCATCCGCTTCGAGCCGCGCTGGCACCGCCACAACGCGCCCGAGTTCCACGACGAGGAGCTGGTGGTGCGCCTGTCCTTCGACGCGCTCTACACCTGCCGGTTCCCCTGGGCGGCGGTGCGGAGCGTCAGCTTCACCGTGCCCGACGAGTCGCCGCCGGCCCCGCCGCCGGAGCCCGAGGAGAAGAAGCCGGCCCGGCCGATGCTCCGGCTGGTCAAGGAGTAGCGACTGCGGGTGGCGCTCGCCGCGGGGATCGTGCTGCTCGCGCTCGGCTGCCTCGCGCCGGCCTGCGGCGGCAAGAGCGTGGTGGTGACGGCCCCGCCCCCTACCCCCGAGCAGGTGGCCGCCCTGCCGCCGCCGGTGGCGACCAGCCGCTTCCAGCTCGGCATCAACGAGGCGCTGGCCGTCCCCAGCAAGTTCCGCGAACAAGGCGACTTGCCCCGGGTGGAGGCGGCGCTGGCGGCCGACATGGTCTCGGTGGAATGGCTCGGCGCCGACCTGGTGCGGGGTCACACCGGCAACTTCCCCGCGATCTCCTGCTCCGACCTGTCGCGACAGCCGGGCGCCATCGCCGACGCCGACGCCTGGGTTCGAGCGGCGGCGGGCAAGGTGCAGCTCGTGGGCATGGTGAGCCCGTGGCCGGGCAACCAGACCGGCAACTACACCGAGCGTTACCTGCCCTTCGATCTCGTCGCCTACGAGGCCTGCGTGCGCGGCATCGTCGAGCGCTACGATGGCGATGGCATCGACGACATGCCGGGCCTGCCCGCGCCGGTGTGGCTCTGGGAGGTCGACAACGAGCCCGACCTCAAGAACACCAACACCGCGCGGGGCGCCACCCGCGACTACGACCCGCGCCAGTTCGCCCGCCCCGGCGAGTACGCCACCGTGCTCATCGCCAGCGCGCGCGCCATCCGCGAGGCCAACCCCTCGGCGCGGGTGCTCGGCCTCGGGCTCTACCGTCCCCACGCGGCCAACGGGCGGGGCTACATGCGCGAGGTGCTCGCGACACCCGGCGCGGCCGACGCCATCGACATCGTCTCGCTCCACACCTACGCCGACGACGACGGCACCTTGCTCGCCAGCGGCATCGCCGCCGCCCGCGTGGAGCTTCCCGGCAAGCCCATCTGGGTGACGGAGACCAACGCCGACGACCGCGGCGGCGCCGAGGAGCAGGCGCGGCGGCTGGTGGCGATCGTGGCGCGATCGGCCGCCGCCGGGGCCAGCGCCGTCTTCTGGCACACCCTCGCCGACCCGCCCAGCCGGCCCGATCCCTCTGCCCCGGGCGGCATGCCGGGCACGGCGCTGTTCCGGAGCGTGCCCCGTGGCGGGGCGGAGCCGAAGCCGGTGGCCGAGGTGTTCCGTCGTCTCGCCGAGAAGCTGCGTGCGGACGATCTCGTAGGCGCGAGCATGCTCGGCGATGGTGCGGTGAAGCTCAAGAGCGGCGCGGTCCTGCTGTTCAGCGGGAGCGCACCGGTGGCGGGATCGGCCACGCACCTGCTCTCGGGGCAGCGTTTCGAGGCGGGCAGCATCGTGGTGGCCCCGGCCTGGATCGAGCCCGACAGCGGGTGACAGCGGAATGACCTTCCGCGACCTTGGCGTCCCCGGGCGCGTGCGTAAATTGCAGGCATGCGGTTCAGGGCCTCCCCCCTCGTCGTCGCGGTCGCGCTCGGGTTGCTGAACCCCAGCGTGCTCGTGGAGGAGTCGCGCGCGCGCAACCGCCCGAAGCCGAGCAGCAGCGCTTCGCTCGAGGAGGAGCCGCCCGCGCCCGCACTCGCGGTCCCGCCGGTCGAAGAGGAGCCGCCCGCGACCTGACACGCGCGTTAGCGCGCGCCGATGTTGCTCCTCCTCATCGGCTGCCCCGGGCCCTTCGCCACGGGTGACTTCGTCGTGACCGAGAACGAGGCCGGTGGCCTCGACATCACCCGCTACGACGGCAAGCCGCTCGTCTCCGACCTCCGCCTCGCCGTCGGCTCCGGCGACGAGGTGATCGAGATGCAGGGGGGCTCGTACCGCGTGGCCTCGGGCGAGAGCGAGTACGTCAGCCTCGCGCCCGACAACCAGCGCGGCGAGGGTTTCGCCCTCTACGACCTCGTCAACGACCGCGGCGACGTGTGCGCCACCCTCCGCGTGTCGGCCACCGGCTCCCGCGTACTCCTGGTGGAGGTGGCGGGCACCGGCGGCAACCGCGTGCGCTTCGACGCCGCCTGCACCGGCGACGACCACTTCGTGGGCGGCGGCGAGCACGCCTTCGACGTCGACCACGCCGGCGAGAGCTTCGCCCTCTGGGTGGGCGAGCCCGGCATCGGCAAGGTGGACACGGAGTCGCCGCCCGACGACTGGTTCATCACCGGCACGCGGCACGCCTCGAGCTACCCCGACCCGTTCTTCATCCGCCCCGAGCCGGTGGGGGTCATGGCCCTGACCGATGCCCGGGTCGACGTCGACCTCTGCACCGCCGATCGCTGGCACCTCGACACCTGGGAGCGCAGCGCGGCCTTCCTCGTACACGACGCCGACACCCCGATGGAGCTGGTGCAAGCTCACGCCCTGCTCAGTGGGACGCCCGCCATGCCACCGGACTGGGCCTTTGCCCCCTGGGCCGACGCCGTGCGCGGCGTCGCGCGCGTCGAAGAGGTGGCGGCCAGCCTGCGTTCCGCCGGCGCCCCGGTGTCGGTCATCTGGTCGGAAGACTGGCGTGGCGGCGAGGAGCGCGCCAACGGCTACCACCCCGTGCCCGAGTGGGAGGTCGACGAGACGCTCTACCCCGACCCCTCAGGGATCGACGCCGCCCTCGAGGCCCAGGGTTTCAAGTGGTTCGGCTACTTCGCCCCCTTCCTCGCCGAGGACACGGCGGCCTACGAAGAGGCCAGCGACTTCGTCGTCAAGACCGCCAGCGGCGAGCCCTACCTGTTCACCGGCGCCACCCTCGACATGACGGGGGCCCTCGACCTCAGCAGTCGCGACGGCTGGGACTGGGCGCTCTCCAAGCTCGAGGCCGCCGCCGACATCGGCTTCGACGGCTGGATGGCCGATTACGCCGAGTGGCTGCCGCCCGACGGCGTGGCCGAGGGCATGGACGTGATGGCCGATCACAACGCCTACCCGCTGTTGTGGCAGTCCCTGCACGCCGAGGCCCTCGACGGTCGCGACGCCACCTTCTTCGCTCGCAGCGGGTGGAGCGGCTCGCCGACCTTCGCGCCGGTTCACTGGCCCGGCGACCAGCGCACCAGCTTCGACACCGACGACGGCTTCCCCACCATCATCCCCATGACCCTCGGGGGCGCGATCGCCGGCGTGCCGCTCTCCGGCTCCGACATCGCCGGCTACCAGTCGATCGGCAACGACCCGAGCGACAAGGAGCTGTGGATGCGCTGGTGTACGCTCGGGGCGATGAGCCCGGTGATGCGCACCCACCACGGCGCCTACTCCGACGAGAACTGGCAGTTCGACAGCGACGAGGAGACGCTCGCTACCTTCGCCCTCTGGGGACAGGTACACGCCCAGCTCTTCCCCTACCTGCGCGGCCTCGCCGCCGAGGCCGAGAGCCAGGGGACGCCGCTCGTTCGCCCATTGTTCTTGCACTACCCCGGCGAGGACTGGGGCCGGATCGACGCGTGGTTGCTCGGCCCGTCGCTCCTGGTGGCCCCGGTGCTGGAGAAGGGCGCGCTCTCGCGCCAGGTCGACCTTCCCGCCGACACGACCTGGTACGACTACTGGACGGGAGACAAGGTACAAAGCGGCACGTTCAGCGCGGCCTGGGACGAGATCCCGGTGTTTGCGCCCGAGGGCGCGATCGTCCCCCGCTTCGCCGGGCCGGTCGATACCCTGGTCGACGGCCCGCTCGACGGTCTTGTCACCCTCTCCGACGCCGACACCGCGCGCGTGATCCGCGTGTTCGCCGGCGCGAAGGGCAGCTTCGTCGAGGCCGACGGCACCACCTACAGCACCGACGGGCAGGCCGACAGCTCCGCCGTCGCGACCGATACCCTGGACTCGGGCTCGATCAGCGCCGGGGGGCTGAAGCTGAGCATCAGCGGCGCGGTCGCGCGCACCTACACCGTGGAAGTCATCGCGCCCTAGTTGATCGCCCCGTTCACCGCCTCGGAGAACGACCAGAGCTCGACCAGCCCGTCGCGCAGGGGACCGAGCGCCCCGGCGAGCATCATGGTGAACATCGACGCGATCAGCGCGTACTCGATCACAGTTGTCCCGCCTTCATCGTGGATGAAGTTCTTGGCCTGTCCTCCTGCCGGATGAGCCTCTCATCGGCGGCGGGCGCGGGAGCTTGAGGCGGGGGCGGCAGGCGAGGCGGGTCGAGCTAAGTGAGGGTTCCCAGCAGCGCGTGCGCGGGGGCCACGCGAATGCCGTCGGCGGTGACGTGGTCGCGCGTGCCGACGGCGCTGACTTGCCAGGCCTCGGCGCTCGGAAAACGTTCCTTCAAGTACCGTAGCGGTGGGGACACCTCCGCGTCGCCCCACTTCACTTCGACGAGCATGCTGGGCGTGCGTCCCCGGGTGATCACGAAGTCCACCTCGCGCCCGGCGGTGTCGCGGAAGTAACGCAGCTCCACGTCGAGCCCCTCGGTGTCCTGGAGGAACTGCACGTGTTTCAGCAGGTGGCTTGCGACGAGGTTCTCGAATCGGAAGGCGTCGGACGGGGGCAGGGTCCAATCCCAGTGGTAGTGCTTCTGTGCCTGCTTCAACGCCCGGAGTCGCGGAGCGCCGAAGGGAGGCAGGCGGTAGATCGCGTGAAGCCGCTCCAGCGCGCCCACCCAGCTCTGGATGGTCTTGTGTGCCACCTGCAGGTCTTCGCGCAGGGCGTTGAGGGAGAGCGGCGATCCAACGAGCTCGGGCAGGCGAAGCGCCAGCAACTCGACCTGCCCGAGGTCGACGAAGCGCTCCAGGCTGGCGACCTCTTCGCGGACGAGCCGCTCGCGGTACTCGCGCGACCAGCGACGGGCGCTGCGCTCGGATCCACTGAAGTAGGGTTCGGGGAAGCCGCCGAGGGCGAGTAGCTCGAGGAGCTCGGCGTTTGATTTCAAGCCGAGCTCGGCGACGGAGAGCGGATGCAGCCGCAGGGCGTGGTAGCGCCCCTGCAGAGACTCGCCTCCGAACCGGTAGAGATCGAGGCGAGCGCTCCCGGTCACGAGCACTCGCTGGCCCGGTGGGCGCCCGTCGTACACCCCCTTGAGCCAGTTCCTCCAGTGGCGATACTTGTGGATCTCGTCGAATATCCACAGTTTCCCTGAGGGTAGTTCCTGGCGGAGGAAGGCCTCGCGGTGGCGCGCGATGTCGTAGCTCAGGTAGCCCTCGCTCGCGCCGCGCAACGATTGCGCGAGGGTGGTCTTGCCCACCTGCCGTGGCCCCGACAGCAGCACCATCTTCTCGCGCAGGTCGGACTCGAGCTGTGCTCGGAGGTAGCGGCGGCGCGGCGGCACGCCCGCATGTTACTGTGAAAATTCTACTGCAGTCAAAAAAACGCACGCTGATTTTCGACTGTAGTCGAAAAAAGTCACGCGTCGCGACTACCCCGCCAGCATCAGCCCGAAGCGGTCGGTCAGCTCCACCAGTCGCGCGGTGATCCCCGTCTCGAAGGCGGAGTGCCCGGCGTCGGCGATGATGTGCAGGTCGGCCTCGGGCCAGGCGCGGTGGAGGTCCCACGCGGAGCGGATGGGACAGACCACGTCGTAGCGGCCCTGGACGATGGCCCCGGGGATGTGGCGGATCTTGTGGGCGTCGGCGAGGAGCTGGTCGTCCTGCCGGAACCAGCACGCGTTGTAGAAGTAGTGGCACTCGATGCGAGCGAAGGCCTCGGCGAAGGCGTCTTCCTCGTGACGCGCAACCAGCGCCTCCGAGGGAATGAGCTTCGAGGTGCGGCCCTCCCACACGCTCCACGCGTGCGCGGCGGCGAGGCGGACGTTGGCGTCGGGACTGGTGAGTCGCTTGTAGTAGGCGGCGATCAGGTCGCCCCGCTCTTGCTCGGGGATGGCGGCCACGTAGTCTTCCCAGGCGTCGGGGAAGATCCAGTCGCAGCCCCCCTGGTAGAACCACTCCAGCTCCTTGCGACGGCACAGGAAGATGCCGCGCAGCACCAGCGCCGACACGTGCTCGGGGTGGGCCTGCGCGTAGGCGAGCGCGAGCGTGCTGCCCCAGGACCCGCCGAACACGAGCCACTTGTGGATGCCGAGCATGGCGCGGATGCGTTCCATGTCGGCCACGAGATCCCACGTGGTGTTCTCCCGCAGCTCGGCGTGCGGGGTGCTCTGGCCACAGCCACGCTGGTCGAAGAGGATGATCCGGTAGATGCGCGGGTCGAAGAAACGACGGTGCGCGGGCTCGGTACCGCCGCCTGGCCCCCCGTGGACGAAGACGACCGGGACGCCGCTCGGGTTGCCGGACTCCTCCCAGTACAGGGTGTGGATCTCGGAGACGCGGAGCATGCCGGTGGCGTGCGGTTCGAGGGCGGGGTGCATGGGCGCGGGGCTTATCCCGCCTCGCCGCGGCCTTCCGGCGGCGGGGTGTACACCCACTTGCCGGCCCGCGTGGGACGGTTCACCAGCTCGGCCAGCCGCGCCAGGTAGGTTGAACGCGGCCAGTTGACCGCTCCGAATCGCGCGAGGTGGTCCGTATGCACCTGGCTGTCGACGAGCTTGATGCCCGCCCGTCGCATCCAGTCCACGAGCGTGACGAAGGCCACCTTGCTCGCGTCGTCCACGTCGGTGAACATGCTCTCGCCGAAGTACATGTCGCCGATCGACACGCCGTAGAGTCCTCCCACCAGCCGGTCGCCCTGCCAGGCCTCGGCGGAGTGGGCGAGGCCGAGCTCGTGGAGGCGCCGGTAGGCCGCGAGCATGTCGCGCGTGATCCACGTGCCGCGTTGCCCGGGGCGCTTCTTCTGGCCGCAGCGCCTAATCACGTCGCCGAAGGCCGTGTCGAAGCGGATCTCGAAGGGGCGTTTCTTCATCAGCTTTCGTAGCGACCGCGGCACGTCGATGGCGGCCGGGTCGAGCACGAAGCGCGGGTCGGGCGAGTGCCACCAGATGGGCTCGCCCTCGCTGTACCAGGGGAAGATGCCCTGCTGGTAGGCCGCGACCAGCCGCTCGGGGCGCAGGTCGCCGCCCACGGCGAGGAGGCCGTGCTCGGCGTGCTCCGGCGGAGGGAAGACGATCTCGTCGACGAGTCGGTACACCGGCATGGCCGGGCAATCGTAGTCACGCCCCCGGCGCGCGTCCCCACAACGACGGCAACACGTCGTCACCGTGCTCGCTGGCGTAGTCGGCGAGGAAGGGCGCCACGGTGCCCTGGAGGGCGGCGGTTGCGCGCAGCGCCGCCTGCAGCGTCTCGCCCCAGGGCTGGTCGTGGGCGCGGGCGAAGGCCTCGCGCGCGAGGGGAACGACCTGCTCCTCGTGGGGCCAGCCCTCCACGGGGCCGAAGGGGTCGGCGGGGAGCGCGTCGTAGTAGGCGCGGAAGCCGGAGGTGGGCGCGAGGAGCGGGCGGAGGCCGTGCTCGTCGTTGAGCGCCGCCTGCAACCGGAGGCAAGCGTGCTCGCGCCAGTCGAGCTCGGCGTCGAGGGCGAAGCCCCAGTCGCGCTCGTGGAAGGTATCGACCCCGTTGGTGATCCAGTGGCAGAGCTCGTGGTAGACCATCTGGGCCAGGGTGTCGTCGGGGTCGAGCGTGTCGCGCGGGCCGAGCTCGAGCAGGCCGGTACCGTCGGTGGCCGAGAATATGGCCGGGTTGCGACGAATATGCAGCCCGAGGCGCCGTGCCGTCGCGAGCCAGATCACCTCGAGCGGGTCGACGTAGCGCGCGGTGATGGGGCGGACGTAGTCCATGCCGGCGCGCTATCGCCGGTGCCCGGGGCGCGCTACGGGGGCGCATGTCGCTCAGCATCCGATGCCTCCGGGGAGGCCTGTTCGAGGCCGAGCATCTCGCCAGCGCCTGCCTCGTCGAGGACGACCGGGTGCGCTGGCAGGTGGGTATCGACCTCGCCTCGTTCTGGCGCAGCGCCTGCAAGCCGATGCAGCTCGCCACGGCGCTGGAGTGCATGCCGGGAATGGATCTCAGCGACGCGGAGCTGGCCATCGGCGCCGCGTCGCACTCGGGACAGGCTGCCCACGTGGAGGTGGTTTCGCGGCTGTTGTCGCGACTAGACCTGTCGCCCGACGCCCTGCAATGCGGCGCGCACCCGCCGATGCACGAGCCCACCGCCCGCGAGGTGGGCAAGCCCACGGTGCTGCACAACAACTGCTCGGGCAAGCACACCTTCATGCTCGCCGCCTCGCGCGCCCAGGGCTGGGACCTCGACTACCGCTCGCCGGAGCACCCCCTGCAACGTCGTAACCGCGCGCGGCTCGACGAGTGGGCCGGCGTCACGCATGGGGTGGCGGTCGACGGCTGCTCGGTGCCCACCTTCCACGCGCCGCTCTCGGGACAGGCGCGGGCCTGGGCGCGCCTCGCTGCCGAGATGGCGGACGGCACCCCGGCCGGCCGTGTCGGCCTCGCGATGTCGCGGCAGCCCTTCTTCATGTCCGGTGACGGTCGCCTCGATCTCGCCGTGGTGACCGGCGCGCGCGAGCCCCTCGCGGTGAAGGTCGGCGCCGAGGGCCTGTTCTGCATCGCGCGCCCACGGTCGCGACAGGGCATCGCGGTGAAGGTGCACACCGGCAACGACGCGGCGCTGGCGGTGGCGGTGAAAGCCGTGCTCGCCGAGCTGGGCGTGCCGCTGGACGGCCCCTGGCCCTGGTCCGAGGTGCGCAACGTGCGGAAGGTCCTGGTGGGCGAGCGCGTGGCGATCATGTAGCGCGCACGAGCGACAGCGAGAGCCAACTGAGCAGGCGCGCACGAGCGATAGCGAGGGCCGCCCCCCAGTGAGCGCGGGCTCGCCAGCCCGCGCAGATCAAGACCAACATCCCCCGCCAGCCCGCGCAGATCAAGACCAACATCCCCCGCCAGCCCGCGCGGACCAGAGCGAACTAGGGCGCCGTGTAGACGTCCCCCCGCCCCTCCACCGTGACCGTGCGATTAGAACTCTCCGCGTTGAACGTAAAGATTGCCGCCGCCCGTGGCCAGATCTGCGCGCCGTCACTCGCGGCGGTGTCGTAGAGCGCAAGCACCCCCGTCTGGCGTGTCCACTCGCCGATCTCCACGTCTTGCGAGGTGGGCGAGGGGGAGAGCGCATCGGCCTCCGACGAGGACGTGGCGAAGGTGTTCATGCCGAGGTCGCCACCGGAGCACAGCGCCGTGTCGAGCGTGCTCACCGGCATGTCGAAGATGTACCAGTGCACCAGCAGCACGTCGCTGGGCGTGAACGGCTCGCCCGCGCTGTCCTGCGCCAGGCCGCTCCAGTCGAAGGTGACGGTGCTGCACTCGCACACCTCTTGCGACTTCATCACCTGCGCGAAGCAGGCGGTGTCGAAGTCGCTGGTCTCCGCCGTGTCGCCGGTGTCGGTGGGCGACGCGGTGTCGGCCGTGTCCTTGGGGTCGTCACCGGCGGTACACGCGAGGAGGATCAGCATGCGCCCGGCTATCAATCCTCGCGGAGGTAGGCCGCGACGTCGTCGTAGAGACCGGCCTGGTTGGCATAGGACACGTAGCGCTTCGCGGCCGCGAGCCACTCCCCGGTGGTGGGCCGCACGCGGTCGATGGCGGCCACCAGGTCGCTCTGGGTGATGGGCCGCAGCTTTCCGGAGCGGAGGGCCTCGGCGAGGGCGCGCTCGCTCGCGGCGTCGACGAGGTGATGGAGATCGGCGCCCGACCACCGATGGGTGCGGCCGATGAGGGAGCGCAGGTCGAGCATTTCAGTGGGACGATCTCGAAGGGCCAGCTGCAGGATCGTCTCGCGCGCGCCGGGGTCGGGCGGGGGTACGAACACCACGCGGTCGAAACGCCCGGGGCGGCGCAAGGCAGGGTCGACGTCCCAGGGCGCGTTGGTGGCGCCGATCACCAGGAGACCGTCGTTGTTGGCGCCGGCGCCGTCCATCTCCGCGAGCAGCTGGTTGACGAGCCGCCGCCCCGGCCCGTGCCGGAGCTGGTGGCGGGCGGCGCCGATGGCCTCCACCTCGTCGAAGAAGAGGATGCTCGGCGCCTTGGCGCGTGCCTCCTCGAACACCTCGTGCAGCCGCTTCTCCGACTCGCCGAGCCACATCTCGAGCACGGCCTGGATCTCCACCACCACGAAGCGGGCGCCGCTCTCCCCGGCGGCGGCCCGGGCGAGGTGGGTCTTGCCGCAGCCGGGAGGCCCGTAGAGCAGCACGCCACCGCCGAGCTTCTTGCCGTAGGCGCGGAAGAGGTCGGGGCGCTGCAGCGGGTAGACGATGTCCATCCGCAGGCGCTCTTTGAGCGACTCGAGGCCGCCCACGTCGGCGAAGGTGGGATGGCGCTCGGGTGGCTTCTCGGGGGGCGGGAGCGGCGCCGAGGCCACCACGGCGCGCCGCAGGGCAAGGTCGTGTACCACCGGCTCGACCTCGGAGATCAGCGCGTACACCTCCCGCGACTCGGCGAGTTGTCCCGTGCGGGCGCAGGCCACGGCCAGGGCGCGGAGCGAGGAGGCGTCGAGCTGGTCGCGCACCGGGAACCAGGCCTCCACCACCACCGCGTCGTCGCCGAGCGCCACGCCGCACGCGCCGAGCACCTCGCGGGTGTCGCGACGTGCCGGGTCGGCGGCGAAGGCGGCCCGGGCCTCGACGATCGCGTCGTCGACGCGGTCGGCGGCGAGCAGCTCGCGGGCGAGGAGCACGCGGAGCGGCACGTTGCCGGGGGCAAGGGCGAGGGCTTCACGCAGGGCCAAGACGCTCATGGATCCTCCCAGCCGATACGAATCACGGGGCCGAGCGCCGCCATCACGAACAGCGGCACGCCGGCCCAGGGGTCGGAGAGCGCCACCACGAAGCCGAGCGCCGCGATGAGCATGCCCGCCCAGGGCGGGATGGCGAGGATGCCGGCCACCCACCGGGGTGGCTGGCGGGGCGGGTAGAGCTTGCGGTGGATGGCCGGGTCGTCGAGGTCGGGGTCGAGGGCGAGGGCCTCGGTCCAGGCCGCCCGGGCCGTCACGAGGTTGCCCGACTCGGCCAGGGCCCGCGCGAGGCCCCGGTGGGCCTGCGCGCGGGAGGGATCGACGCGCAGGGCGTCGCGGAAGGCCGCGAGCGCGTCGTCGACCTTGCCGAGCCGGAGCGCAGCGAAGCCGTAGACGACGTGCGCCTCCGGGTCGCCCGGCGACAGCGCGCGCGCCGTCCCCAGCGCCCGCTCGGCCTCCTCGTCGAGCAACAGCGCCTCGGCGGTGATGCCAAGGAGCGCGTGGTACGCGGCCACGCTGGGCGAGGCTGCCACGGCGTCGCGCGCGAACGACAACGCCTCGCGGTGCCGTTTCTGGCCCACCAGCGTGGTGGCCACGTCGGCGAGCAAGCCCCCGTCGCCGGGCGCCAGCGAGAGTGCCTCGCGGAAGGACTGCTCGGCGTCGAAGTGACGGCCCGCGGCGCGCTGGGCGCGGCCCCGCAGGCGAAGGAAGGCTGGGGTGGTGTGCTCGCGGGCGGGAAGCTGCTCGGCGAGCATCGCCGCCTCCTCCGCCCGCCCCAGCCGGAGCAGGACCTCGACCTTTCGCGCCTCGGGGCTCTGACGCATGGCGAGATCGACAATAGCCGCGGTTGTTTGTTCCCCGGGGCTCGTCAACGAATCGTGACGCCCGCGACTAGTCCTTCGCCCTCGACGCCAGCGCCACGTCGGGGAAGCCGGCCGCCTGCGCGGCGCGGATCACCTGCCACACGAGCTTGTACTGGGCCTCCTGGTCGCCGCGCACCACCACGCGCGTGGCGGCGGCGCCCCTCTCCACCTTGCGCAGGCGCTCCGCCAGCTCGCCGATGGGGAAGGTGTCGCCTTCGAGGTAGATCGTCCCGTCGGGGGTGACGGAGATGACGATGTCCTTCGGGATGAGTGGGCTCTCGCCGGTGCCCTCGGGCGTGAGCACGGAGAGAGCGCGCTCCGACACCAGGTTCTTGGCCTGAGCCGCCTGCTTCTCGGCCTCGACCATGCTGCTCGACACCACCATGAAGATGATGAGCAACACGAGGAACACGTCGGTGAGCGGCGTGATGTTGATCTCGGAGAAGAGCCCGGCCTCCTCGTCGAGCTCCTCCGCCTGGGTTGCCGGCCCGGACTGCACGCTTACTCCGCCGACTTCGGGGCGCCGCTGGCCGCCCGGGGAACGCGGATCAGCTCGCCCAGTTCGTCGACGAGCAGCGCGAGGTCGCGGGCGATGCCGGTGGCCATCTGCCCGAGCACGTTGAAGAAGATGACCGCCTCGATGGCCACGAAGAGACCGGCCGCCGTGGCGATCAGCGCCTCGGAGATGCCCGCGCTCACCACCGCGAAACCGCCGGTGCCCGACTCGCCGATGGCCTTGAAGCTGCCCATGACGCCGACGACAGTGCCGAGCAGGCCGGCGAAGGGCATCAGCGCGCCCACGCTGGCGAGCATCCACAGCCCGGCGCGCAGGCGACCGGCGGTGCGCTTGCTCTCGCGCTGCATGGCGGTCTGCGGCTCGCCGCGCACGCGGCCGAGGGCGCGGTCGAGGCCCGCCGTGAACACCTCGCGGAAGGGGGAGGGGAGTCCGTCGGCGAGGCGACGCGCCTCGTCGGTGTCGCCGCGGCGTGCCGCCTCCACCACGCGCTGGTCGGCCCGGGTGACGGCGCTGCGCCCCCGGAGCAGCCCGATCCAGCGCTCGATCGCCAGCGCCACGGTGAACAAGCTGACGACCAGCATGAACAGCAGCGTGGGACCCGCGACCTCCCAGTACTCTCTCAGCGACTCCATGCCGTGCATCGTCTGCCTCGGGGCGGTGGACCTGCGGGCCCACGCCCGGCCCCGTTAGCTCAGCGGGCGCCGAGCCGCGATGCCAACCCCGCTCCCCGTCGACGACATCCTGCCCGCCTTGCTCGACCACCTCGCGCGGGAGGGCGCAGTGGTGCTGGAGTCGCCGCCGGGCTCGGGCAAGACCACGCGGGTGCCGATCGCGGTGGCGGGCGCGGTGCCGGGGCAAACCTGGGTGCTCGAGCCGCGCCGGGTGGCCGCGCGTGCCGCCGCCCAGCGCGTGGCCAGCGAGCTGGGCGAGAGCGTGGGCGAGCAGGTGGGCTACGCGATGCGGCTCGACCGCAAGTCGAGTGGTCGCACGCGCGTGCTGTACGTGACCGAGGGGGTGTTCACGCGCCGCCTCGACGATCTCGCCGGGATCGACGCGGTGATCCTAGACGAGTTCCACGAGCGCAGCATCCACACCGACGTGGCGCTGGCCTGGTGCCGCGCCCTGCGGCGGTCGCGACCCGACCTGAAGCTCGTGGTGATGTCGGCCACCCTCGACGGCGACGCGGTGGCGCGGTTTCTCGGCTGTCCCCGGGTGCGCGCCACCGGCACGATGTTCCCGGTGGACGTCCGGTACTGGGAGCGTCGCGACGACCGGCCGATCGAGGCGCGGGTTGCCGCCGCTTGTCGCGAGGCCTTGTCAAACGGGAGCGTGCTCGCGTTCCTGCCCGGCACCGGGGAGATCGAGCGCACGGCGGCCCTCCTCGGGGGCGTCGACGTGTACCCCCTCCACGGCGAGGTCGACGGCCCCGCTCAGGATCGCGCGCTGCGCGACGCGGGACGCCCCCGGGTGGTGCTCGCCACCAACGTGGCGGAGACCAGCGTGACGGTGGAGGGCATCGCCACCGTGATCGACACCGGGCTCGCCCGGCAGGCCGCCTTCGACCCCTGGTCGGGCCTGCCCACGCTCGATCTCGTGCCCATCGCCCGCGACAGCGCCGCCCAGCGGGCCGGTCGCGCCGGTCGCCTCGGGCCGGGCACCTGCCTGCGGCTGTACTCGCGCGCGGATCACGACGCGCGACCCGCGCAGACCCTCCCCGAGATCCGGCGCATCGACCTGGCCGCCACCGTGCTCGCCCTGCGCGGGCGCCCGCTCGACTGGTTCGAGGCCCCGCCCCCGGGGGCGTGGAAGGCGGCGGTGGAGCACTTGCGCCGGCTCGATCTGGTCGACGACGGTGGCCTCACCGTGCTCGGCGAGGTGGTGTCGCGACTGCCGCTGTCGCCGAGGCTGGGCCGCCTGCTGGTGGAGGCGGCGGCGCTCGGCTGGGGTCGCGAGGGGGCCGGTCTCGCCACGCTCTTCGGGCGTCGCCTCGACGGCGACCTCGTCGACCGCGCCCTCGACGGGCAAGGCGACCCGCGGGAGAAGGCCTACCTGTCGCGACTGGTGCCGTCGCAGGGGGGCAAGGAAGAAGACGGGCTGGCGCGGGCCTTGTTTGCCGCCTTCCCCGACCGCGTGGGCCAGCGCCAGGGCGGCCGCGTGAAGCTGGGTGACGGGGGCGCGGCGGAGTGTGAAGTGGGTCGCGACGGATATGTCATCGTCACCGAGGTCGATCGGGTCCACAACCGCGCCCGGGCGCGCACGATGACGCCCATCCCCGATGGCTGGTTGCTCGAGCACGCCACCGTCCGCGACCTCGTTCGCTGGACGGGCGACCGCGTGGAGGTGCGCGAGGAGCTGGTGTACGGCGAGCTGGTGCTCGACGCCGCGCCCGGGCAGGGGGATCCCGCCGAGGTTGGACGGATCCTGCACGAGCACGTGGTCGCCAACTTGCACAACCTCGTCCCCGACTGGGAAGGCGGGGCGGCGCTGGTGGCGCGCGTCGCCTTCCTGCGACGCCAGGGCGTCGAGCTCCCGGTTCTCGACCTCGACGCCCTCGGCCGGGCGCTGTGCGAGGGGCGCCGCTCGGCGAGAGATCTCGGCCAGGCCTCGCTGGTGGAGCTTGCCCGCGCGCAGTTGCCCGACCCGGCGCTGGTCGATCGCCTCGCGCCGGCCACCATCCGCTTGCCGGGCCGCCCGCGTGCCGCCGTACACTACGAGGGCGACGAGCCCCACGTGGCCAGCCGGATGCAGGATTTCTTCGGCCTCGCCGACGGCCCGCGCATCCTCGAGGGCAAGTACCCGCTGGTGCTCCATCTCAACGCGCCGAGCGGCCGACCGGTGCAGGTCACGCGGGACTTGCCGGGTTTCTGGGCTCGGCACTACCCCGGGATCCGTCGCGAGCTGATGCGACGCTACCCGAGGCACAAGTGGCCCGAGGATCCGCAGGCGCTGTATCGGGAGTAGGCGGCCGCGCTGCCTCCGCGGCTCAGGCCCTCCCTCCCAGATCCCTCCCTCCTCCCTCCTAGATCGAGCAGCCGGATCCCTCCACGCGGTAGCTGCCCGCGAAGTCCACTTCCACGCTCACCTCGCCGCGTGTCCATCGCAAGACGGAACCGCTGGCGACCGGGGTGCTGGCCGCCGCGCCCTCGGTCTCGGCGCGCACGCAGGCCAGCGCGCGCACGAGGTTGAGCATGCTGCCCGGGTCCTGGTCCTCGGCCTCGACGTTGACGCCCCGCTGGTAGCTGGGGTCGGGGGTGAACCAGGGCGTTCCAGTCGTGAAGCCCGCCTGCGAGGAGCCGTCCCAGGGCATCGGGGCGCGCCAGGCGTGGTCCTGTCCCGACGCAGTCTGCGCGTTCGGCAGGTCGAGCTCCTCGCCGTAGTAGATGACCGGGTTGCCGGGGAGCAGCATGTTCGCCACCATCAAGGCGCGACGTTGCCCGGGATCGGCCACCAGCGAGGCGAGACGATCGACGTCGTGGGAGCCGAGGAAGCTCGCCATGCCCTCGGCGCGGGTGCCCTGCTCGGCGATCACCTCGGCGACGTGGGCGGCATCGCCCTCGGCGGCCGCGAGCAGTAGTGCCTCGCGCCGGGGAAAGTCGGTGACGGCCTGCGCTTCCTCCAGCCAGCTCGTGCTGCGTTCAACCTCCCACTCGCTGGCCTCGGCGAGGAAGAACTTGCCCGGGAAACGCTGGGCGACCCCGGCGACGAGCGCGTGCGACGCCGTCGATCCCTCGGTGACGCCATCCTCCTCCACGAGCATGAGCACCGCGTCGAGCCGGTAGCCGTCCACCACCTCGAGCCACTGCGACAGGAGCAGGCCCATCAGGAAGGCGAGGCGGTCGTCCGTCCAGTCGAGATCGGGCATGTCGGGGCCGAAGTAGGCGTAGTAGTTGCCGCCCTGCGCGTCGGGCCACCAGCACTCGCCCTCGCCGCCGTACACGAAGTAGTCGCGATAGATCGAGTCGCCCTCCGCCGCGGCGAGGAACCAGGGATGCTCGCGGTGCACGTGGTTGAGCGGGAAGTCGAGCAGCACGCGCATGCCGCGCGCGTGGGCCTCGTCGACGAGCGCTCGGAGCGCCGCCTCGTCGCCGTACTCGGGGGTGAGGCTGCCGAAGTCCTGCACGTCGTAGCCGGCCGGGCCGAAGGCGGGAAACACGGGCATCAGCCACAAGGTCTGCACGCCGATCGACTCGAGGTAGTCGAGCTTGAGGCGCACCCCATCGAGGTCGCCGGTGCCGTCGCCGTCGCTGTCGTAGAAGGAGCGAACGTAGATCTCGTAGGTGAGGCCAGCGCGCTCGGGGGGCGGCGCGGGGTCGAGCTCGACCTCCAGCATGGGCTCGCTGGCGAGCGCCTCGGCCACGGGGGAGAGCGACTCGGTACAGGCGACGAGGAAGAACACGCGGGCTCCGGGTGGAGCCGCGTGGAGTTCAAGGGTCGTGCCGGGGCGACGAAACGGGTGAACGCCGGGATTTTGTTGTCGGAGGGGTGACGAACGTCAGACTTCCGTCAGCTGCCGGGTAGCCGTGGTGCCCGGCGCGAGTCACAATCGACCGATGCGCTTCGGCCCTCTCGCGCTCCTACCGCTCCTCGCCTGTCCCGCCGCCGACGAGGCCAAGGAAACGGGCACGCCCTCCACGCGCTACCACCCCGACGATTTCGCCGATCCGGCGGTGCATAGCCCCGAGGCCAAGCTGCAGACGCAGGAGTGCGTCAACTGCCACGGGGCCGATCTCACCGGCAGCACCGGCACCAGCTGCGACACCTGTCACCCGGTGGACTGGCGCACCGACTGCACCTTCTGCCACGGCGGCGAGGAGACCGCCGATGGCGCGCCGCCGTCGTACATCCACGACGACGGCACCAACAACTTCCCCGTCCACACCAATCACGTGGCTGGCGGCGACATCGCCGACGCCTTCGCCTGCTCCGACTGCCACGCGCATCCCACCGACGTGCTCAGCGAGGGGCACCTGTTCATCGGCGACGACACCCCCGGCGTGGCCGAGGTCGACTTCAGCGCCGGGCTGAGCAAGGCCGGGACCTGGGACGGCGCGGGCACCTGCTCGAACCTCTACTGCCACGGCAACGGGCAAGGCGACAACGGCACCGCGAGCGCCGGGACATTCGAGGCCACTTGCGACGGCTGCCACCCCCACCAGTCCAGCGGCAGCGCCGGCTGGAGGACCATGAGTGGGGAGCACGACCGGCACCTGTCGGAAGGCGAGGGCTTCGAGTGCGGCGACTGCCACAAGGCCGTGGTCGATCAGTGGGAGCCCATCGCCGACACCTCGCTGCATGTCAACGGCACGCCGGACATCCAGCTGGTGGGCGCGATGACCTGGTCGTCGTCGGCGGAGACGTGTACCGGGGAGTGTCACGGGGAAGAACACGAGGGACGCCGCTGGGAGCGGTAGACGCCCCGGTGGTACGCTGCGGCCCATGCTGTTTCTCGCTGCCCTCGCGCTCGGCGCGACCATCGACCGGGTAACGCTCAGCGACGGGCAGGTTCTCGAGGGCGAGGTGCACTACCTCGAGGAAGGCCGCTACCGGCTGTTTCTCAAGGACGGCAAGGTGCTCGACCTTGCCCCGGGCCTGGTGAAGTCGGTGCAGTACGACGGCGACGCGGAGGAGGCGCAGGCCTCGCGGGTACACACGACCCCCCGGGCGCGACTCGCAGGCTTCGACCTGCGCGACGACCTCGACGAGGACCCCACCGCGACGCGGTACATCCTGGGGCGATCGGCCTACAGCAACGGCCACCTTTCTGGCACCGTGGCGCAGGAGGAGATCGCGCTCACCTCGGTGAGCCTCGGCCTGTCCGACTACTTCGACCTCACCGCGAGCGCGGTCTTGCCGTCGATGGTGAACGAGTTCGCCGCGATTTGGTGCCTCGACGCGAAGGTTTCGGTGCCGTTGGGCGAGCGCTGGCGGGTGGCGCTCGGTGCCCACCAGCTTCGTCTC
>Ga0194120_10005464_pt1 | contig 18711 bp, 14 predicted proteins | sample TA2MahCa65mmetaG_FD_148642 | JGI IMG/M metagenome (GOLD analysis project Ga0194120, IMG submission 148642) | Freshwater microbial communities from Lake Tanganyika, Tanzania - TA2015019 Mahale Deep Cast 65m | ecosystem: Environmental > Aquatic > Freshwater > Lake | place: Tanzania: Lake...
GCGGCCAGGGCGCGTGCCTCCGCCGCGGCGCTGGCGGCCAGGTCGAAGCGCGGCGTCGGCCGCGTCCATACGCCGCCGCCCCAGGCCCAAAGGCCGTTGACCGGAAGGCGTCCGGCAGCCTCGCGCCGGAGGTTGACCGGGTGCGCATGCAACAGCATTTGCGCCTCGTTCAGCAGTTGCAGCAGCTTCGTCGCCGCGCCGCCTTGCGGCAGATGGGGGGCGATGTACTCGCCCGCCACCTCGTCCAGGGGGGTGGTGGCCAGGTCCGGGGCGTGGGGCGCGTGCAGGTACCAGCGCAATGGCGTCGGGGCCGACAGCCTCCAGCCCTCGGCTTCGCAGGCCGCCTGCAAGCCTGCCGCGAGGGCGTCCGCTTCCTCAGCCGCGAGGGCCAGCATGTCGCCGGGGCGCGCGAACAGGCCGCCCATGCCGACCTCGAGGTGCACCGGATCCAGCCGCAGCCAATAACCGGCCTCCGCCGCCAGGCCATCCGCCCGCGCGCACAGGGGCGCCAGCGGCCAGTCGCGCTGGCGTTGCAGACCGAAGGCGCGGCAGGTTCGCGCCGCCGCGCCGGGTTCCGCCTGGGCCGCGTTGCCCCGCCGCAGCAGGGTCGCCAGGTTGGGCGCCAGTCGCGCGAAGGCAGGGTCGGCGGGGTCGGGTTGGACTGGCAGGTCGACCAGCAGATGCAGGAAATCCATGCGAGGGATTATGCCGCCTGGGCATTTCCGCGCCATCGACTATTGTTGATGTAAACAGTCGGGAATTTTTCGGTCTTGGCCTGATCCATTCCCACGTCGGTAGTCGGTACAGAGAGGAGTCGATTCATGAGCACCCTGTCCTTCAAGCCGGAAGTGTCCGGCATGCGCCTGCCCATTCTGCGCCGGGTCGATGCCCTGCGTCCCCTGGTCTGGCTGCGCCTGGGCTGGCGCGATCTCGTTCGGGCCTGGCCGTTGTCGCTGGGCTATGGCGTGGTCTTCGCCCTGCTCGGCGGATTGTTGCTGGCCTGGGCACGGCAGAGCACGCATCTCACCCTCACCCTGTTGTCGGGCTTCCTGCTGCTGGCGCCCTTCCTGGCCATCAGCTTCTATGCGATTTCCAGCCGCCTGGAACACGGCCTGGATGGCGGCGGCCCCCTGCAATTCCTCACCCCCCTGCGGCGCAATCCGACCTCGATCGGCCTCTTTGCAGTGCTGCTGGCCTTCATCCTCAGCGCCTGGGAACGCATCTCGGCGCTGCTGGTTGGGCTGTTGCTGCGTAATGACCTGGTGGCTACCGGCTACTTCAACCTGGGGCTGCTGTTCAGCGCCGACCACTGGGCCTTCGTCGGCGTCTACCTGGTGCTCGGTGCCGCCCTGGCCGCGCTGGTGTTCGCCCTGGCCGTGGTTTCCCTGCCGATGATGATGGACCGCGAGGTGGATACCGTCACCGCCATCACCACCAGTCTCTGGGCGGTGGCGAGCAATCCCCTGCCCATGCTGGTGTGGGCCGCGGTCATCTTCGGCCTGAGTCTGGCGGGCATGCTCACCGCGCTGTTCGGCATGGTGCTGGTCTTCCCACTGCTCGGCCACGCCAGCTGGCATGCCTACCGCGATCTGGTGCAGGCGGACTGAGGCGGGCGTCGCACGGTCGCTAGAATGGCGGCATGCGACAACTGCAGCACAGCTTCGAGATCGCCACCCATGGCCAGGGACTCAGCGACTTCACCACCCGGGTCACCGCCTGGGTGGCCGCCAGCGGCCTGCGTGACGGCTTGCTGACGCTGTTCGTGCGGCATACTTCGGCCAGCCTGCTGATCCAGGAGAACGCCGATCCGGACGTGTGCGGCGATCTCGAACGCTTCCTCAAGCGCCTGGTTCCCGAGCACGATCCGCTTTATCAACACACCCTGGAAGGGCCGGATGACATGCCGGCGCACATCCGCGCGGCCCTCACCCAGACCCAGTTGTCCATCCCCCTGCGCGCGGGCGCCCTGGTGCTCGGCACCTGGCAGGGCATCTATCTGTTCGAGCACCGCCGCGCGCCGCATCACCGGGAGGTCGCGGCGCATCTGCTGGGAGACTGACGGGGCGCCGGGTCTGTGGCAGACTGCGCCCCGTGCTGCCCTACGAACTCCGCATCGGCCTGCGCTACACGCGCGCCAAGCGCCGCAACCATTTCATCTCCTTCATCTCCGTGATTTCCATGGCGGGCATCGCCCTGGGGGTGATGGCGCTGATCGTCGTCATGTCGGTGATGAACGGCTTCCAGGAGGAACTGCGCGCGCGCATCCTGGGCGTCGCCTCGCATCTGGAAATCAGCGGCCCGGCCGGACGGCTCGCCGACTGGCCGGGCCTCGCCGCGCAGGTCGCCCGGCACCCCGAGGTGCGCGGCAGCGCGCCCTACGTCAGCGGTCAGGCCCTGCTGGTGGTGGGTTCGGAAACCAAGGGCGCCCTGGTGCGCGGCCTCTTGCCGCAGGAGGAGGGCAAGGTCGCGGAGTTCGCCGGGCACATGCAGGCGGGCCGCCTCGACAGCCTGCGTCCCGGCGAATTCAACATCGCCCTGGGCAACGACCTGGCGCGCGCCCTCGGCGTGTTTCCCGGCGACAAGGTGGCGGTGATCGCGCCGCAGGGCGTGGTCACCCCCGCCGGCATGCTGCCGCGCATCAAGCAGTTCACCGTGAGCGGCATCTTCCAGATGGGCATGTTCGAGTACGACGCAGGCCTCGCCCTCATGCATTTGGAGGACGCGCAAAAGCTCTACCGTCTGGGCGGCGAGGTCTCCGGCCTGCGCGTCAAGCTCGCCGACCTGGAGCGGGCGCCGCGCGTGCTGCGCGATCTGGCCGGCAGCCTGGAGGGCGATTACTACCTGTCGGACTGGACCATGCGCCACACCAGCTTCTTCCAGGCGGTGCAGATCGAAAAGCGCATGATGTTCATCATCCTCACCCTGATCGTCGCGGTCGCCGCCTTCAACATCATCTCCACCCTGGTCATGGCGGTGACCGACAAGCAATCCGACATCGCCATCCTGCGCACCCTGGGCGCGCACCCCGGCAGCATCATGGCCATCTTCATGGTGCAGGGCAGCCTGATCGGCGTTTTCGGCACCCTCGCCGGCCTCGTTTCCGGCGTGCTGCTGGCCCTCAACCTGGAGACCGTGGTGCCCTGGATCGAGCGCGCGGTGGGGCTCGACCTGTTCCCCGCCGACGTCTATTACATCTCCGATCTGCCGTCCAAGCTGAACTGGCCGGATGTCTGGACCATAGGCGGGGTGGCCCTGCTCCTGTCCTTCCTCGCCACCCTCTATCCCAGTTGGCGGGCGGCCCACATCCAGCCGGCGGAGGCGCTGCGCTATGAGTGACGCGGGAAGCGGGAAACGGGAAACGGGAAACGTGGTGCTGGCCTGCGCCGGCATCAGGAAAAGCTACTGGCAGGGCAAGACCGAAGTGCCGGTGCTGAACGGTGTCGACCTGGCCGTCGCCGCCGGCGAGCGGGTGGCGGTGATGGGCGCCTCCGGCACCGGCAAGAGCACCCTGCTGCATTTGCTGGGCGGCCTCGACCGACCCGATGCCGGCGAGGTGCGGGTGGGCGGCGCTTCCTTGTGGAGCCTCGGGGAAGTGGAGCGCGGCCGCCTGCGCAACCGCATGCTCGGCTTCGTCTACCAATTCCATCACCTGTTGCCGGAGTTCTCCGCCGAGGAGAACGTTGCCATGCCGCTGTTGATCCGCCGCGAGGAGCGCTCCCGGGCCCTGGCGGAAGCCGCGCGCTGGCTGCAAGAGGTGGGCCTCGGCCATCGGCTCGGGCACCGGCCGGGCGAGCTTTCCGGCGGTGAGCGCCAGCGCGCCGCCATCGCCCGCGCCCTGGTCACGCAGCCTGCCTGCGTGCTGATGGACGAGCCCACGGGCAACCTGGACCGGCACAACGCCGCGCGCATCCAGGACCTGCTCCTCGAATTGTCGACGCGACATTGCGCCGCCTTCCTGGTGGTGACGCACGACCCTGATCTGGCGGCGCGCATGAGCCGGGTATTGCGGCTGACCGAGGACGGTTTGGAGTAATCTTCCAGCTTCCGAAGCGAAGAATCCGGGCGGCGACCCGGAAGAGGAGAGTCGCATGCGCAGCATCAGCATCCTGGCCGGATTGGCCGTCGCCCTGGTCCTCCCGGTCTGGGCGCAGGGACTGCCGCGCGATGCCGCGGTGAATGCGGCGGCGCCCAACAAGACCCTGGAACCCAGGGTGGTCACCAACAGCGGGCGCCTGGAGTGGCTGCCACATGCCCACAACCTCACGCCCTGGCCCACGCTCAGCCACGAGGACCGGCGCCCGGCGCCGAAGCCGCGCAAGGCGCGCCTGGCCGGCCCGCTCGACGGCGACGCGGGGCGCGGTCGCGACATCGCCGTGCGTCCCGACAAGGGCTACTGCATCGTCTGCCACCAGATTCCCGGCGAGGAATGGCCCGGCACCGTCGGGCTCGACCTGCGCGGCTTCAAGCAGCGCCAGTATGCCGATGCCGCCGTCTACCAGCAGATCTTCGACGCGCGCGTGAACAACGCGCAGACCGTGATGCCGCCGTTTGGCACCAACAACATCCTCAGCGAGCAGGAGATCCGCGATCTGGTGGTCTTCCTGCAGAGTCTCGAATAGGGGGAAATCATGAAGCGCATTGCCCTCCTGCTTTGGCTGAGCCTGGTGTTGCCGCTGGCCGCCGCCAGCGATGCCCACCGCGAATACGACGCCATGGAAACCTACGAGCCGCACGTGCGCGGCGACCAGAGCCTGTCCGGCAGTTACAAGCACTGGGCGCATCCCGGCAAGCTCGACTGGCGGCTGGCGGGCAATCCGGAGGAGAACTGGAAGCTCAACTGGAAGTTCATGGATCCTCCCTTCAACGCCTCGGTACACGGCGGCCACTTCGCCCTCGACCGGGGCGAGCAGCTGTTCCGCGAACTCAACGCCAAGGCCCGCTTCGCCCGCTGCCTGGGCGCCGGCAAGGCCGGACTGAAGGGCCTGCGCGCGCGCTATCCGCAATACCGCGCCGACCTCAAGCGCATCGCCGGCCTGGAGGAGGTCATCGAATATTGCGCCGCGCGCGAGGGGCGCGTGCTGCAGAACGGCAGCTACGACAACAGCGCGGTTTCCCTCTACGTGGCGAGCCAGAGCAACGGCATGCCGATGCGCGTCGACGTCGGCAAGGGGGTGATGCGCGATGCCTTCGAGCGCGGCCGCAAGCTGTTCCACACGCGCGCCGGCAAGTTGCACCTGGCCTGTTCCTCCTGCCACACCCACAAGGTCGGCCTGCAGTTGCGCGGCAGCGTGATCACCACGCCCTATGGCGACGCGGTCCACTACCCGGTGTACCGCACCCGCTATTTCCTGCAGTCGTTGCACCTGCGCTTCGCCGAATGCAACCTCGACACCCGCACCCAGCCCCTGGTGCCGGGCAGCCGCGCCTACACCGATCTGGAGGTGTTCATGACCGCCCTGTCCAACGGTTATCCGGTGACGGTGCCCAGCGAGCGCGACTGAGTCCGCGATTCAGGGCGCCAGGCGGCGCGCCTTGCGGCGGCGCAGGTAGGCCAGCAGATAGAGGCGCCAGCCCAGGTGCACGGCGAAATAGCCCAGCACCGCCAGGGACGAGGCGAGGATCAGGTTGCCGATGAGGAAGGTGACGCCGAGACCCAGCAGCCAGTCCCAGAAGGCGGGCAGGAAATCCAGCCAGTGCTCGCCCCGCCAGTCGAATTCCGGCGCGCTGGCGGGCGTGCCGTTGCCGCCGGTGACCCAGGCGCCGATGGCATAGGCGGCGAGGATCAGCGGCCCCCAGGTGAAGGGGTTGGTGTACAGGGTAGAGAGCACCGCGACCGGCAGGTTGACGCGGAAGACGATGGCCAGGATGGCCGCCGTCAGCATCTGCACGGGGCCGGGAATGAGGCCGCCGAACATGCCGACGGCGACGCCGCCCGCCACCGAGTTGCGGTTCAGGTGCCACAGGTTGGGATGTTTCAGCAGCGGTCGCGCCCAGCGCAGATGGCGGTGCTCGCGGATGCTTTCGTGGTCGGGCAGGTATTTGCGGAAGAATTTGCGCGGCATGGGAGGATTGTATGAGCCTTACCGGGATAGGCGCTTAATTGAGAGGCTGGGTGCTGGCTTTCGCGTTGGGCGCCGCCTGGCTGCAAACGCGGCCGCAGCTGCCGCCGCTCGCCTGGGCTGCGCTGCTGCCGCTGGGCGGGTTGCTGTGGGCCGCTCTGGCGCCTTCGAAGTTGGCGATGCAGAGGCACCCCGCCCGGACTATCCCACGCACGCTCCTGGTCTGGCTGCTGTCCTTCCTGACGGGCTTCTTCTATGCCGCCTGGCGCGCCGATTCGCGCCTGGCCGACGCTCTGCCGGCGCAGTGGGAAGGCCGTGATGTCGCCTTCAGCGGGCGTGTCGTCGGGTTGCCGGAGACCACCCCCAACGGCCTGCGTTTCGTGCTCGACGTGGCCGCCGTCGCCACCCCCGGCGCCACGCTGCCGGGCCGCGTGCAGATCGGCTGGTACGCGCGGCCCGGCGAGGTGGCGCCGCAATTGCAGGGCGGGGCCTGCGTCAGCCTGGTCGCCCGCCTCCATCGTCCACATGGCAGCCTCAATCCGGGCGGCTTCGATTTCCAGGCCTCGCTGCTGCAACGCGGCATCCGCGCCACCGGCAGCCTGCGCGGCGCGCCCGCCCCGGCCATGGATTGTGGCGGCGCCGCTGCCGCGCGCTTGGACGTGTTGCGCGAACGCCTGCGCGTCCATCTGCGCGCCGGGCTTGCTGAGGACCCCTACGCCGGGGTGGTGATCGCCCTCGCCCTGGGTGATCAGGATGCGATCCCCGCCGCGCAATGGACCCTGTTCCGGCAGACCGGCACCACCCATCTGTTCTCCGTGTCCGGCCTGCACATCACGCTGTTCTCGGCCATGGTGTACGTGCTCGTCGCCGCCCTCTGGCGCCGCTTTCCACGCATGTGTCTGCGCCTGCCGGCGCGCCGCGCGGGCATCGCCCTGGGCCTCTTGGCCGCCACCGCCTACACTCTGCTATCCGGCTTCGGCATTCCCGCCCAGCGCACCCTCTACATGCTGGCGGCCGCCGCCGTGGTGGCCTGGCTCGACCGCGCGCCCACGCCCTCTCGCCTGCTCGCGGTGGCCCTGGCCGCGGTGGTGCTGATCGACCCCTGGGCCGCCCTGGCGCCCGGCTTCTGGCTGTCCTTCGCCGCCGTAGCCACCCTGCTCTATGCCGGCATGGGCGGCACCCGGCGGCGCCTGTGGCGGGCCTGGGCGCATGCCCAGTGGGCGGTCACCGTGGCTCTCGCACCTCTGTTGCTGGTGCTGTTCCACGAAATCTCGCTGGTTTCCCCGCTGGCCAACGCCGTTGCCATTCCCCTGGTGAGCCTGCTGGCGGTGCCGCTGGCCCTGCTCGCCGCCGTGCTGCCCTGGGATTGGTGCGCGCTTGTCGCGCACGCCGTCATTGCCGCCGGCATGGCCTGGCTGGAAACCCTCGCCGCCCTGCCGAATCCGGTCTTCCACACCGCCGCGCCGGACTGGCCGGCCTTCCTGCTGGCGCTTTTGGGTACCGCGCTGCTGTTGCTGCCACGCGGGTTTCCCGCGCGCTGGCTGGGGGTGTTGCTGTTCCTGCCGCTGTTCTTCCCCCGCCTGCCGGCACCGCAGCCCGGCGAGGCCTGGCTGACGGTGTTCGACGTCGGTCAGGGCGAATCCGTGCTGGTACGCACCGCCGGGCGCGCCGTGCTGGTGGATACGGGGCTGCGTTTCGCTTCGGGCGAGGATGCCGGCGCCCGCGTCGTCGCCCCGGCCCTCTGGCGCCAGGGCATCACGCGTCTGGACGGGCTGGTGGTCAGCCACGACGACATCGACCACAGCGGCGGCGCCGCCTCCCTGCTGGCCAGCCATCGCCCCGACTGGTTGCTCACCTCGCTGGCCGGCATGCCCCCCGCCCGCCTCAGCGAGACCGGCCGCGCCCTGCTCACGGCGGCGCCACGCGCGCTGGCCTGCGCGGCCGGACAGACCTGGACCTGGGATGGCGTGCGTTTCCAGGTGCTGCATCCGCCGGCCCATCACTACGCCCATCCCGGCTTTCGCGACAACGATCGCAGTTGCGTGATCCGCATCGACACCGCGCACGGTTCGGCCCTGCTCACCGGCGACATCGAGCAGTTGGCGGAAATGAACCTGGCGGAACGGCGCATGCCGCTGGCGGCGGATGTACTCGTGGCTCCCCACCATGGCGCGAACACCTCGTCCACCCCGGAATTCCTCGCCGCCGTGCGGCCCCGCCTGGTGGTGGTGCCCGTCGGCCGGCGCAATCCCTTCGGCCATCCCCACCCCGAGGCGCTGGCCCGCTACCGCGCCCTCGGCGCGGAAATCGCCCGCACCGACCGGCACGGCGCGGTGGAGGTGAAGATTGAGCGGGCTGGGCTTGCGCAGAGAAGGGCGGTGGACGACGAGAAACGTTACTGGCGCGAATGAAATTGGGAAAATCTCTGTGAGGAGCCAACTTCAGACGCCGCCGCTTGCCAAGGGAAAGCAAAAAAGCGGCCCGCGGGCCGCTTGTATGGTCTCGGAAAGATGGCGCTCGGGAAACCTTGACCCCGGTGCTAGGTCCCGGCCGGGGGAAGGAGCGGAGCCCAAGTGGGCGATGGCGCTCGATTGCACATCGCCGGTATGGGGACCATATATCGGATCAGCGTTCCCCTTATTTCACCACTTCCTTGAGCTGATCCAGGATCGCCGGGTTTTAGTTGCGGCCGCGCTGCGCGCTTAACCTCCCCGCATTCGCGAGGAGGTTAGCCTTCACTTAAATCCATCGATCCGGCTTCGCCATGAGCGGCGTGCCATTTACTTGACCACCTCTTTGAGCTGGTCAAGGATCGCCGGATTTTCAAGAGTCGACACGTCGGAGGTGATCTCCTCGCCCTTGGCCAGGGTGCGCAGCAGGCGGCGCATGATCTTGCCGGAGCGGGTCTTCGGCAGGTTGTCGCCGAAGCGGATTTCGTCCGGCTTGGCGATCGGGCCGATTTCCTTGCCGACGTGGTTGCGCAGGTCGTTGACGATGGCCTTGGCTTCGTCACCGGTGGGGCGTGCGCGCTTCAACACCACATAGGCGACGATGGCTTCACCCTTGATGTCGTGCGGCTTGCCGACCACGGCGGCTTCGGCGACCAGGGGGTGGCTGACCAGGGCGGATTCGATCTCCATGGTGCCCATGCGGTGGCCGGAGACGTTCAGCACGTCGTCGATGCGGCCCATGATGGTGAAGTAGCCGGTATTGGCGTCGCGCACGGCGCCGTCGCCGGCGAGATAGAGCTTGCCGCCCAGGTCCTCGGGGAAGTAGCTCTTCTTGAAGCGATCCGGATCATTCCAGATGGTGCGGATCATGGATGGCCAGGGCTTCTTGATGACCAGGAAGCCGCCTTTGCCCCATTCCACCTCGTGGCCGGCCTCGTCCACCACGGTGACCATGATGCCCGGGAAGGGCAGGGTGCAGGAGCCGGGCACCAGCGGAGTGACGCCGGGCAGCGGGGTGATGACGTGGCCGCCGGTTTCGGTCTGCCAGAAGGTGTCCATGATGGGGCACCTGCCGCCGCCGATATTGTCGTGGTACCACATCCAGGCTTCCGGGTTGATGGGCTCGCCCACGGAGCCCAGCACCCGCAGGGTGGTGAGGTCGTAGTTCTTGGGATGCACGGCCGGATTGGTGTCGGCGGCCTTGATCAGGGAACGGATAGCGGTGGGGGCGGTGTAGAAGATGTTGACCTTGTGGTCCTGGATCATCTTCCAGAAGCGGCCGGCGTCCGGGAAGGTGGGCACGCCCTCGAAGACGATCTCGGTGCCGCCGCAGGCCAGGGGGCCGTAGGTGATGTAGGTGTGGCCGGTGACCCAGCCGATGTCGGCGGTGCACCAGAAGATGTCGGACGGCTTCAGGTCGAAGGTCCACTTCATGGTCATGATGGAGTGCAGCAGGTAGCCGCCGGTGGAGTGCTGCACGCCCTTGGGCTTGCCGGTGGAGCCGGAGGTGTAGAGCAGGAACAGGGGATGCTCGGCTTCCACCCATTCCGGTTCGCAGGTCTCGGACTGGCTGGCCACCACGTCGTGCCACCACAAGTCGCGGCCGGCCACCATGTTGCAGGGGCCGCCGGTGCGCTGGTAGACCACCACGTTCTTGATGGAATCGGTGCCACCCAGGGTCATGGCCTCGTCCACGGCGGGCTTCAGGGGGATGTTCTTGCCGCCGCGGCACTGCTCGTCGGCGGTGATGATCATGACCGCGCCGGCATCCTCGATGCGGTCGCGCAGGGCGGTGGCGGAGAAGCCGCCGAACACCACGGAGTGGGTGGCGCCAATGCGGGCGCAGGCCTGCATGGCGACGACGCCCTCGACGGACATGGGCAGGTAGATGATGACCCGGTCGCCCTTCTTCACGCCCAGGCTCTTCAGGGCGTTGGCGAACTTGGCGGTGCGGGCGAGCAGTTCCTTGTAGGTGACGCGGGTGATGTCACCCTTGTCGGCCTCGAAGATGAGTGCGACCTTGTCGCCCAGGCCGGCCTGGACGTTCTTGTCCAGACAGTTGTAAGAGACGTTCAGCTTGCCGTCCGGGAACCACTTGTAGAAAGGGGCGTTGGATTCGTCCAGGACCTTGCTGAAGGGGGTTTGCCAGACGACGTTTTCCTTGGCCAGCTTGCCCCAGTAGCCTTCATAGTCGGCTTCGGCTTCGGCGCAGAGCGCCTTGTAGGCTTCCATGCCGGAAACGTTGGCCTGGGCCACGAATTCCGGAGAGGGGTCGAAGACCCGGTTTTCGTGCAGGACGGATTCGATGGTGGTGCTCATGACATGCGTCTCCTCGACGGCAGATTAAAGACAGGTCGCTTCCTCCCCCAAGGAAGCGGCAAAATTAGGCCACTTCCAGGAATTTCGCATTTTGCATCGCATCATGAAGCCCACGCCAGCCCCGCAGTTGCTATCCCGCGCCGCCGCATACAGCCGCTGGCTGCGCGCCCGTCTGCATGCCCGGCCGGCGCTCGGCGAGTGGCTGCAGCGTTCGCTCGAGCAACCGCTCTCACGCCGCGAGATGGGCGCCTACCTGGGCGCCGACATCGCCGACGAGGAAACGCTCAAGCGCCGCCTGCGCCGCCTGCGCGAGGGCGTGTATGCGCGCGTGATGACGCGCGACCTCAACGGCCTCGCCGATCTGGCCGAGGTGACACGGGCCCTCACCGAACTGGCCGAGGTGACGGTGGGCGCCGCCACCGATTTCCTGCATCGTGACCTCGTGTCGGTGTATGGCGAGCCGCTCGACGCGCGGGGAGAGGCCCAACGCCTGATCGTGGTGGGCATGGGCAAGCTGGGCGGCGGCGAGCTCAATGCCTCCTCCGACATCGATCTCATCTTCGTCTTCCCCGAGGACGGCGAGACCGCCGGGCCGCGCAAGCTTTCCAATTTCGAGTTCTTCACCCGCCTGGGCAAGCGCCTCATCGCCGCCCTCGACGACAAGACCGCCGACGGCCACGTCTTTCGCGTCGACATGCGCCTGCGCCCTTACGGCGATTCCGGTCCGCTGGTGTCGAGCTTCGCCATGCTGGAGGAGTACTTCTACACGCAGGCACGGGAATGGGAACGCTATGCCTGGATCAAGGGACGGGCGCTGACCGGCGGGCGCATCGAGGAACTGGAAGCGCTGCGCAAGCCCTTCGTCTTCCGCAAGTACCTCGATTTCGGCGCCTTCGGCTCCATGCGCGATCTGCATGCGCAAATCCGGCGCGAGGTGGCGCGCAAGGAAATGGCCGACAACATCAAGCTGGGGCCGGGCGGCATCCGCGAGATCGAATTCGTCGCACAGGTGTTCCAGCTCATCCGCGGCGGCCGCATCGCCTCCCTGCAGATCCGCCCGACGCGCGCCCTGCTGCACCAGTTGTCGGCCTACGACCTGGTGCCCGACGAGCAGGCCGACGAGATGGAGGCCGCCTACGTCTTCCTGCGCAACCTCGAACATCGCCTGCAATACCTGGACGATGCGCAGACGCAGACCCTGCCGCGCGAGGCGGAGGACCGCGAGCGGGTGGCCGAGGCCATGGGCGGCGCCGACTGGGCCGCTTTCGAAATCCGGCTGAACGCGCTGCGCCGCAAGGTGGCGGGCTATTTCGAGCAGGTCTTCGGGGCGCCGCAGGAGGACCAGTCCGGCCATCCCCTCGCCGGCTTGTGCGAGCTGCCGGCGGAGGAGGCCGAGGCGCGCCTCGTCGCCGTCGGCTACACCGATCCGGCAGGCGTCCTCGAGCAGTTGCGCAAGCTCGTGCGCGGCAGCCGCTACGCCGGTCTGCCGGCCGGCAACAAGGCGATGATCGACGGCCTGCTGCCGCCGCTGGTGGAGGTGGCGGCCGGTTTCCCCAATGCCGGCGAAACCCTCTCGCGCATCCTCGACCTGCTCGATTCCATCGCCCGGCGCGGCCCCTATCTCGCCCTGCTCAAGGAGTACCCGCAGACCTTGCGCCAGGTGGTACGCATCGTCAGCAGCAGCGCCTGGGCCGCCGGCTATCTGACCCGTCAGCCGCACCTGCTCGACGAACTGCTCGACGCGCGCCAACTCATGGCGCCACCGGACTGGCTGCGCGCGCGCCAGGACCTGCGCCAGCGCCTGGGCATGCAAGTCGTCGATGTGGAAAGACAGATGGACGAACTGCGCCACTTCAAGCAGTCCGAGACCTTCCGCCTGCTGGCGCAGGACCTGGCCGGCCTGTGGAGCGTGGAAAAGCTCTCCGACCATCTCTCCGACCTGGCCGATCTGCTGGTGCAGGCCACCCTGGATCTGGTCTGGAATGGCTTGCCCGGCCGTCACCGGGAGAGCCCCGCCTTCGCGGTGATCGCCTACGGTAAGCTGGGTGGCAAGGAACTGGGCTACGCCTCCGACCTGGACATCATCTTCCTGTACGACGACCCGCATGCCGATGCGCAGGAAATCTACGCCCGTCTGGGCAAGCGTCTGAACACCTGGATGGGCACCACCACCGCCGCCGGCACGCTCTATGAAACCGACCTGCGCCTGCGCCCGGACGGCGCCTCGGGCCTGCTGGTGAGCAGCGTCGAGGCGTTCGAAGACTACCAGTTGCGGCAGGCCTGGACCTGGGAGCACCAGGCCCTCACCCGCGCCCGTTATTGCTGCGGCGATGCGGCGCTAAAGCCGCGTTTCGACGCCATCCGCGAGAAGGTGCTGACGCAGCCGCGCGATGCCGGCCGATTGCGCGATGAGGTGCTCGACATGCGCCGCAAGATGCACGAGGGCCACGCCAACGTCAGCGGCCTGTTCGACCTCAAGCACGACGCCGGCGGCCTGGTCGACGTGGAGTTCGCCGTGCAGTACCTGGTGCTCGCGCACGCCCACGCGCATCCGGAAATGACCGCCAACATCGGCAACATCGCCCTGCTCAGGCGGGCCGGAGAACTCGGCCTGATCCCCGGCGACATCGGCCTTGCCGCGGGCGACGCCTACCGCGAGCTGCGCCGCCGCCAGCACGCCCTCAAGCTGCAAGGCCTGGAGCACGCGCGTGCCGAGCATGGCGGCCTGAATCAGGAGATCCTGGCGGTGAAGGCCCTGTGGGTCAACGTGTTCGGCGCCTGAAGCCTCAAGCTTTCCTCGGGTATTGCCGTCAATGCGGCAAGATATTGATTCCACGGGGTATTCGTGATGCCTGGGCATGCGTGGTGGGGATCGGGGCAGTGGGCGGCCTATCTGGAATATCAGGAGCAGCCCATCAAGGCTTCCAGCAAGACGGCCCTCGCCGAACTGGAGTCGGGAGCCGAGGACAGCCTGTCCGCGCACGCCTATACCGGCCTGTTGCTGGACGATCCGTTGCTGGCCCTGCGTCTGATCAAGGAAGCCAACCGGCGCCTGCCCCGGCGCCTGGCGCGCGACATCACCACCCCCCTCGGCGTGGTGCTGGCCCTGGGTACCGAGCAGTTCAGGGAGCAGGTGCGCAGCGCGCCGGAAGTGGGCGGGGACAACCACGGCTTCCTCGCCTGCGAGGCGCGCGCCACCCTGGCCGCGCGCATCTGCATGGCCTGGGGTGGCCTGCGCCACGACCTCGACCCCGGCGAACTGGCCATGGCTGCCCTGCTCGCGAATGCGGGCGAGATCGAACTGTGGGCCTTCGTGCCCGAGCTGCCGCAGAAGGCCCTGGACGAACTGCACAGCGGCCGCGCCCAACGCAGTGAACAAGCGCAGCGCCAGGCCTGCGGTTTCGCCTTGATGGATCTGAGCCTGCTGCTCATCGAGAACTGGAGCCTGCCGCAACTCATCCGCCAGCTCATCCGCGGCGACGAGGGTACCCGCGCACGCATGGCCCGACTGGGCGTCAACACCGCCCGCCACCTGGGCAACGGCGTCGAGGATGCTGCCCTGCCGGATGACATCCGCGAGGCGGCGAAGCTGACCGGCGCCTCGCCGGAAGTGCTGGTCGGCGTCCTGCCCGGACTCGACGCGGAGGAAAAGGCGCGGCTGCTACACGCCGTCGGGCCCGGCCAGGCGCCCGATGCTGCCTGAGCCGGCAGCGCCTCAACGATAGATCAGCACCGCCTCCCGCTCCTCCAGCCAGGCGGCTTCGTCCGCGCGCGCCAGGGCGCCGAGGTCGCCGGGCAGGGCGGCGGGGTCGTCGACCCATTCGCGCAGGGCCGGTCCGCCATTGATGAGATCAATGGCCAGGCGCTCGTGCTCGTATTCGTAGGGGAAATCCCGCCACAGCGGATAGTCCGGACGCAGCCGGCGCAGGGCCTTGAAGGCGAGGGCCATGAAGCGCCAGGGGCGAAACTCCGCGTGCGCGTAGGCGTCGGTCTCCACGTGGATCTGCACGCCGGCGCAGAGTTGCCCGGCGTGCTTGTGGAAGGTGGGCTCGAACCAGCATTCCCGCGGCCGGCAGCCGCGCATCCAGTGCGGCGCAAGATGGCGCATTTCCGCCAGCAGCGCGCGCGGGTCGAGGTCGGGGGCGCCGAACAGTTCCAGCGGCCGGGTGGTGCCGCGCCCCTCGGACAGGCTGGTGCCCTCCAGCATCACCGTGCCGGCGTAGCAGCGCGCCATCGACAGGTTGGCCGCGTTGGGGCTGGGATTGATCCATTCCCGCTCGCCCAGCGGCCAGCCGAAGCCCGGCGCCGCCTCCGGTTGCCAGCCTTGCATGACCACCACCTGGTAATCCAGGTCCAGCCTGAAATGCCGCACGAACCAGCGGCCCATTTCGCCCAGGCTGAGGCCGTGCCGCATGGGCAGCGGGCCGGCGCCGACGAAGCTCTCCCAGCCCGGCCGCAGCAGGGTGCCCTCGACCGGCCGCCCGGCCGGGTTGGGCCGGTCCAGCACGATCACCGTCTTGCCGTGGCGGGCGGCCTCCTCGAGCACGTAGAGCAGGGTGGTGATGAAGGTATAGATGCGGCAGCCCAAATCCTGCAGGTCCACCAGCAGCACGTCGAAGCTGTCCAGCATGGCCGGCGTCGGCCGCCGCACCTCGCCATACAGGCTGAACACCGGAATGCCGAGGACGGGGTCCTGGAAATCGGGCGACTCCACCATGTTGTCCTGCTTGTCGCCGCGCAGGCCGTGCTGCGGGCCGAAGGCGGCGGTAAGGTGGAGGTCGGGCAGGGCGGCGAGGGCGTCCAGGGCGTGCCTCAGGTCGGCGCTGACCGAGGCGGGATGGGCGAGCAGGGCGACGCGCTTGCCGGCGAGGGGCGCGCGCAGGCCGGGTTCTTCGAGCAGGCGGTCGAGGCCGGTTTTCATGCGTAGGGCGGTGGCAGGTGGAAGTCCAGCGCGAATGTATCAGGGTGATGGAAATCCGGCTTGCCGGGAGCGTGGGCAAGCGCCCAGTAGCTCAGCAAGCCGTCCACGTCCTCAATCACCGCGCTTAGGCCGAGGCGCAGACGCCTGCCGGCCGGCAGCAGGGCGCCGGGCAGGCGTGCCTCCAGTTCCAGGCCGTCGGTCTGCGCCGTGCAGGAGATTGCCGGCGTCGCGGCGGCCGCCATGGCCCCGCCGTCGCGGTAGGCGACAAAGGCATAGGCCTGCCAGTGGCCGTCCGGGGAGAAGTTGAATTCCCGGTAGCACGGAAAATCTTCACCGGCGATGAAAGCCTCGAAGCAGGTATGCCGCCACAGTCCGTCGGCGCGGCCGGGCGCCGCCCCGACGGGCAGGCGGATCCGGGACGGGTCCACATTCAGGCGGTAGCGGATCAGCAGTTCGCATCCGGTCGCGGCCGCGACTTCCACGTTGATGCGCAGCGGCGGCCAGGTGGGGCAATCGGTGTGCGGATACAGCGTTCGCGAGGCGGGCAAGTGATTCATGACACCCGGAAACAAAAAGGGGCTTACGCATGTAAGCCCCTTTGACTGTTTGGCGCGCCCGGCAGGATTCGAACCCACGACCCCCTGGTTCGTAGCCAGGTACTCTATCCAACTGAGCTACGAGCGCGTAAAGAGGCGCGAATTATAAAGAAATCTCGCCGCTTGGCAAGGCACTTGGGGTTTGGCGGAGACGGAGGGATTCGAACCCTCGATGCAGGTTTTGGCCCGCATGCTCCCTTAGCAGGGGAGTGCCTTCGACCTCTCGGCCACGTCTCCAGATCGTTTCCGGCGGGGCCGGAAAAAGCCGCGCAAGGATACCCGCGCGGCCTGGCTAAAGCAATGAACGGAAGATTACGCGGCGGGGGCCTTGTCCAGGTCGAAGGCCTGGTGCAGGGCGCGCACGGCGAGTTCCATGTACTTGTCTTCCACCACCACGGAAATCTTGATTTCCGAGGTGGAGATCATCTGCATGTTGATGTTCTCGGCGGCCAGGGTGCGGAACATCTTGCTGGCGACGCCGGCGTGGGTGCGCATGCCGACGCCGACCAGGGAGACCTTGGCGATCTTGTCGTCGCCGCTGACTTCGCGCGCGCCGATCTCGGCCTTCACCTGGTTCAGCACTTCCATCGCCTTCTTGAATTCACCGCGATGCACGGTGAAGGTGAAGTCGGTGGTGTTATTGGCGCCGACGTTCTGCACGATCATGTCCACGTCGATGTTGGCGTCGGCCACCGCGCCCAGGATGGTGGCGGCGATGCCGGGCTTGTCGGGCACGCCCAGCACGGTGAGCTTGGCCTCGTCGCGGTTGAAGGCGATGCCGGAGATGATGGGTTGTTCCATGCTTTCATCCTCGAAGGTGATCAGGGTGCCCTCGCCTTCGTCCTCGAAGCTGGAGAGCACGCGCAGTTTGACTTTGTACTTGCCGGCGAATTCGACCGAGCGGATTTGCAGGACTTTCGAGCCCAGGCTGGCGAGTTCCAGCATTTCCTCGAAGGTGATGGTGGGCAGCCGGCGGGCTTCCGGGACGATGCGCGGATCGGTGGTGTAGACGCCGTCGACGTCGGTGTAGATCTGGCATTCGTCGGCCTTCAACGCGGCGGCCAGGGCCACGCCGGTGGTATCGGAGCCGCCGCGGCCCAGGGTGGTGATGTTGCCGGCCGCATCCACGCCCTGGAAACCGGCCACCACCACCACGTGGCCGCTGTCCAGGGCGGCACGCATGGCCTGGTCGTCGATGTGCTCGATGCGGGCCTTGGTGTGGACGTCGTCGGTGCGCAGGGGTACCTGCCAGCCGGTGAAACTCCTGGCCTTCAGGCCCAGGTCCTTGAGGGCCATGGCCAGCAGGGCGATGGTGACCTGCTCGCCGGTGGAGACCAGCACGTCGAGTTCGCGCGGGTCCGGTTCCTTGTGGATTTCCTTGGCCAGGGCGATGAGTCGGTTGGTCTCGCCGGACATGGCGGACACCACCACCACCACCCGATGGCCGAGCATCTTGAACTTGGCGACCCGCTCCGCCACGTTGCGGATGCGTTCGATGGAGCCCACCGAGGTGCCGCCATATTTCTGAACAATTAGCGCCATATTGGGGAAAGTTGCACGAAAAGCGTGCATTCTACAGGAGCAGCGCGCCACGTCGCCACACGCGGCGATCCAGGCTTCGCCATGTGAACGTTGAAACTATTTTCGGGCTACCTTAGACTTATTCGCGTTTTTGACCCCGGTGGAGGATCTGCAATGCAATACCAGACCGAGAATGTGATGAGGATGGACGGTGCTGTCGCCGTCGAACAGGCCAACAAGGTCCTACGCAACACCTACACGCTGCTGTCCATGACGCTGATCTTCAGTGCCGTGATGGCCGGCGTGTCGATGGCCATGGCCGTGCCTTACGGTTTCAGCCTGATTTCCAGCCTGATCGCCCTGGGCCTGCTGTGGTTCGTGGTGCCGCGCACCGCCAACTCCGCGGCCGGCATCGGCGTGGTGTTCGCGGTCACCGGCCTGCTCGGCTTCGGCCTGGGCCCGGTCCTCAACCACTATCTGAGCCTGGCCAATGGCGGCGAGATCGTCATGCTGGCCCTGGGCATCACCGGCGCTGCCTTCCTGGGCCTGTCCGGCTATGCCCTGGTGTCGCGCAAGGACTTCAGCTTCATGCGCAACTTCCTGTTTGTCGGCGTGCTGGTCGCCTTCATCGCCGGCATCGTCTCGCTGGTGGCTGCCCTGGTCGGCTATCCCATGCCTGCCCTGGCCCTGACGGTGTCCGCGCTGTTTGCCTTCCTGATGTGCGGCATGATCCTCTGGCAGACCGGCGAGATCGTGAACGGCGGCGAAACCAACTACGTGCTGGCCACCATCGGCCTGTACGTCTCCATCTACAACCTGTTCACCAGCCTGCTGCACCTGCTGGG
>Ga0194120_10005465_pt1 | contig 18710 bp, 14 predicted proteins | sample TA2MahCa65mmetaG_FD_148642 | JGI IMG/M metagenome (GOLD analysis project Ga0194120, IMG submission 148642) | Freshwater microbial communities from Lake Tanganyika, Tanzania - TA2015019 Mahale Deep Cast 65m | ecosystem: Environmental > Aquatic > Freshwater > Lake | place: Tanzania: Lake...
CTCCCGGGATTTGCGCCCGGTGCCGGTGATGTTGGGGAAGGCGTAGAAGGCGCCCTTGGGCATGACGCAACGCACCCCGGGCAGGGCGTTGAGGCGTTCGACGATCGCCTTGCGGCGCTGATCGAAGGCCTTGACCATGGTCTCGACCGCGTCTTGGGGACCTTGCAGGGCGGCGATGCCGGCCCATTGGGCGGCGGCGTTGACGCAGGAATGGGAATTGACCGCGAGGCGCTCGGCCTGGGCGATCAGGCTCTTGGGCCAAACGCTGTAGCCGAGGCGCCAGCCGGTCATGGCATAGGTCTTGGACCAGCCGTCCAGGAGGATCAGGCGATCGCGCAGTTGGGGATAGGCCATGAGGCTGGCATGGGGCTCGCCGTCATAGACGATGCGGGCATAGATCTCGTCCGACATCACCGCGACCTGGGGATGGCGTTCGAGCCCGGCGACCAGCTTGTCGAGTTCCGCCTTGGGCACCACCCCGCCGGTGGGATTGGCCGGGCTGTTGATGATGAGAAGGCGCGTCGCCTTGGTGACGCGGGCCAGCACCTCCTCCGCCGAAAACGAAAAGCCGGAGCTCTCCTTGAGGGCGATGGCCACCGGCGTCGCCCCGGTGAAACGGATGACGCTCTCGTAAATGGGAAAGCCGGGATTGGGATACATGATCTCCGCCCCCGGCTCGCCGAACATCAGGATGGCGAAGAACATGGTGACCTTGCCGCCGGGCACGATCAGGACGTGCCCGGGATCGACCTCGGCCCCGCGCCATTTGCGGATGTCGGCGGCGACCGCTTCGCGCAAGGGCAAGATCCCGTTGGCGGGGGTGTAGCCGTGATGGCCGTCGCGCAAGGCCTTGACCGCCGCCTCGACCACATGGGGCGGGGTCGGGAAATCCGGCTGGCCGATGCCGAGATTGACGATGTCCTTGCCCTGGGCGGCGAGGGCCGTCGCCCGGGCCAAGACCTCGAAGGCGGTCTCGGTCCCCAAACGCGACATGGCGGCGGCGGGCTGCAACGACATCGATCACTCCCCTGACGGCGGCGGAACTTAGCCCAGGGGGAGGGAAGGGGGTAGCGGGGTCAGTCCGACGCCCCCATAGCGAAAACCGAGAGGGGCGATACATGCTCCGCGTTTCTTGGGGAGGGAATAACCGCCGTCGATCAGGCTGGGCCTCGCGACGGCTCTCGCCGCCGGTCTCTCTTTCGCGGCGAGCGCGCGGGAAGCGACCATCTGCTTTTCCCTGAACCTCGACTTGCGCAGGCTCCCTCTCCTTTCGGGAGTCACTCTCTCACGCAATCCTTGGCCTGAAAGATCAGGGGCAGGTCACTGGTCTTTCCGTCCCTCGCGACCTGGCTTCCCGGAGTCATCATCGGGCCGTGACGCGGCCAGAGCGGGGCCGGGAAAAATAGGTGTTATGGCCTAACGGCATGAAAAAATATCTTGATACGCGGGGAGAAATAGGGTAGCATGCGCTATATTAGGTTTTGTGAGCTAATATTATTTGCCGCGTAATTCGACGGGGGCGGGGCGCCGGGGCGACACCAAATTTGGACTAACATATTGATTTTATTGAAAACATGAACGGTTTTGGGCGTCAGATCATGGAATTTCAAGCCAATTCAAGCGTTTTCAAGCAAGTTCAAGCGATTTCAAGCATGTTCAAGAAAGTTCAAGCTCATTCAAGCAAGTTCAAGCGATTTCAAGAGAGTTCAAGGAGGTTCAAACGTCTCTGCACCGCCTTGTTTGGTCTCTTGCACCGGGCGCCTTGCTTTCCCGCGCGCCGGACCTAGACTCGCGCCATAAGAAAAACCCGAAGGGGGAGAGGGGCTGATGCGCGTCCTCGGCCTGGCCGGGCTCCTGCTGCTGCTCGCCGCTTGCGGGCCGGGGTCGATGTCGGTCGAGGAGGCGAAGGAAACCGTCGCCCGCTTCCAGGCCGCCGAAAAATCCGATGACGACGAGGACGACAAGCCGGGAACCCTGGCCGCCTTGGAACAGGGGCCGGCGGCGCGGCTTTCCGGGGTGACGCGGCGTCGGGCGGACGCGAAGATCCCCGATGGCCTCGCCGGCGAGCCGCTGGTCCGCTTCTTTCTCGTCCGGGGTGTCGCCGCCCGCGATCTCGGCCGCTTGCGCCAGGCCTTCAATGATCTGGAAAAGGCGCGGGATCTCGCCCGCGAGGCGTCCTCGCCGCGTCTCGCCGAAATCCTCTTCGAGTATTACCGCGCCCATATCATCGGCGGGCAGCCCAAGGTGGCGCTCGCCTCGATCAGCGAGGCGGTGTCGCTCCTGCCGCGCAGCGACTTCATGCGCGTCACCCAATACCGCAAGCACCACGCCTGGATGCTGCAGAGCATCGGCCGGTTGGAGGAGGCGGAACGATCGGCCTCGATCGCCGAGGAGACGGCGCGGGAGCGGGGCAATCGCATCGGCTCCCTCGCCAACCGGTCCGAAAAAATCGTCGATGACTGGGTGGAGACCAGGGCCCACGCCCTTTCCGCCAGGGCGATGCTGCTGGGGGCGCGCGGGAAATACGCCGAGCAGGAAGGCTATTGGCGCACCGCCATTCAGATCCTCGGGGAACGCGCCAACAAGGGCGCGCGCACCTGGTCCTGCGAAATGCGGGGCGAAAATCTGGTCCACAATCTGGTCAACCAGAACCGCCTGATCGAGGCCGAGGCCGAAGCGCTGAGCGCCCTCGCCTGCCTGCAATCCGCCGATGTCGGATTGCGTTGGGACTGGATCGCCAACACCACCAAGGCGCTGGCGATCGTGCTCGAGGCCCAGGGCCGTCTCGCCGAAGCCGAGGCGGCGGCGCGCAAGGCCATCGAATTCCAACGCCGGACGGGATCCGGGGCGGGAGGCGCGTCCCAAGTGCCGCTCGCCCGGGCCCTCGCCGCGCAGGAACGCTGGCGCGGGGCGGCGGAGGTCTATGGGCGGATCGAGACCCTCTATGCCGGCGATCCGGTGGCGCTCGCCCAGATACTCGACCGCGAGGACTATTGGCATCTCGCGCGCATCCGCGCCGGGCGGCCCGGCCCGGCGCTCGCCATCCTCGCGGTGCAGCTCGCCCAGATGGAGAACAACCTCGGCCCCGATCATGAACGTACCGCGACGCTCCGCGCCCTGGTCGGCATGGCGGAGGCGGCGCTCGGGCGGCGGGAGCGGGGCGTCGCCGAACTCGGCCGCGCCGTGCCGGTGCTGCTCAAGAGCCGGGCCGCGCAGGAAGGCGGCGAAGCCTCGTCCCGCCAGGACCGCATCCTGCGCCATGCGATCGACGCCTATCTCGCCGCCCTGGCCGCGACCAAGGGGCAGGCCGCCGCCGGCGAGGCTTTCGTCCTCGCCCAGCATGCGAGCGGTCGGGTCTCGCAACGCGCCTTGGCCCAGGCCGGGGCGCGGCTCGCGGCGCGCGATCCCGCCCTCGCCCAGCTCGCGCGCCAGGAACAGGACGCGAGCCGAGGCCTCGCCGCCCTCGAAGGCCTGATCGCTTCCCTCGCCGGCACCGCCGAGCCCGGCGTGCTGGATGCCAGGCGCGCGGATGCCGCGTCCTTGCGCCGGGCGCGGGATTCCCTGCGCGGCGAGATGGCCGGGCGCTTCCCCGCCTATGCCGCTTTCCTTGATCCCCAACCCCTCGACATCGCCGCCGCCCAGGCGGCGCTCAAGCCGGGTCAGGCCCTGGTCGCGACCCATGTTGGTCCCGGCGAAACCCTGGTCTGGGTGGTGCCCAAGACCGGCGCCGCGGGTTTCTCCGCCGTGCCGATCGGACGGGAGGAAATGACAAAACGGGTCGAGGCCTTGCGGTCGGCGATGACGCCCAAGGGCTCGACCCTTGGCGACGTCGCGGACTATGACCTCGCCGCCGCCCATGATCTCTATGTCCGGCTGCTGCGGCCCTTCGAAGGCCTTCTCCGTCAAGCGAAGACCCTGGTCGTCGCCGCCGATGGACCGCTCGCGGCGCTGCCTTTCGCCATGCTCGCGACCGCGCCCACCCCGGCCAAGGGGGAGGAGCGGCTCTTGTTCGCTGGGTATCGCGCGGCGCCGTTCCTGATCCGCACTCACGCCATCGCCCAAGTGCCGACCGTCGCCTCCCTCGCGACCCTCGCCGCCTTGCCTCGGGGATCCTCGAAGCGCGCGGCCTTCCTCGGTTTCGGCGATCCGGTCTTCGAGCGGACGGCGAGCGTCGCGCCGGGCGCGACCCGGGGGCTCGCCTTGCGCTCGATCCGCCAGGCGCGGGGGATCGCCCTCAATCCCGTCGACAATCAGGGCCGCAATGTCGGTGTCCTCGCGCCGCTGCCCGATACCGCCGACGAGCTTCGCGCCATCGCTCGCACCGTCGGCGCCGACCCCAACCGCGACGTGATCCTCGGCGTCGCCGCCAACGAGGAGACGGTGCGCAAGGCCGATCTCCTCAATCGCCGGGTGGTCGCCTTCGCCACCCATGGCCTGATTCCGGGCGACATCGCCGGGCTCAACGAACCCGCGCTGGCCTTGACCCCCGCGGCGGCGGGCGGTGCCGGGGACGGGCTTCTGCGGGTGAGCGAAATCGCCACCCTCAAGATGGACGCGGATTGGGTGATCCTGTCCGCTTGCAATACCGGGACGGCGGGCGGGGCCGAGGCGGTCTCGGGCCTGGGCCGCGCTTTTTTCTATGCCGGGGCGCGGTCGGTCCTGGTCACCCAATGGGCGGTGGAGACGAGCTCGGCCAAGGCCCTCACCACCGGTCTTTTCGAGGAGCAGAGGAAGCGCCCGCAACTCAGCCGCGCCGAGGTCCTGCGCCGGGGCATGTTGCGGCTCCTGGAGGACGGCGCCTTTGTCGGGGCGGATGGGCGCGCCGTCTTCGCCTATGCCCATCCCATCTTCTGGGCGCCGTTTACCCTGGTCGGCGATCCGGGATGAGACTCTGGTGGCGGGACCGGCGGTCGAGGAAATAGACTGAACCATGATCCGGCGCGCGGCTTGGCTTTACCTTCTTTCCTGGCTGGTTCCCGTGGCGGCCCTGGCGCAGTCCGACGCGGCGGCGTTGGTCGCCGCCTGGGCCCGCCAGGTCGACATGGCGGCGATCGCCATCGAATCGCCCCAGAGCGACAATGTCGAGTTGATCGCCATCCGCCAGCAACTCGCCGATCTGCGCGCCGAGGCCCGCGCGTTGCGCCGCGCCAATCAGGCGGAGGCGGCCAATCTCAAGCGCTTGATGGAAGCGGTCGGGCCGGCGCCCGACGACAAGGCGCCGCAAGAGGCGGCGGAGATCACGGCGCGGCGAAAATCTTTCGAAAGCCAGTCCAAGGCGATCGAGGGCGTGCTGCATCAGGCGGGTATCCTGGTGACCCTGGTCGACTACCTGATCGAGCGCCTCGATCAGCGCCGCGCCCGGCTTCTGGTCCAGGCGCTGCTCCATCCCGATGCCTATGTCTTCTCCCCTGGCGATTGGGCGGCGGCGACCCGCGCCTGGATCGAGGCGGCGGCCAAGCGCGCCGATCGATCCCATGACGGCAAGGTCAAGCCCCTCGGCTGGCTCGCCGCCTGGGTGGCGCTGGGCCTGGTCGCCCTGCGCGTCCTGCCGGTGGCCGAGACCCAAGGCGGGACGCCGCCGCTCTATCGCCGCCGCGTGCTTGGGGCCGTGCGCGACGCCCTCACTCACGGCGCCATCCTGGCGCCGGGGCTCTGGTTGCTCGCCCGCTTGATGGCGCTCGCCCTCTCTCCCTCGCAATTGATCGCCGATCTCATGGAGGGTGTCGCCCTCGGCGTCGGCTTGACCCTGGCGACGCTTGCCCTGGCCCAGGCGGTGCTGCGTCTCGATCGCCCGGAATGGCGGCTCCTGCCCCTGGGCAATGGCGCGGCGCGCCGGCTGCACCGTCACGTCGCCCATGTCGCGGTGTTGATCGGCGTGCTCGCGGGGACCTGGGTCGGCTTTCCCGAATCGGCGCGCCTCGCCATCATCGGCCAGACCTACGGCGCCGCCTTCACCGTGATCGCCGGCGTCGCCATGCTGTGGCTCCTGCCGGAAAACCTCTGGAAGCCCGGCCTCGCCGCGGCGAGCGGCCTGCCGCGCTTCCGTCCGATGTCGGAGCGCGAAATCCGGTTGTGGCGGTTGGCGCGGAGGGCCTTCGGCGCGGTGATCCTGTTCTCGATCGCCGCGATCATCGTCGGCTACGGCCTGCTGGGCGCCTTCGTCCTGCGCAACCTGATGGTGGCGGCGCTGATCGGCGGGGCTCTCATGCTGCTGCGGACGATGGCGCGGGAGGTGGTGCTCTCCGGCATCGAATGGATCGAGACCGCCCAGGGCCAACGGGTGCTGGCGGAGCTGCCGACGCTCCCCGGCTGGATCATCCTCGCCGTGGTCGATCTGATCATGGTTCTCACCGGCGTCTTTCTACTGTTGCCGACGCTGGGCCTCGAATGGGGCCAGGTCGTCGACCTCGCCGAGCAGTTGTGGCGGGGCTTCGCCGTGGGCAGCGTCCGCATCGCGCCCGGCGACATGGTCATGGCGGCGCTCGCCGCCGGCTTCGCCCTCGCGGTCACCCGCTGGACCCAACGCGTGATGGATCGGCGCCTCGCCGACAACGCCACCGTCGACATCGGCGTGCGTACGGCGCTGCGCACCGGGGTCGGCTATCTCGGCATCGGCCTCGCCATCGCGGCGGTGATCGGGCTGATCGGCTTCGACCTCACCAATTTCGCGCTGATCGCCGGCGCCCTTTCGGTGGGCATCGGCTTCGGCATGCAGAATCTCTTCAACAACTTCGCCTCGGGGCTGATCCTGCTCATCGAGCGGCCGATCAAGGTCGGCGACTGGGTCGAGGTCGGCGGCCAGGAGGGCGTGGTCAAGCGCATCGACGTGCGCTCGACCGAGATCGTGACCGAGCGGGCGAGCGCGGTGATCGTCCCCAATTCAGAGATCCTGCAGACCGCCGTGGTCAATTGGACCCATGGCGACCGCCATGCCCGCGTCGACATCCGCATCGCCGTCGCCGGTACCGCCAACCTCGAGGACATCGAGCGCCTGATGGTCGGCTGCGCCGCGGCGGATGCGCGGGTCGCGGAGGAACCCAAGCCTCACGTCCTGCTTCAGGAGATCGGCGACGATCTCCTCGAATTCGAGCTCCGCGCCTTCGTCAAGAAGGTGGAGGAGCGATTGTTCGTCGCGAGCGATTTGCGCAAGGCGGTGCTCAAGGCCCTCGCCGATGCCGGCATCGAACGCCGTCACGCCAGCGCGATTCCCATCCTGCGGGCGGCGAGCCGCGCGCCGGCCAAGCGATCCGAGGCGTCGCCCCTCCAGGGTTGATCGGCTCAGGTCTTTTCCGGAAGGCGGGAAAAAACGCGGTCGGTCCATCCCGTCGGCAGCGTCGCCGCCAGCCAGACCGCGAAATGCAGCGGCCAGGGAAAAGCGATGCGGGGCCGGTTGGCGGCGAGGTCGCGGGCGATGCGCCGCGCCGCGCGATCGGCGTCCCAGAGAAAGGGCATGGGGAAGCGATTGCTCGCGGTCATGCGGCTTTCGACGAAGCCCGGGCAAATCACCGAGACGCCGACCCCGCGATGACGCAAGCGTCCGCGCAAGGCCTCGCCATAGACCCGGACGGCCGCCTTGCTCGCGGCATAGGCGGCGGCCCCGGGCAGGCCGCGAAAGCCGGCGAGGGAGGCCATGATGGCGATCTGGCCGCGTCCTCGCGCCGTCATGCCGGGGATCGCCGGGTGGATGGTGTTGAACACGCCATCGACATTGGTGGCGAAGATCCGCCGGGCCGAGGCGTCGAGATCCTCGATCCGGCTCGAGCCGCCGGAAACGCCGGCATTGGCGATCACCAGATCGAGGGGCGTGGCTGCGTCGATCTCGCCGATCCAGGCGGCGAGGCGGGGGCCGTCGATCACGTCGAGCGCGCTCGCGACAACCCGCGCGCCAAGCGCGGCGCAGGCATCGGTTACCGCCGCGAGGCGCGCCGTATCGCGGCCGGTGAGGGCGAGGGCGACGCCCGGTCCGGCATAGCAACGGGCGAGGGCCTCGCCGATGCCGCTGGAGGCGCCGGTGATCAGGATGGATTTGGGATCGCGCATGGGTTCCGGACGAATTGCCGCCCTGGGACTCGGCGGCTAGATTGGCCTCCCACTTTAGGAGGTCGCTTTGGCCGTTGCCAGCATGACGGGATTCGCCGCGGTCGACGGCGCGCAAGGGGCGTGGACCTGGACCTGGGAACTCCGTTCGGTCAACGGCAAGGGTCTCGATCTGCGCTGTCGCTTGCCCAACGGCCTCGACGGCTTGGAGCCGACCCTGCGCAACGCGGCCGCCAAGCGCTTCGCCCGGGGCAATGTCACCGCCGGGCTTCGCTTGTCCGAGGCCGCCGCCGAGCCGACGGTCCGGCTCAATCAGGGGCTGCTCGATCGCCTGATCGTCCTCGCTGGGGAGATCGAAAAACGCGCGCCCCTCGCGCCGGCGCGGATCGATGGTCTCCTTGCCCTCCGGGGCGTGATCGAGGTGGGGGAAGGGGAAGCCTCGCCCGAAGCGCGGGCGGCGCGGGACTCGGCTTTGGTCGCCTCTTTCGACCAAGCCCTGGATGCCCTCGCCAAGGCAAGGGGCGAGGAGGGGGCTCGCCTTCGCGAGACGGTCGTCGGCCTGATCGACGAAATCGAGCGCCTGACCAGGAAGGCGCGCGGGACCGCCGCGCTGCAACCCGATGTGCTGCGCGCCCGCCTCAAGGCGCGGCTCGAGGAATTGCTCGCCCTCGACCCGCCCGTCGCCGAGGAGCGCCTCGCCCAGGAACTCGCCCTGCAAGTGGTCAAGGCCGATGTCGCCGAGGAGCTCGACCGCCTCGCCTCCCACATCGCCCAGGCCCGGGAATTGATCGCCGCGCCGGAGCCGGCGGGGCGGCGTTTCGACTTCCTCGCCCAGGAGTTCAATCGCGAGGCCAACACGCTTTGCAGCAAATCCGCCGACACCGAGCTCACTCGGATCGGCCTCGATCTCAAGCTCGCCATCGATCGCCTGCGTGAGCAGGCCCAGAACATGGAATAGGGAACGCCATGGACGGTACCGTCGCCATCCCCCGCCGCGGCCTGATGTTCGTGATGTCCTCGCCCTCGGGCGCGGGCAAGACCACGATCTCGCGTCGTCTGCTTTCCCTCGAGCCCGACCTCGCCATGTCGATCTCGGTGACCACCCGTCCGCCGCGCCCCCGCGAGGTCGACGGGCAGGATTACTTCTTCATCGACCGCGCCCGCTATGACGCCATGGTGGCCGGCGGCGAAATGCTCGAGCATGCCGAGGTCTTCGGCAATTGCTACGGCACGCCGCGCGGGCCGGTCGAGAAACGCCTCGCCGAGGGACACGACGTGCTCTTCGACATCGACTGGCAGGGCACTCGCCAGGTCAAGGCGCGGATGCGCGACGACGTGGTCAGCGTCTTCATCCTGCCGCCCTCGATCGGCGATCTCGAGAAACGCTTGCGCTCGCGCGCTCAGGACAGCGACGACGTGGTCAAGGCCCGCATGGCCAAGGCCCTCGACGAGGTCGCCCATTGGGACGAATACGATTACGTCGTGGTCAACGACGATCTCACCCGCTGCCTCGACAAGGTGCGCTCGATCCTGGTGGCCGAGCGGGCGCGCCGCGCCCGCCAGCCCGGGCTCGAGGCCTTCGTGGGGGGCTTGCGGGGCTAGACACGGCGGTTCAGCCGACGATCTCGATCTTGGCGAAGAAGTAGGCGGTCTCGATCGCGGCGTTTTCCTGGGAGTCGGAGCCGTGAACCGAATTCGCCTCGATCGATTCGGCGAAGAGCTTGCGGATGGTGCCGTCGGCGGCGTTGGCCGGGTTGGTCGCGCCCATCACCTCGCGGTATTTGGCGACCGCGTTGTCGCCTTCGAGCACCTGGACCACCACCGGCCCCGAGGTCATGAAGGCGCAGAGCGAGTTGAAGAACGGCCGGTCCTTGTGGACGGCGTAGAAGCCCTCGGCCTGGCCGCGGGTGAGGTGCAGTCGCTTCTGGGCGACGATGCGCAGGCCCGCCTTCTCGATCACGGCGTTGATCGCGCCGGTGAGATTGCGGCGGGTGGCGTCGGGCTTGATGATCGAAAGGGTGCGGTCCTTGGCCATGATCGGATTCCGTCTCTGGTGTTTCAGTCGGGCGCGGCTTATAGGGCCTCGGGCGGCGCCCGGCAAGGCCGCCTTTCGACGCGGCCGGGGGAACCCTTTACGTCACGCTAGGGGATCAAGGTGACCAGGACATCGCCAATTCACCGGTTGTCGGTGGACGGACCGACCAAGTCCGCTTCTTGGCTGGGTGTCGTTCTCTTTGTGGCGGCCCTGATCACCATTCCGCCTTGGCAGCCTGATTTCGACTTCACCTCGGGCGATGATCCGACCTGGTATCTTTTTCACCATGTCTTTTTCCGACGCCCGGTCTGGGGCGTGGAGTTGATCGATACCTACGGGCCGATGGCTTTCGTTTGGCATCGCTTCTACCACCCCGAGACCTACGCCCTTTCGATCATCCTTAATTCGGCCCTGGCGGCGGTGCTCGCTTGGGGAACCTGGATCGCGACGCGGGCGGCGCCCTGGCCCTGGCTCGCGCGCCTGGGCGCCGGATTGATCGTCCTCGCCATGTTTGCGGCGGATCGCGACTGCCGGCCCATCGTGCTGGCGGCGTTGCTCTTGTTGCTCGCACCTTCGGATGATGACGAGCCATCCCGCGAGGCAGCTCTGTTTCGGCTAAGCGGCGTGGCGGCGCTTGGCCTCTACGCCACCATCAAGACCTCGGTCGCCATCGCCGCCGTCGTCTGGTTCGCGACCGTGCTCGGGCTTCGGCTTTTCGCGAGACGCGGAAGCTGGCTCGAACTCGCCGTGCTTCCGCTTTCGGTGGCGGCATGGCTGTTTTTCGCCGGTCAGACACCGGATAATTGGGCGACCTATTACAAGGCGGCCTTCTTCTACGTCCAGGATGTCGGCCGGTTCATCCGCTGGGGCCGGGTCGAGGAGTTGGTGGTCTTTCTTGTCGCCGGGCCGATCTACGGCCTTTTCGCCCTGCGTTGGCTGTTTCGACGCCAAGGCGCGTCCGGCCTGGGGACCGGTCTCGGCTTGGCGGCGCTTCTCTTTCTCGCCTTCAAGGCGGGCTTCGTCACCCATAACGGCCACCATGTCACGCACGCCTTTGCCGCCTTGATCGCCATCTTCGCGCTACATGCGACACTCGAGGGCGGGGACGTCGCCGCCATGGTTTTGCGTCACCCTAGGTTGCGCATCGCGACCATGATCCTCGGTGGCGCGGCGACGGCGTTGTTCGCCGGCTGGTTGGCGGTCACGCCGGGCTTCTATGTGCATAAACTGCCGAGGCTCTGGGCCGCGATCAAAGCCGTGCCGTTGGTGCTGACCGGGAAGCACGATCATGCCAAGAGTTTGGCGGACTCCTGGGCCGAGCTGCGACACCTCTATCCTTTGCCCAAGACGGAGGGACCCGTCTCGCTCTACGTCTGGCGCGGTCCCTTGGCGGCGGTCATCGCCAATGGCGGCGACCTTCGGCACTATGTCACCCTGCACGGCTATTTCTGGCCCGAGACCTTGGATTCCCTCAATCGCGGGTTCTTCGCTGGCGAGCGTCGGCCGAATGATGTCATCGTCGGAAACCTCCTGGCCTCGACAGCGGAACTGACCATCGCCGAGAATTACCGTCCGGTTGCCGCCTTCGAGACCACATCCGGTACCTGGTACCGCTTCTCCCGCAGAACAACGCCCGCCCGCTTGATTGAGGCTGGAGAGCCAAAGTCGGTGGAAGGGCCCTGGCGGCGGCGCCTCGATCTTCCCGAGTTTGACGCCGATGCCGTGGTCGCCGAGTTCGAGCTGCGGCCGACCCTGGCGGGCCGCGTCGCGTCATTGCTCTTCAAACTGCCGACGCTCGAGCTGCGGCATGTCGCAATGGATGGGGAGAGGGCTTGGCGAGCGGACATTCCCTATGGCCGCAACCGCCTGGTGCTCGATCCCTATTTCAAGGCGAATGCCGCCGATCTCGCCGCGCTCGCTTCCGGAGAGAGGAAGCGGGACAAGCGGGCGGTGGCGTTGGAGTTTGGACTAGATGAGGGGGCTTTCGCCTGGCTCGCCGATATCGGCTTGGAGCCGAACATTCGGGTGACGCTCCATCCCCTCAAATGGGAGCGGCCGCCAGGCTGATCGCTCAAGGTGTTGAGCCTCCAGGACATCGTCGTCCGCCTCGCCGGGCGGACCATCCTCGACAACGCCTCCGCCCAGCTCGCAGCCGGCTGGCGGGTAGGCTTGATCGGGCGGAACGGCGCCGGAAAGACCACGCTGCTGCGCCTGATTCTCGGTGAACTCGGGGCTGAATCCGGGCGCGTCGCCATCGCCCGCGGTCTCACCGTCGGCACCGTCGCCCAAGAGGCGCCGGGCGGCGCGACCACGCCCACAGAGGCGGTGCTCGCCGCCGACCGCGAGCGCACCGCCCTGCTCGCCGAGGCCGAGACCGAGACCGACGGGTTGCGCCTCGGCGAGATCCATGAGCGCCTTGCCGCCATTGGCGCCGACGCCGCGCCGGCGCGGGCGGCCTCCATCCTCTCCGGTCTCGGCTTCGATACCGAGGCCCAGGCAAGGCCGCTCTCCTCCTTCAGCGGCGGCTGGCGCATGCGGGTGGCCCTCGCCGCCGTGCTTTTCGCCCGCCCCGATCTCTTGCTGCTCGACGAGCCGACCAACCACCTCGACCTCGAGGCGGCGCTATGGCTCGAGGAATATCTAAAGCGCTATCCCGGCACGCTGATCTTGGTGAGCCACGACCGCGATCTCCTGGACAGCGTGCCAGACCACATCCTCCATCTCGAGAGCGGCCGCACCACCCTCTATGCCGGGAACTACACCCGCTTCACCCGCACCCTTGCCGAGCGGCGCCTGCAGGCCGATCGCGAACGGACGCGGCGCGACTCGGAACGCGCCCGCATCCAGGCCTTTGTCGATCGCTTCCGGGCCAAAGCGAGCAAGGCCCGCCAGGCCCAAAGCCGGCTCAAGATGCTCGCCAAGATCGAGACCATCGCCGATACGGCCATCGAGCCGCCGCCCGATCTGAGTTTTCCGCCGATCAAGCCGCTCGCCTCGCCGGTGATCACCCTCGAGGACGTCGCGGTCGGCTATGACGGGCGGGCGGTGCTGCGCCGACTGTCGCTCTCGCTGCAGGCCGATGATCGCATCGCCCTGCTCGGCGCCAACGGCAACGGCAAGACCACCCTCGCGCGGCTCCTGGCCGGCCGGCTCGAACCCCTCGCCGGGACCATGACCCGCGCCGGCAAGCTCAAAGTCGGCTATTTCGCCCAGCACCAGATCGAGGATTTCACGCCCTCGCGGACCGCCTATCACCACATGGCGGAGCGCCTGCCCGAGGCGCGGGAACAGAAGGTCAGGGCGGCTTTGGGGCGTTTCGGTTTTTCCGGCGATCGGGCCGAGGTCGCGGTCGAGAGCCTGTCCGGGGGGGAAAAAGCGCGCCTCGCCCTCGCCCTGATCGCCCAGGACGCGCCGCAACTCCTGATCCTCGACGAACCGACCAACCATCTCGACATCGACGCCCGCGCCGCCCTGGTCGAGGCGCTCAACGACTACGAGGGCGCCGTCATTCTGGTCAGCCATGACCGACGGATGCTGGAAACCGCCGCCGACCAGCTTTGGCTGGTCGAGGGCGGCACGGCGCGACCCTTCGACGGCGACATCGATGACTACAGGAGGTTGGTGCTCGGGCGGGCGGGCGGCGGACGGGACGGGCAGGCGCGCCGGGCGGCCCCTCCCAACACCAAGGTCGCGCGTCGGACCGCCGCCGAAAGGCGGGGCGAGACCGCGCCCCTGCGCAAGCGTCTTGCCGATGTCGAGGCGCGGCTCGATGCCCTCGGCCGGGAAAAAGCCGAGATCGAGGCGGCGCTCGCCGATCCCGCGACCTATGATGGTCCGCCGGCGCGGGTGACGGAGCTCGGGCGACGCAAGTCGGAGAACGCCGCCGCCCTGGCCGTGGCCGAGGCGGAATGGCTCGCCGCCGGGGAAGCCTTGGAAGTGGCGAAGGGGGAGGGCGGATGATCGATTTCAAGACGCTCCGGCTCCATTGGCGGCCCAATCAGTACCTGGTGACGCCGCCCGGTCATGGTCCAGAGACGCCCCATCGCGAAAGCCCGCGCTTCGCCGCGACACCGGCCGCGCTCGACACCGCGCTTCGGGATGTCGTCGCCAAGGAACCACGCACCAGGATTATCGCCGAGGATCGCGCCCAGGGGCGCATCGAGGCGGTCTGCCGCTCGCGGGTCTTTGGTTTTCCCGATTTCGTGTCGATGCAAATTCTTCCGGCGGGGGAGGGCGGTTCGACCCTTCTCGTCTACAGTCGCGCCCGCTACGGTATCCGCGATTTCGGCGTCAACCGGGCCCGGGTCGAGCGATGGCTCGATCGCTTGGCCGCCGCCACGGCTTCGAGCTGAGGAAAGGAACCTCCATGGCCTACAAACTCTTCGATCTCACCGGCAAGGTCGCCCTGATCACCGGTGGCAATGGCGGCATCGGCCTCGGCATGGCCAAGGCCTTGGCCGAAGCCGGAGCCGACATCGCCATCTGGGGCACCAAGGCGGCAAAGAACAAGGCGGCCAAGGAAAAGCTCGCCGCGACCGGCAAGCGCATCGAGACCTTCGAGATCGACGTCACCGACGAAAAGGCGGTCGATCAGGCCTTCGACGAGACCGTCAAGCGCCTCGGCCGGGTCGACAGTTGCTTCGCCAATTCCGGGGTCTCCGGCGCCTTCGAGAGCTTCGCCAAGGCGTCGACCGAGGAATGGCACCGGGTCCTCAAGGTCAATCTCGATGGCTCGTTCTTCACCCTGCGCGCGGCGACGCGCCACATGATCTCGCGCCCCGGCGGCGGCTCGATCGCGGCGGTGGCGAGCCTCGCGGCGATTTCCGGCGCGGCCCGGGGCGAGCATTACGCCGCGACCAAGGGCGGCCTCATCTCCATGATGAAGGCGATGGCGGTCGAATTCGCCCGCTACGGCATTCGCGCCAACGCCATCCTGCCCGGCTGGATCGAGACCGAGATGACCGAGAAGAAATTCGCCTGGGACAAGTTCCGCGACGCGGTACTGCCCCGGGTCCCCATGCGCCGCTGGGGCAAGCCCGAGGATTTCGGCGGCATCGCCGTCTATCTCGCTTCCGATGCCTCGGCCTTCCACACCGGCGACAGTTTCCTGATCGACGGCGGCTATTGGGTGTTCTGACGCGTCTAGGTCCATGTTGAAGCGCGTTCTCGGCGCGCTCGCCCTTCTCGTCACCCTCGCCCTCGTGGGGGTGGCGGGGCTGATGATCGCTTTCCTGGCGCCCGATCTTTCGGTCGAGGATCTCAAGCCACGCTGGGCCGGCGGCGCCTCGCGTTTCATCGACATCGATGGGACCTCGGTCCATGTCCGGGACGAGGGGCCGACGAGCGACCCGGTCCCGATCGTGCTCATTCACGGGACCTCGGCGAGCCTGCATACCTGGGACGATTGGGCGGCGGCGCTGGCGGCCGAGCGGCGGGTCTTGCGCCTCGATCTTCCCGGCTTCGGCCTCACCGGCCCTTCCGCCCGTGACGACTATCGGATGAGCGCCTATGTCGCGTCGGTCATCGGGGTGATGGAGGCGCGGGGGGTAACGCGGGCGGTGCTGGTCGGCAATTCCTTCGGCGGCCAGGTCGCCTGGGAGACGGCGCTCGCCCATCCCGGGCGCGTCGCCAAGCTCGTCTTGGTCGACGCCTCGGGCTTTCCCCTGCAATCGACCTCGGTGCCGCTCGCGTTCCGCCTCGCCGGGTTTCCCGGACTCAACCGCTTGATGCGCAACGTCCTGCCGCGCGGCTTGATCGACTCCTCGGTTCGCAACGTTTATGGCGATCAGGCCAAAGTCAGCCCCGAACTGGTCGAGCGCTACTATCAACTCACCCGCCGCGAGGGCAATCGCGACGCCCTCATCAAGCGTTGGGAACAGGCGCCGTCGGTCAGCGACAACTTGCATCGCCTGGGCGAGATCAAATCGCCGACCCTCATCCTCTGGGGCGGCAAGGATCGGTTGGTCAGCCCGACCAATGCCGGGCGCTTCCAGGCAGCAATCGCCGGCAGCCGGGTGGTGATGTTCGACCATCTCGGCCATGTGCCTCACCAGGAGGCGCCGGCCGAGACCCTGGCCGCCTTTCGGCGTTTCGATCAGGAGACGGGGCAGTAGTCGCGGCGCCACCGCCTTGTGGGCTCCTGAGTCAGCCGATAGAGTGCCGATCGGGGAGAGGGGACGCATGGCGACCGTCGCGGTACGGGGCGTGCGCAAGGCCTTCGGGCCGGTGCATGTCGTGCACGGCATCGACATCGAGATCCGGGACGGCGAATTCGTCGTCCTGGTCGGTCCGTCGGGCTGCGGCAAATCGACCCTTTTGCGCATGATCGCAGGCCTCGAGGAAATCACCGGGGGCGAAATCGCCATCGGCGGACGGCGGGTCAATGACCTTCCGCCCAAGGAACGCGATATCGCCATGGTGTTCCAGAACTACGCCCTCTATCCCCACATGACGGTGCGGGAGAACATGGCGTTCTCCATGCGTCTGAGAAAGGCCGACGCGGCCGAGGTCGAGCGGCTCGTGGGGGACGCCGCGGATATCCTCGGGCTGCGGCCCTATCTCGACCGCTTTCCCCGCCAGCTTTCCGGCGGCCAACGTCAGCGCGTCGCCATGGGCCGCGCCATCGTCCGCCACCCCCAGGTCTTCCTGTTCGACGAGCCGCTTTCCAATCTCGACGCCAAGTTGCGGGTGGCCATGCGCACCGAGATCAAGGCCTTGCACCAGCGCCTCAAGGTGACCTCGGTCTATGTCACCCATGACCAGGTCGAGGCCATGACCATGGCCGACCGCATCGTGGTCATGCATGACGGGCGGGTCGAGCAGATCGGCACGCCCCTCGAGCTCTATGACGATCCCGACAACCTCTTCGTCGCCGGCTTCATCGGCTCGCCGGCGATGAATTTCATCCACGGCCGCATCGCCACCGGCGGGGTCGCGGCGGTCGAGACGCCCAAGGGCGCCCGATTGCCGTTGGCGCGTTTGCCACGAGGTGTCAAGGCGGGCCAGGAGGTGGTCTATGGCATCCGCCCGACCCATCTGGTTCTCTCGGCCAATGACGATGGATTGCCGGCGATCGTCGACGTGGTCGAACCGACCGGGGCCGACACCCAGGTCTTCGCCACCCTCGCGGGACAGGCGGTGAGCGCGGTGTTCACCGAGCGCCATGCCTTCACCCCCGGCGAGGCCATTCGCCTGATGCCCCGACTCGATCTCGTCCACCTTTTCGACAGGACCAGCGGCCAAAAACTGCGTTAGACCAACAGCGAAAAAACGGAGGAACTCCATGACCGATCTCACCAGACGCGACGCCCTCCTCGCTGGCACGGCGCTTGCCGGCGCGAGCCTGCTGCCCGGCGCGGCGGCGGCCCAGGACCTCGCCATCGAGCCGGAGAAGGGCGCGCGGCTGCGCGTCCTCCGCTGGAAGCGCTTCGTCCAGGGCGACGAGGACGCCTGGATGGCCCATACCAAGAAGTTCGAGGACACCTACAAGATCCCGGTGCGCACCGACCATGAGGGCTGGGAGGATGTGCGGCCCAAGGCGGCGGTCGCCGCCAATGTCGGCTCCGGTCCCGACGTCATCCTCGGCTGGTTCGACGACCCGCATCAGTATCCCGACAAGCTGGTCGACCTGTCCGACGTCGCCAATTACCTCGGCGCCAAATATGGCGGTTGGTATCCGGTGGCGGAGCGCTACGGCAAGCGGGGCAATCGCTGGATCGGCCTGCCCCTCGGCGCCGCCGGGGCCTGCATCGTCTACCGCGATAGCTGGGTCAAGGAAGCGGGTTTCAACGGCGTGCCCAAGGACACCGACGGCTTCCTCAAGCTCTGTCAGGCGCTCAAGGCCAAGGGCCATCCGGCGGGCTTCGCCCTCGGCAACGCCGTGGGCGACGGCAATGGCTGGTGCCATTGGCTGCTTTGGTCCTTCGGCGGCAAGATGGTCGACGAAAAGAACAACGTCGTCATCAACAGCGCCGAGACGGTCAAGGCGCTGGAATACGCCCGCGAGCTCTATCAGACCTTCATCCCCGGCACCCTCTCCTGGCTCGATCCCAACAACAACAAGGCCTTCCTCGACGGCCAGATCGGCCTGACCGCGAACGGCATCTCGGTCTATTACGCCGCGATCAACGCGACCGACCCGGCCCTCAAGGCCATGGCCGCCGACATCCAGCACGCCAATTTCCCGATCGGTCCGGTGGGGCGGCCGACGGAGCTCCATCTCTTCTCCCAGGCGATGGTGATGCGCTATTCCAAGTTTCCCAAGGCGGCCAAGCTCTTTCTCAAATTCATGTGGGAGAAGGAGCAATACGCCCCCTGGCAGAAGGCCTCGATCGGCTACATCACCCATCCCCTCAAGGGCTACGAGCAGAACGACGTCTGGGGGTCGGACCCCAAGAACCTGCCCTATCGCGACGCGGTCAAGAACATGCTGTGGCATTCCTATGGCGGGCCGCTCGGCTTCGCCTCGGCCTCGGCCATGGCCGACTACATCGTGGTCAACATGGTGGCCGCCGCCGCCTCGGGGGCCAAGACCCCCAAGGACGCGGCCGCCGAGGCGGAGAGGCGCGCGCTTCGCTACTACAAGATCTGATCGCGCGACGGGGGAACGGCGGGCTTGAGGCGGCCCGCCGTCTCCGAT
>Ga0194120_10005473_pt1 | contig 18674 bp, 18 predicted proteins | sample TA2MahCa65mmetaG_FD_148642 | JGI IMG/M metagenome (GOLD analysis project Ga0194120, IMG submission 148642) | Freshwater microbial communities from Lake Tanganyika, Tanzania - TA2015019 Mahale Deep Cast 65m | ecosystem: Environmental > Aquatic > Freshwater > Lake | place: Tanzania: Lake...
GATCTTGAGGCCCTGACGCCAATTTCCATTGAGCGGCCACCACAGATAAAGGCCGATCAAGACCGAAAAGAAGACGGCGATTCCTACCGCGCCAAGGATGTAGGCGTTGGTGAAACCAAGCAGCAGCAGAGCTGGCCTCGCAAATTTGAACAGTAGCATAAGTGGATTTTCTGCCTGACTGCGGCGAGGATTCTCGCCGCGAATCAGGAGCGAAGATGACGAAACGGACTCGTAGGAACCATACGCCGTCCTTCAAGGCGAAAGTGGCCCTGGCCGCCTTGAAGGGCGACAGGACGCTGGCCGAACTGGCGCAGCAATTCGACGTTCACCCCAATCAGATCACGACATGGAAAGGCCAGCTGCTCGAAGGGGCGGCGGGCGTCTTCGGCCAGGACAAGAACGAGGCGAAAGAGGCCGCCGTCGATTTGAAGGCCCTGCACGCCAAGATCGGCGAACTGACGCTGGAGAACGATTTTTTGGAAGGCGCGCTCACCAAGGCCGGCATGCTGAGCGCAAAGCGATGATCGACCGCGACCACGAACTCTCCCTCTCCCGGCAGGCGAAAGCCCTGAACATCAGCCGGGGCGCCGTCTATTACAAACCTCGGCCGGTGTCGGCCGAGGAGTTGTGCATCATGCGTCGGCTCGACGAGCTGCATCTCGACCACCCCTTCGCGGGCGCAAGGATGCTGCGCGATCTCTTGAACCGCGAGGGCGTCTCGATCGGGCGGCGCCATGTCGCGACGCTGATGAAGCGCATGAGGATAGAGGCGATCTATCGCCGGCCGAACACCAGCAGGCCTGCGCCGGGGCACAAAATCTATCCCTATCTGCTGCGCGGGAAAAAGATCGAGCGTGTCGACCACGCATGGGCGATGGACATCACTTACATTCCCATGAAGCGCGGTTTCGTCTACCTCGCGGCGGTCGTCGACGTCTTCAGCCGGCGGGTTCTGTCGCATCGCGTCTCGATCACGATGGAAGTCGAGTTCTGCGTCGAGGCGCTTCATGAGGCCTTGGCGAAGCACGGCAAGCCGGAGATTTTCAACACGGATCAGGGCAGCCAGTTCACCAGCGAGGCGTTCACGGGGGTGCTGCTCAAGGCCGGTGTCGCCATCAGCATGGACGGCAAGGGCGCCTGGCGCGACAACGTGTTCGTCGAGCGGCTGTGGCGCACCGTCAAATATGAGGAGGTCTATCTGCGGGCCTACGACAGCGTCGGCGAGGCGCGCGCCTCGATCGCCCGCTATCTCGGTTTTTACAATACAAGGAGGCCGCACTCGGCTCTTGACCGGCGCACGCCGGACGAGGCTTACTTCGGCGCACAGACGATCGCTGCGGCGGCATGACCGTCGCGGCGATTTTGATGCAGCTCTGGTCGGGCTACGCCCTCCCGCCGCCGCATCAAAATCGCAAGGCCCCGCGTTCAGCATAACCCGGCAGGAATCCACTCAACTTCCGCGGGGCGCTGTTCAAACAACCGGAGCCAGCTCTCTACGTCGATCTTGAGCGTTGCATTTTGTTTCTTCCCGATTCGAAGACGGGAAAGAAGACGATCACCTTGAATGCGCCGGCCGCAGGAATTCTCGCCAAACTCAAGATCAAGGCCGATCAGGAGTACGTGAGCGAATTCGTGTTTTATGGCGCAGACCCGGAGGTCCCACGCTCAGATCTCAAGAAGCCTTGGGCTGCCGTAACAAAGCTCGCCGGTCTGAAGAGCCTCCGGATCCACGACCTAAGGCATTCGTTCGCTTCAGTCGGCGCCGGAGCAGGGTTGGGTCTCCCCATTGTCGGCAAGCTTCTGGGGCATACCCAAGCCTCGACGACGCAACGTTATGCGCATCTCGATGTAGACCCATTGCGTCGGGCTGCGGATGCGATTGGGGCCACCATTGTTGCCGCTCTGGAATCGAAGTCGATCGGCGAAGCTAGCTGAAGCGCTCACCCGCTGCTCCCTCAGAGATGTGGTTCCGCCTTGAATGGCTTGTCGACAGTTTCGCTAGAATTTGGAATGGTGCCTTCGGCGACAAAGTTATCCTATTGTTCACGCCATGTTTGTTTCGCAAATCGGGATTGTAACCATGACCCGCGTCGAATTTGACAGCACTAAGAAGCCATTAGATGACCTTCTGAAGAGGGCGCGTGACGGCTTGCTTCAGCTGCCCGACTTCCAACGTGGATGGGTATGGGACGACGACGGTCTGAGGGGGCTGCTAACGTCTATTTCCCGCTCTTTCCCAGTAGGCGCGATCATGACCTTGCAGGCCGGTGGGGAGGTGCGTTTCAAGCCCCGTCTAGTTGAGGGAGCACCCGAGGAGAATGCCAAGATTGCGCCCGAAGCGCTGATCTTAGATGGACAACAGCGCATCACATCTCTCTTCCAAACGACAATGCGCCGGGGGGTGGTCGAGACGATCAACTCGAAGAAGCAACGAATCAAGCGCTTCTTCTACATCGATATGGCCAAGGCGCTGGATGACGGTGTCGACCGCTTCGAGGCGATCATCGGCGTTCCTGAGAACAAAAAGGAGACCCGTAACTTCGGTAAGGAGATCGTGCGTGATCTTTCTACGGAAGAAGAAGAGTACGCTCAGTGCATGTTTCCGACGAATCGCATTTTTGATGCCGACGCATGGCAAATGGGTTTCTTCAAGTTTTGGAAGGATGATTTGGCCGACAAGTCCGATTTCTGGTTCAGGTTCCAGAACGAAGTATTGGCCGCGTTCCGGCAGTATCAGATGCCTGTCATCCAGCTTGGAAACGGGACAAGCCGAGAGGCAGTTTGCTTAGTCTTCGAGAAGGTAAATACGGGCGGGAAGAAGCTGGATGCCTTCGAGCTTCTCACTGCGATCTACGCTGGTGAAGAAGAAGGCTTCCTCCTGCGAGAGCGCTGGGCGGAATGCGCCAAGCGGATGTCGAATTCGATTGCTATAAGGGAGCATCCTCTCACCAGGCTTCAGCCGACCGAGTTTTTCCAAGCCTTAGCGCTTCTTCACACCCTCGACCGCCGAAAAGAGGTCACGGCGGCGAATCCTGATGCGGAATTGCCGCCCGTTACCTGCACTCGTGAAACCGTTTTGGGTATTCCGTTGGGTGCCTACAAGAAACATTCCTCTCGCTTGGAGGAAGGGTTCACTAAGGCCGGGCGGTTCCTTTTCAGTCAACACATCTATTGGTTTAAGGACGTCCCCTACCAGTCCCAAATCGTTCCACTCGCCGCGATCTTGGCCGAACTGGGGGACAAGTGGGAGTTCGATGCCGTCCGCTCAAAGCTAGCGCAGTGGTATTGGTGCGGCGTTTTCGGTGAGCTTTACGGAGGCGCTATCGAGACGAGATTCGCCAAGGATCTGGTCGATATGTTGTCTTGGATTTCGGGGGGGCCTGAACCGACGACAGTCAAGGACGCCGCATTCCGTGCCGAGAGACTTGATACAATGACATCCCGCCTTTCAGCAGCCTACAAGGGCGTCAATGCCTTGCTCATGAAAGAGGGGGCCCGTGACTTCCGATCCGGTCAACCCTTCAACCAAGCTAGCTACTTTGAGGAGGCTGTCGACATACATCACATCTTCCCCCGCGCTTGGTGCGACAAATCAAAGCTATCCCCAAAGCAATACGATACGATCGTTAATAAGACTCCCCTCAGCTATAAGACCAACCGCGCGATTGGCGGAGATGCGCCGTCCCGCTATCTCGCGGGACTTTCGAAGCAGGGCGGTGCCGACGAATTGGCGATAAACGACCATCTTCGATCTCACCTTATCAATCCAGACTTACTTCGAGCCGACGATTTCGACAACTTCATAGCAGCGCGCCGAGAGGCACTTTTGACACTCATCGAACGAGCGATGGGCAAGGTCGTATATCGAGGCGAGTCCACCGACGAACCGGAGGGCGAAATCATCGTCGACGAGGTGGATGCTAGAGAATTGGCATGAGATACCGTCGGACTGAGACGTCATCCTTCCGCGAGGGCTGATATACTGGTCTGTTGCCCGGGCGATGTCCTCGATCAGGTCCAAGCCGCACTGCGTGGTCCAACGGTGTCTTATCGACCAGCAAGTGAACCATTCAATTCAGGATTTCTGATTCACAATTTAGGACGGTCCTCCACGGCGGGATTTGTCCAAGCCTGTTTCATTTCTCCAATCTTCTCAAGAAAATCTTCCCATTGATCGCGCGTCAGACACATAAATCTAAATGATTGGTGTTGTTGTAGCATTTGCGCTGGGATATGTGAAAGCGGTAAGTGGAAAACACAAACATTAAATTTTCTGCCTAGATTTATAATGCGCGAGCTGGGCTTATAATGGCTGTAATATACAAATGGTTTGCCGCGACAGAAATTGAACATAATTTCAAGCCACCCGTAGATATTGTTTTGGTCCGGTAAATCTTGCAAACTTAGAAGTTTCGTAATCACTCTCTCGTAGAAAGATTTAGCTGCCGCGTTATTGTCTCCCAACGATGTTGGGGCATCAAGAGTTAGAAGAGTCACTTCTCTGAAGTTTTGTCCATTAAATCCTGGGATCAAACACCTAAATATTGCATTTTTCTAGAACGTTAGGTATCGTTCCATAGGTAGATCTACGTAACTCAGGTCTATCCAAAGGAGTCTGCGCTTCAGCTTTTGATCTGGCGGCGGCAGTTCCCTTGTTCCTCGAATAGTGAAATTGGCTTCGCGCCGTTGGTCTGCGGGTGGGAGGGGAGCTTCTCGCCAACCGCGGAGAGCATAGTCTGTTTCTTCTGCCAATGGAGGGGTAATCGTGAAACGAGCTTTAGTCTTTAGTGGAATGGCTTTCCTGCTATGCGGGAGCGCCTCCCTTGCACAGACGATTGACGCAACAAAGGCTGCGAACGGGCGGATACTCGCGTCAAACTGCACCCAATGTCATTCCACCAACGGCCAATCAAGAAGCAACGGCTTCGACAGCCTCGCGGGGAAGTCTTACTCCGAGTTAAAAAAAGAACTGCTGGAGATGAAAGCTAAGACCTCCGTCGGTGGCGAGGCCGATGAAGAGATCATGATCGTCCATGCCAAGGCGTATACGGCGGACGAGATCGATTTGATCGCCTATTACCTTTCGCTCAGGTAAGCCGCGAACTCGTCGAAATGTAATCTCCAATCGTCAAATTAATAGAGGTTCCGATGAAACGCAGAGATTTCATGAAAGCTGTCGCGACTGGCAGCACAATACCGGTCGTATCGAATTTCGTTACTACTCCGGCAGAAGCTGCGACTTATAGCGTCGGCGTTGTCGGCGGAGGAATGGCTGGCGCAACAGCAGCAAAGTATCTTCGCTACTGGGCCAGCAAACTCGGGCTAAGTGTGACGGTCACAATTTTCGAGCCGAATGCAAATTACATTTCAAACATCAAGAGCAACGAGGTGCTCGTCGCCACTGATCCACTCAAGGCGATTTCCGGCCTTACCTTTAAGTATGACAACCTCAAGACGAAGTATGGCGTAACGGTTACAAAGGCGGTCATCTCTAGGGTCGATCCAAATACGGGTGAGATATTCACCATCGTCAACAACGCAGAGACCTCGAAGGGAAAATTCGATGCCGTCATTCTTGCGGCGGGTATCGACTTTGAATATGGCGACATCTCTATAGAAAACAAGACGGCAATAAAGAACGAAATCGCGGTTCCACACGCTTGGCAGGCGGGGCCGATCGGCGAGCAATTGACCGCGCTTCGAAGCCAACTGCGGAACCTGACAGATGGAAAAGAGGTTGTCATCTCAATTCCACTGTCGCCCTATCGTTGCCCGCCTGGTCCCTACGAGAGGGCGTGCGTGATCGCCGATTGGTTGAAGAGATATAAGCCAAAGTCGAGGGTCACCGTTTTTGACGCCAATCCCGATATACAAGCCGAAAAGCCCGTATTCGAGTACGCCTTTAACACAGTGCATGCTGGTTATATCAGATATGTGCCTAACATGCATGTTCGAAAGGTCGTCGTTTCAGACAGTAAGACCAAGCTTGTCACCCCGTTCATTTGGCAGAACGGCGCTTGGGTTGAGCAAACGACAATCACCGCCGAGGTCGCCAATATAATTCCGCCGATGAAAGCCCCGCCGATTGTTCTGAAAACGCTGGCCGGTAACCTAGACGCATCGGGGAGATGGGCTAAGATAAGCGAACAGACTTATCAGTCGGCTGGCTTCTCGAAGATCTTCGTCATTGGCGATGGAATTTCCTCAAAGCAGCCAAAGGCAGGACACATCGGTAATCAGGAAGCGAAGGTCTGTGCTGACGCAATCCTCAGACGGTTCATGGGCGTTACGCCATACCCGACCCCAGTTACCAATTCGGCTTGCTTTACCCCGATCACAACGACCGAGGGCTTTACTCGCACCGCGACCGCTTCATGGCTAACGGCACTGTATCGGTATAATACGACAACCTCGACTGTAGACCACGTTGCGCCATCGCCCGTCGGCGGCGTTGGCCCTGCATGGCCCGTATCCGGTAAGCCAAGCAAAGGTCTCTATAGTGACATGAACAAGTGGTTCAAGACCCTCATGGAAGACACTTTCGCCTAATCTGACAAAGTGTTGTTAAGATCTCGCGCATCTTTCTGGATGCGCGAGATCAACGCGCGGATGCCGTTTGCGCGCTGTGAAGCGATCTGGTTACCAAGCCCAATAGCCTGAAAAATGGGTGCCGGATCAAGTTCGAGAATTTCCGTTGCGCGGCGTCCGGAATAGACGCCAATCACAATCGTCAGCAGCCCTCTGACGATATGACTGTCGCTGTCGCCATGAAAAGATAAGACTGGCGAGCCGCCGTCGTGGCTGAGAAAGGTTTGCAACCAAACCTGACTGGAGCAACCATGCACTCTATTCTGTTCGCAATAGAGTTCTCTTGGCATGGGGCCGAGCATCAGCCCAAGCTCGTATAGGAAACGAAACCGATCATCATCATTTTCGAAGTTTGCTAGATTTTGAAAAATTTCATCCAAGTCCATTCACGCCCCCTACGAAGGCATTAGTAACCCGCTCCTTCAAGAGCAATTTGTCCTGTAGCCTTTGTCGCGATCAAGCCGACCTAACGTTGACGCGGTATAGTAGTTAGCTGTCGAGTTCCGGATGATTGCATAGATCCTCGGCGTTTGGCACTCTTCGCCGGGCGGGCGTTTTTTCGTGACCTGATTGGGCGGCCTTCACGCTGTTCCTTGACGACGGACGCGTCTGCATGTCCAACAATGCCGTCGAGCGAAGCCTGCGCGGCATCGCCCTTGGCAGAAAAAGCTGGTTGTTCTGCGGCTCCGACCGCGGCGGCCAGCGTGCCGCAGCGATGTATAGTCGCCCGTGAAGAACTCGTAAGCCATTGAACTTGTATGGTTTTCTGCTGGGCTGAAGTAGTGGTTTTTGCAAGTTTTGGCGATGTTTGGCGTGGTTTTCTTGCAAATTGATCCTTGGGCCTCGCTGTGATTCTCTATCTTCGTCGATGTCGGGCGAAGGAGATTGGGGATGCGGCCGAAGGAGCGACGCGACGGCGGGCAGAAGGATTTGTTTCGGGCGCGGCTCGATCAGATCGTCGATATGAGCCATCCGCTGCCGAAGCTTGCCGCGACAATTGACTGGGACTTTCTGGAGCAGCGCTTTGGGGCGGTTTACGCCGACGTTCCGGGACGCCCGCCCTTGCCGACGCGGTTGATGGCCGGGCTCGCGATCTTGAAACACATGCACGACCTCTCCGACGAAGCCTTGTGCGACCGCTGGATCGAGAACCCGTATTTTCAGCTGTTCTGCGGCGAGGAGTTTTTCCAGCACAAGCTGACCTTCGACCGCTCGTCATTGACGCGCTGGCGTCAGCGCATGGGCGAGGAGAAGCTCGTCGCGCTGGTTCAGGAGAGTCTGGCGGTCGCGACGCGAACCGGCGCGGCGCAGCCCTCCGACTTCTCCAAAATCATCGTCGACACGACGGTTCAGGAGAAGGCCGTCGCCTTTCCAACGGACGCGAAACTGATGCATCGCGCCCGGGAACGGCTGGTGCGACTTGCCAAAAGGCACGGCGTGGCGCTGCGACAGTCCTACGAACGTATCGGCAAGCATGCGCTGATCGCGCATCAGCGCTATGCGCACGCCAGGCAGTTCAACCGAGCGAACAAGGCGCTGCGCAAACTGCGCACGTTTCTGGGACGCGTCGAGCGCGACATCGCCCGGCGGATCAAAGGCGACGAGGGATTACGCGACATCTTCCGCCGCCCGCTCTATCTCGCCGAGCGCGTGCGCGAGCAGCGTCACAAGCAGCGCGGCAAGAAGGTCTATTCGCTACATGCGCCCGAGGTCCAATGCATCGGCAAGGGCAAGGCGCATCGTCCCTACGAGTTCGGCGTCAAGGTGTCGGTGGCGACGACGCTGCATGCGTCAAAGGGCGGCCAGTTCGTGACGCATGTGAAGGCCATCCCGGGAGCTCCTTACGATGGTCACACGCTGGCCGTCGTGATCCCCGAGATGGAGCAGCAGATTGGCGCCACGATCAAACGTCTCGTCGCCGATCGCGGCTACCGCGGCCACAATGCGCCGGAAACGCACAAGTTCAGGGTGTTCATCTCGGGCCAGAGACGGCGCGTCACCGAGCAGATCAAACGCGAATTGCGACGCCGTTCCGCCGTCGAGCCTGTCATCGGGCATTTGAAGGCAGATCACCGCATGGGCCGAAACCACCTCGCCCATACCGCCGGCGATGCGGCCAACGCCGTCCTCGCCGCCGCCGGCTACAACTTCCGGCGCCTGCTCAAATGGCTGGCCCTTTTGTGCGCCTTCTTGCTGCGCTTCCTCTGTCCAGCCGAAAGGTCAGAAAATCATCCCATCGTCGCCTGAGACGCATTCTTCACGGACGACTGTATAGCCTCATCGTCACGGCAAAAATGAACGGCGTTGATCCGCAGACTTGGCTCGCCGATGTCCTCGCGCGCATCGCCGGCCATCCCGTGCACCGGCTTGATGAACTGCTTCCATGGAACTGGCGCCCGCCAGCTCAGCGGGCATCAGCGCCAACCTGATGGCGCGATTGATCCTGGAGCACGTTCAGGGGAGCAGGACCAGATCAGCGACGGAGGCCGGCCATGATCTCTGACAAAGTCCGTCCCCATCATGCCTGCGGATCGACGCCATTCATCTTTGCCGTCACGATCAGACTATACATGGCCGCGGCGCGCTCCCCTCCGCGATCCGAACCGCAGAACAGCCATGATTTTCTTCCGAGCGAGATGCCTCTCAGGCCCCGTTCGGCAGCATTGTTGGAGATGCAGACGCGGCCGTCTTCAAGGAATAGAGTGAAGGCGGCCCAGCGCTTAAGCATGTAGCTGATCGCCTTGCCGAGATCATGCCCGCGCGAGAGCTTTGCAGCTTGCTCCTGCAAATACAGCCTCAGATCATCGACCAGCGGTCGACTCAGCCTGTGGCGAACCCCCAGGCGTTCTTCGGCGGTCTTTCCATTGATGGACCGCTCAATCTCGAAAAGGACGTCGATGCGGCGCACCACCTCGATCGCGATCGGCGACAAGGGGATTTCCTTTTTGCCCGCAGCTTTGCGACGCGCGTTCTCGTCCAGATCCGCCATGGCGAAGAAGGGACGCCGCGCGTGAACCCAGCAGGCGGCCTCCGTGACCGGGCCCGGCTTGCGGTCCGCCAGATACAGCCTGTTGTAGCCGTCATAGGCGTCGGCTTGGAGGATTCCGGAATATCCCGCCAGATGCGCCTGTGGATGCTCGCCCTGTCGATCACGCGAGTAGTAGAACATCGCGGCCGGTGGCCCGGCCCCGCCGAACGGCCTGTCGTCTCGAACATAAACCCAGCATCGTCCAGTATCGGTCTTGCCTTTGGCCAAAACCGGCACGGTCGGGCGAGTAGGCCGAGGGATTTTCACCCTCGGCCTCTCCCAGAACCGGGCGTGAGACTCTCGCCTCACCCGGCTCCCATCAGGCCAGCCTGCCGCTTGCGCCGAGTTGCCAATGCACGAACAATCGGGGGCTTTCGCACGCGATCTTTTCGAGAAAAGCCCGGGCGCGGCCCAATCGGTGGTGGAAGCGCTTGAACTTGCGCTTGATCCAGACGGCGAGCGTCTGATCGATGTAACGAACGAGGGGATAAAGCGCCGAACGCGTGTATTGCCCATAGTAAGCGATCCAGCCCCGAGTGATCGGGTTTAGCTCGCGAGCGATATCGTCCAGCGTCACCTGTGTCCGTCTACGCAACTTCAAACCCCGGATCGTTGATCGCATCGCGTTCAGCGCAGGCCTACTCACCGCTGGCGTGAACCCACAGAACAGAGTCTGCGAGCGAGGGCCTTTTACGGTTCGCGGCCTGAAGCAGTAGCCGAGAAAGTCAAAGGCGACATTCTCGAACTTGGCTTTTCGCCGATCATCCTTGCAATAGACGATCTTGGTCTTCGTTGGATGCAGCTCCAAACGGCACTCCGCCATCCGAGACGTCAGCGCTTCCCATACGATCCGCGCCTCCCTCTCGGATCGGCAGTGCACCAGCCCGTCATCTGCATACCGACACCACCTCAGGTGCGGATATCTCCGCGCCATCCAGAGATCAAACGTGTAGTGCATGAAGAGGTTAGCCAAGACCGGGCTGACGACGCCTCCTTGCGGAGTGCCGCGCGTTCGCTCAATCAATGATCCATCCTCTTGCATCATCGGGGCCGTCAACCATCGTTCGATGTAGAGCAGCGCCCAAGGGCACGCGACGTGCTTCCGGACAGCCCGCATCAACAGCGTATGATCGATATTGTCGAACAGACCCTTGATGTCGAATTCTAGAACCCAATCGAATTTCCAGCATCGCCCGCGCGTGACGCCGACAGCATCAAGCGCCGACTTGTCGGGCCGATAGCCATAGGAATCCGCTAGAAAGATCGCATCTAGATCCGGCTCAATCATCTCCTTGACAACCGTTTGCGCTACGCGGTCGGCTACGGTCGGGACTCCAAGGATTCTCTGCCCTCCACTCTTCTTGGGAATAGAGACAGCACGCACGGGCGGCGGGAAGTATGCGCCAGAGCTCATTCGATTCCAGATTTTGTAGAGATTGCCCTTCAAATCCTTCTCGAACCGCTCTATCGTCACGCCATCGACACCGCCTGCGCCATCCTTGGAACGCACCTCCAGATATGCTTCGTATACTTGATGCTTGTCGATCAAGAACGGCTTGCTTGGCGGGTTCATCGACGTCCTCCTGTCACCAGTTGTGTCAATGATCCGCCGACCTGATCCGACCCCTTTGCTCCGGCCCCGTTGCGGGCGTTCATCGCTACTACGAGTCGGTCCGTCCCAGCGCTCCGCATCGGTACTCTCGCCTCGCGGTTTTCTCCGCTTGTGCTTCTCCCTTTGCATCGGAGCGGCTGGTTCCTGCAGTTCCACGGCAACGCCTGCATCCGCTTCACGCCCCCTCAACGCCGGTCGTCGCTCGCCCAGTCATCAGGCATCCGGCGAGCTGATCCCAGAGGGACGACACACCCCTGGTTTTGACGACGCCTTCCACGTCACGACGCTTCATCGGTGGGTTCATTTTCATTCGTCTCTCGGACACATACCTGTTCAAGGTGCTCCTTGAACTTTGGCTCCAACGCTCACGACCACGCCTCTTTAACGCAGCCGCTTGGAGTGGTTTGAGACCCGCTCCTGAAAGCCGATCCCGAGGGGCCATCCCTCATCGTTACCGCAGCTTCAGCGCACAGAACTTCAGACCATGACGATCATCCTTTCTGCGTGCCTCTGCAGCACACTGTCGTCGCCGTGAAGGCGCTCGGCCGCCATGACATGATTTTCCACAAGGCGAATCAGAGGCTCGAGGACCGTGCAGACCGAGCCCACCGCGTCGGCCATCGTCGACAGCGCGATCGGCACGCCCTCGAGAGCATAGCGCTCGGCCTGACGGTTCAAAGGCTGATGCTGGCCAAACTTCTCGAACATGATCATCGCCAGCAGGCTCGCCCCCGCCCATCCCCGCGCAATGACATGAAAGGGCGCCGGCGCCTGGCTGATCTTCTCGCAGTCCCGGCAGGTGAACTTCTCCCGCACCGTCTCGATCACCTTCCACTGGCGGGGCGTCGTTTCCAATGTGCGCGTCACATCCTCGCCGAGCTTGCGCAGGCGCGCGCTCCCGCAGCATTCGCATGCTGCTGGCGGGTCAATCACCACGCGCTCGCGCGGCAGGTGGTCGGGGAACGTGATGCGCTCCGGGCGCTTGCGCGTAAATCCGGCGATCGTCATTGTCTGGGCGACAGCCTTTTCGGCCGCAAGCTCGTCCTCCGTCGCGCCGGCTTCCAGTTCTTCAAAGGTGAGCGCCAGTTGGTCGATCAGCCGCGCCGAGCGCTCCGACCGCTGCCCGAAGACTTGACGCTCCAGTTTCGCGATCCGCAGCTTCTGTTGCGCGATCAGCGCCGCGTCCTCTGAAGCCTTCGCACGCGCCACCGCCAGCTCCGCTTTCAGGGCGGCGTTTTCTCGGGCAAGCTCGGCGCCAGTAGTGTCCATGAGACGAAGTGAATCACAAATCGCGCGATTTGAGGTAGCCATCCGGCATATGCCGCAGGTGTCGGCGTCTGGGGTGCGTATTCCAACGAAGCCGGCCATGCATTCCAAAATGAAGCCGGCCACCTATTCCGATCTGAAGCCGGCCGGCGTTCCGATTTGATGTCGGCCCCCGGCGTCGTGCCGCCGCAGATCGATTTGAATGATGTTTCGAGTTTTTGACGCGGTCAAGCGGCTTCGGGTTTCGTCGCCGAGGAGCGACGTTTGCGCAGGCTTTCTCCGGAGAGTTCGATCCGGTAGGCATTGTGGATGACGCGGTCGAGGATGGCGTCGGCGATCGTCGGCACGCCGATCATGTCATGCCAGCGGTCGACGGGAACCTGGCTGGTGATGACGAGGGAGCCGGCATCGTAGCGGTCCTCGACGATTTCCAGGAGGTCGCGGGCCTGGTCGCCGGTGAGCGCCTCCGGCCCCCAGTCGTCGAGAATCAGCAGTTTGGCGCGTGCGATGGAGCGCAAGAGCCGGCTGTAACGGCCGTCGCCATGCGTGACCGCGAGGTCAGTAAACAACCTTGGCACACGATAATAGAGGACAGAGATGTCCTGCCTGCAGGCCTTTTGGCCGAGGGCGCAGGCGAGCCAGCTTTTACCGAGCCCGGATGCGCCGGTAATAAGCAGGTTGCGGCGCTCAGTGATCCAGTCACAGGCGGAGAGCTTGAGGAACAGCGCGCGATCGAGCCCGCGCGGGCTCTGGTAATCCACGTCTTCGACAGCGGCGGCCTGACGCAGCCTGGCGGAACGGGCGCGGGCTTCGAACCGCTTTTGCCGCCTCAGCGTCAGTTCGTATTCCAGCAGCACACCAAGCCATTCGGCGTGCTCGAGGCTACGCGCCTCCGGCTTGTGTTCGAGATCCTTGAACCCCTTGGCGAGCCCATAAAGGCCGAGCGCATTCAATTGATCGAGGGTGGGATGGGCGAGCATGATGCGTTCCTTCTCAATGGTAGTAGCCGGGACCGCGCAGATTGGCGTGTTCGAACAGTGTCGCCGGCGCATTGTCCTTGGCGGCGGCCGCTGGTTTGCGCGTCAGGAGAGCCGCGACGCTTTTACAATTGAGCGCGCCGATCTCGAGGGCGCGGGCCGAGACCGCTTCGGCAAGAGCCGCGTCGACGCCTCGGTAAAGCTTGAGAACCCCAAGGCAGGTTCGAAAGGCCTGCTCGGGATGGCGCCGGCCGGCGAGCACGGCGACGATCAGGCCCTCTGTGTTCTGACCAATTTGGGCTGCCCAGCGGCGGAAGCGATCAGGCGTCCAGGCGGCGTAACGCCGGTGTGAACTCGGCATATGCTCGGGGTCCGTGCCGTGCCGGCGGCCCATGGCGCGGCGCTCGTGCAGGCCGACGCGCTGGCCGCGATAAAAGATCTCGATGATGCGCGCGGTGGCGCGCACGTCGACCTCGGCGTGGATGAGGGCGTGCGGGACCGAATAGAAAAACCCATCGATCTCAATGTGATAATCGATGCTGACGCGTGCCCGCTTCCACTCGGCGAACTCCCAGTCGGTCTCCGGCAGGGGACATAGCGCGTCGCGCTCGATCTTTTCGAACAGCTCCCGGCGGCTGACCCCGAGTTTACGCATCGGACGAGTGTTCATCACCTCGACGGCCTGGGCGATGGCGGCGTTGCATTCGGCGAGCGAGAAGAAGGTTAAATGGCGCAGGCGACCGAGGATGTAGGACTGCGCAAATCTTACGCCGCCTTCAACCTTCGCCTTGTCGCGCGGCTTCCTCGGGCGCGCCGGCAGCACACCGACGCCGTAATGTGACGCAAGCGCGCCATAGGTCCGGTTGATCTCGGGGTCGTAGAACGACGCTTTGTGAACCCCGCTCTTGAGATTGTCAGGGACCAGCAGGCGCGGCGCTCCGTTGAAGAACCGGAACATGCGTACATGGGCGCCGGTCCAGTCCGGCAGCTTCTGGGTCCAGGTCGCCTCTGCATAGGTGAGGTTTGAGGCGCCAAGCACCGCGACGAAAATCTCCGCCTCGCGGATCTCGCCGGTGGTGGGGTCGACGATTCCGATGCGCTTGCCGGAATAATCGACGAAAACCTTGTCGCCAGCGACATGGTGCTGCCGCATCACCGGCGTCAGGCGCCGCTCGAACCCACGGAACAGATCGCAGAAGCGGCTGTAGCCATAGCCCTCCGGATGCGCCACCCGATATTCCTCCCAAAGAATCATCATGTTGACGCCGGGTCGCTTCAACTCGCGCGCCAGTTCCGCCCAGTCCGGCTCCACCCGACGCCGAGCGCCGGTCTTGACGCCCGCATGGGTGAACAGCCGCTGCTCCAACGCGTCGTCGGTCAAATCCTCGGGCAACGGCCAGCTCAGGCCCGCCGCCGCCGCGCGTTTCAAATTGTCCTGGATCGTGCTGCGCGCCACGCCGAGCCGGCGCCCCATCTCGCGCGCGCTCACCCCCTCATGGGCGAGCCGCAGCATATGTCTCAACTGTCTCATGGTCAGTTCTCTCTTCGCCGGCATCCCGTTCTCCTCGTCGATCTCGACAAGGCGGAATGCCCCAGTGCTGACCCGCAGGCAGCAGACGAAAAGAGCCCCAAAAGACCCTCAGGTGGCCGGCTTCAGTTCGGAATGGTGGCCGGCTTCATCTCGGAACGCCGGCCGGCATCAAATCGGAATCCCCGGCCGGATTGCGTCGGAATTCGCACCTTGAACAGGGCGGCGACATCCTCCTGATCTCGGGAGAGGCGGTCGAGCGCTTCGGCGACGACGACATCGAAGGCGCCGCGGCGCGCGTCGGTGATCATCTCCTGGTAGGCAGGACGGAAGCGGTTCGAGCCGCTGGCGGCGCGGTCGCTGTAGACCTGAATCTCCCGCCAATTGCGCCCCTCAACCATCTCGCGGCACAGGCGCACCTGATCCTCGATCGACGAGTCGCTTTGCAAGTCCGACGAATATCGAGCGTAGATGACGGCGCGCATGACTGATTCCTTATGCCTCTTTTGTTCGACCTTCGGCGTCGTCGCTGAGAAGACTTTCTATCAGCGCCGTATGTCGGCGCGACGATTCGATCATGAGCGCCTGGTTGTAGTGCTTGTTGGTCATGTCGATCGTGGCATGGCCGAGAATGTCGCGCGTAAGTCGTGCGGATGCAGGCGCATCACGCACCACGGTGGTGACGGCGCAATCCCGGAAAAGATGAGGAGACAGATCGACGCCAAAAGCTTCGCGCGTGCGTCGCTTGATCATTTTGTAAATGGAGTCCTCGGTCATCCCGCGCCCCTCGTTTGAAATCCACATTGCGTCGCTTACGCCGGCTGAATCCGCATGCGCGTGAGAAACAAGCCACGATCGGTATCCAGTGAGATAGGTAAGTAGCGCTCCCGCCAGTTCGTCTGGCAGGAGGGTCTCCAGAGGCCGTTTGCTCTTCATCTCTTCGCGTGAAAAGGAGATCGATCCCACGCCGCCATCGAGAATAAGCGACTTCCCAATCGTCAGCGCGGCGAAGTTCTTGAGGCGCAGCGGCCGGTGCGCGAGCAAGGTAATCATGAGGCCGTCGCGATACATCAGCGCGCGCTTGTAGTTCGTCAGGCTCGGGTCTGAGATCGCCTCTGTCATCAAGCCGAGACCGAGGCGTTTTAGCTGTTCAACGGGCTGCAACCGTGGAAGCTTCTGGCGAACAGGCTTTGCGCATCGGCGCATGCGCTTGGCAGCCTGGCCCAGCCATGACCAGTCGTGGTTTGGGGCCAACGCCCGCATCGCGAAATGCAATTCCTGAAGGCGGTTATAGATCGTGAGTGGCGCCCTACCGATCGCGGTCAGCGCCTCCTGGAAATCTCGCGCGCGTTCCAGAGTAACGAGGGCCGCCAGATCGATGTTCGCGGGCAGTTGCCCACGCCAAAGCAGCCAGTGCAGGTAGACGCCAAAACCCTTGCGGATCTTCTCGACCGTCGCCGGTCGCCACCGGGCTGCCGGCTTCGACTCGTCGAAGAGGCCGGGGGCGCTCAGCGCACCCTCCCACGCACAAAGACATTTGCGCGGCCAGTCCTCGGGTTTGAGGCAATGCGGGCGGTAGGTCTCAGGCCGGGACATCCTCGACCTCATGGCTGTAAGACTTCAGGATCTCGTCGTATCGCTTGAAGGAGTGCTCCTGTTCGAGGCCGACATAGAAATCGACCGTGGTTCTGATCGACTTGTGGCCGAGGAGTTGGCGCACGGGCTCATACTCGCCCGGATGCGCCCGCAGAAAGAGGTAACCGGCGAGATGGCGAAACAGGTGCACGTGCATGTCAACGCCGACATGCTCCTTTATGAAACTGGCGATCTGCACGCCGAGCGCCCCCGGGGTCTTCTGGCGGCCGTTGCGCGAGATGAACACCGCTGAGGTTTGTCGATCGCCAGCCAGGATTGGCCAGTAGGTGTCACGATAGAGGGTCAGCAACCGCATGAAGCCGGCCCCGAGGGAATATTCGAGATCACGATCGTTCTTCACATCGGCCGCCTCAATGACGATGTGGCAGCAGGCCGGATTAATAATGTCGACATGATGTTTGAAATCGAGACCCGCCAGGTTTTTGGCGCGCATAGGAGCCATCAGGACGATCTGGATGGCGAGAGCGGTTTGTATGGCGATCGCATCGGCGAAGCTCGGCGTGTCACGATCAACTCTCGCTGCGACCTCGGAGGGCAACTGGATCAGGCGGTGGAGTGTCTCTTCGTCATCGACGATCCGGCGGAGCTTCTTCCTGTTGCGGTCGGTCATGCCCTGCTTGCCAGGGCGCAAGCGGCTTTCGGCCCTGTTGATGAGGGCGAGGACCGCCTGAGGCGCACCTGCGTGATGCTTCGCGATCAGACGCAGGAGGCGCGCCAGATTGGCGGCGTGGGCGTTTGCCTTATGATTGCTGCGAACCCAGAGTGCTTCCAGGATCGCTCGGACAATTGGCTCCTTGACGACGCCCTTGAGGCTTCGGAGCGATGAGAGGTCGACGCCGGCGGCGACGGCGAGCGTGACGAGCTGGCAGATCTTGCCCCGCCTGTCTTTGAGCGTCGCTGAAGCGAGCGCCTTGGCGCCCGGGTCGCCGAACACGTCCTCCTCCGACTGCTTCGTGAGATAACAGGAAATGTCCTTGCGCAGGCTGAGCGGTAGCTTTCCGAAGGACAGCGTCGAGTGGCGGATGTTGCTCTTCGGGGTGATCGGGCCGCCCGGCCAACCGGGGCGGGCCGCCATGCGGTTCCAGGCGTGGGCGGCGTCGCGGGCGGCCTGCTTGGGCCGGGCGACCTTCTGATCGATAAGCGCGGCCTCATAGGCGGCGAGGTCGTAGCCGTTGAGTTCCCCCAAAGGGCGACCGCGACTGCAGGCGTGGCCGAGGAAACCGACGAGATGGCAACGGTCGTGCCGGTTGCCGACGCGGGCCAGGAGGGTCTCTGCCTCTGGAGTAAGGTAGGCGGCCAAGGGATTGGAGCGGGGGCGCATGGCAGGTTCCTTCCGAGCTTAACTGTTACAGGTTTATAGTCCTACATGCAAGCCAATTGTCGGTGCCGAAATTGCAGGTCGACTTGTTAGTTTACAAATAAATCAATCAAAATAAGTAAAATATGTGGTTGTATCACCTCCATTGTCGGTCTCGTTTATAGGAAAAGATACCTTCACTCTTTCGCCTCATCTCGCCCAAACCGACGTCCCAGAAGGCGCGCGAGCTCCCTCAGCGCCGAACTTGGTGGAGCGACGGCGCCTGCATTCGAAGGGGTCGGAGAGCGGGGTAAAGAGCTGCGGCCGTCGTCAATCACCTGAGCAACTGGGCGAGGACTTGAGCGAGCGTCGTGGCGACGTGGCAGGGGGCGGTCCGAGGACATGCCAGGTCGATAGGCCGGTTCTCCTCGGGAGGTTGGCGTAAACCCGGCGCCAGGCTCGAAGGCTAAGAGTTAGGTCGAGGTGGTGGTTGTGCTTGGTTCTTCCTTTTCTTGCCCTCCTCCACGTCCTGCCAGTAGCGCCGCAACGCCTGCTCCGCATTGGCGTCCGTCGCCCAATCGAAGACATGGTGAACGAGGTCTCCGAACGGCTTTTCCGAACTGCGGCCCCTCTCTGGAAGGGAGCCAGTCGCCAGCGCCCAATCCACTGCGAGATAGGCGATCAGGCCCACTTCATCCGTCCCCGATGGTCGGCCGCCTGTC
>Ga0194120_10005477_pt1 | contig 18665 bp, 16 predicted proteins | sample TA2MahCa65mmetaG_FD_148642 | JGI IMG/M metagenome (GOLD analysis project Ga0194120, IMG submission 148642) | Freshwater microbial communities from Lake Tanganyika, Tanzania - TA2015019 Mahale Deep Cast 65m | ecosystem: Environmental > Aquatic > Freshwater > Lake | place: Tanzania: Lake...
GGATAGGACTTGTTGTATCGCTTGGCCTCGCGTTTCAGGCGTTCCTGGATGGCCTGCTCGACCTTGGCCAGACGCTTCAAACCATACTGGATCATCTTGAAGCGCTGGTTGGTGCTGTCGCGGGGGGGCAAATTCTTGCAGCCTTGCCCGTTTCAGCACCTCGTAGAGGGTCGGCCTTGAGACCCGGAAACATTCCGCCAACTGCGTCACCTTCCAGGTTCGGGTTTGGTAAAGCCGCCAGATTTCTTGGCGGTCTAGCAATGTGAGTCGAGTTCGTTTATGGATGTTCATTTACAGTATTCTCCAGAATACTGTAAACAACGCTAGAAATTTTTACACCTTATGGACTAACATTTACTCCCATGACCGCATAAAGACTATGCTTAATATTTAACATATCAGCAAACAATGTAACACCCGCCATGGAACACCATTACGCCGCCATATCGACTGATTTTAACGTGTTCTCCGATGAGGATAACACCAAAATTCAACGGGCATTGGCGTTGCTTGCGCAAATTCCGGAGCCGGTTCCTTATCTACGTCCCAAAGGTATTGAAGTTGCCGCTATTCTAATGGATTTTAAAGTCGATGTGGAAACAATCCTTGCCGCCATGCTCAGCGATTTGCGCCTGGAACAATTACAGCCAAAACCGGATATTGCCAAAGAATTCAGCGGAAAAATCGCAGATCTTGTTAAAGAAATCAATTGGTTGAATAAATTGGCGGTGTATTCCATCGACATGACGCACCAGCCCAATCAAACCGAAACGCTGCGTCGCATGCTTTTGTCGATGACGCATGACGTGCGCGCGGTATTAATAAAATTAGCTTATCGTATCAAGCGCTTACGTATTTTATCGAAAGAACCGGAAGAAGTCCGCCATTTTATCGCCCAGGAAACCCTGGATATTTACGCTCCGATCGCCAACCGCTTGGGCGTCCACCAGTTTAAATGGGAACTGGAAGACATGGCATTCCGTTATCTGGAACCAGACATCTATTCTCAAGTCGCCAAATCGCTGGCGGCAAAACGCGCCCACCGAGCTGCCTGCATACAGCATTTTATCCAAACGCTTAAGCAAAAATTGGCAAGCGACGGTATTAATGTGGAAATTTATGGCCGCCCCAAGCACATCTATAGTATTTGGAAAAAAATGCAACGTAAACAATTGGATATAGACGAACTGTACGATCTGCTGGCAGTGCGGGTAATCGTCGACAATCTCTCGTTGTGTTACGGCGTCCTGGGCATTGTGCACGGCAATTGGCAAACCATCCCGAAAGAATTCGACGATTACATCGCCAACCCCAAGGAAAACGGTTACCAATCCCTGCATACCGTCATCCTGGACGAGCAAGGTAACCGCATCGAAGTACAGATACGCACCCAGGAAATGCATGAATTTGCCGAACTGGGCGTGGCCGCGCATTGGTCTTACAAAGAAGGCGGCAAGCATAATCCGGCAATGGACAAAAGCATTGCTTCTTTACGTAAGTTATTGGAGGAAAAAGACAATGTCGATAACTTGACGGATGATTTTCGCAGCGAACTGTTCCAGGATCGGGTGTATGTATTAACTCCGGCAGGAAAATTAATCGATCTGGTGAAAGGGGCGACGCCGCTGGATTTTGCCTACGCGATTCATACCGAAATCGGCCACAGTTGCCGCGGCGCTAAAGTTAATGGCAGGATTTGCCCATTAACTTACACGCTCAAATCCGGCGAGCAGGTTGAAATCCTCACCAGCAAAGAGATGAAACCCAACCGCAATTGGATTGACCCGAACCTGGGTTACCTCAAATCCGCGCACGCCATCGGCAAGGTTAAAAGCTGGTTCAGGCATCAGCAGCGCGATGAAAACATCGACATCGGTAAATCCATTCTTGAAAAAGAAATTCAACGGCTTGGATTAAAAGGCATTAATCTGAAGGATGTCGCCCAGCATTTTAAACACGCAGACACCGATAATTTACTGGAAGCCATAGGCCGCAACGACATTAATAGTCGGCAATTGGCGGCTTACTTCAAAATACCGGAACTGGAAACGCATTTCCCTGCCATCATCAAAAAAAAGCCGACGGCAAAATCGGTTGTTACCGTGGAAGGTATTGATAATGTAATGACCAACTTCGCCCAATGCTGCGCGCCGGTTTTGGGCGACAATATAATCGGCTATATTACCCACCACCGCGGCATCACCGTGCATCGCCAGGATTGCCGCAATATGAAGCGGCTGATCAGGGAACAACATTCGCAATTAATTCCCGCACATTGGGGGGCGCCGCAAAGTTACCATGCCGTACCGATTGTCATCCGCGCCTATAATTCCAGGCATCTGTTGAATAATGTTACGCATGTGCTGTCGCAAGGCAACATTCATATCTCCAATGCCGCTTTGGAAACCAACCCTGATTTCTCCGCGGTGCTGAATATGACGATTCAGGTCGAAAACACCAAACAATTGAGCCTGATGCTGGGCAAAATCAGTCAGTTACCCAATATTGTCGATGTGAAGCGGAAAACCTGATCGCTTTGCCCTCAACACCTTGAATTCACGATACAATCAGCAACGTATCGCATTAATCACCCCGGATATTTTATATGCCTGAAAACCACGTTAAACGTCTGATTCTAGTGGACGGCTCGTCCTTCCTATTTCGCGCCTATCATGCCATTCCGCCGCTGACCAGCCCGAAAGGCATACCCACCAACGCCATCCACGGCGTGACCAACATGCTGCGCAAGCTGATTAATGATTACCACAGCGATTACATTACCATCGTTTTCGATGCGCCGGGCGGCACCTTCCGCAATGAACTGTACGCAGAATACAAGGCCAACAGGGCCGCCATGCCGGACGATTTGCGGGTGCAGATAGAGCCGTTGCATCAGATTATCCGGGCAATGGGCTTGCCATTAATCATGGAAACCGGCATTGAGGCCGACGATGTCATGGGTGTGCTGGCAAAGCAGGCGGAAGCCCAGGGTTATCAGGTCATCATCTCGACCGGCGATAAAGATATGGCGCAACTTGTGAATGAAAATATCATCCTGGAAAACACCATGTCCAATTCGCGCATGGATATTCAGGGTGTTATTGACAAGTTCGGCGTTAAGCCGGAGCAAATCATCGACTACTTATCCTTGGTGGGGGACAGCGTGGATAACATCCCCGGTGTGCCCAATTGCGGGCCGAAAACGGCGGCGAAATGGCTGGCGCAGTATGAAACGCTGGATAATTTGATGGTGAATGCCGACAAGATAACCGGAAAAATCGGCGATAACCTGCGCGCCAGTCTGGAACAATTACTGCATGCCAGGCAATTAACGACGATTAAATGCGATGTGGAATTGCCCTACACAATGGCGGATTTACGGCAAAAACCGGCGGATAATGCAACATTAATCACCTTGTTAGCGGAATTCGGTTTTTCCACTTGGTTAAAAATGTTGACCAATGACGCGGAAATGACAACCGACAAAACGGACGAAAAACCCGCCGCCATCAAACGCCATTACGACACCATCCTCACGTCTGCACAACTCGACCATTGGCTGGCAAAGCTCGATAAGGCCGACTTGTTCGCCTTCGATACCGAAACCACCAGCCTGGATTACAGCAAGGCGGTAATCGTCGGCATAAGCTTTGCCGCCGAAGCTGGCCAAGCCGCGTACCTGCCCTTGGCGCATGATTATCCCGGCGCGCCGGAACAGTTGAACCGTGACGACATCTTAACCAAGCTGAAACCGCTGCTGGAAAATCCGGAAAAACAAAAGCTTGGTCAGCACATTAAGTACGATTGCCACGTTCTCGCCAATCACGGCATTCATCTCAACGGCATTGCTCACGACACCATGCTGGAATCTTATGTACTGAACAGTACGGCGACCAAGCACAACATGGACGACATCGCCAAGCATTATCTCGGCGTGGACACCATCTATTACGAAGACATTACCGGCAAAGGCGCCAAGCAGATCGGTTTTGCCGAGGTGCCGATTGAAACCGCTGCCGAATACGCCGCGGAAGATGCCGACATTACCCTGCAAATCCACCAGTGTTTGATCAATAAGCTGAAGCAGGAACCCGGCTTATATAAGCTGTACCAAGACATTGAAATCCCATTAATAAATGTGCTGGCGCGGATTGAAGAAAACGGCGTATTAATCGATTGCGCCATGCTCGCGCAGCACAGCCTGGAGCTTGCCAGCCAAATCATGGCGGTGGAACAACACGCGCACAAAGTAGCCGGACGGACGTTTAACATCGGATCGCCCAAACAGATTCAGGAAATCCTGTACGATAAGCTGAATTTGCCGGTGTTAAAAAAAACCCCGACCGGCCAGCCGTCCACCGACGAATCGGTTTTGCAGGACCTGGCGGCGGATTATGAATTGCCCAAGCTGATTCTTGAATATCGGGGCTTAAGCAAGTTGAAATCCACTTATACCGATAAGCTGCCGCAACAGATTAATACCAAAACCGGACGGGTGCATACCTCTTATCATCAGGCGGTCGCGGCAACGGGCAGGCTGTCTTCGACTGACCCCAACCTGCAAAATATCCCGATCAAAAATGAGGAAGGCCGCAAGATCAGGCGAGCGTTTATCGCGCAACCGGGTTATAAAATTGTTGCCGCGGATTATTCCCAGATCGAACTGCGCATTATGGCGCACTTATCCGGCGACGACGGCTTGCTCAGCGCCTTCAATGAAGGCCTGGACGTGCATCGCGCCACCGCCGCCGAAGTGTTCGGCGTGGCGCCGGAGCAAGTCACCAACGAACTGCGCCGCTCTGCCAAGGCCATTAACTTCGGCCTGATTTACGGCATGTCGTCCTTCGGCTTGGCGAAGCAATTGGGCATTGGCCGCAGCGAGGCGCAATCCTACATCGATCTATATTTCGCACGTTATCCCGGCGTGAAAAACTACATGGATAACATCCGGTTGCAAGCCCGCGAGCAAGGCTATGTCGAAACCCTATTCGGCAGGCGTTTATATTTGCCGGAAATCAATTCCAAAAACAATAGCTTGCGCCAATACGCCGAACGCACCGCCATTAATGCGCCGATGCAGGGCACCGCCGCCGACATCATCAAACGCGCCATGATCGCCACTGACCGCTGGCTTATTAATGAAAACGCCGACTGCCTTATGATCATGCAGGTGCATGACGAACTGGTGTTTGAAATCGCCGAGGACAAGCTTGATAGTTATTGCACAACAATTAAAGCATTAATGGCATCGGCGGCAGAACTGACCGTGCCGTTGGTGGTTGATGTCGGCATCGGCAACAACTGGGATGAGGCGCATTAATTAATTTGTCGCCCTTTTTTGTACCTCTTGTCCAATAAGCTATAATAAGCCTATGAAATACAGACAGTTATTTTATATCAATAACATTATACGACATTTTCCTGGAATTATAAGACAGGTTGTGTCGTATATATTACGTTAGGCACAAAACTCATAGAGATCGTTATGCGAACTATCATCATATTCATTGGCCTGACAGCATTGCTCAATTTGTGCTTTCCACTATGCGAGTTCAACCGCCTGCTACCAGGCTTCATGTTTACGTGCTCTCACACTGAAACGGAAATACAGCGCATATCGCTAATTTCATTCACACTCCAATGGATATTGCCAGCAATCGCCGTTGCTATCTTTATGTGGCAAACAAAGATAGCAAATAGCCTTTATTTGGAATCAAACACGAGGCTTTTCAACATTAGCGTATATATCTACCTTGTATTTTGTGGTCTACGATTTACAAAAAGCTTTATCACAATGTACACCAACATATATGCTTTTCACGAGCTATACACCCTTAAAATATTTCTGGATTTTCTTGCATTGCCACTTAAAATCTTGCTTTTATGTGGTGTAGTCAAATTGTTTATGAACCTAAAGCCCTATAAAAGTCCGTAAGGCACACTGATTGGGTAGTCTGCTGTATGCTTCAAAATTCAGCCTGACGCATTGGCAGCGTCGTCAGCATCAATTCTCCGCGTGACGGGGTATGTTACCCCGTCACTCAGATTTTGCCGATGTTGCGGTTTTGAACCTGCCGAAATGCTACGGACGGGGCAATATTCCCCGTCCGGCTCAGCCGGGTAGGTCAGGTTGCGCTTGCGCTACCTGACATTTACGCCCATCCAAATGTCACATAACCGCTTCGCGTCGAAACCGCCCTACAACTTATTAATATCAGCAAGAAACTTCTCCATCCCCTCACTTCGGAACGGATGGAGAAGCCTCCTGCTCCCGTTTTGTGTGCTTTTCTTTACGGCGATACGCGTTCTTGTCGTCAATCACTTTGGTTTTGTTAAAGCGTCCGGCAAATTTCGCCACTGGATTTTGTTTCGGTGACGCATTGGCAGCGTCGTCAGCATCAATTTTAATTTTACGTTTTTTCATGGATTTACCTTTATAATAAACAGTTTATTAATACCTTTGCGATTCTTGCTGCAAATTGCTCAGCTTGAACGGCCAGTTAGAGTAACAAACAGTTGTGAAATTCAATAAAGATTTTGATGTGATTGTGGTCGGCGGCGGCCACGCCGGGACAGAAGCGGCTTTGGCGGCGGCGCGTTGCGGCGCGCAAACCTTATTGCTGACGCAGAATATCGAAACCCTGGGGCAAATGAGCTGCAACCCGGCGGTCGGCGGCATCGGCAAAGGCCACTTGGTCAAAGAAATCGACGCCCTGGGCGGCATAATAGCGAAAGCTACCGACCTGGCCGGCATCCAGTTCCGCATTTTGAACGCCAGCAAAGGCCCGGCAGTACGGGCGACGCGGGCGCAAGCCGACCGCCGTTTGTATAAGCAGGCGGTTCGTTTTGCCTTGGAAAACCAGCCTAATCTTGCCTTATTCCAGCAAACAGTCGCGGATTTAATCGTCGAAGGAGATAAGGTCGTCGGCGTCAAGACGCAAATGGGCTTAAGTTTTGCCGCAAAGGCCGTGGTGCTAACGGCGGGGACGTTTTTAGGCGGTAAAATCCACATCGGCCTGGAAAATTACAGCGGCGGCCGCGCGGGCGATGCGGCATCGATTGCATTGGCGGAGCGGTTACGCGAATTGCCATTCCGGGTTGACCGCCTGAAAACCGGTACGCCGCCACGCATTGACGGCCGCACCATTAATTTCGACAAACTAGCCGTGCAGCATGGCGATGACCCCGTGCCGGTGTTTTCATTCCTGGGCAAGCGCGAGCAGCATCCGCGTCAGATTCCCTGCTACATCACCCGCACTAACGAAAAGACGCACGACATTATCCGCTCCGGCTTGGACCGCTCTCCCTTATATTCCGGCGTGATCGAAGGCATCGGCCCGCGCTATTGCCCGTCCATCGAGGATAAGATCGTGCGCTTTGCCGAGCGCGATTCGCACCAGATTTTTGTCGAGCCGGAAGGCTTGGACACGCATGAAATTTATCCCAACGGCATTTCGACCAGCCTACCGTTCGACGTGCAGTATGAGTTCGTGCGCTCGATGGAAGGTTTTGAAAATGCTGAAATCGTTCGCCCCGGTTACGCCATCGAATACGATTTTTTCGATCCACGCGACTTAAAAGCCTCACTGGAAACCAAGCACATGCATGGCCTGTTCTTCGCCGGACAGATTAATGGCACGACAGGTTATGAAGAAGCCGCCGCGCAAGGCTTGATCGCTGGCCTGAATGCGGCGCTACAGGTTCAGGGAAAAGAAGCCTGGTGCCCGACCCGAAGCGAAGCTTACATGGGCGTGATGATCGACGACTTGATCACCCGCGGTACGCAGGAGCCGTACCGCATGTTCACTAGCCGCGCCGAATACCGCCTGTTGCTGCGTGAGGATAACGCCGATTTGCGTTTAGCGGAAAAGGGGCGCGAACTGGGCCTAGTGGATGATGAACGTTGGGAAGTGTTTGAAAGCAAGCGTGAAGCCATTGCCAAGCTTCAAGGCGATTTGAAACAAAACTGGATTCGCGTTGGCAGTGCGGAAGCGGAGCTGGCCGAAACCTACTGGGGTTCCTCCATGCTGAAAGAGTCCAATCTGCTGGATATGCTGCGCCGACCGGAAGTCACCATTAATAAGCTGCTGACGTTTTTGCCGGAAACTAACAATATTCCCGAACAAGTCGCCGAGCAAGTGGAAATTCAGGCCAAATACGCCGGTTACATCGTCCGCCAGCAAAACGAGATCGACAAGACCCAACGCTACGACCACCTGCGCCTGCCGGAAGCCATGGATTACAGCAAAGTTTCAGGCCTTTCCAACGAAGTCAGCCAGAAACTATCCACCCAACGCCCGGAAACCCTGGGGCAAGCCTCCCGCATACCGGGCATGACCCCGGCGGCGATTTCGTTGTTATTAATTCATTTGAAGAAGAAAAGTGCTTGATGGCTGATTGCCGACAGCTATTGCAGGAGGGTTGCGCCGCATTAAACCTGGAAATCAGCGAAGATAAGGTAACTAAGTTACTAAGTTTTATCGACCTTCTCGCAAAATGGAACAAGGCTTATAACCTCACCGCCATTAATAACAAGCAGGAGATGGTCGGTTTGCATTTGCTGGACAGCTTAACGGTGCTGCCTTATCTTAACGGCCAGCGGATTATCGACATCGGCACCGGCGCGGGTTTACCGGGCATTCCACTGGCGATTTGCCGACCCGACTTAAATTTTACCTTACTCGACAGCAACGCAAAAAAAACCCGCTTTGTACAGCAGGTTATTTTGGAATTAAACCTGCCGAATGCGCAGGTTATCCATTCCAGGGCGCAAGACTTTCAACCGGCAACCGGTTTCGATACGGTACTGACGCGCGCCTTTGCCGATTTATCGGAGATAATCGTCCTGGTGCGTCATCTGGCGGCCATTAACGGCAAATTAATTGCCATGAAAGCCAAATGTTCCGAACAGGAACTCGGCAAAGTATCGCTGCCTAAAGATATCATTCCTGTTAAAATTCCCGGCGTAGCAGCGGAACGCAACTTGGTTTGCATATCATTATAAGAAATTATTAATAAGGTCATTCGTGGGAAAAGTTATCGCCCTGGCGAATCAAAAAGGCGGCGTCGGCAAAACGACGACGACCGTTAATCTGGCGGCGGCCTTGGCGGCGGCCAAACGCAAGATTTTGGTGGTCGATCTCGACCCGCAAGGCAATACCGCTATCGCCTGCGGCGTGGACAAAGTATCCGTACCCTATACCAGTTTCGACATCCTGATGAAGGAAATCCTGCCGACAGAGGCCATCATCCGGCAGGAATCCTTAGGTTTTGACGTCATCCCCGGCAATTCCGACCTAACCGCCGCCGAAATCCGTCTGTTAAACGAAGACCGCCGGGAACGTCGCTTGGACGACGGCCTAGTATTAATGAAACCGCATTACGATTTCATATTAATCGACTGCCCGCCGTCATTAAACATGTTAACCTTAAACGCATTGGTTGCCGCTGACAGTGTACTGGTACCCATGCAATGCGAATACTATTCGTTGGAAGGCTTAACCGATTTAATGGGCACCATTAATAATGTACAAAGCACCATCAATCCCGGCTTGCATATTGAAGGCATCCTACGCACCATGTACGATGAAAGAAGCCGCCTGACCAAAGACGTATCTGAACAGTTAATCAAATACTTCGGCGACAAGGTCTACAGAACCTGCATTCCCAGGAATATTCGGCTGGCGGAAGCGCCCAGCCACGGCGTACCGGTGCTGATGTACGATAAAAGTTCACGCGGCGCGATTGCTTATATCACCTTAGCGGGTGAAATCCTCAGGAAACAAAACAAGAATCAGAATTCGTGACATAAAACGGTATAGGTTTTAAACTGAACCATACCGTTTAAAGCTGACTTAAGGTGAACGCATTAATGAAACGCGGATTAGGACGGGGACTGGATGCGCTGCTGGGCGATATTTCCCCAAAAGAACCAGTTAACCCATCGCATACGTTGCCCATCGAGTTTTTACAACGCGGCAAATATCAACCCCGAAAAGACATGAATCCGGAACGCTTGCAAGAGCTTGCCGAATCTATTAAAGCCCAGGGTATTATTCAGCCGATTGTCGTGCGTAACATCGGCGGCGAAAAATACGAAATTGTTGCCGGGGAACGGCGTTGGCGCGCTGCGCAGTTGGCGGGTTTACAGAGCGTCCCGGTCGTTGTCAAAGACATCGACGACCGCACTACCATGGCAATCGCTTTGATTGAGAACATTCAGCGCCAGGACTTAAATCCGCTGGAAGAAGCGGAAGCATTACGCCGCCTGCTGGACGAATTTGCCATGACGCATCAACAAATTGCCGATTCGGTAGGCAAATCGCGCGCTACCGTCACCAATTTGCTGCGATTAATGGATTTGCACAACGATGTTAAAAAGCTGCTAATCAGCGGGCAATTGGAAATGGGCCATGCCCGGGCGTTGCTGTCGTTGGATGCAGGTAAACAAATTGCCGCCGCCCAAAAAATCGCCCGGGAAGGCTTGACCGTACGCGCCGCCGAAAAGCTGGTGAAAGACCTGCTAAGCGAGCCAAAATCGACTAAAAACAAAGAAGTAGACTCCGACACATTGCGCTTGCAGAACGAGTTAACCGCCAAAATTGGCGCAAAAGTACAGATAGATCATAAAAACAACGGAACCGGTAAACTCATTATTAATTACCGGAGTTTAGATGAACTGGACGGTATTCTGGAACAGTTCGGCCGTAACAACGATTAATAATTACGCGCACTTGCTATCCCCTGCCTGAGCAACCCCCGGCTGTTATTCATTAATTAATCACGCTGGCACTTCAAATTCCCTATCGTCTAGTGGTATATTGCAAACCTGATGAGGATGCAGACCATGCAGCAATAATATCGGGGAGTTAAAACATGAAATATGACGGCGTCGATGACTCAAAACGCCAATTTTTGACGTCGGCCTTAACGGTCGTCGGCGCAATAGGAGCAGGCTATCTGGCAGTACCGTTCTTATCGCAAATGCAGCCTAGCGTTAAAGCTCTGGCGGCAGGCGCGCCGGTTGAAGTGGATATCAGCAAACTGGAACCCGGACAATTATTGCGGGCGGCATGGCGCGGCAAACCGGTCTGGATTTTAAACCGGACACCGGCAATCCTTGAAAATATTAAATCCGTCCAGGATCAACTGAGCGACCCGGAATCCAAAGCCTCTATCCAACCGGCCAACGCCAAAAACGAATTCCGCTCTATAAAACCGGAAATTTTCGTTGCCTTAGGATTATGTACTCACTTAGGATGCTCGCCCACTTTCCGCCCTGAAGTTGCCCCTCACGATCTTGGCGAGGATTGGAAAGGCGGCTTTTTCTGTCCTTGTCACGGTTCTAAGTTCGATCTGGCCGGTCGTGTTTACAGCGGCTTACCGGCGCCGACTAACCTGGAAATTCCGCCGCACCGCTACCTGTCGGATACACTCTTATTAATCGGTGAAGACGGAGGGAACCGCGCATGAAAGTAAGCCGTTTTACGTTATACACCAACTGGTTGCTGGATAGATTCCCGCTGAAAAAAATGTGGCACGACCACATGGTGCATTACTATGCGCCGAAAAACTTTAACTTCTGGTATTTCTTCGGCTCATTGGCCTTAATGGTGCTGGTTAATCAAATTATCACCGGCATTCTATTGACCATGAATTACAAGCCGGACGCAGAACTGGCTTTCGATTCGGTCGAATATATCATGCGGGACGTTAACTGGGGCTGGCTGGTGCGCTATATGCACTCGACCGGTGCTTCGGCATTTTTTATTGTGATATATCTGCACATGTTCCGCGGATTGATCTACGGGTCGTACAAAGAACCCAGAGAACTGGTCTGGATTTTCGGTATGTTGCTCTTTCTGGCGCTGATGGCGGAAGCCTTCATGGGTTATCTTTTGCCTTGGGGACAGATGTCGTATTGGGGCGCGCAGGTTATTATTTCCTTGTTTAGCGCCATTCCTGTTATCGGCGACGACTTATCGTTGTGGGTTAGGGGCGATTATGTCGTATCAGACGCCACCTTGAACCGCTTTTTCGCGTTTCATGTTATTGCCGTGCCGCTGGTTTTAGTTATGCTGGTTTTTTTGCATATTTTGGCATTGCATGAAGTCGGCTCCAACAACCCCGACGGTGTCGAAATCAAAAAAATTAAAGACAAAGATGGTATTCCTTTAGACGGCATTCCATTTCATCCGTATTACACTGTGAAAGATATCGTCGGTGTAGCGGTGTTCATCATCTTTTTTGCTACCGTTATCTTTTACATGCCGGAGTTGGGCGGTTTTTTTCTCGAATCCAATAATTTTATTCCTGCCGATCCGCTAAAAACCCCGGAACATATCGAACCGCTTTGGTATTTTACGCCGTTCTATGCGATTTTACGCGCCGTACCCGATAAATTTGCCGGTGTTATCGCCATGTTCGGCTCCATCATCGTGTTATTTTTACTGCCGTGGCTGGATCGCAGCCCGGTTAAATCCATCCGCTATCGCGGACCGCTCTTCAAAAAAGCTGTGTTTTTGTTTGTAGTCAGCTTTTTTGCTTTGGGTTATTTAGGCATGAAACCGCCAACAGCCACATTAACCTGGTTTGCACGGCTGTTTTCATTAATTTATTTCAGTTTTTTCTTATTAATGCCGATTTATTCCCGCTGGGAAAAAGCCAAGCCGGTACCGAGAAGAGTTACTCAGCCACCGTCTTTACAGCGTTTTATGACCGAGGTAAAAACCGCTTATTACGGCGCGCCTTCAAGCAAGGATAAAAACTATACCCTTTACGGTTCTACCGAGTTTAGAACGTACCCAAGCAAACAAGGGCTGATAAACCTATGTGTTCTGTTGGCAAAAAAACTAAAAGCGAGCCTCGATTAATATGAAAAAGTCACTTTCAATTTCGATCCTGCTGGCGGTTTTATCATTGAATGTTGCCGCCGAAGAAAGCGTTGAGTTGCAGCCTGCCAATATCGATCCCGAAGATAGAGCGTCTATCGTGCATGGCGCCAAAGTTTTCGTGAAATACTGCTTGGGCTGCCATTCCATAAAACATATCCGCTACCAGCGAATCGCCAAAGATTTCGCCCTGGATGATAAAAAAGTCCTGGCCGATATCGCCCCGCAAGGCGCAACCATTTACGACAAAATGAATACGGCGATGAATGCGCACGACTCCAGTAAATGGTTCGGCGTTAATCCGCCGGATTTATCATTAATAGCCCGATCCCGCGGGGCAGACTGGTTAAATACTTACCTTCGGACTTTTTATAGCGATCCTTCCAAGCCCTTAGGCACCAATAACTTGGTTTTTAAGGACGTCGGTATGCCCAATGTTTTCTGGCAATTACAAGGCGAACAACAACCCGAATACACCGAGGAAGACGGCCAAAAGGTCATTAGCAGTCTGACCTTAGGCAAACCCGGAACCGTCTCCCCACATGAATTCGACACCATGATTAACGATCTGGTTAATTTTTTAGCGTACGTGGGCGAGCCCGTTAAAATAGAACGGGAGCGAATGGGAAAATACGTCTTGTTCTACCTGATTATCTTTTTAGTGATCTCCTACCTGCTGAAAAAAGAATACTGGAAAGATGTTGACTAAGCGAAAGTAAAAGCATTTGTTAATTCGCCATTAACAGGCACGGCGAACAAAGTCATCCGAACGATAACTATGTTTCTTCCGTGCTATAATGGCGCCATTTTAACCGCCCGCTACGTCTCAAGAGGTTGTTGTTTGTGGCAAATATTTTTTCGCGCCGATCCGTCATGACTTTATTTTCTCCACCCGATTGTCCGATGAGCCATGCTGTCCGGTTTGTCTTGCATGAAAAAGCCATCGTTTCCGAAGTTGAATTTTACGACCCTAACAACCCACCTGAAGAATTGTTGGAATTAAACCCCACCGGCGTTTCGCCAACCTTGGTCGAACGCGATTTGGTGTTATACGATTCCAGAATTATTATGGAATATCTGGACGAACGTTTTCCGCATCCGCCCTTACATCAAATGGATCCGGTATCGCGCGCCAACGCCAGGATGATTATCAAACGTATCGACCAGGACTGGTATCCGTTATTGACGGAAATTATCGAAACCGGCGATAAAAAATCCGGTAAAGCTAAAAAACAATTGCGCGATAACCTCATCGCCGCCACGCCCGTCTTTGCTGACCGACCGTTTTTTATGAGCGAAGAATTCTCCCTGATCGACTGCGCTATCGCGCCATTAATGTGGCGTTTACCGTCATTAGGTATCGATGTAGCCACCGCAAGCCAAGCCATCGGTAACTATGCCCAGCGTATTTTTAACCGGCCTGCGTTCAAAAGCAGCCTGAGCGACGCCGAGAAAGAGCTTGCCGAACTGCCTAAATGAATTCCTTAAAGCCGTATCTGATCCGCGCCGTTTACGATTGGATTGTCGATAACCATCTTACCCCGCATCTGTTAGTGGATGCCGACAACAACAACGGCTCTTTGCCTACCGACCACATTGAAAACGGCAAAATTCTTCTCAACATCAGGCCTCAAGCAGTAGAGGCGCTGTCTTTAGGCAACAAAACCATTGAGTTCAACGCCCGATTTAACGGCAAAGCCACTCTGATTGAAGTCTCTGTTAATGCGGTGATGGCAATTTACGCCAAAGAAAACGGCAAGGGCTTGGTCTTCGATCAGGAGTTCGAAGGCAACGACGATAAGCCCCCGTCCATACAAACGCCCGGCAAGCCGAATTTAAGAATCGTCAAATAATCTCATCAACCGGCAACATTCCATTTTCCTTCGCTAAAAAAAATCGGTTCCGCTTTGGTTTCTATCCAACAAACCAACCGAATCCGGGTTAGACTGCCCGCAGTAAACCCTATTAATAATATCGGCTAAACCTATAACCAGTTCGTAACGGCCAAGTTCGGCCAACGGCACCCACCTGGCTTCCAATACATCGCTTTGCGCAAGCGGTTGTGCATTTGTCCGGTCAATTAATTCTACGCAAAAATCGATAATAACATAATGAAAACCCTCAAGGCGGCGGTCAACTACCGCAGCGACGTGTTGCACGGCTACAGAGAGATTGGTTTCTTCGTAAAACTCCCGGCAACAGGCTTCAACTAACGATTCGCCCGCTTCCAACTTACCGCCGGGAATTGACCAATAACCTTGCGCTGGCGGCTGATTGCGTTTAATCAGTAATACCTCCCGGCAATCGTTGAATAATATACCGCCCACGCCGATACCCGGCTCAGGATAGTCTGCTTTCAGTAGTGTTGAATGATTCATTTCGCTCGATAAATTAACATGATTTTTGTCTATGTTTAGTTGTATAGTAGTGCCGTTTTATTTTCAACTACTTGGTTAAGCCGTCGGTCATTAATGAATGTCCATGCGCTTAAAATGGGGTGGCTCATGCATTTAAGGCGATTGTTTGCTGTTTTTTTGTTGCTGTTTTGCTGCAAAACCCAATTGTTTGCAGATGACTTATCGACAGTAGCACAAAAAGCAGCCACATGTTTCGTCTGCCACGGCGAAAAAGGCAACAGCACGGATCCGCAATTCCACAGCTTGGCGCAGCAACAATCCGTTTACATTGTCAACCAATTGAATGCTTTTAAAGCTGGAACACGCATTAATCCGGTCATGCAGGCGCAATCCAGCAAATTAACCAAAGAAGACATTAATAATTACGGCGCCTACTTTGCGGTGCAGCAACCGACCAAAGCAGGCGGCGATCCGGTACTAGCCCAGAAAGGTAAGGAAAAAGCGACCGTTTGCCTGGGCTGTCACGGCAAATCCGGCGAAGGCAACGGCGAATTCCCCCGCTTGGCGGGACAACACCCCGATTATCTGGCTGAGCAATTAATGAAATATAAAAACGGCATCCGTAAAAACGACGCCATGAAGGCGTTTGCCGGTAATCTGTCGGACGAGGAAATTAACGCCTTGGCGGCATTTTTTGGTAATTTATAAAATCATTCAATGCCTTATCACCCTCATCTAAAGAAAAAGGCGGTTTTTCGCCTTTTTTTGCATCCCTATTTTTAGGCTGCCGCATTAACGGCCAAATAGTTTATGATAAGCAAAATAATTATTTAGCGTTGTTTGTAACCCGTATCTTTAATAACAATTACTAATGAAGCAATCTCCATCTACTACAGCTGACCGCAGCCTTTCCTTAATTTTGCTCTTTGCGCTGACTTTATTCGCCAGTGCGGCATTAATGTTTGTCTTACAGCCGATGTTCGGCAAAATTTTACTGCCTTTGCTCGGCGGGTCGCCCGCGGTATGGAATACCTGCATGGTGTTTTACCAAACCGTCTTATTTTTGGGTTATCTGTATGCTCATTTTCTATCGACGCGATTAACTCACCATAAGCAAATTCTGATGCATATTGTGCTGATTTTACTCAGCTTTATCGCCTTGCCCGTCGGCTTGCCAGCTGATGTTTCCCCGCCAACCGAAACTAATCCTACTTTTTGGTTAATCGGCACCTTATCGTTAGCCATCGGCCTGCCTTTTTTTGTGGTAAGCACAACAGCGCCCTTAATCCAGAAATGGTTTACCAATGTCGGCCATCATACCAGCGACGACCCGTATTACCTGTACACAGCCAGTAACTGCGGCAGTTTGATCGCATTGTTGAGTTATCCGTTTTTGATAGAACCCAATATCGGCTTAACCGCCCAGAAAACGGATTGGAGCATTGGCTTCGTCGGGTTATGCCTGCTAGTAGCCGGTTGTGCGTTTGCACTATGGAAAGCCCAACAAAGCAATGTTGAAACAGTCAACCAGGAAGGCACGGATAACGAGCTTAGTCTGGCTACCAAGCTACACTGGCTGGCCTTGGCTTTCGTTCCATCTAGCTTGTTATTAGGATTAACGACCTTCATCAGCACGGATATCGCATCTGTGCCGCTGCTGTGGATTATCCCGCTGACGATTTATTTGCTGACCTTCATCCTGGTCTTTTCTAAATGGCACGACAAGATCCATCCACTGATGGTTAATCTACAGCCGATTATATTGCTGCCGTTTTTAGCGTACTCATTCATTAATCCGGCGGTACTGCCTTACTGGGTCGATTTAGGCATCCATCTTACCGCCTTTTTTCTGGCTGTCATGGTCTGCCACGGCGAACTGGCGCGCCTGAGACCCAATACCAAACATTTAACGACGTATTATCTGATCATGTCTTTTGCCGGGATGTTGGGCGGCATGTTCAATACCTTCGTCGCTCCGTTCATCTTCAATGCGGTTTACGAATATCCGTTAATGATTACCGCCGCTCTGTTATTACGGCCGGGATTGATGGTATCGTTCAGCGGAACAGGTATGGAAAAAGCTAAACCTTTCTTCCTGCCGATTGCGTTATTAATCATCGGCTTGCTGGTATTTTTTAGCATAGACGATTTGCCCGCCTATCTGGATACCATCGGCGTAGGATTAATCTTACTGGCCGGACTGACGTATGCTTTTCGAAATCAGCCGTTAACGCTGGCATTAATGACCGGCATTCTAATTTTTTTCACCTTCGGCTTGCACGGCTTACTATCTAATACCTTGTATCAGGAACGCACGTTTTTTGGCGTATTGTCCGTACGCGAAAACGTATTAACGAACGAGCAAGGCCAACCGGAAAAATACCGCGAGTTCTACCACGGCACAACCAAACACGGCGCACAACGTTTAGTCGACGAATTTTCCCGTACGCCATTAACGTATTTCAGCCGACCCGGCCCAATCGGCCAAGTATTTGCCGAATTCGACAATGTTAATAGCAACTGGGATATCGGCATTATCGGCCTGGGCGCAGGCACTCTGGCCTGTTACACGAAGCCGGGGCAAACCTGGGCGTTTTACGAACTGGATCCGCTGGTTATCAATATTGCCAGCAATCCGGATTATTTCACCTATATCAGCCAATGCAACCCCAAGATCAGGATGGTACCGGGCGATGCCCGTCTGGCATTAATGAAGGAACCTGACCATAAATTCGATTTGTATATTGTCGACGCATTCAGCTCCGACTCTATCCCAACTCATCTATTAACTCAGGAAGCCATCAAGTTATATTTCGACAAAATCAAACCCGACGGCATATTGGCCTTGCACATTACCAACCGGCATTTGGGGTTAAAAAATGTTCTTGCCCAGCATGAAAAGGAATTAGGCTTATCCGGCCTGTTGCAAGAATTTAAACCGCAAAGCGATATTCCGTTAGTGGTAGCAACGGATTGGGTCGTCCTGGCGAAAAAACCGGAAACATTGGAAAGGCTGAGACAAAGCCAACTAGGCAGTTGGCAAAAGCTTCCCGTTACCTTTAATAATAAAACTTGGACTGACGATTTTACGAATATCGTCACAATTTGGAAGTAGATTTATTGATAAAATCGGCTAATCTTGCAATACGATAATTTAATCATCGTTAATACATAATAAAACTTATAAACCTTAAAAGAGCATCTTAAGGTTGCAAAAAATTGTTAACTGTTTGAAATTAAGCGGCAAGGAGGCGCTTATGGCAGAACAGATCATTCACCCTTTGGGTGAACCCGAACCGAAGGCATTAATTCCGTATGCTGAACCTGTCAGGGTAGAAACATTTGGCGGCAGGATCCATGTGGAATGGGATCCACAAGCATCGGTGACGGCGATGGGGCAATTGCCCTTTTTCATAGA
>Ga0194120_10005479_pt1 | contig 18664 bp, 14 predicted proteins | sample TA2MahCa65mmetaG_FD_148642 | JGI IMG/M metagenome (GOLD analysis project Ga0194120, IMG submission 148642) | Freshwater microbial communities from Lake Tanganyika, Tanzania - TA2015019 Mahale Deep Cast 65m | ecosystem: Environmental > Aquatic > Freshwater > Lake | place: Tanzania: Lake...
CCAGCGATCTCCGGCGGAAGGGCGGCGAGCAGCTCCGGGCGAATCTCCACGGAGCAATTGTAAACATGGAGATCAGATCAGACAAGCTCTCGGTGAGCAGTTACGATCCGGCTTCGTGGCAGCTGTCGTGGCAGGGCCACAAGGGCGGCTCGGACGATCCCGAGGCCACGCAGACGGCCGGCAAGAAGCCGCCGCCGCCACCGCCGGCCACCGGCGGAGGGGGCGGAGGCCAGCTCAGCGTCGGGCCGAATGCCACCATCACCTGGCCAAATGGTTTCCAGGACTCGACCGGCGGCGGGTACCAGGCCTGGTTCGGCCAGCAGACCGAGACGTAAACCGGTCTACTCGCGTAGGTCCTGGACGTAGCGCAGGGGCCCGTCCCAGTCGCCATCGAGGGTGCCCATGCGGCGGAACCCCTTGCGCTCGTAGAAGCCGATGCTGCGGTCGAACCGCGGATCGGTCTCCAGTTCCACGCGCTCGAAACCCGCTTCCTTCGCCCAGGCCAGGAGTGCCTCCAGCAGGGCCGAGCCCCAGCCTTCTCCCCAGAAGGCGGGGTGGAGGTACATGCGCCGCAACTCGACGCGCTGCGCGTCGACCTTGCGGGCGGCGATCGTGCCGAGGATCTGGCCCGTGGCTTCCAGCACCAGGAACGTGCCGCCCCCCCGCCCGTAGGCGTCCGGGTCGAGGACGTCGGCGTCGGGACCGTCCGGTTGCCAGCGGAAGCCGTAGGTGAGCAGGACGTTCTTGACCAGGCTGACGACCTGCTCCTCGTCGCCAGGCTGGAACGCCCGGATCTGCCAGGTTTGAGGTAGCACCTAGGTTCCGCCCGAGCCCACCCGACCGGCGTCGGGGGCCGTCATGGACGCCGGATCGAGCAGTCGGTCCACCTCCTCGCGAGGCAGGCCGCTCTCCTCGTACGCGATTTCCCGGATCGTCCGGTGCGTCGCATAGGCCTTCTTGGCCAGGCGCGCCGCGGCGTCGTAGCCGATGTGGGGAGCCAGCGACGTGCACATCGCGAGGCTGTGTTCGATCAGGTCGCGGCAGCGGTCCGCGTCTGGCTGGAGGCCCGCGACGCACTTGTCGGCGAATGCGGCGGCCGCGTTGCAAAGGAGGCGGATCGACTCGAGCAGGTTGTAGGCCATCAGCGGCATCATGGCGTTGAGTTCGAAGTGGCCGCCAAGGCCGCCTTGCGCGATCGCCGCGTCGTGCCCGATCACCTGCGCGCATACCTGGACGAGGCTCTCGCAGACGACCGGGTTGACCTTGCCGGGCATGATCGAACTCCCGGGCTGCACGGCCGGGAGTTCGAGCTCTCCCAGGCCGCACCGCGGGCCGCTCCCCAGCCAGCGCACGTCGTTGGCGATCTTGGCGAGGGAGACGGCGATGGTCCGTAGCTGGCCCGACGTCTCGACCAGGGCGTCCCGCGCCCCCTGCGCCTCGAAATGGTTGTCGGCCTCCCGGAACTCGCTGCCGGTGAGATCCGAGAGTTCCGCGCAGGCGCGGCGGGCGAACTCGGGATGGGTGTTGATGCCCGTGCCGACGGCGGTCCCGCCGATGGCGAGCTCGGCCAGGGAGCCGTACGTCCGCTCGATGCGCCGGACGGCGTGATGAACCTGGCTGGCGTATCCGCCGAACTCCTGGCCGAGGCGGATGGGGGTGGCGTCCATGAGGTGGGTGCGGCCGATCTTGAGGATCTCCCACCACTCCCGGCTCCTGGCGTCGAGTTCGGCGCCGAGGCGAACGAGGACGGGCCGCAGATCGTGGTGCAGGGCCTCGAGGACCGCGACGTGAATGGCCGTGGGGAAGACGTCGTTGCTCGACTGCCCGAGGTTCACGTGGTCGTTGGGATGGACGAGCCTGGAGCCGCGTGCGCCGCCGAGAAGTTCGGCCGCCCGGTTGGCCAGTACCTCGTTGACATTCATGTTGGAGGAGGTGCCCGACCCTGTCTGATACACGTCGACGGGGAAATGGTCGTCGAGTTTGCCGTCCACGACTTCCTGGGCGGCCTGGGCGATCGCCTCCCCCAGCCTCGCGTCCAGGAGGCCAAGCCGCACGTTGACGCGGGCGGCGGCCAGCTTCACCAGCCCGAGGCCCCGGATGAGGCGGCGCGGCAGCCTGAAGCCGCTGATCGGGAAGTTGAGCACGGCCCGGGCCGTGGAGGCTCCGTAGTAGGCGTCGGCGGGAACCTGCATCTCGCCCATCGAGTCGGTCTCGGTCCGGGTCGGTAGCTGCGCGGCCTCGGCCATGGTCCTCTCCCTTCCTGGCCCCCCATTCTACCGGTGTAAACTGGGACTTGTGGCCATCAAGGAGAAGCGCCGGGAGCAGATCCTCGGTTCCGCCCTGGAGGTCTTCGCCGAGAAGGGCTACCACGCCAGTGGCGTGGCGGACATCCTGGATCATGCCGGGATCTCGCGGGGCACCTTCTACCTCTACTTCGAGAGCAAGCGCCAGGTCTTCGACGAACTCCTGGCCGATCTGCTCGCGCAAGTTCAGGAGGTGCTCAAGCCGATCGACCTGGCCGATCCCCACCGCACGGTCCACCAGCAGTTGCGCGACAACTGCGTCGCCATTCTCACGCGCCTCTTCGGCCGGCCCGCGCTCGCGCGGGTCATCCTCGCGGAGGCGGCCGGGGTGGACGCCGACGTGGATCGGCGCCTCGAGGCGTTCTACGACGAAGTCATCTCGCTGCTCTCCGAGACCCTGGCTTTCGGGCAGGCGGTGGGAATGGTTCGCGACCTGGATCCGCAACTGGTAGCGATGTGCATCGTCGGCAGCGTGAAGGAACTCATCTACCAGCACGTCCTGCGCGATCGCGCGTCGGTGGACATCGAACGCCTGGCCAACGCGGTGCTGGACTACAACCTGCATGGGATCATCAAGGCCCGGCCCTGACGCCGCCTCCCGGACGGCGCCGCGGCGTGGTATCCTGTCAGGTTGGCCGTCCCTGGCGGCGGCCTGCCGTTTGGGGCTCTTCCCGGGAGGGGGTCTTTTCGTGCCTGTCAAGCTGATCGACACGCCTGCGCTGACGTTCGACGACGTCCTCATCGTGCCGAAGCGCTCCAGCGTCTACTCCCGCAAGCAGGTGTCGCTGCGCACGCGCCTGGTGGGCGACCTGGAGATCGGCCTCCCGTTCATCAGCGCCAACATGGACACCGTCACCGAGTTGCGGATGGCCGAGGCCATGCACGATCTGGGCGCGCTCGGGATCATCCACCGCTTCCTGCCCGAAGACGAGCACGTGGCCCTGATGAACAGGATCCCGGGCTTGCGCATCCTGGCCATCGGCGTCAAGCCCGCCGACCTTCGCAAGATCTCCCGCATCGATCGCCTCTCGGGCGTCCTCATCGACGTCGCGCACGGCCATAGCGACCGCGTCATCGAGATCATCGGCCGCGTGCGCGAGGAGCATCCCGACCTCTGGATCATCGCCGGAAACGTGGCCACGGCGGAAGGAGCCTGGGATCTGCTCGACGCGGGGGCACATGCCATCAAGGTCGGCGTCGGTCCCGGCGCCGTGTGCACCACCCGCATCGTCACGGGCTGCGGCGTGCCGCAGTTGACGGCGATCATGAAGGCTCGAGCGGCCATCGACCGCTGGTGGGACGTCGAACGCCGCAAGGACAAGCCGCGCACCTCTCTCTCCCCCACGCTGATCGCCGACGGCGGCATCCGCAACTCCGGCGACGTGGTCAAGGCCCTGGTGGCCGGCGCCAACTCGGTGATGATCGGCAGCCTCTTCGCCGGCACCGACGAGTCGCCGGGCGAGGTGGTCACGCGTGACGGCCGGGCGGTGAAGCTGTACCGGGGAATGGCGTCGGCGGGCGCGATGGAGGTGATCGGCGTGGAGCGCACGCCCGAGGGCGTCGAGACCTACGTGCCCTGGCAGGGGCCGGTCGCGACCTTGCTGCGCGATCTCGAGGGAGGTGTGCGCAGCGGCCTGTCGTACACCAATTCCGAGTCGGTTGCCGACTTGCACCAGCAGACCATCGAGTTCATCAAGGTCTCCGGCTCGGCCAAGCAGGAGAGCCTGCCGCACGCCGCGTTTCGCAGCTTCGAGCGCTGGGACGGCAGCGCCGACTCGCGGGGCGACGAGGTCGAGGAGACCCTCGCGTTAGGGTAAGCCTGGATTACTGCAGCGGCACGTAGCCCCAGGTGCGCAGGGGCCGATCGCCGGCCGGGGGCGCCGGGTTGCCGGGCGCCGGCGTGGCCGTCTGGTTGTCCAGGTCCACATAGCCCCAGGCGCGGAGGCCTTCGGCCGGGGCCTGATTGCCCGGCGCCGGCGGGGCGGTGGTCTGGCCGTCGAGGTTCACGTAGCCCCAGGCGGGCAGCGAGCCGTCGGGCCGCGGCGGCACGGTCGCGACCGGTGCCGGAGTGGCCACGGGAGCCGGGGCGACAATCGGCGCCACGGCCGGCGGCGCGGTCGTCACCGGAGCCGGCGTCGGAGTCTTCACGACGGGAGCGGGCGTCGTGACCGGCACCGGCGTCGCGACCGGCCTGGGAGTGGCCGGCGGCGCCGTCGGCGCGGGAGTCGGGGCGACCGCGTCGGGAACCACCGCGTTCATCGCGGCGGCGAAGTTCACGCGCCTGGCCTGGTCGAAGCCCCGGGTCTGGGCGCCAGTCTCGAAGAGGATGCGCGCCACGTCGTTCGGCGTCAGCGACGGCTTGACGGCCAGGAGCGAGGCGACCATGCCGGCCACGATGGGTGCGGCCATGCTGGTGCCGTTCTTGTAGACGTAGGACCCCTGCGACCGGGGATAGGTCGAGGCGATGTCCACGCCCGGCGCCACGATGCGCACGTGGGATCCGCCGTTGGAGAACGTCGCCCGGACGTCGCTCATGTCGGTGGCGCCCACCGCGAGCACGCCGGGGCTGCCGGCAGGAAACGACGGGGCGTCGGTGGCTTCGTTGCCAGCGGCGGCGACCACGACGATCCCCGCCTTGACGCACTGGTCGATGGCCTGATCCTGCAGCGCAGACGAGATCTGCGAGGCGAGGCTCATGTTGATGACGCGCACGCCCGCCGCCCTCGCGGCCTGGATGCCGGCCACGACGGCGTCGAGCGATCCGAGGCCCTGGTAATCCAGAACCTTGATCGGCAGCATGCGCACGTCCCGCGCCACGCCGGCCATGCCGATGCCGTTGTTCGTCAGGGCGCCGACGACGCCGGCGACATGCGTCCCGTGGCCGAAATCGTCGGCCGGTCCCGCGGTGCCCGGTACGAAGCTCTGGCCCCCCACCAGGCGGCCGGCGAACTCGGGGTGCCCCGCGTCGATGCCCGAATCGAGGATGGCCACGGTGACCGTTTGCCCGCCCGCAGTCTTCTCCCAGGCCCGGGTGGCGCCGATCGTCGACATGTACCACTGGCGGGAGTAGAGCGGATCGTCCGGTTCGCCGGGTTCGGCGGCGGCTCGGTAGACCACGTTGGCCCCGGCGCCAGCCACGCCCGGCAGGGTCCGCAGCCTGGAGATCGCTCCGTCCACGGTCTCGCCGGCGCGCAACTTGTACACCGCGGTCTGGAGGCCGGTCTGCTGGGTATCCGGCGGTACCGGGGCGCCCGGTTCGAGGGTGACGACCACTTCGTCCGGGACGGTCCTCTGGCCCGGTTCGAGGACCCGGCCGTAGCGCGAGGGCGCTACGGCTTGCGGCAGGGCGCACCCGGTTATCACCGAGGCGGCGACCGTTGCCGCGAGAGTCCGACGAATCCTGGCCAAACGAGTACTTCCCCCGAGAGCGCGCGAACCAGGCCCTCACCGGGGCCTGCCACCCTTCCACCTCTTTGTTTGTCCCGTTAAACGCAGGACCTCTGACGTCAAAAGATTATTCGGTGTGTATTAAGGGTGTGTTTTTGCGGGCGCCGCCGTCTTGCCATGGATGGCGCCATGAAACAGGTCCAACGCCTCGATCACCCGCGGACCCGGCCGAGACGCCACGCCCTGGTCCAGGACGGCCCAGCGGCGGGCGCCGGTCTTGCGCGCGGCCGCGGCGACCACGGAGCGGAGGTTGCTCGGGCCGACGATGACGTCGGGGGGCGCGGCCAGGAGGGTTTCCCAGGAGAGCCGCGGATAGGGTTCGGATCGATCGCCGGTCACGTTGCGGCCGCCGGCTTCCCGGATGAGATCGTCCAGGTAGCTGCCCTTCCCGGCGCTCATGAGCGGATCGTCCCACACCAGGTAGAAGACGCGCGGCCGGGGTTTGCCGGCACTCGCCGCCCGGACCTCGCGCAGCTTGGTGTCGATCCGCCGCTCCAGGGCGGCGGCGGCGGCTTCGCGCTTGCAGATGCGCCCGAGCGCGCGCAGGTCCGAGCGCACGGCGGCGATCCCGCCATCGGTGGCCACGAAGACGGGCGCCCCCGTCACTTTCTGCAAGTGCTTCCACTGCTCCCGCGACCCGGAGGCGGCGACCAGCAGCGTCGGCCGGTGCGCCACGACCTTCTCGACGCTCAAGTTGGTCAACGCGCCCACCTTGGGAAGCTTGCGGGCGGCCGGCGGATGGTTGCAGTAGTCCGAGGCGGCAACGAGGTCGCCGCCGGCCCCTATGGCGTAGAGTGTCTCGGTCTGGGCCGGCGAGAGCGACACGATGCGCGGCCTGGCCTGCGGCGCGATTTCGCGGCCGTCGAGGTCGGCGGAGAGCGGCGGGGCCAGAAGCCCGAGCAGGACGAGGAGGGTGGTCACGTAGTGCGGGTCATTCCCGGGCCAAGCGTCGCCTCAATTATGGACCGTCACCCGCAGCGGCGGCGAGGCATGGGATCGGCCGGTGCTGTCGAACGCGACCACGCGCAGCGTGACCTGCCCGTTGCGGAGACCGGTGGTGTCCCAGTCGAACCGGAACGGCGGCTGGTTGGAGATGCCCTGCCACTGGCCGTTGACCTGGAACTCGACGCGTTGCACGTCGTCGCCCGAAAGGCGGGCGGCCACGACGGTACTGCCCCGGACCCGCGCCCCCTGGGAAGGACTGGTTATGGCAACCTTGACCGGCCGGGGCCGGTAGGCTACCGCCACCTGGCGGCCGCGGACCGAGCCGGCATGCGGCTCGGGGCGGCTTTCGCCCACCCGCAGGCGGATGGGCGGGCCCTCGTAGGTGCCCTTGCCGCCGTAGTCACCTTCGGCCGCCTCCAAACCTCGGTCGGCCCCGGCGCCGCCCTGGCCGCGGTCGAGCATGGCCTTGGCCTTCTCGAGGCGGTCCATGGTGGCCTTGTCCAGGCGCCTGACGGTCTGGCCGCTCTCGATCTTGGCCATCAGGTCGTCGACCGCCTGCGAGTCTTCGTCGGAGTACTCGCCTGACTCGATGCGGCCCATGATGTCGGCGAGATCCTTGCCGTGGGCGTCCACCGACTTCCGGTAGGCCTCCACGTTGCCCGCCACGGTCGTCGTGCCGCGCTTCCCCTTTGGCATGGAACTCTTGATCAATCCCAGTTGCCAGTTGGCGAAAGCGGCGACGCCGCCCAGGATCGCCAGGCCGATGGCGACGCGCGTGGTGCCCAGGGCGAAGCGCTTGCGCTGGGCGCGCCGCTTGCCCTTGCCGCCGTCACCGCGCGGCGGGGCGACGGTGGGCTTCTGCTTCGGATTGCGGGCGCCGCAATCCATGCACTGCCCGAACGGGTTGAGGCACGACGCGCAGAAGATTTTCTGGCAGTCCGGGCAGGCGGCTTGCGCCCGGATCCCCGGGTGGTTGACGCACTGGTTGACCGCACGCCGGGACTCGCCGGCCGGCACGATGTCGGTCATCCGGCAGAACGGGCAAGGCCAGCCCACCTTGGCGCATTTGTCGCAGGTGAAACTCCGGCAGTTGTTGCAGGTACCGGTCGCCGGCACCGGGTGGATCTTGCAGTGGGGCGTCACGAGTCGATCCGCAATACTAGCACGGCTTCCCGCCCTGCGATATACTGCTTTCCAAATGGCCACCTTACCCTTGTCGTATCTGGGAGAAGACGTGCTCCGGCGGCCGGCCGAGCCTGTCAAGAAGGTATCCGAAGACATCCGCCGCCTCGTCGAGGAAATGTACGAGACTTGCGCGGCGGAGCATGGCGTGGGCCTCGCGGCGCCGCAGGTCGGCGTTGCCAAGCGGGTGATCGTGCTCGATCTGTCGCACCTCGACATCGAGCCCTTCTGCCTGATCAATCCGGTCGTCAAGCGGCGCTATGGGCCGCTCGAGGCTGACGCCGAGGGCTGCCTGTCCATCCCCGGGGTGTTCATGGACGTCACGCGCCATCGGGACGTCGTGGTCGAGGGCCGGGACATCAAGGGCCGTATCTTCAAGGTGGACGCCACCGATCTGCTCGCCCGCGCCATCCAGCATGAGGTCGATCACCTCGAAGGCAAGCTCTTCATCGACATGGTCGACGACAAGGCCAAGCTGGAAGAGGAGCTTGCGGCCCTGGAGGGCCGCCTGGTCGAGATCCGAGCCGGCAGGTGGCAGGGCCTGGCCGCCGGCGTGATGGTCGGCTGACCTCGGTGAGCAGCCCTCTGGCTGATCCGACACTCGTGCACGAGCCCCGCGCCGGGCAGGGATGCCCGGCGACGCGCCACGGAAGGCACGGCGGGGGGGCTCGGGGGGGCGGCACCCCCCCGAGGAGGCTCTAATGGCAACAAACGGATCGCGACCCTCGAAGCGCCCGCTCACCATCGGCGTCGCCGGGGGGTCCGGGTCGGGCAAGACGACCGTCGCCCGCAACATCCTCGAGCTTGCCGGCCCGCAGAACGTCGCCCACCTGTGCCACGACGCCTATTACTTCGATCTGGGGCACATGCCGTTCGAGGAGCGGGTCAAGCTCAACTTCGACCATCCCTCGAGCCTGGACAACACGCTGTTCGTCGACCACCTCAAGGCCCTGCAGCACAATCAGAGCGTCCAGGCCCCGATTTACGACTTCGCGTCTCACACGCGCCACGCCCAGACCAGGACCATCGAGGCGCGGCGAGTGATCCTCGTCGAGGGGATCCTCATCCTCGGCATGCCCGAGATCCGGCGCCTCCTGGATATCCGCATCTTCGTGGACACGGACCCGGATATTCGCTTCATTCGCCGCCTCGCCCGCGACATCGAGGATCGCGGCCGGTCGCCGCGATCGGTCATCGATCAGTATCTGGCCACGGTCCGGCCGATGCACGTCGAGTTCGTCGAACCGTCCAAGAAGTTCGCCAACGTCGTGGTGCCCGAAGGCGGCATGAACGAAGTGGCGATCGACATAATCCACGCGAAGATCCAGAGCGTGCTCAAGAAGGCGACCGGGCCCCTGCCCGAACCGACGACCGCCAGCGCCACCTAGCCCGTTGCAGGTTGACCTGAATGCCAGACGCGCCCACAGCTCGCAGGTCGCGGCGTGCTCGAGCGTACGCGAGACCCGCGGGCGCGGACGTAAGCGGCGGTCAGGTCAACCCGTAGGGGGTCTGATAGCGGCGCTCAAATGACCTGGCGCCTATCGGACGCAGGCACGGAGGCCTGCGCCACCGATGCAACGGGTGGGGCCGGCCTCCGTGCCGGCCGCGATGCCGGAGCGAAGTCATCAGAGCCGCGCTATGAGCTCGATCGCGATGAACGGTGGCCAGGTGCAGGCGCCCGGGATCCGCCTGCTCGGGCCCGCGGACGCGGCGGACTATCAACGTCTGCGCCTGGCCGGGTTGCGGGGCGACGCCCCGGCGTTCGGCTCCAGCTACGAGGAAGAATGCGATCGGCCGCTATCCGCCGTCGCCGAGCGACTATCCCGGGATCCTGGCCAGACCTTCGTGCTCGGTGCCTTCTGCGACGGCGCGCTGGCGGGCGTCGTGGGTTTCTACCGGGAGACATCCCGTTAAGCCGTTCACAAGGGCAACGTCTGGGGGATGGTCGTCGACCCCGCCTTTCGCGGGCGGGGAATAGGCAGGGCCCTGCTGGAAGCGCTCGTCGCGCGGGCGCGGGCACTCCCGGACTTGGCGTCGCTGCACCTGTGGGTTACCGCCGGCCAGGACGCCGCCCGCCGGCTCTACTCGAGCTGCGGGTTCGAGGTCTACGGACGGGAGCCCGACGCCCTCAGGGTCGAAGAGAGATCCTACGACCAGGAGTACATGATCCGGTTTCTCTAAGCCGTTTTCGGCCTGATTCGAGTCGAGTGGGGCCGCCCTCCGTGCCGGCCGGCAGAGACGCCGGCCCCACCCGAAGTAGCGGGTCTACCTCGAATCGGACCAATCGAGAGTCCCATCGGTGGCACAATCGTGCGGATGCCCAGTCCGACTGGGTTCTTGCCCGGTGGATAAGTCGTGATTCATTCACGGATTTGGTTATGTTAACCGGTAACTCACGCCGAGAAGCCGGGCAGGGGGCAACTCCCGGCGGGACTAGTCCTGTTGCGGCGGGGTCGTCACGACCCCCCGGGGCCGCTTGAAGGCGTCCGGGTACTTGTCGGGCTGCACCGGGTTGGCCCACTTCCCGCCCGAGTTCAGGGCGACCAGGAAGTCGGCCCAGCGGGTCTTGCGGGCGAAATCGGTCTTGACGTAGCCGGCATCCACTATCTCGCCGGCCGGCGCGTAGATGGTGATGCCGGACGACCCGGCGAACGTACGCGCCTCGACGTGCCCGATGACCACGTCGCGCCGCACCAGGGCGGCGAGCGCTCGGGCCTGGGCGGCCACTTCAGCGCGGCTGACCGCCGCGATGCGGTCGAGCACGTCCCCGAGATCGCGGTAGCTGTTGTAGAGGGCGTAGTGCGGATCGGTCTCGTGGACGTACTGCACCGCTCCGCCCATGGCCTCGCGGAGCTTGCCCTTGAGGGCCGGATCCTCCCGCATGGCCGCCAGCAGCGCCCCCGAGAGCTTCCGCAAAGGCTCTACCAGGTCGCGGACCGCCGCGGGCCGGACGGCCGACAGCGTGGCGTCCTTGCGGGCCATTGCCGCCCCGGCCTCGACCAGGCGGGCGGCGGCCGCGTCGGTCCCGAGGCGGCTGCCTTCGTCGAGGGTTTGCATGAAACCGGCATGGGGGGCCGAACCCGAGGTCGTCTCCGACTCGGAGGCCAGGATCACGGCGGCCTCGCCGCCGCCGAACTCGTGGGCCACCTCGACCATCTGCATGAAGCACGCGTCGAAGTAGAGGATGTCCACGGGATCCGCGCGCAGAACCTCGGCGAAATCGCCGACCGAGTAGCCGGGTCCGCCCCTGGGCCGGTGGTCGTCGCTGTTGATCCCCCGGATGATGCCGCCGCCATGGTCGGCCAGGACCAGGAGGCGCCGCTTCGCCGGAGCGACCTTGGCGGCGAAGCGCAGCAGGTCGCGCATCGCCGCCGGGCTCTCGGAGTCGAGTTCCGGCATCGCCTCGGCCACGGCGCCCTTCGGGCCCGGGTAGATGCGCAGCGAATCGTCCGCCTTGTCGCGGTCGACAAACAGCACCGGCGCCACGTTCGGCAGGCCGGCCTGGCGCCGCGCGGCGCGCTCCAGCACGACCGCATCCTCGGACAGGTCGTTGTCGCTCGCCGACAGCGCGGCGTACGTCCAGGCCTTCCCGGCGCTCGCCGCCGACAGGTCCAGGGCCGCCGGCCGGCCCAGTCCGGGCGCCAGGCCGCAGCCGGCCAGCAGGAGGACGGACAGGGTTGCCGAAAGAGCCCGGTTCATACAGGGATTATCGGGAAAGGTCCGGCTAAGCCGACGTTAAGGGCGGTTTAAGATAGCTTACCCCTCACCGGGCCTGGCGCCTCGCCGTGAGTGCTAAGTAAAGACGATGCCGCGCATTTCAACGAGTTGTAACGGGCCGCGGGAGGAGGCGGCCGCCGGGGTAGGTTTACGCCAGGAGGAGAGCAAGGGGTTGGGTTCAGTGCCTCGGGGAGCCTTCGCGCGCCTCGTCGTCGTCGCCTGTTGCTTGCTCGCGGCGGCCTGTCCGCGCGACGCCCTGCGTATGCCTGCGATCCAGCCGGCGCGGGAGGCGGTGGCTGCCACGGCGGAAAGCACGGCGCTGCGGGGCCATGTCGACTTCGGGAGCGCCGACCGCCAGGCGCAAGCCGACATGCGGGAGGTCGGGTCCGGCGCAACCGTGTCGCTGATCGACACCGCCACCGGCTTCACGGTGGCCACGACCGTGTCGACGCCCGAGGGCGCGTTCGACCTCGAGTTCGCCAGCGGCTGGGTGCCGGTAGGCGGCGCCATCTACTACCTCGAGGCCGTGAAGGGCCTCAAGGCCGGCACGAACATCCCCAACCGCGTGGGCGCCGATGTCGCCCGGGTGCGCACCATCGCCCGGTTCCAGGGCGGCTGGGAGACCGTCTCGGCCGGGACGATCATGGTCAACCCCACGACCACGGCCCTGTCCATCCTGCTGTCCCTGCGATCCATGACGCCGGCCGGCGCCGGCCGGCGGATGGATCCGGCGTCGCTGCTGGGCGTCATGCAGGCCACGTCCGGAACCCCGAGCGATCCCAGCCCGTACACCTACGCTAGCGAAGGACTCCTGCCGGCGAGCCTGGTCAAGGGTGCGTACCTGCTGGTGCTCAACGCGCTGGCGCAGGACAAGGACCCGTTCCAGTCGGTCGCCCTTGACGCCAACGATCCGCTCTACAACACGCTCCGCAGCCAAACTACCGCTCCCACGGTGGCCGCCATTCAGCCCGACACGCAGTTCGTGGGCGGCGACATCATCCTGATCGGCGCGGGTTTCTCCCAGAACGCGGGCGATAATCTCGTGGAATTCTCCACCGTCTCGGGTGGCGGCGTGCCGGCGACGGTCAAGAGCGTGGAGGCCGGCGGCACTCGCCTGGTGGTCACCGTGCCGGCGGGCGCCGTGACCGGCCCGGTGGCGGTGACGTTTGGCGGCCGCAAGGCGCTCGGGCCCACCTTCTACCTCGCGCTCAAGACCGGCCACGAAGCCCTCGACAGCGCCGGCAACCTCTACGTGTCCAACGAGGCGTTCGGCACGGTGGTGACGATCGCGCAGGACGGCGGGGTCAAGACCTTCGCGGCGGGACTCGACGGGCCGCGCAACCTCGCGGTGAAGGACGGCAAGCTCTACGTGGCGAGCGCAGGCTCCAAGAAGGGCGTGGTCGTGCTCGACCTGTCGGCGCCCCAGAACGGCACGAGCAACTTCGGAGCGGCCGGCGCCATCGCCGATCCCCGCGGCATCGCGTTCGATTCCTCCGGCAAGTGCTACGTGGCCGACGGCGCGGCCAGCAAGGTCTGGCGCATCGACGGCGCGGCGGCAAGTCCCGCGGCGCTGACCGTCGCGGCCGGAAGCCTCAACAACCCGCACGGACTGGCCTTCGGCCAGGACGGCAAGCTGTACGTGGCCAACACTGGCGCCAACACGGTCGTGCGCATCGACGTGACCTCGCTGGCGGTCGAAACCTTCCTGCAGGGCTTCAGCTCGCCGTGGGGCCTGGCTTTCGACTCCCTGGGCAACCTGTACGTGAGCAACAACAAGGGCAACTCGATCTATCGCCGGGAGGCGACCGGCGGCGCCCTCAAGCCCTACGCCGACATGCCGAGCCCGGGCGGCATCGTCGCCGACCGCGGCGGCTACGTCTATGCCATCGACAACACTTCCAACAATGTCTACCGCATCACGCCGGACGGCGATTCGGCGCTCTTCGCGAGCGGCATCTCCTCGCCCACGGGAGTGGTGAAGGTCGGCAACGCCCTGTACGTGCTCAGCCAGACCAACAACAGCCTGATGAAGGTGGACCTGGCCACGACGGTCCTGAGCACGGTGGCGCGCGGGTTCAACAGCCCCTTCGGCCTTGTCTACGACGACGTGCGCGACCTGTTCTACGTGTCGAATCCTGGCAACGGAACCATCACGAAGGTCGAGCGCGCCAACGGGCGCGTCACCACGGTGCTCACGGGCACCGGGACCGGCTACGGCGGCGCCTGGGGCCTGGCCTACCGCAACGGCCGGCTCTACATGCGCTCCTCCCGCAAGGTCATGGCCTACGACGTCACCAACTTCGGCGCGGCGCCGCTGGAGTACGAGTCCCTGATGCAGGCCAACCGCGGCGTCTCCGGTGACGTCTCGGGCGGCCCCAACTCGGGTAGCTACTACATCGCCGCCGGCCACTCGCCGGACGGCAAGAGCCGCATCCTGCGGGTCGTGGGCGACGGGCAGGACTGGGGCAGCGCGTCCGGGGCCAACAAGGTCGTGGTGTTCAAGGACTCCGGCGGCGACGCCAACCTGAGCGATCCGCGCGACGTCGCCGTGGACGCCGCGGGCAAGGTCTGGGTGATCAACCGGGGAAACAACAAGCTCACCAGCTACAACCCGGACGCGAGCGTCTTCCTGCCGGCGATCACCGGCGGCGTCTCCGATCCCTACGGCGTCAACGCCGACGCCAGCACCGTCTGGGTGGCCAACTACGGTCCCAAGACGATCACGGGCTATTCCCGCACGACCGGCGCGCTGGTGCGCACGATCCCCACCGGCAGCGACAGCCCGCTCAACATCTGCTTCGTGGGCACTACCATGTACGTGACGACGAGCAACGGCATCGCCAAGGTCACCAGCTATGCGACGGCGCCGACCTACTCGCTCATCTACACGGCGCTGGCGGGCTACACCGACATCGAGGCGGACGCCGGCGGCAACCTCTACGTGCTGAACGGTGCGGGGCGCAAGGTGGCGGCCGACCTGTCGGGCGACGTCGCGTGGTACCAGAACTACCACGGGCCCTCCTTCTTCTGGCAGGGCAGCGGCGGCGATTTCTGGCTCACCGACTCGCTCCGCTTCACGCACACCAACGGCGGTTACTGGGGCTTCCGGCTGATCGGCGCGTCGGACTGGATCGTGGGGCCGTCGCACGCGGGAATCGACTCCAACGGCAACGTTTTCCTCAACTCGACCAGCATCTGCTCGGCTGACGTGGTGGGGCGCCTCAAGCCCGCCGCCCTCCAGGAGGAGTGGACCTACCAGGTCTGGAATCCCATCACCTGCTGGGTGCCCAACACCGGCGCCTTCGCCGCCGATACCAGGGGCAACTTCTACGTGTCGCGCCGGGACAACCTCGAGATCATGGTGATCGACGCGGCCGGCGGCTATCGCTGGCTGCCGGGCGGCCGGGGCAGCGAGTACAAGACCTACGGGTCCTGGGTCGAGACCGACGGCACGCAGCTCTTCCAGACCGTGCAATCCCACCACCGGGTCGAGCGAGTGGACACGGCGACCGGCGCCCGGACCGTGCTGCCCTACGGCCTGAGCGCGGCGGAGCTGTAGCCATGATCAGACGCTTGCTGTCCGCCCTCCTCACCCTCTTTATCCTGGCTTCGTGCGCGATCCGGCCGCCCGCCCAGACCGCTCCGTCCGCGGACGCCGAACAGGATGTCCGGACGCCGGCCCTTGCGGGCCACATCGGCGTGCCGGCGACCTACCACGTGCAGCTCACGAACCTGCTCGACGATTTCGCCCGGGGCGCGACGGTATCGCTCATCGAGGTGGCGTCGGGCGAGACGCGCGGCACCAGCCTGGCCGACGCCAACGGCAAGTTCTACATCTCGTTCGGGCGCAAGTTCGCCCCGGTGCGCGCCCAGTCCGGCGACCGGTCGGTGGCGTACTACCTGGAAGCCGTCAAGGGCGTGAAGGGCCCGAACTCGGCGCCCAACCAGGCCGGCGCCGACGCCATCCGGTTGCGCACGCTGGTCTGGTTCGACTTCGCGAAGAGCGGCTGGGTGAGCCTCTCGTCGCGGGAGCCGGCGCCCATCTCGATCAGCTTGTCCACGACGGCGGTGGCGTTCTTCGTGAACCAGAAGGTGGTCAACGCCGAGGCGGTCAACGCGGAGGCCTACATCGGCGCCGTCGACGCCACACTGGGCGCGCCCCCGGCCGACTACACGCCCATCGGCGAGTTGACCGCGGCGATCTACGGCAACCTGCTGGCACAGATAGCCAGCGCCATCGCCACCGACCAGGATCCCATCCAGGCGCTGATCCTCACCAGCGGCGGCCAGACGGTCAACACGTCGACCGACTTCGAGGTCAACACGCTGACCCCGTCGTCCGGGGCCGTCGAGGCGGCGGTGACCATCGGGGGCAAGAACTTCGATCCCAACCTGGTCACGGTGGACTTCACCGGCGCGCAGGCCGCGGTGGACTATGCCGGCAGTTCGGCCACCGCGCTCAAGGTGACCGTGCCGCCCGGCGCGCGCACGGGGCTGATCAAGGTCACGATGAACGGCAAGACGAAGTACTCCACGCCCTTCGTCGTGACGACCGGCGACGGCCACCGCATCTCGTTCACCGACTCGGGCGGCGTGACGAGCCTGTACGCGGTCTCGAACACGCTGGGGTCGCTCCTGCGCATCGCCCCTGACGGCTCCACTACGACGCTCTCGACCGCCCTGTCCGCCCCGCGGGCGGTGCTGGTCAACCCCGAGGGCGCGACCGCGCCGCCGTTCAAGCTATACGTCGCGGACGCCGGCACCGGGAAGATCGTCCAGGCGACCGATACGGGATCGATCGCCAGTGCCGGCTGGCTCTCGGTGACCGACCCGAGCGCGCTGGTCGTGGGCCCGGACGGCGACCTGTACGTGGCCGAGACCAGCGCCGGCACCATCCGGCGGGCGCGCGTCAACTGGACGACCGGCGCTGTCACCACGCCGAGCGTTGCGAGCTATGCGGGCTTCTCCGGGCCGGTGGCGCTGGCCTTCGACTACAAGGGCAACCTGTACGTCGTCGAGAACGCGGCGGGCCGCGTGCGGCGCTTCCTCCCGGGAGCCGGCGACACGGGCACCATCACGCCTTCCACGCTGGACTGGGTGTTCCTGGCGGATCCCGACGGCGTGGCGATCGACACGGCGGGCAATGCCTTCGTCACCAGTTCGTCCAACAACGTGGTCATCCGGGTGGACCGCTTCCGCAACCGGTCGGCTTTCCTCACCCTGTCCGCCCCGGGGGCGATCGCCCGGGACGCGGCGGGCAGCCTCTACGTCGTCGATCAGGCGCGCAGCCTGATCCGGCGGCTGTCGCTGGCCGGCGACCAGAAGATCGTGGCCTACGGCCTGGCCGCGCCCCGCGGGGTGGCGGTCGACACCGACGGCAACGTGTTCGTCGCACTGCAGGACTCGGGCGCGGTCCTCAAGCTTGGCAGCGACGGCAAGACCACCGCTCCCCTCCTGTCGGGGATCGCGGCCCCCTACGGGCTGACGTTCCGCAACGGCAAGATCTACGTCGCCCACACCGACACGCAAAACGTCACCGAGGTGACCCTGGCGGGCGCCGCGCGGTCGGTCATTCCCGCGGGCCTGCACAGCCCTGGCGGGGTCGAAGTGAGCGACGACGGCGCGACGTACTACGCGGGGAGGCTGAACCTGGGCGACTCGTGGTGGCTGGTCGTTCCCACCGGCGGCGGACCTTTCGAGAATTCCGGCATCGACGTCGTGTCGTCCGCGGGCGCGATTTCCCAGCGCTACCCGCTGATCCACGGCACGAACGACTGGAACGGCTTCGGCCAGGCCCTGGTCAGGATCTCGGCCTCGCAGTTCGCGATCGCCGACCGCGGCATGCGCAAGGTCCTCCTGATGAGCGACTGGTCGGCCGGCGCGAACTACGCACAGAAGATCCAGGACGTGACGCCCTCGTTCTCGGGCTCCAGGGTCTTCCCGGCGGAGATCTACGACCTGGTCTACGACGGGACCAGGTACCTGTACGTGGCGTGCGGGGACAAGAACGTCTACCGCCTGGACACCACCAATTTCGGCGCCGCGCCGGGCACGATCGGCACATTCAGCGGCACGCCGCACGGCATGACCATGCTGGGGGGTACGCTCTACGTCGTGGACCGATCGGCGCGCGTCGTGCGCCGGGTGCCGGCGCCCGCGACAAGTACCGCGCCGGATTCCTGGACCGCCGACCTGGCCGCCGCCGGCGCCGGCGACCCCCTGGGCGTCACCCAGACCGGCGGCAACCTCTACGTCTCGGACCTCGGCACGGGGAAGATCTGGAAGGTGGCGCCCGGCGGCCCCACGGTCACCGCGTACGTCACGCTCAACGGCGGGGCGAGCCGCCTTCACGCCTGGAGCGACGGCCGCCTGTTGGTGCGGGCCGGGGACGGAGTCTACTACAACGTCTCGACCGGCACGCCGCCGGTCGCGTCCCAGTACACCTCGACCATCGGCTGCACCGGGTGCTCGATCAACGAGTTCTTCATCGACGCCGCCGACAACGTCTACTGGTCGCAGCCCCTGCAGCACCAGACGCACCGGGCCATGGGGATACTCAACTCGCGCGAACTCGCGCGGGACGGCAACTGGCTGTATGTGGCGGCGACGCACGGCGTCGTGGGCTTCGATCTGGCCGGCGCGGACGAACTGTCCATCAACAACGTCGGCCGGGCGATGGGCCTTGCCGTGAAGGCGGCCGACCGCGAACTGTACGTCCTGAACGCGGACGGGGTCGTCTACTCGGTCGCGTACGCTACGCGGGCCGTGACGAATCGCGGGACGTTGCCGTCGAGCACGGGCTGGGGCCTGGATTTCGACGCGTCGCGCAACCACCTGTACGCGGCGGCGCCGGGCAACGGCCTGGTGTACCGCATCGAACCCGGCAACGGCTGGGCGATCACTCCCCTCAAGGTCGGCCTCCACGGGCCCATGTTCTAGCTGGAGTCTCCCATGAAACCCTTCTGGATCCGCGCCCTGCCGGTGGCGCTGGCGAGTGCCGTCGCGCTTGCGGGCTGCCCGGACGGCGGCGGGACGACCGGCCGCGGCCAGGCGCGGGCGACGATGCGGCC